>ERZ1645192.3121-NODE-3121-length-13634-cov-6.771264_pt1 | contig 13634 bp, 12 predicted proteins | sample MGYA00575354_ERZ1645192 | MGnify/ENA primary metagenome ERZ1645192 (study PRJEB40844, sample SAMN11349763) | freshwater sediment metagenome | isolation source: river sediment | host: Sediment | place: India: Faizupur Khadar , New Delhi | collected 2017-02-21 ... | reverse complement strand
GTCATTATCTGAATACGCAAGAATCTCCCATGCTTTCATCAGGTCAGGATCGATGAGCTCTTCAGGATTTCTGGCAGGCTCCGGCGTTGCCTTTTCTATTGGTGCCAGAACCTCCACATCTGCTGACCGGGCCAGCTGTTCGTTTATAAATAACCGGAGAGTGTATATCCCGGGGTCCAGTTCGCGGTCATCCTCCCATGAAATTGACCTGTGGGTAATGCCCTCTTCCCCTTCGTCCCATTCCTCTTCGGTTGAGTAAAACCATTCATCATTATAGAGCCATTCCACCTCGACATCCATCCCGTCCTCCATGTTCATGAACGGGAAGACTGCACAGATCTTCACGGTGCCAGGATCGAATGCAACCACCGGCCTGATTGGAACACTCTCCTCGGTCACCCCTTCCGAGAATGAAATCTCTCCAAAAGCAGCAAAACTCAGGGTATGTTCACCGCTTACACCGTATCCAGAAAAGAGTATGAACAGCAGAATGGTGAGATGGATGCATAAACGGAGAGAGTAATTGAGGGAATTATTGGTTCTTCTGCTCATTCTCTTCTGTGCTGATGTGATTGATGCCATAGTGTTTTGTTAAAAACAAGCGGACTTTATCGGTTTTCACAAAGTTTTTATCAACTTCATTTATTAAAGCATCGATAGTCATAATCTGCTCATAGATCTTCTCTTCATGCTCCCCACCCTGCAATTCATTCAGGATGGTGATGGATGCCAGGGGATTTCTGATCTGATCATTAATCGCAGCAAGCCTGACAAGATTTTCTTCGATTTGAGTTATTGCCGTAATTTCCCGCTTTCTCATCTCAAACAGTTCAGTGACATCACGGAATATGATCATCACCAGGATATTATCTCCGGATAAGACGGCACTGCACTGAGCTTCCGTTTTGAGGGCTGTTCCATCTTTTTTCATGAAGTCCCATTCGATAATGGACAACTCACCCTGGGTTACCCGACGGATGATCTCCCGGGATGCTTCCTGGGAATCCCTCCCGTTCGGTTGTGTCGGTGGTGAAAATTCATGAAGTTCTTTTCCGATAATCTCCTTCATGTTCAGCCCGATGAGATGGGTCGCAGCATTATTACAACTCTCAATCCTGGTATCTTTCAGGATGAAGATTGCCTCATGAGCGGATTCAAAGAGTCTCCGGTAATTCTCTTCCGCCCTCCATCTCTTCCCCAGCTCCTCCAGCAGTTCTTCTTCCCTGATCTTCAGACTACTTATTGTACCTTTCAGACTGGCGACCAGACTGTTTATCGCTTTTTCAATATGATTAAACTCTGATGATCCGGTCGGCCGTATCTGGTGGTCCAGATCCCCATCTGCAATATACTGAATATCTTCTACAATCCGGTCAATCGGCCGGGACAGGTATCGTGACCCGGCAAAGGCTCCTCCTGCTGCAATAATTGCCGTAAGAAGCAGGAACCCGCCAAAAATCAGGGTCATTGTCAGTTTCTTCTGGTCCCGTTCATCTGTTGCATATACCGTCTTTGCTGCAAGAAACATCTCCGAAGCGGATGGTGACTCGGTATCACTGATGGGAAGATGGGTATAGCGGATGATATCGCCGGTTACCGGATCTGTCTCTTCAGAATTTGCGTGGTCTGCAAATGTTTTAATGATTTTTGACAAAGTTTCCGCATTTGGCTGTTCGGTTGTCTCAAGGGAGGGATATTTCGAGACCAGTTCATATCGTGAATTGTAGAGTTCAATGGACCGGATATCCTGGTTCAGACCGGGGAGATTATTGATGAGTTCTTTATATGATGCACCGGATGCATAGGGCAGTAATCGATCAAAAGTCCTGCTGATTTCAAGCAGATATTTGCCATCACTGGTTCCCATATATGCGAATTTTCGATAGGGTGCATTTTTGGCATATCCCCGGACCATCCGATCCGGAACAAAGGTACCGTTTTCCCGGATCCCGGAGACGACCGAATAAAACTTCGGCCACATTTTAAAATCAAGTCCGATATCTTCCACAAAGGTGCTATTGATAACCTTCCCCTGTGCATGAACCAGGTAAAAGTCATAGTCCCCTTCTAATTGTGCATCCACCTGCTTTTTTAATGCGCTGAGATCAATCGTTGTGATATCTCCCTCCGAGTTTTTATAAGCAGTGTGATATATTTTCATTGCTTCTTCCAAAGAGGGAATATATTGCAGTTCATAGAGGGAGATCCCCCGGTCAATCCAGATAACCGATTGTTTGAGGATCTGATCCGTGAGGTTCTGCCGGTTTTTAAACTCTTCATCCAGCGTAGCAAGTGAGCCTGAGTACCAGACCATGACCAGGGTAATGAGTGAGAATAGGAGGGCAAATAGGATGACTGCCGCTAATTTGCGTGAAAACGATGCAAAAATCAATGGCGGATCACCCCCCATATACACCCCGTAAGAGGGGAATTGGATATAGTATTACTTAAAAACTTCCTTGTCCGATCTGAGATCAGATTCCTATCATAGCAGGGGTGTCTTTCTCTTCGTGAAAGTTATTCATATAGCCGGATGGTCAGGTTCAGGCAAAACAACATTCATCGTCGAACTTTGCTCTCACCTGAAACATCTTGGAAAAACAGCGACGGTAAAGCACATAGGCAGTCATCACAGTATACTCTCACCTGGGAAGGATACTACCCTTCATTATAAGGCCGGGGCAGAACCTGCAATCGGTATTGATGAAGAGAAGACCTGTGCCAGTTTTCATAGTACCAGTCTGGATGATGCATTAAACCTTCTTTCAGATACCGGCGTCAGGTATGCGGTACTGGAAGGATTTAAAAAGAGACCATTTCAGAAGATACTCATTGGTGATCTTGACGATGCGTCTCTTTTAAAAAATCCAGAAATCCCCGATGTTCTGGCAGTGCTTGACCAGTTTGATGACTGGTATACACTGGCAGGACTTATGAAAGACCTTGGTGCTGCATGTGATCATGGCCATGTGTATTCCTGGACCGGGTATGCACCTGACTATCTTCATGCAGTGGCTTTGTGTGCTCATATAGAGGGGCAGTATATGAATGATCCCCGGATATCCGGGATACGCATCAGAGTACAACGATGGACCAGCGATGATCGATACCCGGTTTATCTGGTTCTCGGTGATTCTCACGGAAATGATCTGACGGTTTTTTCAGAAGTACTGGACCGGATATCTCCCTGTATACTGCCATGATCGTACAGAACGACCTGATGTCTCCATTAATTCCCCGGATGGCGTCTGTGTCTGATAAAGATACTGCTGATATCTGCCAGGTTACCGGAGAGGTTCTCCAGATTGTTTCAGATGCATTACACCGGCTGACCAGGGAACACCCCCGGTTTCGTGCATCAGACTCCATTATGCTTGCAGATAGTTCTCCTGAAGAGATGACCAGAAAGGAGGCGAATGCATTTTTGTGTGCCTGCTTTCTTGAATACCGGTCTGGAAAGACGGATGTGTGGGACAATGTTGTTTTTTTCACTGAGGAGGTTCTTGATAATCCACACAACCTGTGGCAGGAGATTCTTGATCATACCCTGGAAGGATGGAACGAACGGTTTTTTGATTATAATCTTCATCCTGAACCAAAGATTCATACCCGGCTTTACAAGATAGCCACTCTCATGATCAGGTTTTATGCCGGTGACGGCCGGCAGATATGGACCGGATATGAGCATGACCCTGAGTCGGTTTATAAACGCCTCTTACTCCTCCGAATTCCCCGGTCAATCGCATGTCTCATCGTGGGCACATTAAAAGACCTGGGTTATGTTCAGGGACCGTTTGATATTGTGGGTGATATCGTCGATTCACGGGTCCTGGGGAGGATGATCTGTGGCGATGGAAGTGGAATTACTCCCATGAAGGCACGGCGCCTTGCCCGGATGCTCTCACCTGATGATCCCTGGGATCTTGATCGGCCGCTGTACCTGATCGGCTCAACATGGTGTGGCCCCGGACCAAAATGCAGGGCTTGCCCGGTGAAACATGCATGTGTACTCTCCGTCTCCGAAGAACTTGGGATTCGTCCTGACCCGGTCTTTCGGGACACTCTTTTTGGAAGAAAAACGATACAACGGACATTAAAACAATGGCAGACTCCTGCTTTTCCTGATGTCTGATCCCGGCTTTGAAGAATATTTTGGTTTTTTCGCGGAATTAGAAATTTTTTAGCTGCTAGCTTTATGACCTTTCCTGTTCCATGATCTGATATGGCAGGCCGGGTCGATACGCCGCAGAAGATCAGGTTTTTAAAGTTCATCTATTCCAATGAAACCGGATTAAAACCCGGCGAAATTGCCCAAAAATTCGGGATACGGCCCTCTACGGTCACAAGGTCACTTCATGAACTCGGAGAAGCCGGGTATATCAGATATGATTCCTATAAGATGGTCTCTCTTACTGATGCCGGTGAGGATCTTACCCGTTTTCTTCTGCGTCGGCACCGGATTCTCTCACTCATGTTTACCCGTGCCGGCCTGTCAGAGCCGGATGCATGTGCACAGGCTGAAAAGATAGAACATCTGGTTCCAAAAGCTCATATTGACCAGATATGTCGCTCACTTGGTCATCCGAGAAGGGCTGCATGTGGTGTAATTGATCATGATCCTATCTGTTGCGGAGTCGGGGAATGAAAAAATTTAGCTTTAAGCTTCATGATGTAGTGGTTAAAACCGATCATACGTCTCATCGAATTGGGCGTAGCATCCTGGTATTTCTGGTTCTCTGCTGGTTTGTCCTTTTTCTGGGTACATGTGGCTGCACCAATCAGCAGGAGATCTCTCCTTCGCATCCTCTTGTCGTTGCCTGTACCATCCCTCCCCAGGAGGAGTTCATACGAGCGGTTGCCGGCGATTATCCTGTTTCAGTCCAGGTAATGGTTCCACCTGGGGCAAGTCCGCATACCTTTGAGCCGACCCCGTCACAGATAGCGGGGCTTGAGTCTGCAGATCTCTATATTGCACTGGGCTCAGGAATCGAGTTTGAGAATCGGTGGATGGAACGAATTACCCGGACCTATCCGAATATGCCGGTGATCAATGTCTCACAAAACATCGTGGTGCATCGTTCAGAGCACGCTCATGAGGATGAGGGGACTGATCCCCATGTCTGGCTGTCGCTTCAGAATGCCGGACGAATTGTCAATACTACAGCAGACGCAATGGCAGATATCAGGCCGGATATGCGGGATACATTCTACAAGAACCGGGATATATATGTCCGCAACCTGGCCGATGTTGACCAGAACATCCGGGAGTCTTTCATGGATCTGAAAACCAGGACAATTCTCGTATACCATCCGGCATTTGGGTATTTCTGCAGAGAATATAATCTGACCCAGATGGCAGCTCAAGAGAACGGTCGTGAACCATCGGCACAACAGCTGGCAGAGCTTATCACACAGGCAAAATCTATGGGCATTCGTATTGTTTTTGCCGAGCCTGAAGGATCCACAAAGCAGGCAGAGACTCTGGCACGGGAACTGAACGGGACCATGGTTCTTATCAGTCCGCTTGCCGGGAATTATCTTCAGAATATGGAGCAGATAGCAGAAAAGATATCAGGATTATCATGATTCAGGAACCGGTGATTGAGGTTGCCGATCTGTCTGTTATCAGGAATCAACAGGTAGTCCTTGATTCCATAACTTTTCAGGTCAGAAAAGGTGACTTTTTTGCGATCATTGGCCCGAACGGTGCTGGAAAAACGACTCTTATCAGGGCCATACTCGGTCTTGTTCCTTGTGATACCGGTGAGGTCCTCCTTTTTGGCTCGCCAGCACGGCCTGATACGAGGGCCAGGATAGGGTATGTTCCCCAGACCCATGTATTTGATTTTTCCTTTCCGATAACTGTGCATGAGATGGTCCTGACCGGCAGGATGGGGAGAAAGAACGGTTTCATCCGGAGATATACGCATGAGGATCATACCGCTGCAAACTATGCCTTATCCCGGATATCTGCTGAGTCTCTTGGTGGTCGTCCGGTGAGAGAACTTTCCGGAGGAGAGCGGCAGCGGGCCCTGATTGCACGTGCTCTTGCCGGGAACCCTGATATCCTCATTCTTGATGAACCGACGGTCTACGTGGATACGCCAACAGAAGAGCACTTTTATGAACTTCTCTCATCATTGTCAAAGGAGATCACCATAGTTATGATAACTCATGATATCGGAGTGGTCTCCCGTCATGTAAACCGGGTTGCCTGTCTGAACCGTCGTTTATACATGCATGAGAGTGATCAGGTGACTCCGGAGATGATCTCCCGAACCTATGGATGTCCGGTTGACATCATCACCCATGGGGATGTCCCGCACCGGGTTTTGGAGCGGCATGGAGATCATTCATGATAGAAGCACTCGGGTTTGAATTTTTCAGGTCCGCTCTTCTGGCCGGGCTCATGGCATCAGTCATCTGTGGCATCATCGGGAGCTATGTCTATGTCAAGCATATGATCTCGGTCGCCGGGGGAATATCCCACGCAGCATTCGGGGGGATAGGTCTTGGATATCTTCTGGGTATTGATCCGCTTGCCGGTGCCTTCTGGTTTACCCTTGGGATCGCCACTCTTATCTGGGGGCTCCTTGAGCGGGCGAAAGAGCACATCGACACACTTATTGGTGCGTTCTGGGCCGGTGGGATGGCCTTTGGTATTCTCTGTCTCTCGCTTACCCCTGGGTATACTCCTGACCTCTTCAGTTATCTCTTTGGCAATATTCTCCTGGTTGCACCAGAACACCTGATGATGATCGCTCTGCTGGCAGTGGGTATTGTCCTCCTCTTCTGCATCTTCTACCCGGTATTACAGGCTCTGGCATTTGACCCTGAATACGCTGCAATCTCAAACCTGCCGACCCGTGGTCTTCATCTCCTGGTTCTGATCCTTATTGCCATATCCGTGGTCGTATTAATCCAGGTGGTCGGTATCATTCTTGTTATTGCTCTTCTGACTCTCCCGGCAGCGATCGCCCGACCCCTTTCAAGATCTCTGAAGGGAATGATGGTCAGGGCTACGATAATAAGCATGATACTGACCACAAGCGGGATATTCCTCTCCTGGATCTTTGACATTCCCTCAGGCTCTACCATCATTCTTCTGGGTGTTGCCGTGTATCTTATGGTGCTTGGTGGGACCGGCATTGTCCAGGGTTTTAAAAAAGATAGGCAAAATACAGAATAGGCATGCAGATGGGAAATCCCCTTTTTTGAGGCGGGTATGTGATGACCTGCAGACCTTACAGAACCTGTCCGGGGTGTTGTGATATTGTTGATGGGGCAAATGATGGATCGGTTGATACTGGTTCTCTGATGTACTCCCGCATCGGGGTTCATCCTCGTAGTACTATACGCCATTTGGTAACAACCTATAAGAAAACTCCTCAATAGTTTCCGGGAAAAAAAGGGATTACTGAAGAACCAGGTTCTTGTTATATGTCAGCACATCCGGAATCGAGTCTACGCCTTCGACTGATTTCGGGAAGTTGGTAAATATAACGCGGTTTGCATAAATTGCCATATCTTCAAGTGCTTCTGCAATTCCTTTTGCCATCTCCCCTGACTGCATGTTCTCAATAACATAGATCTTTCCGCCACCTGGCAGGAGATCAAGTGCATAGAGTTTCTGGGGATCAGCTTTTAAGGCATCAACAATCTTTGCAGGGGTCTTGTTTCCGCCGAGTGCAAACTCCGGAGCAAACACATCAATGACGTTTATACCAAGCCAGTTTTCAACCGAATCTTTCTGCCAGGCAATAGCAACTGCATACTTCTTCGCAAGCAGACCCTTCTCTTCATCGGTCAGGTTTCCAGCCGCCATAATTTTTTCTTTGTATGCTTGTGCACGTTCATTAAATGCGTTGGCTTTGGTTGCATCTGCCGCTTTCAGCCATCCAAGGACTGTATCGGCAAGATCAACAGCGGTCTGTGGAGTATTCCAGACAGTGTCGGGTTTTAACACCTTCCAGGTGGTCTTTCCATATCCATTGGAATCACGGAACTTTTCAATTGCCTGCATGGTGGCAACATCCATGCTTGCGTTATGTGCTAAAAACAGGTCTGCCTTTTCAAGATTCTCTGCATTCTTCTGAATCAAGCCTGGCAGAATATCTCCCTGCAGGTGTGGGCAGACTGTCGGGTCAGCGATGTATACGACATTCACATCCTCCCCACCAATCTCCTGCACCGGATCCCAGAGGACACTGGTCGTTGTTACAACGTTCAGGGCCATTGCCCCCGGAATAAGAGCAATGATGATGCCCAGAATAAGTAATAATCCTGAATGCTTCATAATTATTACTTCTTCACTTTTCGTATTAATGATTGTGAAACACTACCTTTCTCTTAGGTGATACTGCTACTGCACCAATAAACAGACCGCTAAATATCACTGCGGTCAGAGGACCGACCGGAAGGGAGTACATAATTCCCCATATAGCTCCTGCCACACTGACAATAACAGCAATAACCGGTGCCATAATGAACATATTTCGCATGGTATTGCAGAACTGGTAGGCAATCGCTGCAGGAGTTACCAGCCAGACATATAAAAGCAGTCCACCGACGATAGGGATACTCAGCGCAACCATGACTGAGATCAGAAACAGAATCCCATAGTACACCGGTTTTACCCGTATGCCGGCAATCTCAGCAAGACGTTTGTGAAACACTATTGCGGTAATCTCTTTGTAAAAGATCACCAGGAAGATGATGATGAGAGCACTCATCACTGCCAGGGCATAGATCTCCTCCCGGTACAGGGAGATGACATTCCCGTACAGGAGTGAACTTGCATCAAATCCTTTACCCGTCCCCTGCATGAGTGCAATGAAGAATATCGCTACTGCCATCATGGTCCCAAAGAGCACCCCGAGGGTCGTATCGGTATGCATCCTGGTCCGGTCGCTTAAGGGTCCCATCAGAAAAGCGGTCAGGATGCTCACGATAACCGCCGAGGGAAGAACGGCGTACCCAAAGAACGCCCCGACCGATCCACCGGCAAAAGCAGCGTGGGACATGGTAAACCCGATGGATGAGATGTTCATCTGGGTGATCAGAACACTCAAAAGAGCACAGCCCAGGGAGGCAAAGAGCATCGCCTCCACTGCATGGCACATGACATTATTTGGGATAAGAAATTCCAGCATCAGGCTGCCACCGAGGCAGTTCGAACCAGGTTACCAACTTCAGATGGATGCGAGAGCTGATTGAGGATGATCTCCCCATGCTGCATGACAACGACCCTGATGTCCCGGTCAGGCAGGGCATCAAACGCATGGGAGACGATAAGGACCGGAATGCCTGCATCGGCTATCTGGCAGAGAAGTCTGCTGACCTCTTCCCTGGTTATCATATCAAGGTTGCTGAACGGCTCGTCAAGCAGGAGGACTTCCGGTTCTTTTGCAAGGTTTTGTGCAATGAGCACCTTTTGCTGCTGACCTCCGGAGAGTTTTCCGATCTGGTTCTTCTGCATAAGGGTAAGGCCCAGCTGGTGAATGGCCGACGTGACCTTGTCCATGTCCCTGCTGGAATGTCGTTTCAGCCATCCGATCTTTCCAAACCGCCCCATGAGAACAACCTCCTCAACGGTGAACGGAGTGTACGGGTGGAAATCAAAATTCTGGATGACATAGCCTATCTTCTTTCGTGCCGCACACCCGTCCTTCATGACGTCATGCCCGCATACCTGAACAGTGCCATCGACCACCGGAAGCAGTCCGGCTATTGTCTCTAACAGGGTAGTCTTTCCCGCCCCGTTCGGCCCGCCTATTACAACAAACTCACCTGGCTTTATGCCGAGCGTGACATCTTTAATGACTGGCAGGTCTGCGCCTTCATAGGTCGTCCAGACCTTCTCTAACTGAATGATATCGTCAGATCCCCCGGTCATGAGAGGACCTCAACCGTGAAGAGCTGGTCATCAGGGAGGGTATACAGGTCAGCAGCATATTTCTCGATCTCAAGTTCATAATCCGGTGTATCCTGGGGCAACTGTTTTAATCCAAGTGGTTTCAGACGGATTTTTGCACCGTCAGATGAGAACTCGCTGTACACAACATCAGATTTTACTATCTCGATATTCCCTTTTCCAAGGGTACACCCGCTTCCAAGCTGAATGCCATCAGCAAGGCATGACTGTGGAGTAATACCTGAACAATACACACTGGCCTTTATTGCAAAGGGATTGTCACCAAGTTTCTGTAACGCATATCTCCCCATCCGGTATCCAAGAACAATAAACGGGCCCAGATGTCCATGAAATCTGGCAAGTTCCGTAACCGGGTATTCACGGGGGAGCTCCATATAGTGGCAGTGTTCATGCCATTTCATGATCATCTATCTTCGTTTGTAACACAAAAAATGTACTATTCATACCTCTTGAGAAGAATGATCGGGCCGTATTATCATATGCTGCAATATCCGGTAGAACGGCGTAAAAGTATCAATGATTTATAACCCGTATGAAAATAGGGTAAAATAATCCGGAATCAGATCCTCGGTCTGATATCCGGCATCTCATCTTCGGCAATCTCTTTAATTCTCTTTGGTTTCCCCTCTTTGTCATAGAGATACACGGTGTAGGTATCCTTGTTATCCTTCAGGATCACCGGAGTTGAAATTTTGAAGAATTTTCCATCCTGAAAGATTCGGTTTCGTTCGTCCCAGTCCACTCCAAGTTCAAAATATATGTCAAATCTTCCCTGACCAATACTCTTGATGCTGCCATAATCTTCCGCAGGTATATAAATAGCATAGAGCGGATCAGCATTTCCGCCAAGGGTAACAATAGCCACGGCGTCCAGATCATTGCCGGTATTGTCAAAGTTCAGAACGATGTTGCCTGCACTGGGTGGATGGCCGTACACATATGATGAGTCAATAACTGCTGCACTTCCTCCGGATATGACAAGGCCGGAGAAGAGAAGAAGGAGAATTCCGGTATACCACTGTGATGGTGCCATACATGGAGATGGAAATCAACAAAGATAAAGGTTTCAGTCAGTCAGAAGACATAGGGAAGAAGGATTTCACTCCTCCCGTTTGTCCCTTTCTCTATGGATATCCGAACCGGGATTCTCTCTTTCAGTGCTGATACGTGAGAGATCACTCCGATGAGTTTTCCCTCCTGCTCAAGACCGGATAGCGTAGAAAGAGCGGTTTCAAGAGCGTCATCATCAAGCGTTCCAAATCCCTCATCAAGGAAGAGTGAATCAACCCTGACATTCTGACTTGCCATATGTGAGAGACCAAGGGCCAATGCAAGGCTGACCATGAATATCTCCCCGCCGGAGAGGTTCTTTACTGATCTGACCACACCGCCCTGCCAGGTATCGATGACCTGCATATCAAGGGGAAGTTCCTTGTCCTGTATGAGGATGTACCGGTCGGTCATCCGTTTTAAATGCTGGTTTGCATGGCTGAGAAGAATGCAGAAGGTGAGTCCCTGGGCAAATACCCTGAATTTTTTCCCATCCGCTGAGCCGATAAGGTCATAGAGCCGATGCCATTTATCCACCTCACGCTGCTGGGTATCCCGGATGGCAATCTTCTCACTCTGCTCCCTCATCATCTCTTCATGCCGATTAAGTTTTTCCTGGTTTTTCCCAATGTCGGCAATAAATTGATTTTTTTGGTTTTGAAAAGCCTCAAGTTCTGCTTTCAGGTCCAAAACTGGTTTTGTCGTGAGGTTTTTCTTTTGTTCTATCTCATACCTGGTTTCTGTAGAAGTTCTCCGCTCACCGATCCTGGTCTCTTCGGTTCTGATATCTTCCCATACCTTTTCAAGCTGGAGAATCTCTTCCTGCTTCATCAGGGCAGCTGTATATGCTTCTTCGTCTGCAAACCCTGCCTCCCGGATGCGGGCTGTAAATTCTTCAAGGCATGAACGGATGTCATGGTGAGCTCCTGAAATTCGTTTCTCAAGGTCTGAAAGAAGGCTTTCGAAAGACTGGATTTGGGTAAGGATGTCATTCTTCTCCTTCTGTCTGGTCTCGAAGATCTCGCTGGCTTTCTTAACCGCTTCGGTCAGATGTTTCTCTTCACTCTCTGTATCCTTCTCTCCAAATTTATTGTTTCGCTCGTTTTTCAGGGCCTGCAGGCAGTTCTCCTTCTCCCTGATCTCTTCGAACTTTCTGGATACTTCATCTGTTTTTTCAGATATCTTCCCCAGTATGCCGCTAATATCTTTATCTACTTCCCGAAGCTGCTCTTCACAGGCCTTTATCCGATCTTCCTGTTCCTGGTATTTTTTCTGGCGGTTTTTCAGGGTAAGGAGGAATGCTACAAGGTTGGTTTCCCGAGTGATCGAACAGCCGAGATCGGCAAGGGCTGGTTTTAGTTCATCAAAACAGCTCGTAATTTTTGATTCACCTGATGTGATACGTTCCTGGTGCTGTTCAACTCTGCTTTTCCCTGTTGTAATCTCAAACTCCTTTTCCCTGCATTCTTTCTCAAGGGAGGTCAGGGTTTTTTGGCCGGTAGTAAAAAGGGGAGCTGCTTTTTTGATCTTCTCCTCGTGCTCTTCTGCAGTATGGATTGTTATCGCCAAGGCTCCCAGTTCTGATGTAGTGGCGTTTTTATATGATATAAGGGTTGCATCATCAATTTCAGGATCAATGCCCTGGGCGGCAGTTCCATCTCTCCATGCCAGGTTCAGTTCATTCAGTTTCGCTTCACAGTCGGTGATGTCCTCAGTGCATCTTCTGAGTTCACCCTCTTTATCAGCAGTTGTTGCCGTAAGGGTAGTCAGGTGCCTGGTGAGATCCTTGATTATCTTCTCTTCTTCGACGAAATCACTGATGATATCGTCAGGCTTTATCTCCTGTTCTGTTACAAACGGATGATGAACGGAGCCACAGAGTGGACAGGGCTCCCCGTCTGTGAGCTGACTTCTCTCTTCGGTCAGATCTCTGACTTTCGCAGCAAGGAATGCGGCTGTCCGTTTTGTTGCAAGAAGCTCTTCATGATGTTTGAGATCTGATTCTCTGCGTTCTTTGTCATATCCGGATGTTTGCAGGGAATGAATGAGGTCATCCCGTTTCAGAGTCAGTGCTTCCTTTTTTGCTGATATCTCTCTTTTTCCATTTAATATCTCATTCAGGCGGATCAGGTGTTCAATTCTGACCTTTTTCCCATCACGACTCTGTCGTAGATCTCCAATGGTAAAGCCGGAAAGAAGGTTTTTAAGCTCTCCGTCACGGGTTTTTTGCTGCTCTTCAAGTTCCTGCAATGCTTTTTGCTTCTTCTCCCGCTCCTTCCTGAGATCAGTCAGTTCATGCCCTGCTTTCTGAACCAGTCGCTTCTGCTCCGTGCAGTCTTCTTTTCGCTTCCCGATAGTTTTGATCTCATCCTGTATCTGGTGTGTCTTCTGCTCAACTCCTGAGTACAACTCCCGTATGACTGCATCCCTGGCGTTTTGTTCAATATACCTGGCAGCATCACTTTTTTCTTTTAAAATAACCTGTTGTTTCTTTTCTGCCAGTTCCTGCTCACTTTTACACCCTGCCAGAAGGTCCTGTAGTCCCTTTAACTCTTCTTTCTCTTTGTGAACATCTGACTCCTTCTCTCTGATCTGCTTATCGAGGATTCGGATACTCTGAATGAGTCTGTTTCCTTCATCCCGTTCCCGT
>ERZ1645192.3120-NODE-3120-length-13639-cov-9.232185_pt1 | contig 13639 bp, 12 predicted proteins | sample MGYA00575354_ERZ1645192 | MGnify/ENA primary metagenome ERZ1645192 (study PRJEB40844, sample SAMN11349763) | freshwater sediment metagenome | isolation source: river sediment | host: Sediment | place: India: Faizupur Khadar , New Delhi | collected 2017-02-21 ... | reverse complement strand
ACACGCTGAAACGGGCCGGATCGAGCCGCGCGGGTGAGGTCTATAGCGATGGCACGATGCGACTCACCATTGCCGCCGACGGCCGGGCGCACCTGATCGTGCGTCCGGGCACCGAAATGACATCCTGCGAGCCAATGATCGCAAGCGGCAACTGACCCTTCGCAGTAAGCGCCGGACCAAACGCGTCGGGCCAAGCGCTATGGCTTGGCGACGTCGGCCGCGACCTGCATCGAGAGGATGCGGTCAGGCTGCGCCGGCGGCTCGCCGCGCTGCAAGGCATCGACGAATTCCATGCCCTCGATCACCTGTCCCCATACCGTGTACTGCTTGTTGAGGTGCGGTGCCGGCGCGAAGCAGATGAAGAACTGCGAGTCGGCACTGTTGGGGTTGGCCGAGCGCGCCATGCCGAGTGTGCCGCGCACGAACGGGGCCGAGGAGAATTCGGCCGGCAGGTTGACGCCCGAACCGCCGGTGCCGGTGCCCTTGGGATCGCCGCCCTGGGCCATGAAGCCTTCAATGACGCGGTGGAAGGTGAGGCCGTCATAGAACTTCTGCCGCGTCAGCTCCTTGATGCGGGCGACATGCTTGGGCGCCAGGTCAGGGCGGAGCTGAATGACGACGCGGCCGGCCTTGAGCTGCATGTAGAGCGTGTTTTCGAGGTCCGGCGCCGCCTCCGCACGGGTGGTAAGCGCGAGGGCGATCACGAAGCCGATCAGGCTCTTGGTGAGAATCATGGGGGAAGCCTTCTCTCTCAGGGGCTGGGCCTTCGGCAACGCTCGGCCCGGGATGAGCGCGGGGAGCGCTCAGCGCACACTAGACGGCGCGGGCGATAATTGCACGGAAATGTCGGCCGCGTCCGCCCCGTCGGCTTTAAGCTCGCATATGGCGCTGGCGACGCGCTGGCGTCCTGGCTAAGGTCCGCCGCATGAACGCCTGCCGCCAGACCAAGATCGTCGCCACCTTGGGTCCTCAGTCCTCGACCGAGGCCATCTGCGAACGGCTCCTCGAAGCGGGCGCCGATGTCTTCCGGCTCAACTTCAGCCATGGCACGTGGGAGGAGCATGCCGCCCGGCTGCGGCTGATCCGCGCCCTTGAAGCGCGCTTGGGGCGCCCGATCGGCGTCTTCGCCGACCTGCAGGGACCAAAGCTGCGGCTTGGCACGTTCGCGCACGGTCCAGTCGCGCTTGCCGTCGGCGCGCCGTTCCGGCTCGATCTCCTTGATGCGCCCGGGGATGCCCGCCGGGCGCCGCTGCCGCATGCCGATGTGTTCGCCGCGCTCAAACCCGGTGCCGCCCTGCTGCTGGACGATGGCAGAGTCCGCCTTGAGGTGACCGCGTGCGGCCCGGGCTTCGCCGACACCCGCGTCACCGTCGGGGGCGTGCTCTCGGATCGCAAGGGGGTCAATCTGCCGGGCGTGCTGCTGCCGAACTCGCCGCTCACGACCAAGGACCGCCGCGATCTCGAATGGGCGCTTGATGCCGGCATCGGTCAGATTGCGCTGTCGTTCGTACAGCGGCCCGAGGATGTTGCGGAAGCCCGCGCGCTGATCGGCGGTCGCGCGCAACTGATCGTTAAGCTGGAGAAGCCGCAGGCGATCGACCACCTGCTTTCGATCGTCGCCCTGGCAGACGCTGTCATGGTCGCGCGCGGCGATCTCGGCGTCGAGGTGCCGCCGGAGGATGTGCCGGTGTTGCAGAAGCGGATCGTCCGCGCCTGCCGATCGGCGGGCAAGCCGGTCATCATCGCAACCCAGATGCTGGAATCGATGCTGAGCGCGCCGGCGCCGACCCGTGCCGAGGCCTCCGACGTGGCGAATGCGGTCTACGAGGGTGTGGACGCGGTGATGCTGTCGGGTGAAACCGCGGCCGGCCGCTATCCAGTCGAAGCGGTGACCATCATGGACAAGATCATCCGCAGCGCCGAGTCCGACCACATGAGCCGCAACCGCGGCAACGGGCATGAGGTCGTGCCGGAAACAACGGAGTCGGACGCGGTTTCGGCCGCCGCACGCGATGTTGCCGCCACTCTCGGTGCAGCCGCCATCGTCACGCTGACGACCGGCGGCACGACGGCCTTGCGCGCGGCGCGGGAGCGGCCGGCGGTGCCGATCCTGGCGCTGACGCCATCGGGCGATGTCGCCCGCAACCTGGCGCTGGTGTGGGGCGTGCGGCCTTGCGAGCGCCCCGTCTTCGCGGACTACGAGCCGGCGCTGGCGGAAGCGATCGTGTGCGCACGCGCGCTCGGTCTCGCTCGTCCGGGGGAGCGCCTGGTGGTGACTGCCGGTCTGCCGCTGCCGCTGCCGGGCCACACCAATCTGCTGCACATCGTCCAGGTTCCGGCGGAGGCGGGTTGACGCCGCGTCCGCCTTTGGCCAGGGGTGTGCCGTTCGGCCTCCTCGCGGGTGTCGGCGCGTACACGATCTGGGGGCTGTTTCCGGTCTACTTCAAGGCGGTCGGCGAGGTCCCGGCGCTTACGGTGCTGGCGCACCGGATCGTCTGGTCGATGGTGTTCCTGGCCCTGATTCTGACGCTGAAGCGGAACTGGCGCCGCGTGCAGAATGCCCTTGGCGAAGGCGCCGTGATGCGCCGGCTCGCGCTCTCCAGCCTGATGATCGCGCTCAACTGGGGCATTTTCATCGCTGCGGTGGAGCGTTCGCGGGTCCTCGATGCGAGCTTCGGCTATTTCATCAGCCCGCTGGTGAGTGTCGCCCTGGGCGTTGTGGTTTTGCGCGAACGGCTGCGGCAGCTGGAGTGGATTGCGGTCGTGCTTGTCGCGATCGGCATCGCCTATCGCGTGGCGGCCAGCGGCACGGTGCCGTGGATCGGGATGACGCTGGCACTCAGCTTCGCCTTCTACGGCTTGATGCGCAAGACGACCCCCGTCGATGCGGTCGAGGGATTGTTCGTCGAGGCGGCGCTGCTGACGCCCTTGGCGGCCGTCTATCTCGGGTTCGTGGCCGAACCGTTCGGGCCGGCAGCGGGAACGCTTCCGGCCCCGTGGCCGCAAGCGCTCCTCGTTTTGGCGGGACCGGTGACAGCGCTACCGCTCATCCTCTTCGTCGCCGCCGCGCGCAGGATCCCGCTCGCAATGCTGGGCCTCCTGCAGTTCATCACGCCAACCGGCCAGTTCCTGCTCGCGGTCTTCGCTTACCACGAGCCCATTGCGGGAGCGACGCTCGCAAGCTTCGTCTGCATCTGGTGCGGGCTCGCCCTCTACGCCTTTGACCTCGCCACGCGCCAACGGAAACAGCACGACCGGGGCAGCTGAGCCGACGCCGCTTTCAGCGTCGGTGCGCTGCGCCGGCCGCAGCCGGCGTGGCGACGTCTCCGTCCGTGTCCGCAGGTCATCAAGGCGAATCACGGTCCCGCCGACGGCACTTGCGACCGCGGCACCTGTGACCGCGGCGCTTGCTTCGGCCGGTTCACGCGACGGCAAACGGCGCGCCCGCACGCTGCCGTCCGGCCCGTGGCGGCGCTCGTCCTGCTGCCTGCGGTCGAACGGCGTTCCGTTCACGTAGCTCAAGAGGCAGTTGGCGCGCGGTGCGGCATGGCGGCGCTCTTCGGCACGGCGCCGGTCGCGAGCCGCCCGGGCCGCCGGCTGCACGACCTCCCGCGCGCCGTACTGCTCCGCCCACCGATCGAGCAGCGCTTGTACGACCTGACCGACCTTGGCGGCATTATCGACATCACGGATCGACAGCACGCCGGAAACCAGCAGCGCGTGGATGTGTTGTTCGCGCAGATCGACGCGGACCAGGTGGTTCTTCTGCTGACCGCCGCTCATGGTGACGGGCCGCCAGGACGGCTCCGCGGTTGTTTCCGCTTCCGCGGCAGCCGGAGCCTCAGCCCGCGGTGCTTGCTGGGCTGCCTCTTCCATCCGCAGCGCCTGCTCCAGACGCTCGGTCGTGCCGCGCAGACTCTGCAGGCGTTCGCGCGCCGCCGTGCGCAGGTTTTCCGCCTGGTTGAGGGCCTGCTGCAGGCGCCCGACCTGAGTCCGCATCAGCGAGAGCTGGCCGCGCAGGCGGGAAATGACCTCGGCGCGCAGGCGCCTCTCGTCATCAGCAATGTCAACGATACGATTTTCGCGCTCACCCACGGTTCCATCCTCCGGCCCCTCGTCGCCCGTCATCGACGGTCTCCCACTCTGCCCCTGCTGCCGCTGCGCACGATCGTTGTCGCAGCCGCGCTGCTCGCCATCGCTGAGAGAGCTCTTTGTCATCGACCGCGGCTCACGCTTCGACCGGCTCATTCTTCGCTCCGTCAGCCACGCAGCATGCGCCGAGCCTCAAGAGGTCTCAGTGACTGGCGTCACAAGGCAATACCGGGGAGCGATAACGGCCAGGCCCTGTTGCCGGAGGAGGGGCCGCAGCAGGACGCGATCAGTCGTACAGGCTCTCGAGGAGATCGCGGTAGGAGGTCTGGATGACGTGCCGGCGCAACTTCAAGGTCGGCGTCATCTGGCCGTTCTCGGTCGAAAAGGCCTCCGCCGTCACCGCGAAGCGACGGACCCTCTCGACCACCGACAGGCCGGCGTTGGCGCGCTCGACCGCGGCCCGCATCGCTGCGAGAAAATCGGGATCGTGCGCCAGCATGTCTGCGTTAGCCGCCTTGCCGGCCGCCTTGGCCCATGCCTGCATCCACCCTTCTTCCGGTACCAACAGGGCCACGAGATGGGAGCGGCGGTCGCCGGCGGCAAAGGCTTGCGCGATCTCCGGCTGCTGGGTCAGGAGACCTTCGATCCGTGCCGGGGAAATGTTGTCGCCGCCGGAATTGATGATGATGTCCTTCTTGCGGTCGAGGATGACGAGATGGCCGTCCCCGTCCAGCCGGCCGATGTCGCCGGTATGCAGCCAGCCGTCGCGGATTGCGGCCCGGGTCGCTTCCTCATTGCGCCAGTATCCGAGCATCATCATCGGGCCGCGGACCAGAATCTCGCCGTCGTCGGCGATACGGACCTCGACCTCCCTGAGCGGCGGGCCGACGGTGTCGACCTTGAGACTGCCAGCGCGGTTGACGCTGATGAGCGGCGCCGCCTCGGTCTGGCCGAAGCCCTGGTAGACCGGCAAGCCGAGAGCGACGAAGAACAGCCCGACCTCGGGATTGAGTGGCGCGCCGCCGCTGACCATCGCCTGCAGCCGGCCGCCGAAACGCTCGCGGATCGCCCGGCGGACGAGGATATCAAGGAGCCGATCGACCAGGCGCAAGCCGAGCGGGAGACCGTGCTTCGCCGCGTAACGCTTGGCGCCGATCGCAAGCGTCGCCCGGAACAGCTTTTCCCGCCAGCCGCCGGCCTTGTGCGCTTCGGCCATGATGCGCTGGCGCATCAGCTCGTAGAAGCGGGGCACCGCCGAAATCAGTGTCGGATGCGCCTCGCGGATGTTGAGCGCGACCTTTTCGACACTCTCCGCGTAATAGATCTGCGCGCCTAATGCGATCGGCAGGAACTGGCCGGCCGTGTGTTCATACGCGTGCGACAGCGGCAGCAATGAGAGGAACACGTTCTCGCCGCTGCTGATTTCCGACAGCACCTCGCCGGCGGCACGGCAATTGTGGAGGATGGCGCGATGCGGCAGCATGACGCCCTTCGGCAGCCCGCCCGTGCCTGATGTGTAAATGATGCAGGCGGGATCAGCCGGCTTGATCGCCTGCGCATCGGCAACAATATTTTTGCGATGGCCGTCCCCGCGCGCGATCACGTCCTGCCACGCGTACAGCGGGGCGCCCAGGTCCGGCTGGGGCTCCGGCGCTTCGATGCTGATGATGAAGCGGATCGAGGGGCACTGCGCCGCTGCGCGCAAGAGCGGAGCGGCGATGCGCCGGGTGGAGACGATAATGCCGCACGCCTCGGCATCACGAAGAATATGCAGGTGATCCGCCTCGGTGTTCGTCGTGTAGGCCGGCACGGTAATTGCGCCTGCAGCCATGATGCCGACATCGGCGATCAGCCAGGCCGGCCGGTTCTCGGCGACAAGAACGATCCGATCCCCCTTCGCCACGCCGAGGCCGATGAGACCGCGGGCGAGCGAGGTCACGCGGGCGGCAACCTCACGCCAAGTCTGGGGTTCGTATCGACCCTGGCGCTTACGCCAGAGGAAGGGATGCTCTCCCTGCCGTGCGGCCTGATCGAAGAACATCACCACCAGGTTCTGCCAATCGGGCGTCGGCATGATGCGGCGGGTCCTGTCCGTTTCCAGGGCGGCGGTTGTCGCCCCTGCTGGCGCCCCTTATAAGGGAGCCTGCTCCAAGGAGGAATCGCGATGTCGATTGTGCACCCCGCCGACGGCCCGCAGCGGGTCGAAGAGGAATTGCCGGTGTGGGACCTTTCCCACCTGTACGCAGGGCCGGACGACCCTCGCATTGCCGCCGACCTGGACGCGGCGGAACGCGCGGCGAAGGCGTTCCGCGGCCGTTACGCCGGCAAGCTTGCGGATCTGAGCGGCGCGGAGCTGGGATCGGCGATCAAGGACTACGAGGCGATCGTCGAGGGCCTGTGCCGGGTGACGGCGTATGCCCAGCTTCGGTTTGCCGGTGACATGAGTGATCCCGAGCGTGGGCGCTTCCTGCAGGACATCGAGGAGCGCTTCAATGCCGTCTCGACCGAGACCCTGTTTTTCACCCTGGAGCTCAATCGCCTCGACGACGAGACGGTCGGGCGGCAGCTGGCCGCCGCACCGGCCGACCGCTACGCACCGTGGGTGCGCGATCAACGGATCTTTCGCCCGCACCAGCTCGCCGATGACGTCGAACGGATCTTGCATGAGAAGAGCGTTACCGGTGCGACCGCCTGGGTGCGGCTGTTCGACCAGACGCTGGCCGGCATGCGTTTTGACGTCGACGGCCAGGCGCTGACCCTGGCAGGCGCGCTCAACTGCTTCGACAATACCGATCCGGCGGTCCGCCGCAGCGCGGCGCGTGCGATCGGCAAGGTGCTGAAGGACAATGTCCGGGTTCTGTCGCTGGTGGTCAACACACTCGCCAAGGACAAGGAGATCGAGGACCGCTGGCGCGCCTACCCGCATCCGGTGGCGTTCCGCAACCTCGCCAACAAGGTCGAGGATGATGTCGTCGATGCACTGGTGAGCGCGATCCGCGACGCCTATGCCGATCTCGCCCACCGCTACTACCGGCTCAAGGCGCACTGGTTCGGCCGCGATGCCCTCGATTACTGGGACCGCAACGCCCCGCTGCCCGGCGCCGACAACCGGCACTTCAGCTGGGCGGAGGCAAAGGCGATCGTGCTCAAGGCCTTCGGCGGCTTTCATCCGCAGATGGCGGCGATCGCCGGCCGCTTTTTCGAGGAGGGCTGGATCGATGCCGGCCCGCGGCCGGGCAAGGACTCAGGTGCCTTCTGCCATCCGGTCGTGCCCTCGGCGCACCCCTATGTGCTGCTCAACTTCTACGGCCGGCCGCGCGACGTGATGACGCTCGCGCACGAACTTGGCCACGGCGTGCACCAGGTCATGGCCGCCGGTCAAGGCGCGCTCCTCGCCGATACGCCGCTGACCCTGGCGGAGACGGCATCGGTGTTTGGCGAGATGCTGGTGTTCCAGGCGCTTTTGGAGGACGGCGGGGGTCGCGACGAGCGACGCCGGCTGCTCGCGGCTAAGGTCGAGAGCATGCTCAACACGGTGGTGCGCCAGATCGCATTTCATGAGTTCGAAGAACGAGTGCATATGGAGCGGCGTTCAGGCGAGCTTTCGGCAGAACGTCTCGGCGAGATTTGGCTCAAAGTGCAGAAGGAAAGCCTTGGCCCGGCAATGCACTTTGACAACGACTACAGCTTTTATTGGGGATACATCCCGCATTTTATTCACTCTCCGTTTTATGTCTATGCGTATGCGTTTGGAGACTGCCTGGTCAATTCCCTGTACCAAGTCTATCGCGACGGACACCCCGCCTTTGCCGAGAAATATTTTGCCATGCTAAGCGCCGGCGGCAGCCTCAGGCATCGCGATCTCCTGCAGCCGTTCGGCCTTGATGCGGCCGACCCCGGCTTCTGGCGGCGCGGCCTCAATGTCATCGTCGCGCTGATCGATGCGCTGGAGGCGCTGGAGGAGGACGGGCCGAGGTTGGCGCCGGCACGGCCGGCCCCCATATCCTCGTCGTAGGGCGGTTGATGAGGTAGTACGGTTGTTCGAGCCTGCCGACGAACAGCGCAAGGAGACACCCGGCGGCGAGCGCCCGGCTGAGCCGATGGTGGACGACGACTCGCTTGCCGGCCGCATCCGCCGGTATGCCCAGGTCGGCAGCACCGTTGGCGGGCTGGCGGCGCGCCTGGCCGGCAACCGGCTTTTGGGGCTCTCCATCGATCCAGCTGCACACGCGGTCGATCTCAAGGTGGCGCTGGGCGGCCTCAAGGGGCCGCTGATGAAGGTTGCACAGATCCTGGCGACGCTGCCGGACGTGCTGCCCGAGGAGTACACCCGCGAACTCGCCCAGTTGCAGACGAACGCACCCTCCATGGGCTGGGCATTCGTCCGCAGGCGGATGATGACGGAGCTCGGTGCCGGCTGGCCGAAAATGTACCGAAGCTTCGAGCACACTGCGCGCGCGGCCGCCTCGCTGGGCCAGGTGCACGAGGCGACCGGCCTCGACGGCCGCAAACTCGCCTGCAAGCTGCAGTATCCGGACATGGCATCGGCGGTCGAGGCCGACCTGCGGCAGCTCAAGATCGCGTTCACGATCTATCGCCAGTACGACAAGGCGATCGATCCCTCCAACATCCACGCCGAGCTTTCGGCCCGGCTGCGCGAGGAACTGGACTACCGCCGCGAAGCCAAGCACATGGCGCTGTACCGGCGCATGCTCAGCCGTCACCCGGGCGTGCACGTGCCGGAGCCGTCACTCGATCTCTCGACCGAGCGGCTGCTCACCATGACCTGGCTCGACGGCGAGCCGCTGATGAGCTTCGTCGACCACCACATCGACATGCGCAACACGGTCGCGCGCAACATGTTCCACGCCTGGTACGTCCCGTTTTACGAGTACGGCGTGCTGCACGGCGATCCGCACTTGGGCAACTACACCGTGCGCGAGGATGGCTCCGTCAACCTTCTCGACTTCGGCTGCGTGCGCATCTTCCCCCCGGAGTTCGTGGGCGCCGTGATCGACCTCTACCACGCCTTGCGGACCAAGGATCAGGACCTGGCGGTGAAGGCCTACGAGACGTGGGGCTTCAAGAACCTGAGCCACAACGTCATCGAGATCCTCAACCAGTGGGCGGGTTTCTTGTACCGGCCGCTGATGGAAGATCGCATCCAGCCGATCCAAGAAGAAGGCGGCGCAATGTACGGCGCCCAGGTTGCCGGCAAGGTTCAGCGCGAACTGCGCGAGGTCGGCGGCATCGCGCCGCCGCGCGAGTTCGTGCTGATGGACCGCGCCGCAATCGGGTTGGGGAGCGTCTTCACCCGGCTTCGGGCCGAGGTCAACTGGCACCAGTTGTTCAGCCAGATGATCGAGAGCTTCGACGTCGCGGACGTCGCACGGCGCCAGAACGAGGCGATGGCCGGCCTCGACCTGCCGGCACCGCTCTGAGGGCCGGCGCGGCGAAGCTGGACAGTTCCCAAGGCCGCGGACCGGGGCTATCGTACACGCGCAAGCGCAGGGAATGGAGTGCACGCGCGTGGCGCGCTCGATGGCAGACATTATTGGCTTGTCCGCATTCGCCTTCATCCTGGGCGCAGGGCAGCTCCTGTTCAAGGCGGCTGCTGACCGCGCACCGGCGTTGACGCGTTGGGCGGACATCCCGGGTTTGATGACGCAGCCGCTGTTGTGGCTGGCGCTTGCCCTTTACGGCTTCGCGACCTTGTTGTGGATTTACCTCTTGCAACGCGTCCCCTTGAGCGAGGCCTATCCGTTCGCGGCGCTTGCCTTCGTGCTGGTGCCGCTGGCGGCGGCTGTGCTGTTCGGCGAGCGGCTGTCGGCGGCGCATTTCGTCGGCTCGGCGCTGATCGTCGCCGGCATCTGCGTCATCGGCCTCGCCCAGCGCTAACGAAGGACGTTCGCCCCCGGGCCGGCCATGAACAGCGAAGCGCTCTATATCGTCGTTCCCGCCTATCGTGAGGCGGGGGTCATCGCCGGGACCGTCGCCGGCCTCTTGAGCGTGTGTCCCAACGTCGTCGTCGTCGATGATGGTTCGGCGGACGCGACCGCCGAGAATGCGTGTGCTGCCGGCGCCGCCGTCGTCCGCCATCCGGTCAACCTCGGCCAGGGTGCGGCCTTGCAAACGGGGATCGTCTACGCGGTCCAGCAAGGTGCCCGCTTCATCGCCACTTTCGATGCCGACGGCCAGCACCGCCCGCAGGACATCGCGGCAATGCTGCAGACGCTCAAGGCCGATGGCCTCGATATCGTCCTCGGCAGCCGCTTTCTTGGCGAAGCCGAGGATCTGCCGCCGCTGCGCCGCATGGTCCTGAAGGCGGCCGTGCTGTTCACGCGGCTGACGACGGGTCTCAAGGTCACTGATACCCACAATGGCCTGCGGGTGATGACGGCGGACGCGGCGCGCCAGCTCAATCTGGTCCAGGACCGGATGGCGCACGCCTCGGAAATGCTGGCCCAGATTGCCGCGCTCAAGCTCGCGTACAAGGAGGTGCCTGTCACCGTGTCCTACTCCCCCTACAGCCTGCAGAAGGGGCAGCGCTTGAGCGGTGCATTCCGGGTGCTGGCAGACCTCGTGATCGGCTGGCTCGCCCGATGATCAAGCTGTTACTGCTGGTTTTTCTGGTCCTGGTTGCAATCTACGTGCTGATGCAGCGCTCCACGTCGACGGCGTTGCGGATTGCGATCGAGGTGCTCTTGGTGCTGGGCGCCTACTTCGTCGTCGCGCCGGAACAGGCGACCGCCGTCGCTCACGCGCTGGGCGTCGGACGCGGCACAGATCTGATCCTCTATACCTGGATCATCGTCACCTTCGCTGTCGTCCTGGTGCTGTACCTGAAGGTAGTGGCGATGAACCGGACGATCACGCAGCTGGCGCGCAGTCTGGCGCTGAGCCACGTGCGGCATCCGACCGATCCGGCGGCGGCCAAGCCTTCGCCTGAGCCGGGGTCCTGATCGGCGTCACGGCGGCGGCATGACGATCGCGGTGCAGGCCTCACTGCCGGTGCCGTTGCGGACCGCGTAGCTGCGGCCCGGATGGAAGACCGGGGCGAACAGCGAGGCGAACGGCGCCCATTCCTCGGCGACACAGAGCACGGCGCCGTCCGCAACCGCGGCGATGCGGCGGTCGATGCCGAGCGTGTTGATCAACGAAGCCAGCGACGGGGCGACCGGCTTCAGGTAGCGGCCGCCGGTCAGCAGGACGACCGAAACCAGGGCCAGCACACAACCCCAGCCCAGCAGCCGCGATGGCGTGCCGCCGCCGGCCTTGCCTGGCATCCGGACCTGCGGATCGAAAACCGCGATCAGGCAGAGCGAGGCGAGAACGATCATCCAAAAGGAGTAGTACCTGAGCTCATGCGCATGCGGCAGCACCGCCGCAAGCAGCGTGACGAGCGCCATCGTCCCCAGCAACGACCGCCGCGCGGCCGGCGCGCACGCACGGCACCGCCACAGGAAGAACGCTGCCAGGAACAAGACATAAACGACAAAGTAGCCGCCCATGCGGAACGAGGGGCCCGGAAGCCGCCAGCACTCCCGCCAGGAGGCCGCACTGACGCAGTAGGCTTGGTCGAAGGTCCACGGGAGCTCGCGGTAGCTATACGCCTCGATTTCCAGCACCGATGCCAGCCACCGCACAGGCGCCGGCACGGCACCCCAAGCCGGAGCCAGCGAATCCCAGCCGGCCTCCAGCGCCCGCACCGGCCCGACCAGGTTCAAGGCCGGCAGCTGGATCGGATAGAACGGATTCGCGAACGTGATCGCATTGGCGATTGCGGACGCCGCAACGAGTGCGCCAGCGGCGACGAAGGCGGCGATCATGCCGGCCCAACCCGTGGCCCGCTTCGGGTGGAACGGCCCCACCTGCCGGCCGCGCAGCATCAACAGGCCGCAAGCCGCGAACAGGGCTAGCCCGAGCGCTCCCGCAACGCCCTGCATCTGCGGCTTGCTGTTCGCCATCAGGACGAGGCAGGCGAAGGCGCCGCCAAGGTGCCGGGCACCGAACCGCTCCGGCGCCCGGGTGAGGATGAGGAGAGTGAGGATCACCGCCGCTGCCGCCAGGTTGAGCGGCAGATCGATATAGCTGCTGCTGACATGGATCTGGATCAGCGGCACCGCCAACAGCGCGACGAACGTCCACCCGGCTGGAACTGCAAACGACTGCCGCAGGAACAGGGCGTAGAGGACGAGCGCCGCGACCGTGAGCAGGTCGAGTGCTTGCGGCGCACCGGTCACGCGCCAGAAGAGCGCCTGAAGACGGTGAAACAGCTTCGGAAAGCCGGCAAAGAGCGCCTCCCCGTAGTCCGCCATCCGAAAGCAGCCATCATCGCACACACCCGCGAGGCGGCCAGCGAACGGCAGATGGTAGGCAAAGGTATCGAAATAGGGATCGATGGTGAGGATGGCCCGCACCGCCACCAGCACCACCAGGCCCCAGCCGAGCGCGGCAACCGCCCCGCGGTATGAACCGGGAGCGAGCGGGCGAAATCCCCTCATACGCGTGGCTGCGGCTCAGCCCAGCTTGACCGCGGTGCCGCTCGCGGTGACCATCAGCATCGAGCGCTCGCCGGTGCCGATGTGCTCGTAGTCGAGATCGATGCCGAGGATCGCGTCGGCGCCTTTGTCCTTCGCCTCATCGACCATCTCTGCGATCGCCGTCTCCTTGGCGTTGCGCAACTCCTTCTCGTAACTGCCCGAGCGGCCGCCGACGATGTCACGAATGCCGGCAAAGAAGTCGCGGAAGATGTTGGTGCCGAGCACGGCCTCACCGGTCACGAGGCCGAGGTAGTCCTTGATGCGCCGGCCATCGACGCTGTGGGTCGTCGTCAGGATCATGGGAATGCTCCGGTGTCGAGAAAGGGACGTAATCCTTAGCACACACGGCGGCTGATGATCGCCCCTTCTGGTTTGGGCAGCATCGCGAACACCAGATGTCCTCCTGTGAGGACGGGAGATCGGAGAAGGACAAAAAGATGAGTCCGTTTCGCGCGTTGGCGTTCGCTCTGGTGGCGGTTTTGGCGGCCGTCTCGCCGGCTTACGCAGAGACCGACCACGTTTCCGAAGCCGCATGGGCGGCGCTTGCCGGTGGCGGCCACGCGGCACTGATGCGACACGCGACCGCGCCCGGTTTCGGCGATCCGGCGGGCTTCCGCCTCGACGACTGTTCGAGCCAGCGCAATCTCTCCGCGGCCGGGCGTGAGGAGGCGCGCCAAGCCGGCGCGCGGTTCCGCAGCCGCGGCATCGCTGTCACGGGTGTCTATTCGAGTGCGTGGTGTCGCTGCCAGGAGACGGCGCGCCTGCTCGACCTCGGTCCTGTCGTGCCTCTGGCACCGCTCAACTCCTTTTTCGAGGCGCGCGAGCGGGCGGAAGCGCAGACGGCGGCGCTGCGCGCCTGGATGGCCGCGCAACCGGCCGCAGACACGCTTGTCCTCGTCACGCATCAGGTGAACATCACCGCGTTGACGGGCATCGTCCCGGCGTCCGGCGAGATCGTCGTCGTTCGCACGCGATCGCTTCAAAAGCCTTCGGGGGACGTCTCG
>ERZ1645192.3118-NODE-3118-length-13640-cov-6.049172_pt1 | contig 13640 bp, 13 predicted proteins | sample MGYA00575354_ERZ1645192 | MGnify/ENA primary metagenome ERZ1645192 (study PRJEB40844, sample SAMN11349763) | freshwater sediment metagenome | isolation source: river sediment | host: Sediment | place: India: Faizupur Khadar , New Delhi | collected 2017-02-21 ... | reverse complement strand
ACGATGTTGATGCGGTACACCAGCCCGCCCAGGGTCACGACCCAGAAAAACAGGATCACGGTCCCCCACGCAAAGCCTTTGTTGTTTCTCTCGTTGTCCGGTTCAACCGGCCCTCTGATGATGTGCGATTCATCGATCCGGACAAACAGCATGGCCACGCCGCAGAGCAGGCTGGCGACGCCCATCGCCGCATAGGCCACTTTCCATCCGGCAAGCCAGTTCAGGACCCCCACCAGGAAAGGCGCCACGCTCAGCCCGACCGTGCCCGCGACGCTGAAGATCCCCAGCGCAGACCCGCGGTTCTCGGCGCCGTGCGAAATCAGCCCCATTCCGGCCGGATGACAGATGCAGCAGAAGGTCCCGATCACCGCGAGCGACCACATGATTCCTGCCGGGGTGGATGAGAGCGCGGTCAGGAACGACCCGGCGGCGCAGCCGAAGAAACCGATGATGAGGGCAAGGCGGTTGTTATAGTGGTCGGCGAACAGCCCCCAGGGCAGGGCGAAGATCCCGAAGGCGACGTACATCGGAAACCCCAGCGCAAGAACGTCCTTGAGGCTCATGCCCAGGGACAGCGTCAGGGGGATGGCGAGCGCCGGAAAAGCAATCTCATAGAAATGAAAGAGGAAGTGCGATGCGATGGGGAAAAGGATGACCTGCTTTTCGTTTTTCATGTGATGTCTTCGAGATCCGTTGTGATGCCTGCTGATCGCCCGATTGCTGCAGACGGACCGCCTCCCCCCTTCACCCGGCGATCGACAGTTTGCCCGGACATTTCCGAAATGCCGCGGAATCCTACCTCATTTGATACGGAATCTAAAGAGAATAATGGTACGATATCTTGATGTGGCATTTCCTTGCTTGGACGGGGGCCTTATTCGAGGAGGGGCCAAATTCTCTTTCAAATGGACTGGACAGACGAATGTCATGTCCTGTATGAAAAGAGACGGACAAATCGGGAAAGGCTCATTACTGGCAAGCCATGGACGGAGAAAAAGAAAAGAGCGGCATCCCCTTCGAAGGGATCGATTACTCCGACTGCCGGGGCCAGTGCGGCACCCTGCCCTGCTGCGGCCCCTGCATGAAGGAGAAGAATCGTCTCGCCGAGGAGGCGGAAATCGCCAAGCGGGCCTCGAAATATCGGGACTGGGAAGATGCGTGACCGGGTCGGATTCAGGCGAAAAACGCGCCCCGTCACGAACGGTACTTGATGCGCGAAGGCAGTCGCGGCTCCGGCGATATCCGCTTCCTTCCAGCGCCGGGTGAGGCGGCGCTTCCCGGCTCCGCCCGTTAAATTCTGCCTTGACGCCGGATTCCGGCTTCCCGCCGGCAGCCGAGCGTCACGGCTTCATGTAGTCATGGAGGACCTCGCCCCCGGTGATGGTCATCCCCATGCTGAAATAGAAAGCGCCGGTCGCCTTGACGGGGCCCAGGTCGGCCACCTCTTCGAACGCCGAGGCAAAGAACTTCAGATCGCCGTCCCCCAACCACACATCGCCGAATTTTGGATTGACAACCTTTCCGGACGTCAATTCATGCACGGCGGGCTTTGCCGCATCGTCGATGCGGGGCAAATGGCGCATGAGATAGAACTTCACGGCAGGGAGATCCGCGGCTTCCGCTTTGCGGGTGAAGACCATGGACCCCTCCACGATCCGTTCGCCGTGGGCCTCGAGAATTCCCTTCACCCGGGCGCCCGCCTTCCTGCCCCCCACCCCCGGACAGAGGGGATGGAGCTTGGTCAGGTAGATCCGGCCAAGCTTCTTCGGGAACCCCTGCACGAACCCTCTCATCAGGGTGAAGTCGTTGTCGACCCAGATGAAGGGGACAAAGTAGCCGGGCATCCCCTTGAACCGGCAGTTGAGCATGATGAAGCATTCCCGGTAGACCGCCCGCTCGGGGTTCACATAGGCCAGATCCGGCCGCTCATCGCTGACCGACACCCACTCCGGAAACCAGACCATCCCCTCGCCCGGCCGCGGACCCATTTCTAAGGGCGGCGGGATGAAGGCGCGGGCGCGCTTCTCGTTCATGGAAAACCGGATCGACAGGATGTCCCCGCCGTAGTGCCACGGCGGGGAATCGATCACGGAGGAACGTCCCTTCGGAGTGAGGGGAAGCGTATAGCCCTTCAACGGAAACCTGTCTTTCGCCGCCATGAATTCGCCCTCCTTGGATGATTTTTATCTCCGGCGCCGGCATGAACCGGGCCTGGGGAACGGCCCATTTTTTGCATCGGTGATTCCGGATGAAACCTCACGCTCATCAAGAGAAGCGGGGTTTCCATTCATCTCGTCATGGTATCACCCTCGGAAAAAGGGTTCGAATGGGTTGTTACCCTTTTGACGATGCTTTATCTCATTTTCATTTTCTGTCCACAATGCCTCGAAAAGTCAAGAGGCAAATTACATCCGTGTCAAATCGCATCGGCCATACCCCCGGGGATTCCTTTGCCGATCCCGCGGGCATTCCATTTGCTCAGGACGCCCCCTTGCCGCGGGCTTGCGCCGCCTGATGATCCATCATGAACTGCATCGCGAAATCCTTTCCCGTCCGCGGCGCGTCATGCACGACCTCACGCTGCTCGAGTTTCAGGGACTGGCTCTTGCATTTGTATACGCACACGCCACAGCCGATGCACATCTCCGGGTCTGGAACGGCCGCCTCCCCCTTCTTGTTTGTCGCCTCGGAATGCTTCTCCAGGTGCAGGGCCTTCATCGGACATCTCTTGACGCAGAGGCCGCAGCCCAGGCACATCTCGGGCCGGGTGCGGACCCGGTAATTGGAGGGGGTGAGGCTGCTCGAATGCTTCAGCTTGAACAGCGCCGTGAACCACATGCAGCAGCACGGATCGCAGTTGCAGATCGTATCGATGCCCTCCTGCTGGTTGGAGACCCCGTGCACCAGACCCGCCTCGGCGCTCTTTTTCAGGATCTCCATCGTTTCCTCTTTCGTGATCTCGCGTCCAAGGCCGTTATCCACGATGTAATGACCGAGCTTGTCGAAGTGCAGGCAGACCTCCGCGGGATAAGGGCAGTTCGGCTCGTCAGGATCGAGATTCTTGATGTGCTTGCAGGGACAGACGGTCACAACAAAATAATTGAAGGAATCGAGCAGCCGGACCGCATCTTCGTAAGGGCGCACCCCGGAGGCGTTTTCAACGGTTTCCATGATCGGCAGGACGCGCAGGCCCTTTTCCCGGACCGGTTCCCAGGGATCGAGAAAGCCGTGCTCCCAGTAACGGTTCGCGGGGGGCGCCACGGTCCGGCTGGCTTCATCGGTTCGCCCCGGCCAGCCGAACGTCCGCATGCCGAAGAAAACATCATTCACGCCGTAACGCGGGATTCCGTCTTTCTCGTCCCGGAAGACCAGCCCCTTCCGGGCCATCCGATCCAGGATCTCGCAAAGACGCTCCGGATCCATCTCCTTTAACCTTGCCAGGTCCTCCAGAGGTTTCGGGGCAAACGGCATCCCCGTGAGCAGCGCAGCCTCCTCCTCCGTATAGCGCACGCGGAGCAGCGGCAGGGCCTCCTCCGGCCGGGGAACGCCGTACCAGGATTTTTTCAGCCATGCGATAAAACGTCCGTAAACCTCATCCGTCTCCATAAGACACCCTCCCTCTGCAATCGAATGATAAAGCTTGTCCAAATGGATGGATCAGCCGTAGAATCCTCCCGCTCAGGTATCGACGCAAATGGGACAGACGGCCATGCAGCGAAAGCACTCATACTGAAATCCGATAAAGGAAGCCTGATAGAGGCTCAGGAACTGCGGATCCATAATCATGGCCTTTTGCTGCTCCGGCGCCGCGGATGCATACTTGCGCATGAATCCAATGGCGCCGCCGATTCCGAAGGGCTGGGAAACGCGCAGACACTTCAAATCCTCCGTTTTCCCTTCCTCATCCAGGGCATTGGCCGGGCAGGCGTCGACGCAAAGGCCGCATTGGTTGCAAAGGTCTTCCTCAACAGCGGGATCCGTGGTCAGCTCCATGTCCGTCAGGACGGCCGTAAAAATGACGCGTGTGCCGAAGCGGGGAGAGATGACCAGATTGTGGCGTCCGAAAACACCGAGTCCCGCCGCCACGGCGGCATGACGTAGGGATATGTCCGCCACCAATCCCATGTAGGGCGCCGCCATGTTCAGCGGATAGGAAGCCAGAATCGGCGCCGCCTTGACGCGGTAGCGATCTTCGAGGGCCTTGGCCATGCGGAACGTGCAGCTCCTCGTCAAATCCATCTGGCCGATGCGGCCGTGCATGCTGATCCGGCCGATCTCCGAGGCCAGCGGTCCGTCCAGTTCGCGGAAACCCATGACCACCATGGAACGGATTTCGGGAAGGATCGTTTTCGGATCCGGGGCGCGTTTGGACTGATAATCCTTGATGTCGGCAAAGCCGACGACGTCAGCCCCCAATGACAAACCCGTCTTTCGTATTTCTTCCTTGCGCATAATCCCTCCTGATACTTCGTATGCTAATTATTCGGTTAAAAATTTTTTATTTCAGATCCTTCAGGATGCGCTTCAGCAGCACCTGCTCTTCGATGCGCAATCCTCCCAGGACCTCCCGGTTTGCCTCATCCCGCGCCCGGACAAGGTCTTCAACCAGCCCTTTTGCCTTGGCCGAAAGATGCAACCGCAGAAAACGTTTATCCCCGTCCGCCTGCCCTTTCGTAATCCACCCGCCTTCCGCCAGCCTGTCCAGCACGCCCGAAAGCGTGGCATTGTCCAGAAGAAGCCTCTTGCCCAAGTCCTTGGCTGACAATCCGTCCGCCTCGCTGATGCCAATAACAACGAGGCTTTGCACCGGCGTTAATCCATAATCATGAAGGCGTTTTTTGAAACAGGCATGCGCCTTCTGGTAAGCTTTGGCCAAAAGAAAAAGTATGCAGTCGTGGTAGACACTCATGGGGAAGTTCCTTTATTTCGTATACTAAATAATCAGGAGGCTCCCGTCAAGAAAATTATGAAGCCGGGTGAGGCGGCGCATTCAGGCACCTCCGGTTGAACCCTGCCCTGACGCCGGATTCCGGCAGGAAAAACAATAAAACTTGCTTTTCCGCCGAATGGTGTTATAGACGGCTGACCCGGAGGCATCGATCATGGCAGCCGTTTGTGAACCTCAGGTTTTCTTGTTTTTGAGCCAGATCCTGGGAACGGGCATCATCGATTCCGAAGGCCGTCCGGTCGGCAAAATCGTTGACCTGGTGGCCAACCTGGCCGAGCCTTATCCACCCGTGACCGGCGTTCTTTTCCAGTCCGGGGGCGGCAAACCCCCTTCTCTCATCGCATGGCATCAGATCAACGAGACCGGGAACCGGTTCCAGGTGAACCTGCTGCTCCCGGAGGACTTCCGGGAACCGGCCCTGAGCGACGACGAACTCCTGCTGAAGGAGACCCTCCTGGACAAGCAGATCGTGGACACCAACGGGGCCAAGGTCCGGCGCGTCAACGACCTGCAGTTTTTGAAGGCGCGCAAGGGGCTGCACCTGGTCCATGTGGACGTCGGCTTCCGGGGGTTGATGCGGCGGGTCGGCATGGAGCGGTTCATGGATGCCCTGCTGCACGGGCTTTTTGACTATTCCCTGACCGACCAGTTCATCTCCTGGAAGTTCGTCCAGCCCCTGGCATCTCCCGACCTGCTGCGGCTCAAGATCACGCAGAGCCGCCTGGCCCAGTTGCACCCGGCGGACCTCGCGGACATCATCGAGGAGCTGGACATCAACCAGCGGACCGCCGTCTTCCAGTCCCTCGACGTGGAGACCGCCGCCGAAACCCTGGAGGAAACGGACCCGAAAATCCAGGTCAGCCTGATCGAGGACCTCGACGCCGCGGAGGCGTCCGACATCATCGAGGAGATGTCCCCCAGCGAAGCGGCGGACCTGCTGCAGGACCTTCCCAAGGATACCGCGCAGGACATCCTCAAGGAAATGGAGCAGGAGAGCGCGGAAGACATCATCGAGCTGATGGCCCACCCCGAGGAAACGGCCGGCGGCCTGATGACCACCGCCTTTCTGAGCTTCACCCCGTCCGTCACGACCGGCGAGGCCATTCGGGCGATCCGAGACGGTGCGGAAGAGATGGACCTGATCTACTACGTTTACGTCACCGACGAAGACCGGCGCCTGCTGGGCGTGATCAGCCTGCGCGACCTGCTGGTGGCGGAGCCCGAAACGCGGCTGGCGGAGATCATGGACACCCGGGTGGTCGCCGTTCCCCTGGATGAGGAGAAGGACAAGATCGCGAGCCATTTCGCGAAATACGGCATGATGGCCATTCCGGTCGTGGACGGGGACAACCGGATCGAAGGAACCATCCTCTTCAAGAGCCTGCTTGAAATCATCGCCCCGCACCTGGGGCAGTGATAGCGTCGGACCGCGGGATCTGCGGCTTGCAGCGCAGGGGCGCCCGAACCCGCGACATTTGAAACCAAAGGCAAGTATCGACAGGGTATGGACGAAGACGGCGGAAATCAATGCCCGGACAACTCGACGGAAAAACCTGGCGGGCCGCCCTGCAGCGCCTTCAGCAGAGGGGCTTCTGGAAGTCGATGGCGCTCTTCTTCGCCCTCATCGGCCCCGGCATCATCACCTCCAACGTCGACAACGACGCCGGCGGGATCACCACCTATTCGCTGGCCGGCGCCGAGTTCGGGCTGTCGCTGCTCTGGATCCTTGCGCCCACCACCGTTGCCCTGATCATCATTCAGGAGATGTGTGCCCGCATGGGCGTCGTTTCCGGGAAGGGGCTGTCGGACCTGATCCGGGAGCGCTTCGGGGCCAGGACGACCTTCTACCTCATGATCGTCCTCTTCCTGACCAACCTGGGAAACACCATCTCCGAATTCGCCGGCGTCGCCGCCAGCCTGGAAATCTTCGGCCTCAGCAAGTACGCCTCCGTTCCGCTCGGGGCGGCCTTCGTCTGGTGGCTCGTGGTCAAGGGAAACTACAAGTCTGTGGAAAAGGTCTTCCTGGTGGCGTGCCTCTTCTACCTTTCCTACATCGTCTCCGGCTTCATGGGCAGACCGGACTGGCCGCAGATCGGCGCCGCCCTGGTGCGGCCGACGGTCCGGATGGAGCCCGCCTTTCTGACCATGGCGGTGGGCATCATCGGCACGACGATCGCCCCCTGGATGCAGTTCTACCTGCAGTCGTCGGTGGTGGACAAGGGACTGAAGCCGGAGGATTACCAGTATACCCGGATGGATGTGATCGTGGGGTCGCTGACCGTGAACATCGTGGCCTTTTTCATCATCATGCTCTGCGCGGTCACGCTGTTCCAGAACGGCATCCGCATCGAGACGGCCAAGGACGCCGCCCTGGCCCTGGCGCCGCTGGCGGGAGTTTACTGTTCCTGGCTGTTCGCTTTCGGCCTGCTGAACGCATCCCTCTTCGCCGCTTCGATCCTGCCGCTCTCGACCGCCTACACGATCTGTGAGGCCTTCGGCTGGGAATCGAGCCTGAACCACAAGTTCGTGGAGGCGCCCCAGTTCTACGGACTGTACAGCCTGATGATCTTCCTGGGCGCCGGCATTATCCTGCTCCCCGGCCTGCCCCTGATCCCCATCATGTACTACTCGCAGGTCATCAACGGCCTGCTGCTCCCCTTCATCCTGATCTTCATGCTGCTGCTGATCAACGACCGTCGGATCATGGGCGAGTACGTGAACCGCCGCTTCATGAACGTCATCACCTGGGCGACGGTCATCCTGTTGATCCTGCTCTCGGGGACCATCGTGGTCACGTCGCTGATCCGGTAAGCATCCCGCGGCCGGACCGCCTCGCGCTTCCGACCTACCGGACCAGGTTCCCCAACCGGCCCCAGCGGACGCTGTGATTCTCCCCGTTCCAGGACCAGTAGAGCATGAAGGCCTTCCCCAGCACATCCTTCAGATCCACCACGCCCCAGAACCGGCTGTCGTAGCTCTGATCCCGGTTGTCCCCCATCGCGAAGACCGTGCCTTTCGGGACGGTGAACGGGCCGAAGTTGTCCCGGGGCTGGATCGACCCGGGAAGGATGAAATCGTCCACGTACACGCCGTGGTTGTCCTGGTACGGCAGGCCGTTCAAAAAAATCTTCTTGTTCCGGATCTCGATGGTGTCCCCCCCGACGCCGACGACGCGCTTGATGAAGTCCTTGGAGCGGTCCTCGGGATAGATGAAGACGATGACGTCCTCCCGTTTGGGCTCGCCGATGGAAATGAGGGCCTTGCGGACGAAGGGGATCCTGACGCCGTAGATGAACTTGTTCACCAGGATGTGATCGCCGATGAGCAGGGTCGGCTTCATGGAGCCGGAAGGGATTTTGAAGGCCTGCACGATGAAGGTCCGGATGAACAGCGCGATCAGGATGGCAATGATGATCGCCTCCGCGTATTCCACAAATTTCGACTTCGGTTTTGTCATTCCCGATCCCTTATGAGTAAATCTGGTACAGCGTGATCATGACCATCAGGACGGACAGAAGCCCCTTGATCACAATCCCCCCGACCTTGCCCAGCACCGCCCCGTAACTGGCGCGGAAGGCCGGCTTCAATTTTCTCTGCTCCATGAATTCGACCAGGAAAACCCCGGCGAATCCGCCCAGGAAAATCCCCAGGAGCGTCCCGACACCCGTGAAAAAGGGGGTGGCGATCGCCGCGCACGCCACGCTGCCGAACAGGGCGGCCCAGACCCCTTTTCGCGACGCCCCGTAGCGGGCGGCCCCGATCATGCCCAGACCGAAATCCGCCGCCTCCGCGACGACGGCAATGACCGTCAGGCCGAGGATCGCCTTGAATCCGATGGTCTCGAAGCCGGTGGCCAGCGCGTAGATAAACACATCGGCCAGGATGACGACCGTTCCCGGCAGGCCGAACACGGTGAGAAAAATGCCGATGAACAGAACGAGAATGAATACCGTGAGCCCGGCCGTCTCCAGAGGGGACAAACTATTTTTTCCTCTTGGGCTTGGACGGTTTCACGCGTTCCCAAGCCAGGACGATGGCGCTGGCGATGAAGATGGACGAGTAGGTCCCCACCACCACGCCGACCAGCAGCGCGAAGGAAAAATCGTGAATCACCGGTCCGCCCAGGAAAAACAGCGCCAGCAGCACCAGAAAAACGGTCAGGGAGGTCAGGATCGTCCGGCTCAGCGTCTGGTTGATGCTGGCGTTGATGACTTCCGCCAGCGGCTGCCGGATGTTCTTTCTCACATTTTCCCGGATCCGGTCGAAGACGACGATGGTGTCGTTGATGGAATAGCCGATGATGGTGAGCAGGGCCGCCACGATCGTCAGATCGAATTCCTTGTTCAGAAGGGACATGGCGCCGATTGTGATGATCGTGTCATGGACCAGGGCCAGGATGCCGCCCACGGCGTAGCGGAATTCGAATCGCCAGGCGATGTAGACGAGCATGCCGATCCAGGAAAAAACGATGGCCAGGATGGCTTTGCGGGTCAGGTCCCTGCCGACCTTGGGCCCGACCACTTCCACGCGGCGCACCTCGAAGGCGCCCTCGCCGAGGGCTTGCGCCAGGCTCTCCTTGATCTTCTGGGAAAGCTCGCCGCCCGCGCGCTCCACCTCGCCCACCCGGACCACGACCTCATTGGGTCCGAAAGATTGAATAATGCTGTTTTCGAGGCCGATGGGCTTCAGGGCGCTGTGGATCCTGTCCGCCGGCGTCTCCTTCTGGAACTTGATCTGTACCAGCGTGCCGCCCGCGAAGTCGATCCCGTAATTGAGGCCGCCGTGCCAGACGATCGAAGCGATGCTGATGATGATCAGGGCCAGGGAGATGCCGAAAGCGAGATTCATTCTCCCCACAAAGTCAAAATTGGTTCCCGGTTTGATCAGTTCCATGATTTCCTCTTTACAGGTCTTCGCCTTTTACAGGTCCGATCGGCGGTCGTTCATGAACGGGACACACGCAATACCGCGGCCGCGTCACACGCTGATGGTCTGAATTTTCCTTTCCCAGACGAGATAGTCGAAGATGATCCGCGTGACAAAGACGGCGGTGAACATGCTGACGACAATGCCGATGCTGAGCGTGACCGCGAACCCCTTCACCGGACCCGTCCCGAACCCGAACAGGAAGAGCGCGGCGATCAGCGTGGTCACGTTGGAGTCCAGAATGGTCAGAAAGGCCTTGGCATAGCCGGCCTCGACGGCGGCCCGCGGTGTCTTCCCCAGGCGCAGCTCCTCGCGGATCCGCTCGAAAATCAGCACATTGGCGTCCACGGCCATGCCGATCACCAGCACGATGCCGGCGATGCCGGGCAGCGTCAGCGTGGCCCGGAAAGCGGCCAGGGCGCCCAGGATGATGACCATGTTCAGGATCACGGCAAAATTGGCCACCAGGCCGGAGAGTCGGTAATAGACGATCATGAAGATCACCACCAGCAGTCCTCCGATGGCCACGGACCAGAGGCCCTGATCGATGGAATCCTGCCCGAGGGACGGCCCGACGGTCCGCTCCTCGAGGATGGCGACCGGGGCCGGCAGGGCGCCCGCGCGGAGCACGATGGCCAGGTCCTTGGCCTCGTCGAGCGTGAAGCTGCCGGTGATCTGGGCGTCGCCGCCGGAGATCCGCTCCTGGATCACCGGGGCGGAGTGAACGACCCCGTCCAGCACGATGGCCAGGCGCTTCTTGACGTTTTCGCCGGTGATCCGGTCGAAATCCTTCGCCCCCTGGCTGTTGAATTTCAGGGCCACATGCGGCTCCCCGAAGCGGTCGCTGATCTTGACCTGGGCCGTCTCCAGTGCATTGCCCGTCAGGAGGGCCTTGCTCTTGAGGAGATAGGGCAGGCTTGCCCTTCTGCCGCTCTCCCGGTCGAGCGACGAACCGTAGGCCAGGATGCTTCCCTCCGGCACCGACCCCTTCAGGGCGTCCTCGATGCTGTGCTCCTCGTCGACGAGCTTGAACTCCAGCAGCGCCGTCTTGCCGATGAGGTTTTTCGCCCGGGCCGCGTCCTTGATGCCGGGAAGCTGGACGATGATCCGGTCATCGCCCTGCGGAATGATCTCGGGCTCGGTGATGCCGAACTGGTCCACCCGGTTGCGGATGGTCTCCAGGCTCTGCTCGACCGCCAGTTTCTTGATGTCGACGACCCGCTTGTCCCGGATCTTCAGGCCCACCGTCTCGCGGCCTTCCGAGATGCGGGAGGACTGGACCTCCAGGTCGGGATACTGGTCCTTGAGGATCTTTTCGAAAGCCCCCCTCGCGGCGCTGTCGGCCAGTTCCAGGGAGATGGTGTTCTCCTTCGTCCGCTCGATGTTCCGGAAGCGGACCTTGCTGTCCATGAGGGTTTCCTTCATGTCGTTGGCCATCCGCTCCATCGCCGCCTCGACGGCCTTGTCCGCATGGACCTCGAGGACGAGATGCATGCCCCCCTGCAGGTCAAGGCCCAGGTGAATCCTGTCCGCCGGCAGGTTTTTTTTCCAGAAATCGGGAAGATTGGATGTCAGGGTGGGCGCAAGGTAAAAAAGCCCGGCGAGACAGACGATCAACGCCACCGCAGCCCTCCATTGGATACTCTTCAACATAACGGACCCCTTTTACGGATTATGGTTTCGGCGCCTTCTCGACCACGGCGCCGATGAAGCTTCGGGCCACCTTGATCCGGACCTTTTCGGCGATCTCGAGGGTCACGATCGTGTCCGTGAGGGCCGTGACCTTGCCCTGAATGCCGCCCGTGGTCATGACGACATCGCCGTGTGCCAGATCGGCCAGCATTTTCTTCAGCTCCTTCTGCTTCTTCTGCTGCGGCAGGATCAGCAGGAAATAGAAAATGCCGAAAAGGGTGGCCATCATGATGATGAACCCGAGGTTTCCCCCGGCCGCCTCGTTTCCGCCGCCCATGCTCCCCATGGCATGGGCCACATCTGCAAACATGCGCTCCTCCTTTTATTCCATCTGTGCGCCGGCTTTCGAATCGTTCGCCCGCCCGGCGCCGGCAAATTGCCCGCTGAACTCAGCGTACCGCCCTTCACGGATCGCTTCCCGGATCCGCTCCATCAGGCGCAGGTAATGCCGGACATTGTGGATCGTGTTGAGCACCATCGCCAGGATCTCACCGGCCATGAACAGGTGACGGAGATAGGCCCGCGAGTAATTTCTGCAAGTATAACAATCGCATAAATCATCGACAGGCGCCGGATCCTCCCGGTAGCGGGCGTGCTTTATAACAACCTTTTCGTGATTTGTAAATAATAATCCGTTCCTTGCCGAACGGGTCGGGATCACGCAGTCGAACATGTCGATCCCCTGCGCCACGCAGGCCACGATGTCCTCCGGAAGGCCCACGCCCATCAGATACCTCGGCCCATCCGCCGGGAGGAGGGGCGCCGCGTGGCGGATGATATCCATCATCTCGGTCTTGGGCTCGCCGACGCTGAGCCCGCCCAGGGCATAGCCGTCGAAGCGCATTTCGACCAGCTTTTCGATGCCCTCCACTCTCAGATCGGGGTGCATCCCGCCCTGGACAATCCCGAAAAGCGCCCGGTTGGCATCCGTCCGCGCCGCCAGGCTCCGCTCCGCCCACCGCAGGGTCAGCGCCAGTGATTTCCCGGCCTCGCTCCGGGTTGCGGGATAGGGTGTGCACTCGTCCAGGCACATCATGATGTCGGTGCCGAGCGCTTCCTGGATTTGCACCGCCAGTTCCGGGCCGATGAAGTGCCGGGATCCGTCGATATGGGACCGGAAGATTACGCCGTCCGCCGTCACCTTCCGCAGGGCGCCGAGGCTGTACACCTGGAAGCCGCCGCTGTCCGTCAGGATCGGCCCGTGCCAGTTCATGAAGGAATGGAGGCCGCCCAGGCCGCGGATCAGCTCGTGCCCCGGCCGGAGATAGAGGTGATAGGTGTTGCCGAGAATCATCCCGGCCCCGAGCTCCCGAAGCGTTTCGGGCGTGAGCGCCTTGACGGTCCCCTGCGTGCCCACGGGCATGAACACCGGGGTATCCACATCGCCGTGCCCCGTCCGGATCCGGCCCAGCCGCGCGCCGGTCTGTCCGTCCTCTTTCAGAACCTTGAAATCAAAAGCCATTCGATTGCCCATCTTGAGGCGGTGACAGCGGCGGAACGGCGAGAAAGCAGTCAGTCCGCGCCGTGCGCCCTTCGGTTTCGAGCATGCTACAGGATCAGCATGCAGTCCCCGTAACTGTAAAAGCGGTAGCGTTCCGCGATCGCCTGCCGGTAGGCGTTCCGCATCAGGTCTCCGCCGGCCAGGGCGCAGACCAGCAGAAACAGCGACGACCTGGGAAGATGAAAATTGGTGAGAAGCGCCCCGACGCGCCGGAACCGGTAACCCGGATAGATGTAAAGCCGCGTCCACGCCGAAGCGGGGCTTACCCTGCCCTGCCCGTCGGCGGCGGATTCAATCGCCCGCGCCGAGGTCGTGCCCACGCAGATCACCCGTTCCGCGCGGTTCACCCGTTCCGCCGCCTCCTCGCCGATCCGGTAAAACTCCGCCTCCATGACATGGTCTTCAACGGCAGCGGTTTCAATCGGCAGGAAGGTCCCGTAACCGACATGGAGGGTCACCGGCACGATGGCGATGCCCCGGCCTTCGAGCGCGGTCAGGACCGCCTCGGAAAAGTGCAGCCCCGCCGTCGGCGCCGCGATGGATCCCAGCTGCCTGGCATAAACCGTCTGATAT
>ERZ1645192.3117-NODE-3117-length-13641-cov-8.063448_pt1 | contig 13641 bp, 13 predicted proteins | sample MGYA00575354_ERZ1645192 | MGnify/ENA primary metagenome ERZ1645192 (study PRJEB40844, sample SAMN11349763) | freshwater sediment metagenome | isolation source: river sediment | host: Sediment | place: India: Faizupur Khadar , New Delhi | collected 2017-02-21 ... | reverse complement strand
CGAACAGTTTGTGGGCATTGCTTCCGACATTTCCGAATCCCTGGATCGCCGCCGTCAGGGGCTTTCCGAGAAGCCCGATCTCCCGGAGCGCTTCCCGGAGAACGTACATCCCGCCGCGAGACGTCGCATCGCCCCGCCCGAGCGAGCCGCCGAGTCCGACCGGCTTGCCCGTGTAGCAGGACGGTTCGTTTCTGCCCTTGATTTTCTCGTACGTATCGATGAACCATGACATGATCTGCGGATCCGTGTAGACATCGGGCGCCGGAACGTCGATATCGGTCCCCGTGAAGCGGATGATCGACATCGCGTACGCCCGGCTCAGACGCTCCAGTTCGTTCTTCGTGAGGTCGTGGGGCGAAACGCGGACGCCCCCCTTGCCGCCTCCGTACGGCAGCATCGCCGTGGCGCACTTGATGGACATCCACGCCGACAGGGCCGTCACCTCTTCCCGGGATACGTTCGGGTGATACCGGACGCCTCCCTTGTACGGACCGAGCGCGTTGTTGTGATGCGCCCGCCACCCCTTGACGATCTGAACGGTTCCGTCGTCCAGCTTCAACGGAATGGCGACTTCGAGGACTTCCTTCGGCTCCTTGAGGATGTCGATGTATTCCTGCTCGACATTCAGGTACGGCATCGCCTCGTCTACCTGTTTCAGGAACATCTCAAACGGATTCATCTTCGCCATGCGTCATCTCTCCTCCCGTTGCGTCCCGCCGGCATCCGACCCGGCGGATTCGACTGCGGAGCGGTTTCTCAATACTTCGTCTCTCCTATCCTTCCATTGATCGTTTCCAGGATTCCCTCCGGAGCATCCCTCCCTCCGAATCCGGCCGAAGCGCACCGTATCACGAATATTCTGATACGAACGACACTCCGTCTCCGGACAAAAACAAACGGGCGCCACGCTCAGGAAAGCGCAGACGCCCGTCGTCCGTAGTCAGATTGTGAAGCGAGGCGCCTGCCAAAGGCAGGTCAGGCCTTCTTCGACATCCTATTTCTTGGGGTTCTTCTTCAGATCCTTCGGAGCTTCCTTCGCTCCTTCGAGCGCCTTTTGGCGCATTTCCCTGTCGGTTTTCCAGGCGGCTGCGGCCTCGCCCCACGCCTTCTCGGCATCGGCAGACGGCGTGAGCATGCCCACAACAAGGCGGACGGTATCGAGTCCGGACGCTTCAAGACGGATGGACCGCATCCGCGCCACCGCGTCGCGAATCGCGAAGATGCCTTCCATGACGTCGTCCGTATCCGGCCCCATGATCTGACGCCACGTTTCACGGTTCTTCACGACGTTGAGAAGCTCCCGGAGCAGTCCCTGGTTATCCATGAAGAACCATCCGTAGAGGTCGTTTCGCGCCAGCAGCGTCGAAAGTTCCTGGGACGGCGCCGAAGGCGCGGCAAGCTGCTTCGTGTCCAGAGCTCCGACGAACAGCTTCGAGCCCTTGACCGCAAGGGTCACGGTGGCCCCGACATTCAGTCCGGTGACGGAATCCCAGCCTTCAACGGTCGGGGTCTCCATCGGAGCGCCCATTCCTCCGGCCATGCCCGTCAGCATGTCATAGACCTTTTTCGCCGCGTCGCCCATTCCTTCCATCACGACGTACGCGCCGGGGCCGGTCGCTCCGGCGTAGTTCGCCGCGCCTCCGACAACGGCCGTGAGCGTGCCGGTCAGCAGGTTCCTCAGGTCGTCCTCGGTCAGTCCCACCTGCTGCGCCGCTTCGAGAAGCTCCTTGTAGGCGTCGGCTCCATCCTCGCCGCCGTATTGCAGCAGCGACTTGCGGAACTGGTCGAAAACGAGCGGCGTGTGCAGCGCGGAAACGACATTCCCCCCGCCGACCAGCAGAGGCGGCGTCTTGATGGGAACGAACTTTTCCAGCTCTTCCTTCGACAGCATCGCCTTCGCGAGGTTCGTGAAGAACCCTGCGCCCCAGTCGTCGCCCTGAAGGCCGAAAGCCGCCTCGAAGTGGACGACGTCCTTCAGGAGGACGGGCACGCCGCCCGCCAGCAATCCCATCTGCAGAAGACCGTTGTCGTTCAGGATGAAATAGTTCTGTTCCTTGAAAGCCCGCGGGACGTTGATCCGTTTTGCGGGATCCGCAAGCGCGTCCATGCACGCAAGCACCTCGTCGGCCGTGAAACCAAGAAGAAGCAGGTTCTCCTTCGCCCCGACGTACGCCCCGATGGGCCCGAGACTCAACCCCTCGACGCGATAGACGGACACGGACTCTTTGGGAGTGAACGGCCCCTCGAGCTTGACGCCGAACATCCCGAAGGCGCCCTTGTCCTCATCCGTGAGGGTTCCCGCGGCGAGACGCCCCAGCATAGGCTGGAAGGGTTCCTTCACCGTCGCGGCGACGTGGGCATGAATGGCTCCCTTGCCGATTCCTCCGCCTGCCGCCACGGAGACGAAGGGAAGCGCGTCGAGGATCGCCTTGACGTCTTCGAGCCCCAGCTCTTTGGACGCGTCACCGGACAGGGCGCTCCAGGAAAGGATTGTCTTCGCCAGTTCCGGAACATTGTCGATGCGACCCACAAGATACTGGGATTCGGCCGTCCACGGGAGCAATGCATCGGACGGGTTGAGCGGGGTTCCCGCGGCGAGGGACGCCGTGGGAATGACACAGAGTGCGAAAAGAACGATCCAGAGACTTCGGACATTCCGCCTCATTCGTACCCACCTCCTTGGATTTTTGGTTCTCCATAATCCTGTAGAAGTATTGTATCTTTTCGCGCGCGTAACGCAACCGGAAACTGCGAACTCCGGAGTATAATGCGCGTAGAAACGGGAGGGAAAAACAATGCGGAAAAATACACCGCCAACCCGGGGCGCGCTCGTCAGAACCGCTGCGGCGTTCGTACTCGCGGTCCGGGGACACGACATCCTCGAGCAGAAACGCCAGGTGCTCATGATAGAGCTGTCCCGCCGCATTCACGAGGCTGCGGAAATCCAGCGAACGACGCGACGCCTGTTTGAAAAAGCCTATGCGGGCCTTCAAACGGCCGGTCTTTCCCTCGGCCTCGATACGGTGGAGGACATCGCCCGCTCCGTGCCGGAAACCACAAGCTTCACAGTCCGGCTCCATGCGGTGATGGGAGCCGAAATTCCCGACGTGGATCCCGTATCTCCGGATCCTTTCCCCTGTTATTCCTGGTATGGAACGTCCGCATCGCTCGATATGGCGTTCTTTCGCGCCCGCGAGGTCTGTTCCCTCATCGCGCGCCTTGCGGAGGTGGAAACGAGCGTATATCGCCTTGCGGTTCACATCCGCAAGACATTGCGCAGGGTCAATGCGCTCGAGAAAGTCGTGATTCCGGATCTCAGGGCCGATATGGCGCGAATCGCCGGAGCGCTGGAAGAAGCGGAACGCGAGGATTTCGTCCGAATGAAGACCGCGCAGAAGTTGCTTCGGAAAAAGGAGGCGAAACGGAAGCAATGAACCTCCAGGAGGTGTTGTCCACGCTGATCGCCGCGGAAGACCATTCCGTGGCCCTGCTCGAGGAGGCCCGACGCATGGCGGCTTCCAGACGTCAGGAAGCCAGGCGGCGCTTCGCCGGCGACCGGGAGGCGCGCATTGCGGAAGCGCGGGAACAGGCGCGAACGACCGTTGAAACCGCCCGGACAGCGGGCGAAGCCGAGGCCGCCCAGATCCTGCAACTCGGCGCGCGCGAGCGTTCCCGGATGGAAGACAGGTTTCGCGAGCGCGTCGATGCCGTCGTCGCCTCGCTCGCGCTCGAAATCGCCGTTTCGTCGAAATCGAAGAGCTCGCGGCGATGAATACTCCGTCCTTCGGGCTGCGGGCCGCAATCACCGTCAAGGCGCGGACCCTTTCGGGCCTGCTGATGACCGACGGGCTTTTTCTGGAGCTGCTTCGCTGCGACACCGTCGGAGATATAGCACGCCGCCTGTCCGAAACCGAAGGATACCGCGAGATCTTCCGCGATACGCACCCCGAGGAGCTTCACCGAACGGACCTCGAGGCGCGACTTTCCCTTGTTCCCTTTATCAGGATGCTTCCGTTTCTCCATTACGTCGATCCGGTGCGAAAAAGAATCCTCCTTTCCTGGAAGGCCCGTTTCGACGCGGATGTGATCAAGCGGGTTCTCCGATACGTCCAGGCGGGGGGAGGATCGCGGGAAATCCTGCGGCGCATGGTCGCGCACGTGCCGCTGACGTCCGGAGACGGAGACCGCCTGCTCGCGGCCGGGTCAACGGACGAAGCGCTGGCGGCGTTGTCGGGTTCCCCCTTCCATGAAGTCCTGAAGGAACCCCTCCGGCGGATGCACGCCTCCGGCGGAACGCTCTTCTCCGCGGAAATGGCCGTTGATACGTTCGTTCTCGATGCGCTTGCGGCCTCCTTCGCGCCGCTCGGAGGCGAAGAAAAGCGACAGGTCTCCGCCTCTTCGGCGCAAAGGCGGATCTTCTGAACATCTACTGGATCTACCGGGCCAGGCGCTTCTTCGGACTCCCGCCGGAGGAGATCATCGGGCGGCTGCTTCGTCTGAGATACCGGACGCCGTTCCGCTTTCTCTCCGCGCTCGCCCGCGCGGAATCCCCCGAGGCCTTCCGTTCCCTGATCAATTCATCGCACTATGCGGCGGTCTTCTCGGGAATCCCGACAAAACGCAGCGCGGCGGATGAAACGGCGATGGAAGCATCCATGCATCGTCTCATCCGGCGTACGGCCGCAAATGTGCGCAACTGCGGCGCTCCTGGGATTCACGTCGTTCTTGCGTGGCTGACGCTGCTCGAAATCGAAATCCGCGACATCGTCACCATCATCGAGGACGTGCGCTATCGTCTCGACCGCTCCTCCGCGCATCGCTTCCTGTCGCGCGAACTCGAAGCCGGGGAGGCGACCGCATGAGCATCGTCCGAATGGCGGGAGTCACCCTCGTCGGACCGCGGAACTCCGTCGAGAATGTATCGCTCCATCTTCTCGCAACCGGACATTTTCAGCCGGTTCCCCTCGATCTGCTTATGGCGGACCGCGCGACGCTTTCGCGCGTCCGCTCCGGACGGGACAACCCCTACGATGAAGTCCTGGGACAGCTCCGCTGCGTGTGGGACACGGCCGGCGAGCCGCTTCCCCAACCCGATTTCGGCAAGGCGACGGAACTTCTGCCGCTCGACGAGGCCCGTTCGGGAATCCGATCCACGGCGGAACGCCTGACGCTCTGGGAGAAGCGCCGGATCCAGCTCGTCGAGGAGATGGAGGAACTCCAGGCCGCATCCCTCTTCGTGGAGTCGCTATCGGGAACGGGCGCCGTGTCGAAGGGCGCGCTGACGGCTGCGACCTTCGACATCTTTTTCGGCCGCATCACGGAGGACAACTACGCCCGCCTTCGGGAATCGGCGCCGCTGCTTCCGGTCGTGATCGTTCCGGTGCTCCGGCGGGAGCAGCGGGCGTGGCTTTTCATATTTTCCCCCGCATCCATGCGGAACCAGGTCACGAACATGCTCGACTCGGTCTCCATGACGCGGTACGACCTCGCGGAGCTTCTGGCCCATACGGAAGAGGGACGCCTCGAAACCATCCGGCGGCGCATCGCGAATCACGAACGGGCTATCGCGGGGCTCGCGCGGGCCGCACGCGAATTTCTCGGACGCCATCGAAAAGAACTCGATATATTCCATAACAGGGTCTATTGCATGCAACGGATCTACGACGTCTGCGGACGGCGCGGCGAACTCGGAGATATGTACGTGGTGTCCGGGTGGCTTCCCGATGACGCTCTCCGGATGCTGCGGCTCCATCTGAAGGAACGCGCGCCGGATGTGATTCTCCTCGCCGGAGAGGGCGCGGGCGTCGAACGGAGCGGGCGAACGATACCGACCCTGCTGCGGAATCCGCCGTTTGTCCGCTGGTTCCAGGATATCGTCGCGCTGTACAGCCTGCCGTCATACCGCGAGATGGACCCGTCGCTTCTCGTCGCCCTGAGTTTCTGCTTCTTCTTCGGTTTCATGTTCGGCGACATCGGACACGGCGCGATGCTTATCGTCGCGGCCATACTGCTGAAAATGCGCGGGATGATGAAGCCGACCTTCGCGAACATCCTCACGCTGTCCGGCCTTTCATCCTGTCTTTTCGGCCTGCTCTACGGCAGCGTCTTCGGATCGGAAGATCTTCTCCGCCCTCTCTGGATCTCGCCGATGCGCGACGCCGACACGCTGATCGTCGCCGCGACGGCGGTCGGGATCGTCTCCCTGAGCGTCGGCATCCTCGTGAACATCCGCGTCCGGTACGCGCGCAGGGAGTTCGGGGAGATGCTTTTCGACGGACACGGGCTTGCGGGGCTGCTGCTCTACTGGACCGCCGCCCTCCCCGCATGGGCGCACCTCCTCGGGAGCCCGTTCCCGGTTTCCCGGAGCATCCTCGGATGGGCCATTTTCGCGCTCTTTCTCGTGATCCTTTTCGGCGACGCGCTGTCCGATCTGATCGTCCGGCGCGAGGCGCGGAAGGAACGCCGCGAAAGCGCGGTCGTCCATACGTTTTCGACGCTGCACCACATGCTCTCCTTCGTGAGCAACACGGCGTCCTTCATGCGCCTCGCCGCCTTCGCCCTGAACCATGCGGGACTCTCCATGGCGGTCTTCATGCTCGGAGACATGGCGCACAGCCTTCCCGGCGGCGCCGTCGCGCGGGCGCTCGTCCTGATCGCCGGAAACGTGCTCATCGTGGCGCTTGAAGGCTTGATCGTCTTCATCCAGACGCTCCGTCTGGAATACTATGAGTTCTTCGGCAAGTTCTTTTCCGGCGGCGGACGCCCCTTCACCCCTGTCACATGGGTCCCGTCCGCCCGGGGAAAGACCGCCGGAACGAAAGGAGCGGATCGTTCGTGAATACGCTTTTGGGACTTCTCGTCGTGTGCGCGTCCGTCATTCTTCTGGGGCGCCGTCTGCACGGACGCGCGGTAGGGAGGCCGCAGACAATCCTCGCCGCCGCGTCCGCCGTTCTCTTCCTCACGCTGCTCGTTACGGCGTGCGCGCCCTGGTTCGCCTCCCCGGCGCTCGCTACGGGGGAGGCCGTCGCGACGACCGGCGCGGCCGGAATGGGCTTCATCGCGGCGGGGATCTCCACGGGACTCGCCTGCATCGCGGCCGGAATCGCGGTCGGAATGGTCGGCGCCGCGGCGCTCGGCCTCGTGGGCGAAAAGCCGGAGATGCTCGGCACGACGCTCATCTATCTCGGTCTCGCGGAAGGCATCGCCATCTACGGCATCATCGTCTCGCTGCTGATCCTCGGCAAGGTGTAGGCGATGCGCGCCTTTCTCGTCAGCGACAACCACGACACGCTTGTCCTGCTCCGGCTCGCGGGGATTACAGGCGTTATCGTCCAGGGGATGGACGCGACGCGCTCCGCGGTGCAAGAGGCGCTCTCCATGCGGGACCTGGGAATTCTCGTCATGACGGAGAAGGCCGCAGCCGCCGTGCCGGACATCGCGCAGGAACTCAGGGAGAGCGGACGCCTCCCGTTGCTCGTCGAGATCCCCGACCGCCACGGAAGCGTTCGGGGCAACGATGCGCTGACCCGGTACATCACGAACGCGATCGGGGTGAAACTCGGATGATCGATCAGGAACGCATCGCACCGGAGCTTCAGGATCTGTCGGAGGAACGTCTTTCCGTTCTGAAGAATATGCTGCTCGCCCAGGCCGCGGAAGAACGGAACGCGATCCTCGACGCCGAAACGCGCGAGACGGAAACATGGCTGCGCGAAGAGGAGTCGCGACTGGTCGCCATGATCGATTCAATTATGGAAGACGCGCGGAAACGAGCGGCGGAGATCCGCCACCGGCAGGTCGGCGCGGCGGAGCGCGAGCGCGAACACGACATGCTCCGGCTCCGGAACCACCTTCTCGCGCAGACGCTGGAGCAACTGCAGCAGGCGTGCTCGGAACTCCGGAACAGGCCGGACTACGACGACATCCTGGCCGGGCTCGGAACCGTCGCGCTCGCAACCCTGCCCGGAAAAGGAACCGTCCTGCTGCGCCTGGCCGCACAGGATGCGGGCATTGGTCCCGGACTTGCGTCGCGCCTGTCGGATCCCGAAAAGAACGTCGCCGTCGTCTTCGATCCGGATCCGGCGCCTGTCTCCGGAGGGCTCTGGCTCGTCGCGGAGGATGGCGCATGGAGATCGCTCTCGGACTGGAGCGTCATCGTACGCGAATGTTCGGAACTCGTGGCCCGGCGTCTCATGGCCATTCTGTGACGGGGGCCGGAAAATGACAGCCGAAAGCCGCGTCATCAGCGTCAACGGCCCCGTCGTCCGCGCCTTCGGGACCAGGAATATGGCGATGCGGGAGCTGGTCCGCGTCGGAGACCTCGGTCTGCTGGGAGAAATCGTCCGGATGGAGGGAGAGGAAGCGCTCGTCCAGATGTACGAAGACACGCAGGGGCTTCGCGTCGGCGAGCCCGTCAAAGGGACGGGCGGGCTGCTTTCCGTCCTCCTCGGCCCGGGACTCGCGGGAAGCATCATCGACGGCATCGGCCGGCCGCTCTCCGCGCTTTTGAAAGAGGAAGGCGCTTTCATTACCCGGGGCGTGTCGGTTCCGCAGCTCGACCTCTCCCGTTCCTGGGAGATCCGGGCCGAAGTTTCGGCGGGAGACGTTGTCACCCCCGGCAACCTTCTTGCGACCGTCAGGGAGTCCCCGTTGCTCGACCATCGCATCCTCGTCCCGTTCGACGTCTCGGGGGAAGTGGAGTACATCGTTCCGTCCGGCTTCGCCAAAGGGTCCGACATCGTCGCGCGCGTCCGGGGCCCGATGGGACGGGACCAGGAGATCCGCATGACGGCCTCCTGGCCGGTGCGAATGCCGCGTCCCTACGCGGAGCGTCTGCTCCCCGACGAGCCCCTCGTCACGGGACAGCGCGTGATCGACGGGCTTTTCCCAATCGCGAAGGGAGGCGTCGCGGCCATTCCCGGGGGATTCGGCACTGGCAAGACCGTCACGCAGCACCAGCTCGCGAAGTGGAGCGACGCGTCGGTCGTCGTGTACATCGGCTGCGGCGAGCGCGGCAACGAGATGACGCAGGTGCTGGAGGAGTTCCCCTCCCTCGAGGATCCACGGACGGGACGTCCTCTCATGGAGCGGACGATCCTGATCGCCAACACGTCGAACATGCCCGTAGCCGCCCGGGAAGCATCCATCTATACGGGCATCACGATTGCGGAATACTACCGCGACATGGGCTACGACGTCGCGCTGATGGCCGACTCGACGTCCCGGTGGGCGGAGGCGCTGCGCGAAATATCCGGACGTCTCGAAGAAATCCCCGCCGAAGAGGGGTTCCCGGCATACCTTCCCACACGACTCGCGGAGTTTTACGAGCGTGCGGGGCGCGTCGTCACGATCGGAGGCGAACACGGCAGCATCTCGATCATCGGCGCGGTCTCCCCTCCCGGAGGGGACTTCACGGAGCCCGTCACGCGCCACACGAAGCGGTTCATCCGGTGCTTCTGGGCGCTCGACCGCCCGCTCGCAAACGCGCGCCACTTCCCCGCCATCAGCTGGACGGAGTCCTACAGCGAGTATGCCGGAGAGGTGGAACCGTGGTTCGAGGCGCACGTGGACGCCTCGTGGGGCCGGCTTCGGGACGAAGCCAGGGCGATCCTCGCCGAAGACGAGAAGATCCGGCAGATCATCCGCCTCGTCGGAGAGGACGTCCTCCCCAACGACCAGCGCCTCGTGGACCTGACCGCGTCCCTGCTTCGGAACGGGTACCTGCAGCAGGGGGCCTTCGGACCGGATTCCTTCTGTCCTCCGGAAAAGGGATTCGCGATTCTGAATCTGATCCTCACCTTCCACCGGACCGCCGAAAAACTCGTGACGGCGGGATGCCCCCTGTCGCTGATACGAAACATGGGCGAACTCGTGGAACTGATCCACGCGCGGGAGATTCCCGCCGAACAGACGGACGCAACGGCGGACCTGGGAAGGCGGATCGGCGAGACGCTGTCCCGCATCGGATCCGAACGCATCGCGCCCGAAGGGAGGGGATGAACCCGTGGCCCGCACCGAATATGTCGGAGTCGACACGATAGACGGCCCGTTCCTGATGCTCGGCGACATCCGCGGCGTCGGGTACGACGAGCTTGTCGAGATCACGTCCGCGGACGGAATTCCCCGGCAGGGGAAGGTCGTTCTCGTGGACGAAGGCGCCACGCTCGTGCAGGTCTTTTCCGGCACGCAGGGCCTCACGCCGTCCGGAACCCGTATCCGTTTTTCCGGAGCCCCGCTCGAAATCGCGGTCGCCCCGTCGATCATCGGACGGACGTTCGACGGGTTGGGACGTCCCAGAGACGGCTGCGGCCCCGTTCTTGGCGGGGAACGCCGCAACGTGAACGGCGCGCCGATCAATCCGATGGCTCGACTGTACCCCAGGGACTTCATCTCCACGGGAATCTCCGTCATGGACACGCTGACGACGCTCATCCGCGGACAGAAGCTGCCGATCTTCTCGGGCAACGGCCTGCCCCATAACCGTCTGGCGGTCCAGATCGCCACCCAATCGCATCTTGCCGGGGCGGAAAATTTCGCGGTCGTCTTTGCGGGCATCGGCATCCGGCACGACGACGCCGCGTTCTTCACGTCCCGGCTCCAGGAGTCGGGACAGGGAAACAACCTCGTGCTCTTCCTGAATACGGCCGACGACCCCGTCATCGAGCGCATCGCGACGCCCCGTCTCGCGCTGACGGCGGCCGAATACCTCGCGTTCGACCTCGGGATGCACGTCCTCGTCATCCTGACGGACATGACAAGCTACGCCGAGGCGCTCCGGGAGCTGAGCGTCGCGCGCGGCGAAGTGCCGAGCCGCAAGGGATATCCGGCCTATCTCTATAGCGACCTGGCTTCGATTTACGAGCGCGCCGGCGTCATCCGGGGCGGACAGGGAAGCGTCACGCAGCTTCCGATCCTGACGATGCCGAACGACGACATCACGCATCCGATTCCCGACCTGACCGGATTCATCACCGAAGGGCAGATCGTCCTGTCGCGGGAGTTGGACGCACGGGGGATCTACCCGCCGGTCGATCCGCTCACGAGCCTCTCGCGCCTCATGAAAGACGGCATCGGGAAAGGCTACACGCGCGACGACCACCCCGGCGTGTCGAGCCAGCTCTTCGCCGCCTACAGCCGGACGCAGGACGCGAGAGCGCTCGCGGGGGTCGTGGGCGAGGACGAGATCAACGAAACGGACACGAAGTATCTCGCGTTCGGGAAGGCGTTCGAGGAACACTTCATCGCGCAGGGAATCGAGGAGAATCGGGAGATCGGACAGTCGCTCGATATGGGGTGGTACCTGATCTCCATGCTGCCCGCGGCCGAGCTGACGCGCGTCACGATGGAGGAGCTTCGCGCCCACGTCGGAGGCGACGCGCCGAAGTGAACCGGAGGGATCAGGCGGCCACTTTCCCCATGTCCGGCGAGACGACGAACGTATTGCCCTCCGCGAACGAAATCTCGACGACGCGCATTCCGAACCCGCAGGCGAGGGACTCGAGCGTCGCCTTCGCGGACGCGAGGACTTCGGGCTGGATATCGCGCACGAGCGCCATTGCGCGCGATTCGGCGTGCGACCGCGCCGCCCGGACGAGCCGGTTTCGGTCGTCCTCGCGGAAATCGTCGCCGAGAAACCCGTTCACGAGGTCGGGCAGAAGCCACGGAAGCAGACGGGAGCGCTGTTCGTCGTAGAAACGGATATCCCGGATGCGGGTTTCGCACCGGCAGGCGGGCATCCGGATTTCCACCCGTTCGTCGTCGACGGACTCGATGAGGAAGTTCGGATCCCGCAAGTCGTACCGGAAGTCGATCTCGAACTCGAAGATCATCGCCATCTTGCGCGACGAAAGGATCCAGGACAGATACTTCCGTCCGAAATCCCCCCACGAATGGTCCGTCTCCGTGACGATCTCGCGCGTGAAGGCCCGGTAGACGGACAGGTGTCCGATCGAACGCATATGTTCGATCCCTCCCTGAACGTCGACTTTCGGCTCCGCCTTCCGCGAACGGATCAGGAGCAGAGCGGCCATCCCCGTCGCAAGGAACGCCCAGACCACAAGCAGTGTCGTCGTCAGCGACGTCATCATATCGTTTCACCTCTCGTCGTTCCTGTTTCAAAGCCCCTGTATAATCCGTCAGGTCCGCCCCTCCGTCAAGGGCGGGGCGCTTCCGAAACGGAAATGTCTCGCAGAATGAAACATTGCTTCATCAAGATGGACAGAAGCACTCCGACTGTTATAATGGCATACAATTCGCCGCCGGATAGCCTGTTCCGGAATCAGGAGTGATCCCCATGAATGTCCGAAACGCCCGCCCGCCTGAGCAGATCGCGCTGCTCAGCGTGTTGCATTTTCTGAACGATATCCATATTTCCTTTCTGCCGACGTTCGTTCCCGAACTGGTCCGGCGGCTCGGGCTTTCGCTCGCCGAAGCCGGAGCGCTGAACTCGCTCGCCGGCCTGATCACCATGCTCGGACAGCCGCTCTTCGGCTACTGGTCGGATCGAACCGAGCGTCCCTGGTATATTATCGCCGGTCCGGTGCTCGCCTGCCTCGGCGCAACCCTGCTCCCCCTCTCGCCCAATTACGGCGTCGCGCTGTTCCTGGCCGGACTCTGGAGCATCGGAAGCGCCATCTTCCACCCGCAGGGCAGCGGCGGCGTCGGGCATCTGTGCGGCGGCAGCAACCTGTCGAGCTACATCGCGCTGTTCGGACTCGGGGGAATGCTCGCGGCCGCGGCGAGCCCGCTCTACGCGGTCACGCTCGTCCGGGTCATGGGCCTGCAATGGATGTGGACGGTCGCGATCGTCCCGGTCGCCGCGGCGATATCGCTCGCGCTCGTGATGATCCCGAAGCTCCGGGATCCCGGCGGCGTTACGCTCACGACGGGCGTCTTCCGGAGTTTCAGCGACGTGTTCGGCAGAGTCTGGAGGGTCTGGCTCGTTTCGGTGTTCCGCTCGGTTTCCGAGCAGGGAATCCGGTTCTTCCTCCCGGTCGTCGTCGCCTCCAGGGGAGGGTCGCTCGAAAAGATCGGAGGCGTGCTCTTCGTCATCATGCTGTCGGCGGCGATTTCCCCGCTGGTTTTCAGCCGCGTCGCCGAACGCTTCGGGCGCGATAAAATCCTCGCGAGACTGCTGGCCGCCGCGCCGCTGTTGCTCGTCCCCGCGGCCCTGACGGAGGGGTGGCTTTCCGTGGCCTTCTATACGCTGGGCTACGGCGCGCTGACCGCCACCGAACCCATCACGAACGCGATGGCGCAGGAGGCGGCCCCGCACGCGCGGGCGATGGCGAGTTCCATCATCATGGGCTTCGCGTTCGGACTCGGAGGGCTCTTCACGGCGCCGCTCGGCGCCGTCGCGGATTCCTTCGGCCTGCACGTCACGATGGTCATCCTCGGGATCGCGCCGGTATTCGCGCTTCCGGCCGTTCTGTCGTTCCCGCCGCAAAACCGGCGCTGAAGTCGGAGCGGGGCCTGTTTCGCACAAACGCGCATTCCCGCGGCTACGACAAAGCGCCTCCGCCGTTTCGGCGGAGGCGCTTTTCATTTCCTGGCGTCGTTGCGTTTCCTACTGGTCTTTTTCCTTCAGAAGATCGCCGAATTCGTCATCATCGATAAGAGGCTCTTCCTCCGCAAGAGGCACAA
>ERZ1645192.3116-NODE-3116-length-13641-cov-11.179376_pt1 | contig 13641 bp, 13 predicted proteins | sample MGYA00575354_ERZ1645192 | MGnify/ENA primary metagenome ERZ1645192 (study PRJEB40844, sample SAMN11349763) | freshwater sediment metagenome | isolation source: river sediment | host: Sediment | place: India: Faizupur Khadar , New Delhi | collected 2017-02-21 ... | reverse complement strand
GGTCGGCGGCCATGCCGGCGCAGTCGCCGACGTTGTCGCCCACGTTGTCGGCGATCACCGCCGGGTTGCGCGGGTCGTCCTCGGGGATGCCGGCCTCGACCTTGCCGACGAGGTCGGCGCCGACGTCGGCGCCCTTGGTGAAGATGCCGCCGCCGAGACGGGCGAAGATCGAGATCAGCGAAGCGCCGAAGCCGAGGGCGACGAGCGCGTCGATGACGACGCGGTTATCGACCGCCATGCCCATCGGGCCGGTCAGAACCCAGTAATAGCCAGCCACGCCGAGCAGCGCGAGGCCCGCAACGAGCATGCCCGTGACGGCGCCGGCCTTGAACGAGATGTCCAGGCCTTCCGACAGGGACTTGGAGGCCGCCTGCGCCGTGCGCACGTTGGCGCGCACCGAGACGTTCATGCCGATGAAGCCGGCCGCGCCCGAGAGCACCGCGCCGATGAGGAAGCCGATGGCGACCAGCCAGCCGAGCAGCAGGCCGAGACCGATGAAGATCACCACGCCGACGACGCCGATGGTCGTGTACTGGCGATTGAGATAGGCCTGCGCGCCTTCGGCGATCGCCGAGGCGATCTCCTGCATGCGCGGCGAACCGGCGTCGGCGGCCATCAGCTTCATGCTGGTGACGACGCCATAAGCGACAGCCAGCAGGCCGCCGAGTATGATCAGCCAAATGGGATTCATGTGAATTCCGTCCCTATTCCCTGTGCTTCCTGGACGAGCGTTGACGCGCCCAACCTTCGGCGAAAGCGGACTCCCGCCATGGTTCGGCCGTTGTTCTGCCAGAAAGGCGGCGCAATCGCAATGCGATCCGCCGGCGCTAACGGAATATTAGAACTTATGCAGGGCGCGACGCGACGCCGCCGCCCCTGCCCGTCACGCAGGCCCGTCACGCAGCCGGGCGCGCAGCAGCAGGGCGATCAGCGCAAGGGCGATGGGCGGGAAGACGACATAATTGACCATGTCCCAGCCGTAGCTGGTCAGCAATTGCCCGGACGAAAAAGAGCCGAGCGCCATCGTGCCGAAGATGAGAAAGTCGTTGAACGCCTGAACCTTGTTGCGCTCCAGGGCGTTATGCGTTTCGACCACCATGGCGGACGCGCCGATGAAGCCGAAATTCCAACCGAGGCCGAGCAGGATCAATCCGGTCCAGAAATGGCCGACGCTCTGGCCGGACAGGTCGACGACGGCGGCCAGCGCCTCCAGCGCCAGACCGGCGGCGACGACGCGTCCCGCGCCGAAGCGGCCGATGAGCGAGCCGGTGAAGAAGCTCGGCCCATACATGGCGATGACGTGCCATTGGATGGCGAGATTCGAATCGCTCAGGCTCAGGCCGCACATTCGCATGGCGAGCGGCGCGGAGGTCATGACGAGGTTCATCAGCGCGTAGGACACGACGCCGCAGATGGCCGCGGCGACGAACAGGGGCTGGCTGACGATCTGCGTCAGCGGCCGGCCGGAGCCTTCGGCGGCGGGCGGCGGCGGCGGCGCATCGACGCCGGCCAGCACGGCCATGGCCAGCAGCGCCACGAGCCCCTGCCCGACATAGGTCGCGGCGAAGAGATAGGGCTGCCACAGGTTCATCGTCGTCTGGACGAGCTGCGGACCGATGACGCCCGCCAGCACGCCGCCGGCCATGACCCAGGAAATCGCCTTCGGGCGGAAGCCGGCGCTCGCGCCGTCCGCCGCCGCGAAGCGATAGGATTGCGCCACCGAGGCGTAGAAGCCGCCGAACACGGTGGCGAAGCAATAGAGCCAGAAGGAATTGCGCAGAATCGCCGTCGCGGCGATGACGCCGCACAGCGCGCCGGCGAGCGAGCCGACATAGAACGAAGCGCGGCGGCCGTAGCGGCGGGCGATATAGCCGGTCGGCAGCGTCCCGAGCGCCATGCCGACGACGAAGAAAGACACCGGCGCGGTCGCCAGCGATTTTTCCGGCGCCATCATCGCGCCGAGGATCGCGCCCGTGGCGAAAACCACCGAGGCGTTGGCCCCGGCAAGCGCCTGAGCGGCGGCGAGGCGGAAGACATTGGCCTTGGCGCGGCGGTCGCCGGCAATCTCGTGGGCCAACATGTCCATGGCGGTTTCCGTTCTTTGTCGCGGGATTGCCGTTCGTGTACAAGCTCGCCCCAAAGGCAGCAATCGGCAAAGAGGCATCCATGACGGAAATTTCACGGAGCGCGGGCGTATTACTCGAAGCTCTGCGCGCACAACGGCCGCTGGTGCAGAACATCACCAATTTCGTCTCAATGGATGTCGCAGCCAATGCGCTGCTGGCCATCGGCGCTTCGCCCGCCATGGTGCATGCGCCGGAGGAGACGCCTGAATTCCTCGGCTTTGCCGGCGCGCTGGTCGTCAACATCGGCACGCTTTCGGCGCAATGGGTCGAATCCATGCATGTTGCGGCCTCGTCCGCGCTGGCGATCGGCAAGCCCTGGGCGCTCGATCCGGTCGGCGCGGGCGCGACGAGCTTCCGCAACCATGTGATCGAGCATCTGATCGCGCTCAAGCCCGCGCTCATTCGCGGCAACGCCTCGGAGATCATGGCCGTGGCCAAAATCGCCGGCGTCGACGTCGCGGCGGCGCGGCCGAAGGGCGTCGACAGCGCCAACGCCACCGCCGAAGCCGAAGGCGCGGCGCAGGCGCTCGCCGCCAGGCTCGGCTGCGTCGTGGCCGCCACCGGCGCGGTCGATTTCATCACCGATGGCACGCGCGCCATCCGCTTCGCCAATGGTTCGCCGCTGATGGAGCGCGTCACCGCGCTCGGCTGCGCGCTGACGGGCGTGTGCGGCGCGTTTCTCGCGCTTGAAAAGGACGCTTTCATCGCCACGGCCGCCGCCATCGCCATCTATGGCGTCGCCGGCGAGATGGCGGCGGAAGGGGCCGCGGGGCCGGGTTCGTTCCGCGTCGCCTTCCTCGACCGGCTCGCCGCGATCACGCCGGCCGAGGTTGCGGCGCGCCTGAAGGTCGTGGCGTGAGCAGCGCTCCGCGCACCCGCCTCTGCCTCGTCACCGATCGCGGACTGGCGCGCGGCCGCACGCTGCTCGACATCGTTGCGGCGGCCGTGGCGGGCGGCGCGACCATGGTGCAAGTGCGCGAGAAAGACCTGCCCACCCGCGCGTTCATCGAGGAGGCGCGGGCGTTGAAGGCCCTGCTCGCGCCGCGCGGCGTGCCGCTGATCGTCAACGACCGCGCCGATGTGGCGCTCGCCGTCGACGCCGACGGCCTGCATGTCGGTCAGGACGACATGCCCTATGCGACGGCGCGGGCGATGCTCGGGCCGGGCAAGATCATCGGCCTGTCGATCACCCATCTCGACCAATTGGCCGAGGCGGACGCGCGCGCCGCCGATTATCTCGGCATCGGGCCGATCTTCGCGCAGGCGACGAAAGCCGACGCCGCACCGCCGCTCGGGCTCGATGGCCTGCGCGCGGCGCAAGAACGCACGAGCCGGCCGCTGATGGCGATTGGCGGCATCGACGCGGGCAACGCCGGCGATGTGATTGCCGCCGGCGCGCATGGACTGGCGATCGTCTCGGCCATCGTCGCGGCGGACGATCCGCGCGCCGCAACTATGGCGATTGCTGCGGCGTTCAGGGGCTGATCGCTGCGCAAACCCCTCGCCGTTGCTCCCTTCTCCCCTTGCGGGAGAAGGTGGCGCGCGGCGGGGCTGCGGCTTATGGCCGCCCGTCAAAAATGGCTGAACGAGCCTTTGCCGAAATCGAGCGGCGCGTCGTTGGCGTCGTGCAGGGCGAGGCCCCTGCCCTCGCGTGCGACGCCGATTTGCGTCACGGCGATGCCGGCGGCGCGGGCGCCGGCCTCAAACGCAGCGCATTGGCGCTCGGGCACGCTGGCGATGATCTCGTAATCGTCTCCGCCGGTGGCGATCGTTCGCAGCAGATGCGGCGCGTGCGCCAAGGCGTCCCGCGCCGCGGGCGACAGCGGCAGCCTGCCGAAATCGACATCGGCGGCGCAATCGGAGACGCGCAGCATTTTCGACAGGTCGCCGACGAGGCCGTCGGACACGTCCATGCCGCCGTTGGCGTAGGCGCGCAGCACCTTGCGCAGGCCAAGGCGCGGCTGGGGTTCGAGATAGCGCGAACGCAGGAAATCCGCCGCCTCGCGCGGCAGGCCGGCAATCCAGCCCGCGTCCTCGGGCTTGCCAAGACGCAAGGCCAGGCCAAGCGCGGCGTCGCCAATCGTGCCGGACACATAGATGCGGTCGCCCGGCTCGACGCCGGTGCGCGGCACCATGTCGCCCTCGGGAACGAAGCCGAGCGCGGTGACGCTGAGCGTCAGCGGCCCCGGCGTCCTGACCGTATCGCCGCCAAGCAGCGGGAAGCGAAAGGCGGCGACATCGTCGCCGAGGCCGCGCGCGAAAGCCGCCAGCCAATCGTCGGTCCAGTCGGGCGGCAGCGCCAGAGCCAGCAGGAAGCCGGCTGGCTCCGCGCCCTTGGCGGCGAGATCGGAGAGATTGACGCGCAGGCTCTTGCGGGCGATGGCGTCGGGCGGATCGTCGGTGAAGAAATGCACGCCGCCGACGAGCGCATCGACCGTCAGCACGAGTTCCGCGTCCTCGGGCGGCGTCATCACCGCGACATCGTCATAAAGCCCGAGGCCGCCCGGCCCCGCGAGCGGGGCGAAATAACGGGCGATGAGATCGTCTTCGGACAGGCGCGTGGTCATGGCCAAGCCTCGCTGGGCGACCTGCTTCGGTTCAACCGCGCGCTTCGAACTCGTCTTCGCGGAAGCGGCGCGCCAGACGGTCGAGCACGGCGTTGACGACGCCCGCCTCGTCGCGCTCGAAGAACGCGCCGGCGACATCGACATATTCGGTGATGACGACGCGGGCGGGAATGTCCTTGCGCTTCTTCAGCTCATAGGCGCCGGCGCGCAGGGCCGCGCGCATGACGCTCTCGATGCGGGCCAGCGGCCAGCCTTCGGCCAAAGTCTGGTCGATGGCGCGGTCGAGCGCCACCTGATCGGCGAGAACGCCGGCGAGAATGTCGCGGAAGAAGGCCAGTTCGGCCGGCTTGTATTGCTCGCCCTCGACCTCGCGGCCGATCCAATAGGCTTCGAACTCGGCCTGCGCCTCGTTGACGCCCTTGCCGGTGATATCCATCTGGTAGAGCGCCTGCACGGCGGCGAGCCGCGCGGCGGAACGGTTTTCGGCGCGCGCCATCACGCGGCTCCGATCTTGGACTTGAAGCGATAGAGCGCCAAGGCCGCGCGCGCGGCGTCGCCGCCCTTGTCGCCCTGCGCCGGGTCGGCGCGCTCGATGGCCTGCGCCTCGTTCTCGACCGTCAGGATGCCGTTGCCGAGGGCAAGGCCCGTCGACAGGGCCAGATCGGTCAGCGCGCGGCAGCTCTCGTTCGAGACGATCTCGAAATGATAGGTTTCGCCGCGAATGACGCAGCCGAGCGCGATCGCGCCGGCGTAAGGGTCCTGCCGCTCCTCGGCGGCGTCGACGGCGACAGCCATGGCGAGCGGAATTTCCAGCGCGCCCGGCATGGCGACGACGTCATAGGTCGCCCCGGCCTTGTCGAAGGCGGCCTTGGCGCCGGCCAGCAGCATGGCGCCGATGTCGTCATAGAAACGCGCCTCGACGATGAGGAAGCGCGCGCCCTCGACGCTGGACGTATCTTGCTCCGCGGCGCGGCGGGGTTCGGCCATGATGTGACATCCGATAAATTGGCGCAGTCGCGCGAAAGGGTGTGTGTGAGTAGCGCGCGGGGCGACGCGACGCAAGCGCGCCCGGACCCGACGGGGAGCCATGCGCCGCGCGCAACCCAAGAAAATCAGGCCGTTTCCGCTTCCCGATTAGCGTCGCACGCCGGCGCGGGCGCGCCGGTTGCTAGCCCCGTTCCGACAGTCGCGCGGCGTAGCGGGCCATGACGTCGACTTCGAGATTGATGTCGTCGCCGGCTTTCGTCGCGCCCCATGTCGTCACCGACAAAGTGTGCGGGATGAGCAGGATGGTGAAGCTGTCGCCCTCGACCTTGTTGACGGTGAGCGAGGTTCCGTCGAGCGCCACCGAGCCCTTTTCGGCAATGAATTTCGACAAAGCCGGCGGCGCGGCGATCTCGAAATGCGCCATGCCGTCGAAATCCTTGCGCGACAGCAGTTTGGCGACGCCGTCGACATGGCCGCTGACGAGATGGCCGCCGAGTTCGTCGCCGATCTTCAGGGCGCGTTCGAGATTGAGCTTCGTGCCGGCGCGCCATTTGCCCGCCGTCGTCACGGCGAGCGTTTCGGCGGCGGCGTCGATGTCGTACCAGCAGCCGCCATCACGCGGGCCAAAATCGACCACGGTCATGCAGACGCCGTTATGGGCGATCGACGCGCCGAGCAGGATGGTCGCGGGATCGTAGGAACAGGCGATGCGCAGGCGCTTCAGGCCGCCGCGCTCTTCGACCGACAGGACTTCGCCGACGTCGCTGACCAAACCGGTGAACATTCAGAGCTTCCTCTCATAGGTCGTGCGGCGGTCGACGCCGATCATGGTCGCCGACGCAGGACCGTAATGGCCCGGATCGGCGAGGATGGCGCGGGCGGCCTCGCTCAGCGCCGGCAGGCCGGGACGGCCGAAGGGCTTGGGCGCGGTGTAGAGAATGACGCGATCGGCCAGTCCTTCGGCGATCAGCTCCGCGCCGACGCGCGGGCCGCCTTCGCTGAACACGCGCGTGATTCCGCGCGACGACAGGGCGCCCAGCGCTTCGCGCAGGTCGATGCGGCCGTCGCGCTCCGCAACGCATTCGATCTGCACCGCGCCGCCGCTCGCTTCTTCCAGCGCGTCGATGGCCGCGGGCGACACGCGCTCGCTGGCGATGACGAGGGTGGGATAATCCTGCGCCGTCTGCACGAGGCGCGAGCGCGGCGACAGTTCGAGCCGCGCGTCGAGCACGACACGCAGCGGCTTCACCTGCTCCATGCCCGGCAGGCGTACGGTCATCAGCGGATCGTCGCCGCGCGCCGTGCCGACGCCGACCATGATGGCGTCGTGCCGGGCGCGCATAACATGCACCTGCCCGTTCGCCGCCGCGCCGGTGATGGCGAGGCGGGAATCGTGCTCGCCGCCGGCGGCGTAGCCGTCCGCCGTCTCGGCCAGTTTCAGCGTCACCATCGGCCGCTGCCGCGTGACGCGCAGGATGTGGCCGAGGTGGTCGCGGCGCGCCTCCTCGCCGCAGACGCCGAGCAGCACGTCGATGCCGGCGGCGACGAGCATGTCGTGCCCCTGCCCGGCGACGAGCGGATTGGGATCTTCCAGCGCCGAGACGACGCGCGCCACGCCTGCGGCGATGACGGCCTCGGCGCAGGGCGGCGTCTTGCCGTGATGGCTGCACGGTTCGAGCGTGACGTAGAGCGTCGCGCCGCGCGCCGCCGCGCCCGCCTGTTTCAGCGCCATGACCTCGGCGTGCGGGCGACCGCCGAGCGCGGTCCAGCCGCGGCCAACAACGATGCCGTCCTTGACCAGCAGCGCGCCGACGGCCGGATTGGGCGCGGCGCGGCCCATGTTGCGCGCGCCAAGGGCCAGAGCCGCGCGCATGAAGGCTTCATCGTCGCGGAGATTGTCGAGCCGTGCGGTCAAAGCTGCCTCCTCGCCTGCCAATCGTCAGGCGCGCTTGGGCGCGCGCGGACGCGACTTGTCGTCGCCTTCGACGTTTTCGTCGGACAGGGCTTCGACGAGTTCGCCGAACTCGCGGGCCTCGCGGAAATTGCGGTAGACCGAGGCGAAGCGGACATAGGCGACGCCGTCGAGGGCGCGCAGGCCCTCCATCACCAGTTCGCCGATGCGGTCGGAGGGGATTTCCGCCTCGCCCTGACTTTCGAGCTGGCGGACGATGCCGTTGACCATGCGCTCGACGCGCTCGGGATCGACCGGGCGCTTGCGCAGCGCGATTTCCAGCGAGCGCATCAGCTTGTCGCGGTCGAACGGCACGCGGCGGCCGGATTTTTTCAGGACGATGAGTTCGCGCAATTGCACGCGCTCGAACGTGGTGAAGCGCCCGCCGCAATCCGGGCAGACGCGCCGACGCCGGATGGAGGACGCGTCATCGGTGGGACGCGAGTCCTTCACCTGTGTTTCGAGACTGCCGCAATAGGGGCAACGCATGAAGCTCTCGCCTTCCAAAGTCCGTTTCGCGCGGCACGCATGAAAACCTTCTCCCGATCGGAGAAGGCGGGCGCGACGCGGCCGGATGAGGGCCTGTATCGCCGCAACGTCCGGCCCGATGGGACGATCGGGCCTGAACGGGAATCGCGGCGCCCCTCACCCCGCTCCTGCGGACCGACCCTCTCCCACAGGGAGAGGGTATGCAAGTCCTCAGTAGATCGGGAAACGCTTGGTCAGGTCGGAGGCGCGCGCCTTGACGCCCTCCTCGACCGCCGCATTGCCGGCTTCGCCATTCTTGGCCAGGCCGTCGAGCGTCTCGATGATCAGCCGGCCGACGGTCTGGAATTCGGCGACGCCGAAGCCGCGCGAGGTCGCCGCCGGCGAGCCGAGGCGGATGCCGGAGGTGATGAACGGGCTCGCCGTGTCGAAGGGCACGCCGTTCTTGTTGCAGGTGATGTGGGCGCGGCCCAGCGCCGCCTCGGCGGCCTTGCCGGTCAGGTTCTTGGGACGCAGGTCGACCAGCAGCAGGTGGTTGTCGGTGCCGCCCGAGACGATCTTGAAGCCGCCGGCAGCCAGCGTGTCGGAGAGCGCCTTGGCGTTGGCGACGACCTGATGGGCGTAGGCCTTGAAGTCGGGGCGCAGCGCCTCGCCGAAGGCCACCGCCTTGGCGGCGACGACATGCATCAGCGGGCCGCCCTGCAGGCCGGGGAAGACGGCCGAATTGATCTTCTTGGCGATGTCTTCCTCGTTCGTCAGCACGAGGCCGCCGCGCGGGCCGCGCAGGGTCTTGTGCGTCGTCGAGGTGACGACATGGGCGTGCGGGAACGGCGAAGGATGCGCGCCGCCGGCGACGAGGCCGGCGAAATGCGCCATGTCGACCATGAAATAGGCGCCGACGCTATCGGCCAGCTCGCGGAAGCGGGCGAAATCCCAATGGCGCGAATAGGCCGAGCCGCCGGCGATGATCAGCTTGGGCTTATGCTCGGCGACGAGGCGGGCCACCATGTCCATGTCGATCGTGTCGTCGTCCTGGCGCACGGTATAGGGCACTGGCTTGAACCACTTGCCCGACATGTTGACCGGCGAGCCGTGCGTCAGGTGGCCGCCCGCGGCGAGGTCGAGGCCGAGGAACGTGTCGCCCGGCTGCAGCAGCGCGAGGAAGACGGCCTGGTTGGCCTGGCTGCCCGACGAGGGCTGCACATTGGCGAACTTGCAGTCGAACAGGCGGCAGGCGCGCTCGATCGCCAGCTTCTCGGCGATGTCGACATATTGGCAGCCGCCGTAATAGCGCTTCCCGGCATAGCCTTCGGCGTATTTGTTGGTCATCACCGAGCCCTGCGCCTCGAGCACGGAGCGCGAGACGATGTTCTCGGAGGCGATCAGTTCGATCTCGTCGCGCTGGCGGCCGAGTTCGAGTTCGATGGCGCGAGCGATCTCGGGATCGGTCTCGGCGAGGCCGGCGCTGAAGAAGGAATTGGATCGAACGGCGGTCATCTGGGTCATGGTGCTCGCGCTCCTCGTGTCGCGCGCCGCTGAGGCGGCGAGGCGCGGAGGGCGAAGCCCACCGCTGAAGGGCCGCGGCGGTTGTGCAAGACCGCGCACGGGCTTTGAAGCGGGAGCCTCTATCACACTGGCCCCGCTCCGTGAAGGCGCGGCGCGCCGCTTTCGCCGCCGAACAGCAAAAAGCCGCCCCGCGCAGAACGGGACGGCTTCAGCAACCTGACGCAGGACTGCTTATTCGTCGTCGTCGGACGCCGCCTGACGACCGCCGCCGACGCCGCCCGGCGGACGCAGGCCGCCCGCCGCCGGCTGCACCGGCGCGAGCGCAGGCGCGCCCGCCGCCACGGCCTGCGCCACGCCGGAGGCGCTGAGGCCGTCGCGCTTGTAGATGTCCTCGCGGAACTGGACGAGACCGTCGGGCGTCGCCCAGGCGGTCACATAGACCCAATAGACCGGCACGTTGGCGGTCAGCTTGACGTCGACGCGGGCGCCGGAGCGAATCGTTTCGTCGATCTTGTCGCGGTCCCAGCCCGGATTGTCGCGCAGCAGGAAGGCGACATAGTCGCGGACGTTCTGCAGGCGCATGCAGCCCGAGGAGACGAAGCGGTAATCGTCGCCGAAAATGCCCTTGGCCGGCGTGTCGTGCATGTAGACGCCGTAAGGATTGGCGATGTTGATGCGGACGAAGCCGAGCGAATTGACGTCGCCGCCGGTGTCCTGGCGGAAGCGGTATTGCGTCGCCTCCAGCGAGTTCCAGTTGACGGCGCTCGGCTGGATCTCCTGGCCGTCCTGCCGATAGATGCGGATCTTGTTGTCGGTCAGGTAGTTCGGGTCGGCCTGCATCTTGGGGATCAGGTCCTTGCGGATGATCGAGGCCGGAACCGTCCAGTAGGGGTTGAAATTGATGTCGGTGGCGCGCGTCTGCATGACCGGCGACTGGCGGTCGATCTTGCCGACGCCGGCGGCGTGCAGCGAATTGACGACGCCGTTCTCGACCGTCTCCACCATCGCGGCGGGGATGTTGGCGGTGACGTAGCGGTTGCCGATGTTGCCGGCGAAGGCGCGCAGGCGCACCAGATTGGTTTCGAGCTGGCGCAGGCGGTAGTCGGCCGGAACGTTGAGCGCGGCCAGCGTCTGCTGGGCGACGATGCCCGTCTCGCCGAGGCCGTGACGCGCCTGGAAGCGGCGCACGCCGGCTTCGACATACGAATCGAAAATTTCCGAGCCGCCGGCGGCGGCGTCGAGATCGCCCGTCGCCATCAGGCGCTGGCGCAGGGCAACGACGGCGCGGCCGCGCGCGCCGAGCTTCATGGTCTGGTTCGGCACGACGCCCCAGCCGCCGGCGGCGGCGAGCTGGCGATAGCGCTCGATCGCCTGTTCGGTCGCGGCCACCGTCTGGGCCGAGAGGATCGGCGTCGAGGAGCGCTGCACGCCGAGACGCGCGTCGCCGTCGAACTTCTGCGCCCATTCAGCCTGCCCCAGCCCGTCGCCGGGCGCGGCGGCCGCCGATTGGGCGAAAGCCAGAGCCAGCGACATCGCGCCCATTCCGAAGGCGCGGCGGGACATGGTCGTGTTCATCAGATTGCGTCGCATCGACACATCAGCTCCATTCTGCGCCGGGCCATTTTCCGCCGCCCGAACGGCGCGGCGGCGGCAGGCCCGCGAAATCGTTAAAGCGCGCCCATCCTCAAAAGAACGCGCGCCGAGACAGGGAGATCTGTCTCAGCGCCTAGCACGCACTTGGTTAACAAGGGCCAAAACGGCGGCGAATTTGTGACGGCAGAGCTTCGACGGCCCATGCGCTCTTCACGTCGGCGTGAGCGCCGGCGCCTTTGCCGGCCGCGAACGCAAAAAGGAGCGCTGCGGGCGCTCCTTTTGTGCTCCGTCCGGCCGGCAGATCAGAGACGATAGCGGATCTGGTCGGTCCAGAAGCGCTCGAGGCGCGACAGGGCCTGATTGAGGCGGCCGAATTCCTCGCCGCTGATGCCGCCGATCTGCTCGACCGTCATCACATGCTTCTCGTAGAGAGTGGCGACGATCTGGTGAACTTCGCGGCCCTTTTCGGTCAGGCTGATGCGGACCGAACGGCGGTCGATGCGCGAGCGGGCGTGATGCAGGAAGCCCATCTCGACCAGCTTCTTGACGTTGTACGAGACGTTCGAGCCGAGATAATAGCCGCGGGTGCGCAATTCGCCGGCGGTCAGCTCCTTGTCGCCGATGTTGTAGAGCAGCAGCGCCTGGACCGAATTGATGTCGCTGCGGCCGCGACGGTCGAATTCGTCCTTGATGACGTCAAGCAAGCGACGATGCAGGCGCTCGACCAGGGTCAGAGCTTCAAGATAGGCCGGACGCACTTCGTTCAGCCGTTCTGCTCGCTGTGCCGAGACTTCCGACTTGAGAACCGTATTCATGACACACCCCGTCGTTTTCTTTTGATTGCCGGCTCTTTGTCCGGCTCGCTTTGTAGGAACATTCTTAGGGGGCGCGAATGAAAACGAGTTTAAATAACAGCATGAATCCCGGGTTTACTCATTGCGGTGAACGAGCTGTAAATTAAAGAGAAAATTGCGCTTAACGGGGCGTAGCGACGACTCCGCGCGCGGCCTCCGCGACATGGCCGGAAGGCTTGAAGACTCACACGGAAGAAGCGTGTTCAGCGGCGGCGAAAGCGCAGCAGGCGATGGCCCTCGTCGCGGCCGGCCTGATAGGTCAGGACGAAATAGACGACGATCAGAAGGCCGTCGATAAACGCGATGGCGCGCCCGCCGGGAAAGAAATTCGGTATCGCGAGCGCGACGAACAATTGCGTCGCCGCCGCCAGCAGCCAGAGCACCCCGCCCCAGGGCGCGATGAGCCACATGCCGATGCCGGCGATGATGTCGATGACGGCGAAGATCACCACAAGCACAGCCGCCGCCATCGGCATGGTGTCGAACAGCGGCAGGCCGGGGGCGATGATGCGCATCCAGTGCAGCAAGCCCTGCAGGATCCAAAGGCCGGCGACGAAGCGCATGAAAATGACGAGGAACATGCTCCAGTGGTTCGACCAGGACCGGCTCTTCGGCCGCTCGCCGATGCGGATGGCCTGGTCTGAATCGCGCTGGTTGGACGCTCCATGCATCGTCATGCAACTCCGGCTTTTTCGCCGAAGCGCAATTCCTCGGCTTCCGGCAGAGGCGCGAAATAGGCGTCGATCTCGGCGTCCGTGACGGCGGACACGTCGGCCGGCGACCAGCGCGGCGCATTGTCCTTGTCGACGATGACGGCGCGCACGCCCTCATAAAAGTCATGGCCGCGGCAGAGGCGCGAGACGATGCGGAATTCCGTGCGCATGGCCTCGTCCATGTCGAGTCCGCCGCCGACCTGCATCTGGCGGAAGGAAATGGCCAGCGACGTCGGCGATTTCGTGCGGATCGTCCCGGCCATTTCAGCGGCGAAGGCCGATTGCGCGCCAGCCGCGTCGAGGCGGGCGAGGCAATCGGCGACGCTCGCGCCCGACAGGCAGGAATCAATCACCGCCTGTTCAGCGACGATGGCGGAGGCAGGGGCCGGCGCGCTGTGGCGCGCGATGGCCGCATCGACCGCCTCGCCGGCGATCAGCGCCTCGCGCAACGCCTCGATGCGGTCGGACGGGACATAGGCTTCCGCCAGGCCGAGGGCGACGGCGTCGCCGGCCTTGGCGCGGGCGCCGGTGAGCGCGAGATAGAGGCCGGTCTTGCCCGGCAGGCGCGGCAGGAACCAGGTGGCGCCGATGTCGGGGAAGAAACCGATGCCGACTTCCGGCATGGCGAACATGAACCTGTCGCCGGCGACGCGGTGCGAGCCGTTGATCGACACGCCGGCGCCGCCGCCCATGACGATGCCGTCGATGAGCGAGACATAGGGCTTGGAATAGAGCTTGATGCGGCGGTTGAGGATGTATTCCTCGCGCCAGAAGTCGAGCTGCGCGGCATGGTCGCCCGCCCGGCCCTGATCGTGCAGCAGGCGAATGTCGCCGCCGGCCGAAAAGGCCTTGCCGCCC
>ERZ1645192.3113-NODE-3113-length-13657-cov-7.642038_pt1 | contig 13657 bp, 6 predicted proteins | sample MGYA00575354_ERZ1645192 | MGnify/ENA primary metagenome ERZ1645192 (study PRJEB40844, sample SAMN11349763) | freshwater sediment metagenome | isolation source: river sediment | host: Sediment | place: India: Faizupur Khadar , New Delhi | collected 2017-02-21 ... | reverse complement strand
GCCGCGACGCAGGCGGCGCGCGGCGCGGCGCTTGAGGGGCAGGATCGTCTCGAAGAGGCGCTGGCGGAGTATCAGGCAAGCGGTGCGCTTTCAGCGGACGTAACGGTCGAAAACGCCGTTGCGAGAGTCCGGAAAGCGCTTGCCGACAAAGACAGGCGTCTCGCCGAGGCCCGCGCCGAGGCGGACCGGCTGCTGAACGAGGCGTTGCGTCTCGAACGTTCGGGCAAGCTCGACGAGGCTCTGGAAAAGGTTCGCGGGAGCATCTCGAAGGCGCAGGACAGCCGGAGCGACACCGCGCTCGAACGTCTCGAAAAGGCCATTGCGGAGCGGGAGGCCGTCATGGCGAACGCGAGGACCATCGCGCGCGAAGCGCAGGATCTCGAGACCGAGGGCAAATTGCAGGAAGCGCTCGCCCGATTCCGGCAGTCGGATCGCGTATGGGAAACCCCGCAGGCGACAGCGGCCATCGAGCGGCTGACCAAAGCCATCAGGGAGCAGGAACAGAAACAGGAGACCGCCCTGAAGACCTACCTCGAAGGAGGAAAGCTTGAAGCCGCGGGACGCCTCGAAGAGGCGCTCGCGAAGTTCGAGGAGAGCCTGGCGCTGTTCCGGGACAAGGACGCGTACGACGCGGTCACGCGCGTCAACAGGAAGATCGTCGAGACGGCGCAGAAACGCGAAGCGGCCCGCCAGATCGCGATCGAGGCCGCGGAACTGAAGAACATCGGGGATCTTGAAGGGGCGCTCTCGAAATATCAGGAGAGCTATGCGCTCTACCCGGACAAGGAACTCGGCGCGGAGCTCGCGAAGGTCGCCGCAGGGGCGAAACGCGACCGCGACCGGCGTCTCCAGGCGGAGCGGCTTGCCGAAGAGGGGAACGCGCTGCTGAAGGAAGGCCGCGAACGGGATGCGCTCGAACGGTTTACGGAAAGCCTGGCGCTCCGTTCCGACGGCGTTCTGGAAAAGCGCACGAAGGCGCTCGAAGAAAAGGTCCGCGCGGATGAAGAGCGTCTGGCGCGCGCGAAGCTCCTGCGCGGCGAGGGGATCGAACTTCAGAAACAGGGCCGGCCCGACGAGGCCCTCAAGAAATACAGGGAGAGTCTGGAGAGCAAACCCGATCCGGAGCTGAAGGCGTATGCCGATCAGCTCGAAACGCTGCTGCTGTCCGAGAAGGAGCGAAAGGAGAAAGCTGCCGGATTCCGGGCGGAAGGCATCGCGCTGCAGAAGGTCGGGCGGAACGCCGAAGCGATCGAAAAATACAGGCAGAGCCTGTCGTACCGAAAGGACCCGCAGCTTGAAGCGCACGTGAAGAAACTCTACGACAAGATCCAGCGCGACATGAAGGAAGCGGTCCGCCTGCGCAACGAAGGCATCGCGCTCCAGAAGACGGGGCGGTTCAAGGATGCGTTGCGGATGTACAAACTGAGCCTGTCGCTCTATCCGATGCCCGATCTCGAGGCGCACGTCAAGGGAATCGAGCGGAAGATCGCGGAGCAGGTCGAGAGGACGAAGCTCGCCACGCTCCTCTACAACGAAGCGACTGTCCTCCGGAAGCAGGGGAAGATCGAGGCGGCGCTCGAGAAGTACCGGCGGAGCGTCGAACTCATGCCCAACAAGCGCGCCGAGGATATTATCGCGGCGCTCGAAAAGGACGTCGCGAAGATGAACGAACGCAGGGCGCGGGAGGAAGCGCTCCGCAACAGGAAGCAGAGCCCCGCGAAATAGGCGGAGGGAACCGCTTTTCCGGGAAGAGCGGTCGGAGTGCATAATTCCCCGGCTCTCTTCCCGGTTTTTTCGCCGATTGCATCGGTCTTCCATTGGGGTATACTACGAACGCGATGGATACTACAGGCAAAACGGTCGTGCGGAGTCATCTGAATCTCGAGGCGATTATCAACAGGAGCCCTTCGGTGTTCGTGGAATGGTCGGACGCTGAAGGGCTTCCGGTATCCTATATCTCCGAAAACGTCCGACAGTTCGGATACGCGGCCGAAGAGTTCCTGTCCGGAAAGGTCCGGTACGAGGAGATCATCCTCCGGGAAGACCTGGCGGCCGCCTGGGAGCGGGCGCGGAATTTCCGGGAAGCGCAATCTCCGGAGTACGTTCAGGAGTACCGGATCCTCACAAAGGACGGCGGCATCCGCTGGATCGAAGACCGGACGTACGTCACCCGAAGCGCGGATGACGGCCGGCCGCTCTTTCAGGGCATCCTGACGGATATCACCGGGCGAAAAACCAGCGATATGCTCCGAAGCGCCATGTACCGGATTTCCCGGGCCGCGAACGCTCCCGGGACGCTCCTGCAGACCATGGAAACGATCCGGTCGGCGCTCGGCGACTTTATGGACGTCCGGAACTTCTTTATCGCGCTGTACGATCAGAAGCATCAGATGATCTCGTTCCCCTGCTTTTTCGACGAAAAGGACACAACCCCGACCCCGCTCAAGGGCGACCGCGGAATGACGGGATACGTCATCCGCCATAGCAGGCCCATTCTTCTTTCAAGTCCCGAGGAGCTTGAACGGTACGTCGCGGCCGGTGATATCGAGATCGTCGGGAGCGCCCCGGAAAGCTGGCTCGGCGTTCCTCTCCGCCTCCGGGACCGTGTGATCGGAGCGATCGTGCTCCAGAGCTACACGCCGGAGATACGGTTCGGAAACCGGGAGCTGGAGATCCTGACGTTTCTGTCCGAACAGGCGGCGCTTTCCGTCGAAGCGAAACGTTCCCAGGAATCCGTCTATCATCAGGCGACGCACGACGCCCTCACCGGCCTGCCGAACCGCGCGCTCTTTTCGGACCGGCTGCGCGTCGCCATTCGCCAGGCCGGGAGGAGCGGCGAGTGCGTCGCCGTGTTCATGCTGGACCTGGACGATCTCAAAGGCGTCAACGACGACTTCGGCCATGCGACCGGAGACTTCCTGCTGTGCCGCATCGCCGAGCGTCTCCAGTCGCACATCCGCGAAATGGACACCGTGGCCCGCGTCGGCGGCGACGAGTTTTTCTTCGTCCTCCCGTCGATTCAGGGGATGATGGAAGCCGAAATGATCGCGCGACGACTTCTGATCGCGATCTCGCGCCCCGTCGAACTCGACGGGCGGAACCTCTCCACGACCGGGAGCATCGGAATCGCCGTCTTCCCCACTGACGGGGCGGATGCCGAAGAGCTGATGCGCAAGGCGGACGCCGCTATGTACATGATCAAGGCCAAGGGGAAAAACAGCTTTCGTTTCTGGGGAGATTCCTCCGGAAGTTCGGAGAGTCCCGACAGGGAGATCGGGGATATTCCCGAAGACTTTCGACGCGTCCGGGACGAGAAGCGACGCAGCGAATCGCTGTTGCGCTCCCTGCTTTCGCGGATTCCCGATACGCTGGTCGAATTTTCGGCGGACGGATCCGTCGTCGCCGTCTGGTCCGACCGGCAGGGGATCTTTCGGCCCCGGACACATTCCGAAGCCGTGAACCGCGCGGACGATGTCCTTCCCGGGCCGGCTGTCGCCGGTTTGCGCGCCGCCATGGAACGGGCGATCGCGACGGGGACCGTTCAGGAGACCGAGTACGAACGGGATCGCGGAAAACACCGCTGTTTCTACGAGATCCGCGTCGTGCCGAAAGGAGCCGGAAACGTCTTCGCGTTCATCCGGGAGATCACGCAGCGCAGGCTCCGCGAGGAAAACCTCCTGAAGGCTCTCTCCGGCGCAGGCGGGGACCGGGATTCGCTCCGGGAGCCCGACGGACGATAACGGGGAAGCGCCATACGACACGGGGGGAAGGGCCAAAGCCCTTCCCCCCGTGTCGTATGGCGTCCGTTTCGGTTACTTCTTTTTTCCGGTTCCCGTCAGAAGGAGCGCCGGCAGGGTCAGCAGGAGCGCAAGAATGCCTCCTGCGCCTGCGTTGCACCCGCTGCCGCCTTCCGCCCCCTCGCTCGCAGCCGCTTCGGAGGGGACCTCCGTCAGTTCGGTGACATCCTCGTCGGCGAGTTCGATCGTCAGGTCCGTTTCGCCTTCGGACAGAAGGAAGGGCGACAGGTCCATCGGATCATCGTCGAATTCGCCGTCCGCGAGCTTCTTCGCGAGCTTCTGCGGAACGGATACGATCAGCGCCGCCTGACGGAAGACGAGCACGGGGAATTTCACCTTCCCGATCGTGTAGAACGCCCTCGATCCGTCCTGTGCGGAGTCGTTCGCGACTTTCGCGGTCACGGTCGCCTTCGCGGTTTTCGCGACGGGGAATCTCGAGACCGATGAGACGCTCCATTTCGATGTTTTGAGATCCTTCGTCAGGACGACGAAGCCGTAGTAGTCCGTCGTGGTGTTGCTGCTCTTGACGGTTCCGCTGTAGGTTGCGTCGGCCGTGGTCTTTCCCGAGATGGCGAATGTCCGTTCGAGCGCTGCCTTCGCGAGAACCCGAACGTTCGACGACGTATAGGAGGGGCCGAACAACGTCTTCATGGAAGCCGCGATGTTCGCTGCGACGGTTCTGTCCTTCAGCATCGCGACGACATCCGCGTTCGTCACGATATTCTTGGCCGATTTGATCTCCATCTGCTGCGGCTTCGGCGTCGGCGCGGGAGTCGGCGTTTTTGTCGGCTTCTTCGTCGGAAGCGGTGACGGCGTCTTCGTCGGAGTCTTTGTCGGAACCGGCGTGGGCGTCTTCGTCGGAACCATGGTCGGCGTGAGCGGCGGCGCCTTCGGGGGCGGCGGCGTCGCGGTCGGCGCGATCGTCGGCGTCGGAGCGGGCGTGCCCGACGCGCCGCCTGCGTACGCCTTCACGCAGACATTCGCGGCGACGGCCGTCTGCGCGTCGCTCCACGACGTTCCGTTCGTGCTGATGTAGCTTTCCCCCGCGTTGACGACCGCCGCGCTCGAGTACCCGGAGTATTTCGCCTCGATCGGAACGGGATAGTTGTACCCGGGGGTCGTGAGCTTCAGAACCACGGAGAATTTCGCGCCCTTGGTAAGCGCGACTGCGGCGCCCAGCGGAACCGTGCGGTAGCCCGGCTCGTCGATCGTTCCGCTGACGGGGCCGTACGCGAGCGTTCCCGAAACGGGGGTGGCGCCGACGCCCGTGTAGACGCTGACCTGATACGTCGTCCCGGCGACGGGGACGTAGACGCCGAACGCGAGGAGATTCTCGTTCGCGCCGGCCGTGAATACGTTCGCCATCCAGCAGCTCGTCGTTCCGGCGCCCGTGCTCGAGACCCAGCCGAGCTGGTCGTGGAAGTAGACGGATGTGTAGTTCGACGCCGGTTCCGCGATGTAGGCGACGCCGTCGGAGAGGCTCCTGTCGTAGTAGGAGATGTAGAAGTAGCCGCTCTTGCCCCAGGAGGTTCCCCAGCTGTTCTTCACGATCCACGCGCCGTTCGCTGCCGGGGCGGTTTTGAAGTTCGTCCGCGCGTAGGCGTCGTCCCATCCGACGACCGTCACCGCGTGGTTGGCGTAGGAGGTCCCGCTGTAGCAGTAGGCCGCCGTCGTGGAGTTGTAGTACGTCGAGTTGTAGTAGAAGGAGATCGACATCGCCCCGTACTTCGTGATCATCGTCTTGATGAAGTTCGTGTTGAGGCCGTTGGTTCCCGAGACGTCGGACATGAAGACCGCGTTCTGCAGGTGCTTCGCGTTCGCGAACGTTCCGGCGGGATTCCCGGTTACATACGGGCACGCGGCTTCCGTGACGATTCCCGTCCAGCGGGACAGGACCGCCATCGACATCCAGTCGTTTCCGCCCTGGTCGTAGACGCTCGATCCGGTCGAGTTGATCGTGAATCCGCCGTTCGGGTCCTTGTACGCCTGATAGGCGAGGTGGAATTCGCTGAAGTCGTTCGTCTCGCCCGGCCTCAGGACGGATTCGGCCGATCCCATCGTCGAGAAGGTCCAGCAGGTTCCGTACGAACCCTGGTTCTTGACCGGAGTGACGCGGTTCAGCGTCCGAAGATCGTAGAGAGCCGGGAATGTTGTGGCGGTTCTGACGGCGCTTTCCCTGTCCGGGTGTTCGCCGAGCGACGGAAGGATCATCGGGGGCGGCATGTGCCCGTACCCGGCTGCGTCGCTTCCCTCCCCGCCGTGGACCGCACCGCGCCGTCCCGATGTCTCTTCGAGATACGACGCCAGCGCCGGATTCTGCTCCGCGACGACGAATGTTTCCTCCGCCCGGGCCGTACTGACGAGAAGCGTGAAAAGGAAGAGACATGCGATACACAACCGTTTCATGGTGTGTCACCTCCGTGGAAAGATCATTCAGGATTTTCGCTTTCGTTTCAAAGCTTCACGCATATCATGGGGGAAAGAGACCGGAGCGTGACGGCCGCAGGGTGGGGATCGCCGGGGGGATGACGACTCTTTTATACTGATGAGATCATGTCATGCAATGGTGAGGCTTCGGACTCATGTAACGCGAAGGGAGGAAGCGCGCCCGTTCCGCGCCCCCTCCCTGAAGTATCCCGCGAAAGTGCTTTTCGCGCCTTATTTTTTGTCGATCCACTTCGCCTTGAGCGAGTCGCGATGTCCCTTCACGATTTCGTCGATGACGCCCTTCAGATCCGAGCCCTTCTTCATGGCCACGCCGTATTTTTCTTCGGTGAGGTATTTGTCGATATGCCGGAGCGCCGTATTTTTCTTGACCACATCGAGGACGGTCATCCCGTCGAAGACGCCGGCTTCCACAACTCCCATGGAAAGGCCGTTTTCTATGTCCGGCACGGTTTCAAACGGGAGTATTTTAGAACCGGGGAACAATTGCTCGACCAGGATCATCCCGGTGGATCCGGAAAGGCATCCGACCGATTTCCCTTTTATGTCCTCGATCGTCCTGACGGACGATTCCTTCTTGACCATAGCGAGCTGTCCGGTCTGGAAGTACCATTCGGAGAAGTCGCAGACCTGGGATCGAGCCTCGGTGATGGTGATCGAGGTGCACGCGATGTCGAACGCATCCCACGCGAAAGCGGGCGTCCACGCCTGATCGATTCCCTTCGCCCAGGGAAGGCGGACGATCTGCAGCTTCACGCCGAGCGTCTCCGCGATCTTCGTGGCCAGGTCCATGTCGAACCCTGTGACCCGGTCTCCCGGCCCCATGACGAACGGGACGATTTCAAAGTCGGCCATGGCGATCTTGATGACGCCGCGAGCCTTGACATCCTGGACATCGGATGCGCCGGCCATGCCCGAAAGTCCGCAGACACAGATCACCAGAGCAAGAACAACGAAACCGCGACGAAACAATCTCATCCTGCAACCCCCTTTTGATTTTCTCGGGCAACATATTGCGCGTTTTCGCGAAACAAGTTGCCGGAGAAAGTGTACGTCGTCATGGATGATCATGTCAATTGGAAAATATACAAATTGAGCGGAAAAGCGCAATATGATGAAGAATATGCCGGAGATTCTCCGTTGTTCCCGAGGGTGACGAAAGCCTTTCGCATGTGTATCATAACTGTGGCGAAAAATGGATACAGAGATCCCGGGTCGTGAGCCTGTTCCTCCGGGACATGCGGGGAGATGGTGCAGTGTCGGTAGCGACGTTTTTTCAGGTTCTCGGAGGCGTCGGCCTGTTTCTGTACGGAATCAAGTTGACGAGCGATTCGCTTCAGGCGCTCTCGGGCGACCGCCTCAGGCAGATTGTGGGGTCGTTGACCCGGACTCCGGTGCGGGGCGTGCTCATCGGGGCGGGGGTGACGATGCTCATGCAGAGCAGCAGCGCCACGACGGTCATGACCGTGAGCTTCGTTCACGCGGGGCTCATGACGCTGAAAGAGGCGGTGGGCGTCATCATGGGGGCGAATATCGGAACGACGCTCACGGCGCAGATCATCGCCTTCAAGATCAAGGATCTCGCGCTTCCTGCGGTCGGCATCGGCATGCTTCTCGCACTTTTCGGGAAGACGAAGCGCCAGCGCTATATCGGGAACGGGCTTGTCGGGTTCGGCCTGATCTTCATGGGAATGCAGACAATGGAGAAATCCATGAGCTTCCTGAGTGACAGAAAGGACATCTTCCTCGCGTTCAGTTCGAATCCGTTGCTCGGAGTCCTTGTCGGAACCGTGGTGACGATGCTCGTCCAGGCCAGCTCCGCGACGATCGGTCTCACAATGGCCATGGCGTCGCAGGGATTGCTGACGCTCGACGCCGCCATCCCGATCATCCTGGGGGACAATATCGGCACGACGATAACCGCGGTTCTCGCGTCGTTCGGGGCGAACCGCGCGGCAAAGCAGGCCGCCGCAGCCCACGTGTTGTTCAACGTCATCGGCGTCGTCGTTTTCATGTCCGTGTTGCCTCTTTTCGAATCGGTCGTCGCGCGGACATCGACGGACATCGCCCGGCAGCTCGCGAACACTCACTCGCTCTTCAACTGCGTCAACACGCTGCTTTTCCTTCCGTTTACGAGCCTGTACGTCAAGGCCGTATCGTTCCTGGTCCCGAACAAAGAGACCGTGCAGTACCGAGGCCCGCAGTTCCTCGACGAAAAGCTCATCCAGGCCTCGCCCGCGGCCGCCATTGACGCCGTCAAGGCGGAGATCGTGCATATGGGGCGGCTCGCGAACGAGATGCTCCTGTACGTGCGCACGGCCTTTCTCGAGGATAACCCCAAGATGATCGACGAGGTCAACGAGACCGAGAAGAGCGTGAACGCGCTGAATCACGCGATCAACCGATACGCGACCGAGATCTGGCAGCGCGGCGTTCCCAGCGAGCTGTCGCAGGTGCTTTCGGCCTACGTGAACGGCGTCGGGGACATCGAGCGCATCGGGGACCACGCGCAGAACCTGATCGAACTCTACGACTACAAGCGCGAGAACGGCGTGGAGTTCTCGCCGCTCGCCCGAGGGGAGTTCGAGGATATGTTCCGGACCGTCGAACGGGCCGTCTGCCTGAGTCTGGAATCGTTCGCGGAGGAAGATCCCGCGAAGGCGCACGAGGTCATCGACGTTCTCGAAGAGGAGATCGACAGCAAGGAACAGTCGATGCGCAAGAGCCACATCGAACGGCTGAACCACGGGGAGTGCAATCCCCAGAGCGGCGTCATCTTCATCGATATCCTGAGCAATATGGAACGCATCGGGGATCACGCGCACAATTTCTCGTTCATCGCGCTGGACATCGCGAAGCTGCACGCCTAATCGTCCAGCTCGACCAGCCATTTCCGGTATTTCTTCGGCAGATGGGAGCGCTGCAGCTCCGGATTTTTCCGGAAGGCGATCGCGGCGCTCCGGAAGTAGCTCCGGAAGAGCTCCCGGACCCGAATGTCGTCCTCCGTGTCCCGCACCGGAGGACGCGGATCGAAGGACGAAAGGGCCCACGTTCCTCCATACCCCAGGACCGCCTCCTTCCGGCGGACATCGTGAATGACGAACCGTTCGAGCGGCAGACGCGCTGAAAAGTGACCGCCGAGGAGCGGAAGGATATTGAAGTCGGGTTCGATCGGCGCGTACAGAACCTGCCCCGTATCGCGGAAACGCACGAGACCCAGAAAGCGATGCCGTTCTCCGGCGACCCTTCGTGCGGTTTCGTGGACCGACGCGACCGGTTCGTCCGCGAGACGCCGCCCGATCCCCGGCCCTTCGCGCCATGCGAGCGCGAGATAGCGGAGAACGCACACGTCCATCCCCGGAGACTCCGAAAGAAACGCGTGATACGCTTCGGACAGCGTTCTGGCGGATGTCCGTTCCTTCAATGCGCGGAAGACGTTCTGCGCTGAGGCTTCGTCGGTCCGGATCTCCTCCGCCGGAAAGAGAATCTCCTGCCCGTCCCCGGGGCCGAGAATTCCCTCGGGCTCCTTCCCGTCGCGCGCGACCTTCAGGATCAGACACAGAAGACCGTTGAACGTCCCGTCGTACCGGTAGATCGTCATGCCATGTCGAATTCGAGCTGGCAGACCTGGGCCCTTTTCCGGGAGCCGGAAAGCAGCCGGTTCCGCAGGTATGTCCCGGTCAGTCCCGGTTCGCCGCAGAATCTGCCCGAGCAGATGATAAAATGCCGCGCCCGGGAAAAGACGATCCCGAGGCGGATCAGGTTTTCCGGAGTCAGGGAACGGCAGGAACGGGCGGAGAGAATCCGTTTCGCCGACCGCACGCCGATTCCGGGGATCCGCAGGAGCGTTTCGTACGGCGCGGTGTTGACGTCCACGGGAAACGCGTGCATGTTCCGGAGCGCCCATGTCGTCTTCGGGTCCAGCTGCTCGTCGAAGTCGGGGGTCGATTCGTCCAGAAGCTCCCGCGCCGTGAAGCCGTAGTAGCGCAGGAGCCAGTCCGCCTGGTAAAGACGGTGCTCCCGCAAAAGCGGGGGCCTGGGAAGCGCGGGAAGGAGGGGATTGTCCGATACGGGAACGAACGCCGAGTAATAGACGCGGCGGAGGTGGAAGCGACGGTACAGCCCTTCGGAGAGCCGGAGGATCGTGAGGTCCGATTCGGGCGACGCTCCGACGATGAGTTGCGTGCTCTGGCCGGCCGGAGCGAAACGGGGCGCGTCCTGGGCGCGGACCGCCAATCTTCGTTCCGTTGTGTTTTCGGTGATCCTGCCGCCGATGTACTCCATGGGGCGCAGGATCGAGTCGCGGCTCTTTTGCGGGGCGAGCGCGTTCAGGCTGCGTTCGGACGGCAGCTCGATATTCACGCTGATCCGGTCCGCCAGCCGCCCGACGCGTTCGATCAGTTCCGGCGACGAACCGGGAATTGCCTTCGCGTGGATATAGCCGTTGAATGCGTGGAGGCCCCGCAAGAGCGTCAGCGTTCGCGCGATGCGTTCCATCGTTTCGTCCGGGGAGCCGAGGACGCCCGAACTCAGGAACAAACCTTCGATATAATTCCTCCGGTAGAATTCCATCGTGAGATTCGCGATCTCTTCCGGGGAAAAGACCGCCCTCGGGACGTCGTTGCTTCTCCGGTTGACGCAGTAGGCGCAGTCGTAGGCGCACACGTTTGTCATGAGGATCTTGAGCAGGGAGACGCATCTCCCGTCCTCGGTCCACGTGTGACAGATTCCGCCCGGCGCGGCGTTCCCCGTCCCCGACGTGTTTTGTCGCTTGCTGCCGGAGGAGGAACAGGATGCGTCGTACTTCGCGGCGTCGGAGAGTACGGCGAGTTTGTCACACGTGTTCACGGATCGTCCCTCCCGAAGAAATGTTGACATAATGTTATCACATATTTTCGGGCAATGGGGATTATAATCTATGAGTCCATAGATGGAGTCGAGGAGAGCTGCCCGGGTGAAATCCCCTCAGAACGTCTTCAAACGCTTTTCGACGCGCGCGCCTGCGACGATTGCGATCGTCGGGGCGATTGCTACGCTGTTGCTCGTTGTGGTCGTCCTCTTTTTCCTCGACCGGAAATCGACGGAAAAGCAGCGCGTGCGTGTGAAAGAGTCCCTGGCGCGGCATGCTTCAGCGGTTCGGGAAGGGTTCGAGGACCGCTTCCGGACGATTCTTTCCGCCCAGCGGCATCTGGTCGAAAACGTCATCCGGGATCGCGTTGCGGCGGGAACGCCCCCGGGGTCCCTCGACGACCTGCTTCTCGCGACCGTCCGTTCCAATCCGGATATCGCCGGATGCCTCTTTCTCGACGCGAAGGGCGGCGCGGCGGAGGCGTTCGCACCCCTCCCGGGAGCGCCCGGCGCCCGGAAAACGGCGGAGACCGACGCGAGAGGACTCCTGACGACGCGGCATTCTCCGGGACAGGTCTTCCCGGTCACCGGACAGATCGATCCGACGTCCGTTCGGCGATACGTCACGATTCTCGATCCGCTGGTTCTCGACGGAACGATCGCCGGAGTTCTCGCCGTCGCAGCGGATCTCGAGCACATTGCCGGCGATTGCGTCGCACCGCTCCGCGCCGGAGCGGGTGATCGCGTGACGCTCATCGACGGCGCGGGGATGGTGCTGTACGATCGCGAGCCCTCGCCGGCGGGTCGAATGCTCCTTCGCACCACGGAGAGCCGGCGTCCGGAGATCGGCGCGTTGCACCCGCGCTTCAGGGGCGAAAATTCGGGGACGGACGTGATCCCTCTTCGCGAGGACGGAAAGATGACGCATCGTCTGGTCGCGTGGACCGGCGTCCGTCTCGTCGACCGGACGCTCTTTCTTTTCCTGTCAACGACGGATTCCCGGATTGATGAGGAACTACGCGAGTTGCGAAACGGCCGAACCCTTCTGGGAATCCTCACCTGCCTTTTCCTGTGCGTCCTGGCGGCGCTTTTCTTTCGCATCCGATCCCTGCGCGACCTGAAGGAACGCAAGGGGGAACTCGAGCAGATAGCGACGGATCAGGATACGCTGCTCGAAATATTCAAGTTTTTCGGCGAATGCGTGACCGTCAACGACCTGTCTCTCGTCCTCAACGGATCGCTTGCGTCCATCCTGAAATTCCGCAATTTCGTCATCGGTCTCCGGACCTCCCGTCGCGGAGACGATACGGTTGTCATCGATTCGCTCGGCGACGTCGAGGCGAGTCGCCAGGCGGATTTCATCTCGACCGGGCAGGGAATCATCGGACACGTCATGCGGACGGGGCGCGCGTATAACGCCGGAGATCTCTCCAGGGATCCCCACTTTATTCCGCACAACAAGGACGCCCGTTCCCTTCTGGTGGTTCCGGTGATCTACAAACAGTTCCAGTGGGGAGTCATCGGCATCGAAGGACACGCCCTCAACGCCTTCGGAGAGCGCGAGACGCGAATCCTCGGCATTGTGGCCTCCTATATCGCGCTTCACATGGAGGAGATGGAGGCGCGCCGGGAACTGGACATTCGGGCGGGGCAATTCCGCTTTTTGAACCAGTTCGTTCATAACATGGCCCGGGAGCGCAACAACAACGCCCTGTGCGCCCAGGTGACCGGCGTCCTTGCCAAGGAGCTCGGCTTCCCGTGGGTCGGCTTCTATTCCGTCTCCCAGGAGGATGGGCGCTTGCGGCTCGAACTTGCGGAATCGCACGCCTCGGCCGAAGAGGGAGCCGCCGGAATAACGGATTGCCGCGAACTTGCGGAGCGTGCGGCTGCTGTCCGAGCGCCGCGAAGGGAGAGCTACTCGTCGGGGATCGTCTACATGATCGCGATTCCGCTGCAATTCGGCGATTCCGTCTTCGGAATCCTGTGCGCGGTGAACGCGCGCGGATTCTCCGAAACGGAAGTCGATCTGTTCGAAATGACGGCGGAGCACATGAGCACCTTCCAGGCGCTGAACAACCTGATCGAGAAGCGGCGTCAGGAGGCGATGATCGACCAGTTGACCGGCGTCTGGAACCGTCGGTACATCATGAGCCGGCTGGAGGAGGAGACGGGGCGTCCGATGACTCCGGAGCGTCCCGGTTGCGTGGCTATCGCCGACATGGGAAACTTCAAGGGAATCAACGACCGGTACGGGCACCTGATGGGCGACGATGTCCTCCGGAAGACGGCGGCGTCCCTTCGCGACCATCTGCGCGACGGGGATATGATCGGCAGGTACGGCGGCGATGAGTTCCTGTTCTATCTGTCGGGAACGGGACGGGCCGAGGCGACGGAGACGATGGAGCGGCTGGCCGATATGGTCGCGTCCATCCGGATTCCCGGAGTCGTGTCGCCGGTCGTCCTCGATTGGGGGATGGCCTTCTGCCCCGGAGATGCGGATAATCTTCTCGACGCCGTCCGAATAGCGGATGAACGGATGTACGAGCGGAAAACCGAGAGAAAACGAA
>ERZ1645192.3112-NODE-3112-length-13660-cov-6.777949_pt1 | contig 13660 bp, 13 predicted proteins | sample MGYA00575354_ERZ1645192 | MGnify/ENA primary metagenome ERZ1645192 (study PRJEB40844, sample SAMN11349763) | freshwater sediment metagenome | isolation source: river sediment | host: Sediment | place: India: Faizupur Khadar , New Delhi | collected 2017-02-21 ... | reverse complement strand
GCAGGGCGACAATGCGGCTCACGGCGGACAGGCAGTCGTAGCCGATGAAGGCGGACTCAAGGCCCGAACCCATGAGGGCCGCGAACTGCCCGGCCAGCCCCTTGTCCCCGGAGCCGGCCCAGGCTTCCTTGGACTTCTTCTTCTGCACAGCCATATGCTCGCGAAAACCGGGCTCATCCACGGCAAAACCCTGCTTTTCGGCAATGTCGTTGACGATATCGAGGGGAAATCCATACGTGTCGTACAGCCTGAAGGCCGTCTCGCCGCCGATGGTTTTGCTCCCCGAAGCGGTCAGGGTCGCCATCTCGTCCTCGAGAATGCGCAGACCTTTGTCCAGGGTCTCTCCGAAACGCTCTTCTTCCTGACGTACCACACGGACCATGAAGTTCTTGTTTGCAATGAGCTCCGGAAAAGTTCCACCCATCTCGTCAGCCACCTGGGCCGTGGACTCACACAGAAAAGGTTCATTGAAGCCCAGCATCTTGCCGAAGCGGTAGGCCCGGCGGATCAGCCGGCGCAGGACGTAGCCCCGGCCCTCGTTGGAGGGCAGCATGCCATCGGCCAGCAAAAAGGCGATGGCCCGGCTGTGGTCGGCGATGACCCTGAGGGCCGTGTCCGATTCCTCGTCCTGGCGGTAGGCCACGCCGGCCTTTTTGGCCATGGTCTGGATCAGACCCTGGAAGAGGTCCGTGTCGAAGTTGGAACGTTTCCCCTGACAGACTGCAGTGATGCGCTCCAGGCCCATGCCCGTGTCAATGCTCGGCTTGGGAAGGGGGGTCATGGTCCCGTCGGCCGAGCGGTTGAACTGCATGAAGACCAGGTTCCAGATTTCTAGGAACCGGTCGCAGTCGCATTTGCCGATGCCGCAGTCGGGCCCGCAGGCCATGTCTGCGCCCTGGTCCACGTAGATCTCGGAGCAGGGGCCGCAGGGGCCCGTGTCGCCCATGGCCCAGAAGTTGTCCTTCTCGCCGAGGCGGAAGATGCGCTCTGTCGGTACGCCGGCCACCTTCCGCCACAGCTCGCTGGCTTCGTCGTCGTCTCGGAAGATGGAGATATAGAGTCGGTCCTTGTCCAGACCCAGCTCCTTGGTCGCGAAATTCCAGGCCAGGCGAATGGCCTCCTCCTTGAAATAATCCCCGAAGGAGAAATTCCCGAGCATTTCGAAAAAAGTGTGATGGCGGGCCGTGCGGCCCACATTCTCTAAATCGTTGTGCTTGCCGCCCACCCTCAGGCATTTCTGGGAGGTTGTGGCCCGGAAATACTCCCTCTTTTCCTGCCCCTGAAAAATCTTCTTGAACTGGACCATGCCTGCGTTGGTGAAGAGCAAGGTCGGGTCATCCTGGGGCACCAGAGAGGAGCTGGGCAGCACGGTATGCCAATGTTCCTTAAAATATTCCAGAAATCGTTTGCGAATCTCGTCAGCGCTGATCACGTTGTACCTCGTTATTTTTGGCCCATGGAGGGCGGGATTAGTCTTCCGAAACCTCGGGCGCAGCCGAAGCCTGCTCAGGCACCGGCATGCCCAGGTGTTCGAGCAGAGCCCGCTCGATCTGCAGACGCAGATCGTCGTTATCCTGCAAAAATGCGCGCACATTTTCCTTGCCCTGACCCAGGCGCTCAGATCCAAAAGCGAACCACGCCCCGCTCTTGTCAACAATGCCATTGTCCACGCCCAGATCCAGCAGTTCGCCCACACGAGAGATCCCGGTGCCGAACAGAATATCGTATTCGGCCTCGCGGAAGGGCGGAGCCATCTTATTCTTGACGACCTTCACACGCACCCGGTTGCCGTACGACTCTTCCTTGTCCTTCAGAGTCTGGATGCGGCGCACGTCCAGGCGCACCGAAGCGTAGAACTTGAGGGCATTGCCGCCGGTCGTGGTTTCCGGGCTGCCGTAGCCGGTCATGCCGATCTTCATGCGCAGCTGGTTGATAAAGATGATGGCGGTGCGGGATTTGTGGATGGTGCCGGTCAGCTTGCGCATGGCGTGGGACATGAGCCGGGCCTGTGTTCCGACCTGGGTCTCGCCCATGCTTCCTTCCAGCTCGGCCTGCGGGATGAGGGCGGCAACAGAGTCCACAACGACCACGTCCACGGCCCCGGAACGGACGAGCATGTCCGCGATTTCAAGGGCCTGTTCGCCATAGTCAGGCTGGGAGATGAGGAGATCCTCGGTTTTGACCCCGAGTCGACGGGCATAGTTGATGTCCAACGCATGTTCAGCGTCGATGAATGCCGCTACGCCTCCGAGCTTCTGGGCCTCGGCGATGATGTGCAGGGCCTGGGTGGTCTTGCCCGAGGACTCAGGACCGAAAATTTCCGTCACCCGGCCGCGCGGAATGCCGCCGACGCCCAGGGCCAGGTCCAGCCCGATGGAACCTGTGGGAATAACCGGCACGACCTGGTGAGTGGTGTCGGAGAGACGCATGACCGAGCCCTGGCCGTAACGCCGCTCGATGGTGGCCAGCGCGGTTTCCAACGCCTCGCGGCGGGCGTCCTCAGGGGAAGAAGTTTTGGGTCGGGCCATGGCGTGCTCCGTGAAAGTTGGGGGTTCGAAAATATGGGAAGGCAATGGCTCGTAGCAAATATGGGGTTGGAAGACAATTCTCCAGATACCCCTGGACTGAGAACATTCCTCAACCAATCCAGACCAGAAACCAAACCCCGGATGATTTTCTTCCGCCGAAACTGACGTGCCATCCAGGGCGGCCTTGCCTGAATCCGCGGTCTTGAGACAGGCATTCCGGATCACCCTTCTGCAAGCGGTACACCCGACAATGCCTCTTGCCTCGCATCCCGCCATTGTCTAGGCAGCTTGGGCATGAATGAACAGTATGATGCCCTGTCCCTTTTTTCCGGCGGCCTGGATGGCATTCTTGCCAGCAAACTGATCCAGGGTCTTGGGCACAAGGTCCTGGGATTGCATTTTATCAGCCCTTTTTTCGGGCGTCCCGAACGTGTCCCCGGATGGGTGCGCACTTACGGACTGCCCATTGACATCATCGACATCGGCCAGGAATTCGTGGACCTCATGGCCGCCTTTCCCCCCCACGGCTTCGGCAAAGTCATGAATCCCTGCGTGGACTGCAAGATTCTCATGCTGCGCCTGGCCAAAAAACTTTTGCCACAGTACGGCGCCAAATTCCTGATCACCGGAGAAGTTCTAGGCCAGCGTCCCATGTCCCAACGCGCCGACACTCTGAACGTCATCCGCAACGAGGCCCAGGTTCACGACATTCTCCTGCGGCCTTTGAGTGCGGGGCTGCTCCCGCCTACACCGATGGAAGAATCTGGCGTGGTGGACCGCGCTAAACTCCCCGCCCTGTGTGGCCGGGGTCGAAAGAGTCAATATCAGCTTGCCAAGATCCTGGGGGTGACCACGATTCCGCCCCAGGCCGGAGCCTGCCGCCTGGGAGAACGGGAATCGGCCCGGCGCTACTGGCCTGTCATGCAAACCTTCCCCAATCCGCAATCAGGAGATTTTGTCCTGGCCAATGTCGGCCGCCAGCTCTGGCGCAGGCTGGCAGGACATGCCACCGGTCACTGGCTGGTCATGGGTCGGGAGCAAAAGGACAACGAAAGGCTGCAGGAGCTGACCAGGTCCGATGACTACGTCTTCATGCTGAAGAGCTTCCCCGGCCCCCATGCCGTCGGACGGCAGGTGCCGGGTCAGGTGTGGAGGGAAGATGTCCTGCACGAAGCCGCGACCTGTCTGGCCTGTTTCTCAGCCAAGGCCAGGAGACACGGCGGCATGGTTGAGGTCGTGGTGCGGCAAGGGGAAGCTGAGTGGACCGTTACGGTCAATCCTGCCTCCCCGCACAATTTCACGGACAACCTGACCTGGGCGGAAACGCGCGAAGCGCAGAAGGACTGGGAAAAAAGCGTCCTGCTGAACCGGGACGAAGCGCTGACCCCGGCCCAGGTCCGGAAAGACCAGACCAACACTCAAGGAGGGCTTCATGGCTGCGCAGACAAAACCGATGGTATCTTTTGACAACTCTTTTTCCTTGCTGGACATTCGATTGGGGCGCGTCGTTTCTGCGGAGCCCTGCGCGAAGACACCCAAGCCGACGTACAGGATGGACATTGATTTCGGAAAATTCGGCCTGCGCACCGGCTATGGGCGGTTCACTTCCCATCCCCTGGACGAGGTCGTGGGACGGCTGGTGCTGGGTGTGCTCAATTTCCCTCCCAGGCCCATGGGGGAGGTTGTTTCGGAAGTGCTGGTGCTGGGCGTGCAGTTTCCGGGCAAGGAGAGTGGGGAGGCGACCTTCGTCAGCCCGGCGGTTGACGCCAAGCTCGGCTGCAAGCTCTTCTAGGATAGCGGGGAGGCAATGAAGCCGTACGTGTACGCCCTGGGTGCTGTCCTTTGCTGGGCAAGCCTTCCCGCAGCCACGGGCAGCGGCCTGGAAGGACTCGCGGTGCCCGAGCTTCTTTTCTTCAGCTTTGTTCCGGCCGCGGTCTATCTCTCGGCCCAGGAAATGGTCCTCTCCCGCCGCCTGTCCATCCCCTGGCCCGACCTCAAGCTGGCGGGTCTGGGACTATGCGGAATCTTTGGCTACCACGCGGTCTACTACCTGGCCCTGGACCATGCCCCGCTGGTGGAGGGGGCCATCCTGACCACGACGTGGTCCTTCTGGATCGTGGTCTTTTCCTCCGTCCTGGCCGCGAGACGCCTGTCGTGGCCCGTTCTGGCCGTGGCCCTGGCCGGCCTTTTCGGCGCCGGCCTGGTGGTTTCGGGGGGGCGCGACCTGCACTTCGATCCCCGCTTTCTCCCCGGATATCTACTGGCCCTTTCCTGCGGTCTGATCTGGAGCGGCTTCTCCGTGGCCCTTTCGCGCCTTAAGCCGCAACGCGACTACATGCCCGCCTTCACTGTGCTGGCGGCCCTGGCCTCGACCTTGGTCTTCGCAACCAGCGCCCCCGATCACTTGCCCGATCCCAAAGCCCTGCTTTCGGCTGTGTACCTGGGACTGGTGCCTCTGGGCCTGTCCTTCACCCTCTGGAACCGCGCCGTAACCACCGGGAGCATGGTCCTCATCGGGTATCTGTCCTATTTAACCCCACCCCTGGCCGTACTGCTGGCGGCCGTGGTCCGCGGATCAGCCGTGACCGCCCACGCCGTGGCGGGCATGACCATCATCCTCGGCGCGGCCTTCTTCGGCCGCCGCATGCGCTGACGCATCCCTGCGGCCGAAAATCCTGCCCACCAGGCGGCCCATTTTGTCCAGATACATGTAATAGACCGGCGTGATGTACAGTGTCAGCAACTGGGAGGTGACCAGCCCGCCGACCACGCAAAGTCCCAGCGGCTGGCGGGACTCTCCGCCTGCGCCATAGCCTACCGCGATGGGCAGGGTGCCCATGATGGCGGCCATGGTCGTCATCATGATGGGCCGAAAACGGACCAGGCAACCCTGAAAGATGGCCTCGACAGGACTCTTTCCGGCCTCGCGCTGGGCTTCCAGGGCGAAGTCGATCATCATGATGGCGTTCTTCTTGACAATGCCGATGAGCATGATGATGCCGACAAACCCGTAGATGTTCAGGTCCATGCCAAAAAACTTGAGGGTCAGCAGCGCCCCGAATCCAGCCGAGGGCAGACCCGAGAGAATGGTCAGGGGATGGATGAAGGATTCGTAAAGGATGCCCAGCACGATGTAGATGACGAACACAGCCAGGATCAGGAGCAGGCTCATGTTCTGCAACGAACTCTGAAAGGCCTGGGCCGTACCCTGAAAACTGGCGCTGATGGTATCCGGCAGGATATTGGCCGCCACGGCTTCCACAGCAGCCGTGGCCTCACCCAGGGAAACTCCGGGCCGGAGGTTGAAAGAAATGGTCACCGAAGGCAGCTGCCCGGAATGGTTGACCGAAAGCGGACCGACGCCAAGGGTGGAGTCGACCACGGTCTCGATGGGGGCAAGAGTCCCGCCCGAGGTCCGCACGTACAGCAGGGACAGATCCGAGGGATCGCGCCGATACTCAGGGGCCAGCTCCATGATCACGGAATAATTGTTGGTTGGAGCGTAGATGGTCGAGACCTCCCGCGTACCAAAGGCGGATTGCAGGGCCAGTTCAACCTGTCGTGGAGTGACACCCAGGCTGGCAGCCTTGTCGCGGTTGATCTGAAGGCGCACTTCGGGATTCTTGAGCTGAAGGTCGCTGGTCACGTCCTGGAGTTGGGACAGGCCCTTGAGGTTCTCCTCCATGACCACGGCTTGGCGGTACAGTTCCGCTGTGTCAGGGCTTTGCAGTGTATACTGATACAGGCTCTTGGAACTGCGACCGCCGACGTTGATGGCCGGAGGATTGACCAGAAAGGTCTGGATGCCCGGCAGGGTGTTCAACTTGGGGCGGAGCTTGGCGATGATCTGGTCCGCTGTCTCGTTGCGCTCGTCCAGATTCTTCAGGCGGACCATCAACCGGCCCGAATTGCCGGCCGAGTTGGGGCCACCGCCGCCGACCACGGACATGAACGTGGCCACGGTCGGCTCATTGCGCAGGACCTCGTGCAAGGCGAGCTGCTGGCTAACCATGTGATCGTAGCTGATGCCCTGCACCGCCTCTGTCACGCCGGTGATCTGCCCGGTGTCCTGGCTGGGGAGAAAGCCCTTGGGCATGTCGCGGAACAGGACGACTGTCGCACCCAGCACGGCCAGGGACACCCCAAAGGTCAGCACGTGATGGCGCAGACAGGCGCTGAGGCTCCAGCGGTAAAGGGCCAGAAGCCCGTCAAAAATCTTTTCCGAGGCCCTGAACATGAGACTGTGCCGGACCTCATGCTTTTCCTTCAGGAACAGGGAACAGAGCATGGGGGTCAAGCTCAGGGAGATGAAGCCGGAAATGAGGATGGCCACGGAAATGACCACGGCGAACTCCCTGAACAGCCGGCCCACGATCCCGCCCATGAACAGAACCGGGATGAAAACTGCGGCCAGGGAGATAGTCATGGACAAAATGGTGAAAGAAATCTCCCTGGACCCATCAAAAGCCGCCTTGAGCACGGGCTTGCCCATTTCCAGATGGCGAACAATATTTTCCAGCATGACGATGGCATCATCGACCACAAAGCCCACGGCCAGGGTCAGGGCCATGAGGGACAGATTGTCCAGGGAAAAGCCGAACAGGTGCATGACCGCGAAGGTCCCTATCACGGACATGGGCAGGGCCAGGCTGGGAATGACGGTGGCCCGCACGTTGCGCAGGAAGACGAAGATGACCCCCACCACCAGGCACATGGTCAGGACCAGGGTGAATTTCACGTCCTCCACGGACTCGCGGATGGACTCGGAGCGGTCGTAAATCACGGACAGACCCACTGCCGCAGGGATCTGCTCCGCAAATGTCGGCAGGAGCTTGCGGATGTTGTCCACCACTTCCACGGTATTGGTTCCGGGCTGACGCTGCACGGCCAGGGTGATGGATCTGGTGTCAACACGCCAGCTGGCGATCTTGTCGTTCTCAACACTGTCCAGGACCTGACCCAGATCGGCCAAACGAACAGGTGCGCCGTTGCGCCAGGCGACAATGAGCGGCCTGTAGGCGGCCGCATCCATGAGCTTGCCGCTGGCCTGCACGTTCAGGGCCGTGTGGGGTCCGTAGAGAGTGCCCGTGGGCAGATTGACGTTGGCGTGGTCAATGGCCGTGGCCACTTCGTCCAGTCCCACGTCGCGGCTGGCCAGGGACTTGGGATCGAGTTGGACCCGCACCGCATATTTCTTGGCCCCGTAGATCGAAACCTGGGCCACGCCACTGATCATGGAGATACGCGGGGCAATGATGGTGTCTGCGTATTCGTTGATCTGGGACATGGGCAGGGTGTTGGACGCCAGGCTCAGGTAGAAGATGGGTGAATCGGCAGGATTGATCTTCTGATAGGACGGCGGGCTGGTCATGTCGTCCGGGAGCTGGCGCTGAACCTTGGAAATGGCTGCCTGCACGTCCTGGGCCGCTGCGTCAATGTCCCTCTCCAGGGCGAACTGCAAAGTGATGCGGGTGGAGCCCAGTGTATTGGTTGAACTGATGAAATCAATGCCCGCGATGGTCGCAAACTGGCGTTCCAGGGGGGTTGCCACGCTGGAGGCCATGGTTTCCGGACTGGCCCCGGGCAGGTTGGCCGAGACCTGAATGGTCGGGAAATCCACATTGGGCAGGTCGCTAACCGGCAGGATACGGTAGCTCATGACCCCAAAGAGAAGGATGGCCAGCATGACCAGGGTCGTGGTCACCGGTCTGCGGATGAAAAGCGCGGCAATATTCATTGCTTGGCTCCGGGCATCGCGGCCGTGCCCTTGCTGTCTGCCGGGGTTCCCGCTGTAGCCTGGCCGTCGCCCGAACGAATGGCCACTGCAGCGCCTGGCGCAAGGCGCAGATGTCCTTCCAGGACGACCCGTTCCCCGCCGTCGAGACCAGATGTTACCACCACATGGCCGTCATGGCGCTGCCCGGTTTTGACCACCCGGTACTCCACGGTGTTGTCCGGCCGGATGATATAGACGAATTCCCCTTCAGCCCCAGGGGTCACGGCCTGGGCCGGCACGAGCACGGCGTCCTGCAGGGCCCCCACCTCCAGGGTTACATCGGCAAACTGTCCTGGCCACAGCAGCCGTTTGGCATTGGCGAAGCGGGCCTTGAGGGCGATCGTGCCAGTCCCTGCATCCACGCTGCTGTCAATGAAATAGAGAACGCCGGGAACGGTTTCATCCGCACCGGCTGGTTTGGTCTGAACCTTTAAAGGGCCAGCGTTCTGTCCCTTCATGATGGTCGCAAGGTGCATCTCGGGCAGGGAAAAGCGCACGTTGACTGGTTCCACGCAGTACAGGACGACCATGGCCGTATCGGCGTTGGCCTTGACCATGTTTCCGGCATGGAGCTGGAGTGCTCCGGCGCGGCCATTGATGGGTGAGCGGATTTCCGCATGGGACAGTTCGACCTTTGCCGCCTCCACTGACGCCTCCCCTGCACGGATCTCTGCCTGCAGGGCGGACAGCGCCGTAGCGGTGGTTTCCTGCTGGTCCCGGCTGATGATGCCCTTGTCAAGCAGCCTGTCAAACCGGCGCTTGTCCTCCTCGGCCTTGGCCAGCTTGGCCCGGCTGCGATCCAGATCAGCCCTGGCCGATCGAAGTTTTGCCTCCAGGTCGCGAGAGTCAATGGAAAAAAGGAGGTCCCCCCTGTGCACGTCCTGGCCTTCCACAAAGTGGACTTTCTGCAACAACCCGCTGATGCGGGCTTTGATTTCGACCACCTCGCTGGCCTCCACCGTGCCAATGGCCGCAAGCAGCACGGGCACGCTCCTGCGCACGGTCTCTCCGGCCACCACCGGAGCGGCCTTGGGTGCCGGTTTGCCGGTGGATTTTTCCTGTGCCGAAGCCGGCAGGGTGATCAAGAGCAGGAACAGGGCGCATAGGATGAACAACCTGGGCGGCATGGGATTCTCGTGGTTCAAGGGTGCTGGGAAAGCGCAAAATTATTCAGGAAGCGAAATACGGCAGTTCTTTTGAAATCGTCAATGACGCTTCCGCGCCCATTCCGGTCAATCCACATACCCGCTGCCAATAGCCGAAAAAGGCAGATCAAGGCCCAACTGCGGCACGTGCTTGCCGATCCAGGCCACGAAGGTGTTGCTGTTCGGGCCGGGGAAAGCCCTGTACTCGCTCTGCCAGGGATAGTTTCGCGCTGCGAGGTCCACAGCCTCGATCAGGCCGTCCACACCCTCCCCGCGATGCTCCCTGAGCAACTTGGGACGGGCACCGTACCAATGCCTGTCGGGGGCGTCCTGGGCGATCCTCGTGACAGGCAGACCCCGGGAAGCGCGCCAGCCAATGACTTCATAGACGGTGTAAGCTGCTTCCCCGGTTCGTTTGGCCGCGACCCACGTGTGGATGGCGAACCAGCCCCTCCAGCCCCAGGCGTCCGCCCCATAAACCTGCAAAACGGCTTCATGTGTTACGGCAGGATCAGGTGCGATTCCGGCAGGCTCGCGGCTGGCGGTGCGCCAATCCTGAGTTGAGGAACAGCCAGCCAGCTGGATAAGCACAAGGACAACAAGCGTTCGCATCATTCTGGACTCCTTCAACACCGGACAGATGGCTGCACATCAAGCAGGATACGTATGACCTCACTGGCCACATAGAGCCCAAACATGCCCGTGAGATAGGATATGGACCCTATGGGTGCGCGCGGACGACCGCTCAGCCCTTGCTCCGGGGCCTCCTCGACAACAGGTTCGTTCTTGTTTTGCGCCGGTTCGGTGGAGAACACACAGCGAACCCCGCTCACCACACCCCGACGACGCAGGCGTTTGCGGATGATCTGGGCCAGGGGGCACATGTACGACTTGGAAATGTCTGCAGCGACGATCTTGGAAGGATCGAGCTTGGCCGCGGCCCCCATGCTGGACACCACGGGAATTCCCAATTCCCGGGCTGCAACAATCAGATTAACCTTGGAATTGACCCCGTCAATAGCGTCCACCAGCACGTTGAAGCGCTGCTCCAGCAGTCCGGCCACGTTTTCGCCATCCACAAACTGCACTCGGGCTTCCACCCGGCAATTCGGGTTGATGTCCAAAATCCGGTCCCTGGCCACACGGACCTTGGCCTGGCCGATGGTTGATTCCAGAGCCAGAAGCTGCCGGTTCATATTCGAGAGGCTGACCACGTCGTGATCGAAAAGGACCAGGCTCCCAACTCCGGCCCTGGCCAAGGCCTCCACCACGTAGGAACCCACCGCGCCCAAACCGAACACGGCCACCGTGGACTCGCCCAGTCGGGAAAGACCGTCCTCGCCGATGAGTTGCATGGTCCGGGCAAAACGCATCATGGTTTCGGCCTCCCGCAGCAGGCGAAAAACTTTCGGGCATTGGCCGCAGTGTACCCGGCCACCTCTGCCGGATCTTCACCCCGCAACCCGGCCAAGGCTTCGACAATGAGCGGCAGATAGGCCGGTTCATTGCGCTCGAAATCAACTCCCATGGGGGCGATGGCCGGACTGTCGGATTCGACCAGCAGACGGTCCCTGGAGACGCGGGCGCAGGCCGCTCGGGCCTTGCGGTTCGCAGGGCGGGTGATGGAGGCACAGATGGAAATGTGGCAGCCCGCCTTTTCCAGTACAGGGACCATCTCATGGGATCCGGCGTAGGCGTGCAGCATCATGAACGGCGGGCGCTCACGCATGCCTTGCAGCAGATCCACCAAGCGCCCGAAGGCCTTCCGACAATGGATGGTCACCGGCCGCCCGTATCGCACGGCCAGATCCATCTGTGCCAGAAAAACCTCCTCCTGTGCAGCGTCGTTGCGTTCCTCCAGGGCATTGTCCAGTCCAATTTCACCAACACCCACTGGATGGGTGGCCACCAACTCCTCCAATTTTTCCAGCCAGTCTGAACCACGCCCACGCACGTACCAGGGATGCAGGCCCAGGGAAACGCAGATGTCCGCATGATTTTTTCCAAGACCTAGCACATAGGGCCAATCCCCCTGGTGGGTTCCGTTACAACACATCATGCGTACCCCGGCCGCCCTGGCCCGGATCAGGGCGGGCTCAAGGGCATGGCGCAGAAACCCGTCCTGCAGGTGGCAATGGGCATCGACCAGATCCAGGTCTTGCAGAACACTCCAATCTGTCACGAAAAACACCCCCCTTTTCCCTTTTGCAGCCCCTTGCCCTGTGCTATGCGAAACACATGGGGCAGCGGCCAGCCCTCATCCGCAGGAACATTCATGGACTATAAACACGTCGTGGTTTTGACCGGCGCTGGGATCAGCGCCGAGAGCGGCATCCCCACATTTCGGGGTGCCGGTGGCTTGTGGTTCAAGCACCGCATCGAGGACGTGGCCACAACAGAAGCCTTTGCCCGGAGTCCGGCACTGGTCCTGGAGTTCTACAACCAGCGCCGGGCCCAACTGGAAATCGCGCAGCCCAACAAGGCCCATACGGCCCTTGCCCGTCTGGAGCAAGGGTACCGGGTCACAATAGTCACCCAGAACGTGGACAATCTGCATGAACGGGCCGGCTCAACCAATGTCCTGCACCTGCACGGCCAGCTGTGCCAGGCACGCAGCTCCGCGGACCCGGACCTAGTCGTGGACATCGGATACAGACCCATCCGCATGGGTGACACCTGTCCCCTGGGCAGCCAGCTCCGGCCCGACGTGGTTTGGTTCGGGGAACCCGTACCCATGATGCACAAAGCGAGCGCAGTGGTGGCCACGGCAGACACGCTCCTGATCATCGGAACGTCCCTGGCCGTATATCCCGCGGCATCCCTGGCCCATGAGGCCCCGGCACGGGCGGTGGTATTCGTCATTGATCCCGAGGCCGAACCGGGGTGGATCCCGGGAGCCAGGGTGTTCCGTGAAAAGGCCACCCGGCGCGTGCCGCTTCTCGTGGATGAACTGCTTGGAATGTGAGGAGGGAGAAATATGGAAGATCTGTTGTATGTCTTGCTTATCGTCGGCGTATGGATCGTGCTGGTCAAGGTCGTATTCCCGAAAATCGGGATTCATGGCTGAGGCCCAGCCACCAAGGGCTGCAGTTGGCAGCCCAGAGACAAGGACAAATCATGACTCACGCAGTTCGGTCATGATGAGACCCACAAACCTGTCCGACCGGCTTTGATATTCCCAGCCAAGTTGGACGGAGCACTGGCGGCAGAAGGCAAAACGCCATGCATATCCCGCAAACCAAGTGAAGGCGAGGGTGGAATCCCCACCGAAGCCGCACCCCCCGGCTTGGGCAAAGCAACCGACCTCGAAAAGAATGCCCATAGGGTTGAAGAGGGCATGGATGTGTCTACCGCCCACCTCGATCCGGTCCCTGGGGCTGGCGATGGGCTGGCCGCAGGCCCGACAGAGCAGCATTCTCTGGCCGGATGACTCCAAGTCGGCCCTGCTCTCGTCAACCAGAAAAGGATCATGGCCGGGACATTCCAGCCGCCGGCAGCTGATGAACAAGTGGCCCTGAAACATGGCGTATCAATTATCCCACTCCAATCTGAAAGCAAAGAGACCCCATGCACATGCTTGCCATTCGTATCGCCCAGGCCGGACTTGTCGCCCGCATCTGGGAATCCTTGAGACAGGAGGTCGGCACTGAGCGGGCCAGTGCGATCCTGGTCGCAGCCATCGCAGCCGACGCCCGATGTGCGGGGGAAACGTTTGCCCGCACGGCCCCGGGCCGAGCGAGCCTGCACCATTTTGCCACGGTCCTGGACCGCTGGCAGGACGGAGGTGCGCTGAATATAAAAGACATCCGCCTGACTGAGACGGCCCTGCATTTCGCCGTGACGGCCTGCGGCTATGCCCAATCCTATGCTGACATGGGCCTGGCACCGGAACTTGGGTCCATCCTGTCCTGTTCCCGGGATGAACCCTTTGCCCAGGGCTACAGCCCAAACCTGTCCATGTACCGCTCCAGGACCATCATGCAGGGGGCGCCCGCATGCCTTTTTACCTTCACATGGGCTTCATAAGTCGTGCTGTTCACAACTAATCCCTTTAATTCAATATAATATCCATGGAAGGAACTTAACAGACCCCCTTCTCGGCATGCACACTGCGGCACGTCTTCCCGCCTGCAAGCAAGACTCCGACAGTCTCAGTCCCTGTTCTTCTCAACCCGCGCCGGCGATCGTTGGAGCCCGCTCAATGGCCCGCC
>ERZ1645192.3111-NODE-3111-length-13660-cov-24.301580_pt1 | contig 13660 bp, 13 predicted proteins | sample MGYA00575354_ERZ1645192 | MGnify/ENA primary metagenome ERZ1645192 (study PRJEB40844, sample SAMN11349763) | freshwater sediment metagenome | isolation source: river sediment | host: Sediment | place: India: Faizupur Khadar , New Delhi | collected 2017-02-21 ... | reverse complement strand
TGGCCACGGAAATCGCGGTGACCATGACCAATCAGAATTTAAAAACCGGTCTGGCGATCTTCTTCTTCGTGATAGCGATCATTTTCGTGTATCGTTCATTCTACAGCATGAGAATTGCCAGTGAAAAACTTGGCGAATAAGAAGCCTGTTTAACCTTTAACTCAAAAGGCGCTCCTGCAAAGGGGCGCCTTTTTTATTGTGCGTGAAGATTTCCGATAACGGGTGAGACGGCGAGAAAATTAATTGACGTGAAACATTTCCCTGAGCATCATCTCTGTTCCGAAATAGGGATTGTTCAGGGTGTTGAGCCGGGTGTCCTGACTGCTGATCATGTGATTCAGAAAAATGGTTTCCCTTTCATCCAGCGCTATATTCTTGCCGCCGGCGATATAATAGAGATCATTGAAAACGCCTGATATTTTCGGAACCACATCGGTAAAGACGACCTTGAGGGTGTTGTAATTAATCACCTGAGCATCCGGTATCGGCCGGTAGGACCATTGCGAGAAAATGCCGTCGGGATTCAACGCTTTCCGGACCAGTCTGTAAAATTCCAGAGAATAAAGATTGCTCGAATAGATGACCCAGGGCGTTTCAATGTCCATGATGATTAAATCATATTTTTTATCCGTGCTCAGAAGATATTTGTAGCCGTCATTAATCAGAAGATTGACTTTGGGATTGTCCAGGACATGATCGGTGAAGGCGTTGAAATATTTTGTCGCCTCCGGCATCACCGGATTGATCTCCACCACATCCACGCTGCGGACTTGCGGGTGTTTGACGATTTCACTGAGCGTGAAGCCGCAGCCCAGGCCGATGTTTAAAACACTCAGGTTGCTCTTATCCAGCGCCTCGATGGAGACGTTGGCGAAGTTCACTTCACTGACCGCCTTGTTTTTCAGTCCCTCCGTGGAGCATTGAATCCGTGTTTCAATGTAGAGATAGCGGTGCTGTTCATTGTTAAAGACTTCATCAAAAACGCTCAGTTCTCCGAAGGGTGAATGGGAAAAAAATTTTTTTTCTTTAACTTTGACTTTTTGAAAGAAATCCGCGTTTTGCCGGCCGGGAGCGAGAAGATTGTCTCTGGGAATGAATTTTTCTGTTGCATCCCTGCTGGAATAAATGACCGCGCCGTTGCTGAAAGGATTGATGATGAGGTAGAACATCAGGGCGGCCATCAAAAAGCATACGATTGTGAAGATAAATTTCCGATTTTTCTGATATAGAACCAGCAGGCCGATGGCCAGATTGATCAGGACGGAAAAGAAGATTAAGGTTTTGATGCCCCAGAACGGTATAAAGAAAAATCCGCTGGCCAGGGCGCCCAGAACCGCTCCGAAAAGATCCAGCCCGTAGATGGTGCCGATTTTTTCCGGCAGCATGTCGATTTCATGAATCGACATCACAATAATGGCCGGAAAGACCATCCCCATCAAAACGGTTGGAACGATCAGATAGAAGAAGCTGATGAGCAGCTTGTTGAGCAGCATCATCTGAGCGGACTTTCCCAGGACCGGGTATAGAAAATTAAAAACGGCGGGCACCAGATCATAGTTGGGGAAAACCAGGGTGGCATAAAGCGCGATGAAAACCTGCAGGATGAGCAGGAATAATTTTTTATTGTGAATTTTCCTGTCCAGCCGGCTGAAGATAAAGCCGCCGACGCCCATCCCGAAAAGAAAGATGGCAATCACGCCGGAAGCGGTGATGGTGCTCTCATTGAAAAAATAGTAGAGAACTTTGGTAGCGACGATTTCATAGGCCAGACTGACAAATCCGGCCAGAAAGGCGACGAACAGCAGACGGTGATAATCGGGATCCAATGAGTTTGTGTGATTTTTTTCAGTCATGGTTTAGGCAGGCAATGCGTCGCGAATGAATTTATGATTTTCTGTTCTTTGCGTTTCGATGATACGCGGTTCCTTTAAGACTGGTTCTCTATAAAATTATATATCTTATTATGTGTGCAGACTTCATAGTATTTTCTTAGAATTTTTCCCGAGACATCCATGATATCCGGCTGCACTTTATGGATGACCGCTTCCCGGATGGCCAACCGCTGATAATTGCCGCTGATCAGCGGAACCTTGCCGGTATACAGCTTGACGCTGTCGTCATTGTCGGAAGAAAAGGTATATTTCTGCAGATTGATTTCTTTGGCCATTTTCTGGAAGCCTTCCTCATTGAGTTCAATGCCGTTGACATTGTAGCGATAGGTGGATTCGTCAATTCCCGACTCGCTGACTTCTTCGTTTTCGTTTTCAAACACAAATAAATTGAAAACATCATTCTGGCTTTTGAAGATTTTGCGGAGGAACTTGTCGCAGCTGGAAAGACGGTCCGCCTGATTAATGGCCTGTGAAATCATGATTTTGGAATCGCCGTCGAACAGGAACATGGGCGGCCCCTGACAGTAGCAGATGCCGATGCCCAGTTCCAGCACGGGAAGATTGTTTTCCTTGTTTTTTTCATTATAGCTCTGAACAATTTGCAGGATGCGCATGGCCAGGCCGCAGGCCCGGGCGACGCTGTAATATCCCTCCGCGACATCTTCCTTTTCAAAAATCGATAAGATGATGGCGTCGCCTTCGATAAATACTTTCGACGCACCATATTCTGAAAGCACCTGTGAAATGGGATCAAAAAAGTTCAGACTGAAGTAGGAGGCCGGATTGAGGCCTTTGCTCCGCATCATGTGATTGATGGCCATTGAACCGCGGATATCCGCTTTGATGATCACATGATTGGCGATCGGCTTTTCTTCCTTGATCTTCTCATCGGGCAGCAAAAACTCATAGAGGGAATGGTTTTCCCTTGACAATAAAATAATTTTTTCTTCCTCCACCAGATTGATGGCGTCCATCGCTTCTTTCAGAATATGGAAATTATACCAATCCCGATGATAGCGGGAAAAGTGCCTGAGGAAGGTTACGAAATGATGCCTTTTATCCAGGGAGGAACAGCGCCGGATGCGTTTCAGCGCTTGCCATAGCGGCGCCATGGTGAAATCAGCGCCATAAAGAGACTTGAAACGATTCTGCTGCGATCGGAAGGACAGCCGTGTCCAGAAATTCACCAGAAAATCCCGTATCTGACGGGGATTCATGGGGGGACAATATTTTTCGCAGACCGTTTTCATTTCCAGAGCGGCAACCATCTGCCGCAGAATGCCGGATTGGTTAAATTGACGATAAAAAAGATTCAGCAGGCTTTTCTGCGTTTCTATTTTTTCTCTGAAATCCTTCAGCGTTTCCTCATTTTCATTGGCCTTCCGGGCTTTTTCATACTGGTCGGTCGAGCTGGAATAATCGAAGATCCGGTCGAAATTATCCGGCTCCATGATGAAAGCATCGAAGTCGCGGTTTCCTTCCCCGAAAAAGCCGTTCACTTCCTGCCGTTTGATTTCGGGACCTTCCGTCTTTTCGCTTTTGAAGTATTCATCCGAAAACTGAATTTGTTTCAGAAGACTATAGAGGGTGGATTTAATGTTCTGGTAGTTGTCGATATCCTCCGCCCGCTGCCCCATCAGGGCGTACTCTTCCAGGAGAAAAAAATCATCGCCGGGATTACTGGTATGGAACATGGGGTTGGAGAAAAAGTAGCCCGGCAGAATATCGCGCGGGAAAAAATGCGTCTCCCGCATATTTCTTAAATTCCGGGTATTAATATCCACCAGCAGCTCGAACAATTCTTTTCCCGCGGCGCGCATGATGTGATTGACGTGAATCTTGATTTCGGAAAGCTTTTCTTTCACCACAAAGACGTCGTTCTGGTCGTGTTTTTCCGATATCTGATACATGCGGCCGAGTTGTTCGATCTGCGACACGATCCCTTTGTACTGGGTTTTGATTTCTTCCGAAAATAATTTCAAAAGAGCGATCTGCCCCAGGAAGTCAATCTGTACTTCAGAGGCGATTTTCGCCTTATTGATGCCGTCGAGCAGAATGTCATTGCAGAGGCGCCTTAACGATTCTTTTTCCGTTTCGCATAAGTCCTTCTTGTATTCCTTGAAAAAATTTTCTGTTCGGGTGTGCTTGACCATGAGCAGAAAGGCCGTTTTTTTCAGACAGCTGTATACCTGGGGACTGATGTGGACATCAACATGGACATTGTCCACGCCGAAAACAAGCCGGTCCAAACCGAAAGAAACCTGGTAGCGTTTCAGCTCCAGAATTTTCAGATTCGGCTTTTTGGTCAAGAAGGAAAAAAAATTATGCATGGCGTCCCTGGTGATGCCGTTATTTTATGTGCAGAAAAAATTCTGCCGGATTGACGCGCAGTTTTGCCGGTGGAATCACGCGCGTGATATTTAAATGCCCGGGTTCCTCCGGGATGGCCTGGTCGGCCAGATAAATCGACTCCCCGCGCTGCCAGTTGCCCGCATCGTCGTGAACCAGTGTGAGAACGAGTGGCCGCATGCGCTCGTTCTCATCAGGATAATCCATGACCAGACCGATGCGGCCGTCGTTCAATTCCACAACGGAACCGATGGGATACAGCCCCATCATGTGGATAAATCGTTTCAGCAGAATCCTGTCGAAGCTCTTTCCCGCTTCTTCCCACATTTTTTTCAGAACGGCATCCGGGGCGAAATAATTGGTCCGGTAAACCCGCTCATGGGTCATGGCTTCATAGACATCGGCGATATGGAGAATCTTGCCGATCAGGCTCAGATTGTCTGTAAACATGGTGTGCGGGTATCCGGTCATGTCCACGTTCAGATGGTGTTCAAATGGCCCGAGAATGATTTTGGATCTCAGTTCGGGATTGGCATTCAGCATCAGAATCTTGCGGACGCCGGTGACGGGATGGGCCTTGATGAGATCCCATTCTCCGTTGGTCAACTCGCCGTGTTTGAAGAGAATTTCCTTGGGGACATCCACTTTGCCCAAATCGTGAAAAAGGCCGCAAATGGTCAGATGCTCCAGCGCGATATCCGACAATTCGATGTGCCGACCCAGACAGGTAGCCAGGAGCGTAACATTGACGGAATGGGTATAGGTATAATCGTCATAATCTCTAATGGTGGTCATGCCGATCATGAGCGCGGAATCCACCTGGACCAGATCCACGATGTTCTGGGCCAGACGTCTGCACCTGCGCACGCCCACCATGCCCTGAGACACCTTGGTGGCCACTTCTCTCACGGATTCGACGGCCAGAAAATAATTTTTGCGCGCTTTTTCAAATTTCTGTTCTTCAGGATTTTCATCGACGAGCATTTCATCTTCATTCTGCCGCGGGAAGACCTGCACCCAGGCAATATGATGTTCCTGAAGCTTCTGCTCCAGCCACTCCAGATGATTCGGATACCGGACCGCGTCATTGAACAGGCGGATTGACGTGATGATATTCTCCTGCGAGGCGTCGATCGAGGCACTGGAAAAATTCACGCTGCCGATTCCTCGCTTGGAAAAAAATTCCATCATGTTGTAGAGAACCACAGCCGCATTTCTCCGGTAGGGCAGCTTCTCTCCGCCGAGGTGAAAGCGGCTCCGGTAGAGCAGGAGGCTGATGTCTCCGCTGGCGGTCAGCTCATTGAGCAGGGCGGTAAAGGCCAGCACGCTGTTCTGAACCAGCTGATTGTTGTCCTGGTACATGCGCACGGTATTGATCGTGTGATACAGGGCCCGCAGAAAATCGTGCCCCAATCTTTCCGGAATCGATTTTCTTTCAGACATGTTCATTTTCTCCCGCTGTTGTTTTGAAAAAATTCGCTGCCGGCTCTGCGCGCGATGCCGCGCAATCCCGGATAGAAACTCCTGCCCGCCGTTTCAATCACTTCCCTGGCTTCCGGTATCTTTAATTCGACGAGTGCCAGCGCCGCGCCTTCCCGGGCCGCGGATTTCTGGAAACCGGCCAGCCACTTGCGGTGGAAGAGCGTCGCGCGCAGAAAGGGGACGGAACGAACCGAGCCGCATCGGCCCAGGGTCCGGAAACATTCCATCACATGGTCAGCCCTGGTCGCGCCGACATTCAGGTTTTTGAGATATTTCATCAGCAGGTCTTCTGCGGTTTCGTTTCTGGACTGACCCATGTGCGTCAGGATGGCCTGGCGGACGGAGGCATCCGCATCGCTGATAAATTCAAAAATGGCTGCCATCTGGTCTCCCGGCATCAGGCCGATCGCTCTGACGGCCATTCGCCGGATGGCGGCCGACGAATGTCTGGCGAGTTTGAGCAGATATTTTAACGATACTTCTTTTTTTAATCGGGATAAAAGCAAAACCAGTTTTTCGATGAGTCTTTCTTCCGGATCATTGATGAGCGCGGCCAGGCAGCCGGCATCCTGATTCAGAAGCGCGATAATGGAATCATTGGCGATTTGCTCGAGCTGTGAGGGCTGTCCCAGGAGAAGAAGTCGCATCAGTGCCGGAACCGCCTTGGGCGGCAGATGCTGCAAGATGCCTTTCATCGCTTCTATCTGCCTTGCGTTTAATGCGCTCCAGATGTCTTCCAGCGGCTTCAGACATCTGGCGTCGGACGAGATCTCTTTATAGTAAGACTCGATGAGCGCGGCGGTCCGGGCGGTGTTTATCTTCCCGCTGTGCAGTACCTTGCGCAATCCGTCGAGAATCATCAGCGCGGCGTCGAAATCCCGACGGCTGTAGAAGGCGTCAAACTCTTCCGATAAAACGCTCAGCACCAGCGTGTAGTCTTTTTCTTCCTGAAACTGAATCAGGATATCCAGCAGCATCTTCAGATGCTCTGAGGCGGAGGCCTTTTCCTCCCGCGCGATCATTTCCTGTAGCTCGATTTTTTCCTCCGGTGTCAGCAGAAAATCATCCGGATTGATGGCGGCCATGTCAACGGCTTCGGTGGCCTCACCTGGCGATGCCTGATATTCTTCCCGACCTGCTTCCGGTTCTTCCTCCATCCCGTGCAGGTCGTCCCACTGGGCCGGACTGTCAATAGATTCCGATGTCTGTTCCGCCACATAGTCGTCAGCCTGATAAAGGACATGGTCAAAATGCGATTCCCAGAAGGCCGTAACGATATCGCCTTCCGGTTCTGCCGTTAAAATCGAGTACCGGTGAATGATCGACAGGACGTCCCGTATTTCTTCCAGCGTAATTCCGTCCGTAAATTCCAGCCATCGGATGCCGTCCCGGAACAGCGTGAAGGGAAGCGTGCCTTCTTCTGCCGTCCCTTTCTGAACCTCAACGCCCTGACAGGTGACGTGATCCTTTTCGATTTCAATTTTAAAATCGCCATGTAGGCGAATGTGGGCGGTCAGCATTTCATGAAACTGGTGAATGGCGTTTGTGCTGATGCTGTGGCCTTCGGGATACAAAGACACATTCTTGCATGTCAGCAGCAGGTAGGCGAATAACTTTTTGTTTTCATCCGATCGCTGAATCAAGGTTTTTCTCCCGCATGCCTTTCCTATTGGTCCACACGATTATTATGACGCCGATGAATCATTTCATCTCTCTCGAAAAAAGAAAAATATTTCTGTTCCCATCCATTAGCGGCAAAAACCGCGGCTTTGAGTCAATTCCAGTGCTTTACAGAAACCCAGTTTGCAGGCTGTCTTTAAATCGCTGCAGCCTTCTTTATTCTTTTCCTGCAGCAGATAGGCGAGGCCCCGATTGTTGTAAGCATTTGCGTTGTTCGGCTCCAGTTTAATGGCGTTATTAAAATCCGCGATCGCGAGTGGATAATTCTTCTGTTTATTGTAAATAATTCCTCTTTTATTATAAACTTCCGCGTAATCCGGTTTGAGGCGGATGGCTTCGCCGAAGTCAGCCAGCGCTTCTTTATGCTGCCCCATTGTATTATAAATCGTTCCGCGGTTATAGTAAGCCAGCACGAAATCGGGCTGCAGGCGGATGGCCGTGCTGAAATCTTCCAGGGCGAGTTTGTTATCTCCCAGATTTTTATACGCCACGCCTCTCTGGTTGAAGCTTTCCGCGTAATCCGGCTGAAGTTTGATGGCTTTATTTAATAATTCCATGGCTTTTTTTGGATCGGTATACTGTTTCCCATCCCACAGCAGGTTCGCCTCGTTGATCAAATCATCTGGATTTTCAGATCCTTTTGAACAAGAACAAATGAGTGATGAGAACAGAAACATAAAAACAAGCAAGACAGACACTCTGATTTTTTGCATAATCCCCTCCGGTTAATAATATGGACTCTTTATTCTTCTCTATCATAATTGCCGGAAAAAATTAATGGATAATTTTGGAGAACGTGACTTATTTTCCCTTTAAAAAAATGTTGTTTTAAGATATGTACAGAAAAATTTTTCTAATGCCACGCATCAATATTAGGAGGAGAGATCATGAAACTTAAAAATTTTCAGCGCGTTATTTTTTCATTGGTTTTTATTCTGTTTGCCCACTGCGGATGGGCGGAAGAATGGATACCTTATGAAGACTCTAAAACGGGGGCCAGATATTACGAAAAAAATAGTATTAAACAGGTTGAGAATAATATTGTCAGGATATGGACGATAAAAGTGTACAATAAAGAGGGCAAAGCAAAGGACTTTTACATGCTGACACAAAAAGGCCAAGCGCCTCAAAGCGCTGATATGTTAAACTTAAGTTCAATAATGGTTGATCTTGACTGTAATAATAATAAATTCAAACTCAACGCATTGACAATTTATGATCGTGGTAAAAAGGCTATTTTTTCAGCGCCTGAATCAATGTTTAAGTGGAATGAGGTTGTTGATAATACATCTTCCGGAAAACTTAAAAACAAGATTTGTAAAAAGAAATAAGATTTTTTAAGTCAGAAACGTCGTTAGGCATTTGTGTCTGGACTGAATAAAATCGTCTTGAATCTCTGGGTCTGGATGCCGATACCGGCATCTTATAGATCAGGGACGGCCATTCCCGGCGTTTGGGCGATGTTCAATGAAATAAAAGGGTGGATATTTGTGCACGTAACTACAAAGTATCCATTTGTGTAATCTTCAATTCCTGAATATTCTGAGGCAAAAAATAAAATGTCATTAATCGAGATGCAGAAAGTGACCAAGGATTATCATCTTGGCGAGACGGTTGTTCACGCGCTGAGAGGCATTGACATGCAAATCGATCAGAAGGAATTTGTGGCGGTCTGGGGGCCTTCCGGTTCCGGGAAAACAACCCTGCTGAATCTTATCGGCGCCATTGATGACCCGACATCGGGTGAACTGACCATCGCCGGTAAGAATGTGCGGCTGCTATCGGATGACCAGAAAAGCGAACATCGCAATGAGACCATCGGCTTTATCTTTCAGGGATTTAATCTGGTGCCGGTTCTTTCCGCTCTGGAAAACGTCATGCTGCCTCTGCAGATCAAGGGCGCTTCGTCGGCAGAGGCCAGGAAGCAGGCCATGATGCGTCTGGAAGAGGTTGGTATAAGTGATCTTGCCCATAACCGTCCGGCGAAGATGTCGGGAGGCCAGCAGCAGCGGGTATCCATAGCCCGGGCGCTGGTGAACAATCCGTCATTGGTGATCGCGGATGAACCGACGGCCAATCTGGATTCCGAAACTGCCCGGATGGTCATCGATATCATGCGGGAGCTGAATGAGAAGGATGGAATAACCTTTATCTTTTCCACTCATGACCAGAGGCTTCTGAATAAAGTCAGACGTCTGGTGCGTTTGGAGGATGGGAAAATAGTAAACGCAGTAGAAAGTACATGATGAAGTGGATCAAACTGGCCTTCCGGAATATCTTAAGAAACAAGCGCCGTTCATTTGTGACAATGATTGCGATCGGTGTCGGTTTTGCTGCGATCAGTTTATATTATGGATACATTCATAATGTTTATGCGGAACTGAAAATTGCTGCGATTCAGGGTGAGGGGCTTGGCCATTTAAGAATCAACAAGTCAGGATGGAAAGAAAAGGGAAAACTGGAACCGGAGAAGTATATGTTTTCCAGAGAAGAGACCGAAAAAATCATTAAGCTTGTCGGAGAAGAAAAAGAGATCAGGTTAGTCACGCCTCAGATTCAGTTAACCGGCATGGTTACCAATGGTGCATCCTCCACTGTTTTTATTGCCCAGGGGGTCATTCCGAAAGATGATAAAGCTGTTCAGGGTTCATGGGGCAAATATTTTATGGTCAATGGGCAGAAGCTGAGTGATGATAAACAATACGGTGTGGAAATGGCCATAGATCTGGCCAAGTACCTTAATTTTAAACCTGGAAGTGAAGGTGTCGTTATGTCGCCAACGCTCAGCGGGCAGATGAACGCTATGGATATACAGGTCAGTGGTGTTTATGACACCGCCAATGACATGTCCAATGACAAATTTATGCGGTTTAATTTTTATTTTGCCCAGTCATTACTCAATACCCAGTCAGCGGAAAGAATGGTCGTGTTGCTCAAAGACTTAGACGATACGGAAAAAATGCAGACTCTTCTCCTTAAAAAACTGAACGCAGCAGGCATTGATTGTGAAATCAAGACGTGGATGGAGCTATCCATGATTTATTCAAAAATTAAATCATACCTGGATACAATCTTCATGTTTCTTTTTTCTATTGTTCTGGTTATTGTCGTGATGACGACGGTCAATACGATGGGCATGACGATTATGGAAAGAACGAAAGAGATCGGAACGTTGCGGGCCTTAGGCTTAAAATTCAGAGGGGTTTCTCTTCTTTTTGCTCTGGAAGGGGCTTTCCTTGGATTTTTCGGCAGTGTGGCGGGTGTGATCATACATGCCATCGTCTGGGCCGCGATCAAGATTTCCCCACCCCATTACACGCCTCCGGGATTTTCCGTATCCGTACCTTTGTATGTGGACATGGTGCCGCTGATGTTGATTTCCTTGATGGTGTCTCTGGTGTTACTGTCCATGTTTGCGGCGATCATTCCGGCGAGGGGGGCCGCCAGAAAAAATATTGTGGATGCCTTGGGGCATGTGTAAAACATCTGCTGGGAGAAAATAAATGAATTTAAAAATGAACAAACGAAACGTCATCATTCTGGTAGGATTGGTGATCACAATTCTTTTGGGGGCCGCAACAATGGCTCAGGCGCAAATGAGTCATCAGGAAATGCTGCAAAAAGCTGATGAAGCCCGGGGGGATTATGAGGGAATTCAGTGGAATATTTCCATGGATTCCGTGGAGAACGGACGCAAACAGTTCAGACAAATGCGCGTGACGGCGAGAGGCTATGATGCTCTTGTGGAGACTTTTGCCCCCGGAAACGTGAAGGGGGAAAGATTTCTGATGAAGGATCGTAATATGTGGTTTGCCAAACCCGGGCTTTCCAAACCCGTGCCGATTTCTCCGCGTCAGAAACTCATGGGGAACGCGGCCAATGGCGATATCGCTTCCACCAATTATTCCGGAGATTACAAGATTATCAATGTGGAAAACGGCACATTTCATAATGAGGCATGTCTGATCATGAATCTGCAGACGATAGACAACCGGGCGACCTATGACCGGATCAAATACTGGGTATCCAAAGATCGTGTTGTCGGTCTGAAGGCTGAATTCTATACGGTTTCCGGCAAGATGTTCAAGTCGGCGGAATTCGAGTACAAAAATAATATTATCATTAATGGCAGTCCCAGAGAATTTATTTCCAAAATGGTCATCACCAGCGCGTTAATGAAAGATGATGTGACGATCATGAAATACAGCAAACCCACATTAAAAAAAGTTTCTGATGCCACTTTCAATATCAACCTGCTGACAAAATAGTATTGTTTATGAAAAAAACAATACAAAAGAAATCATTTGTGCAGCTATTATTCTGTGGTTGGCTATTGTTTTGATTATGCCTGCCATTTCTCCGGCGCAGAAATTACCTCAGCAGACTTTATCCGGTTCCGCACGTGAAAATGTTTCTCCGGACGACAATCGTGGAAGTCAGACCGGCTAAATTTCTGAAATAACTTCCTATATGAATGCGGGGCAAAACGCCGCAGGGAAGGCTATCGATGAAGCGATGGATGAAGGAGTGGAATTTGCTGACGGGAATCAGACGCTGTTTCAGAAACTCACGAAATGCTTTTCGGGAGATTTGCGGATTATGGCCTATGGCATTATTCAGAAAGCAGCCGAATCAAGCCGGAATCCGGACAATCAATTTCTTCTCCTGCTTCAATATGTTGCGGCCATGGAAATTAGGCCTGATCTGAGCTTTAATACACGCTTTATGGCGTTTTCAGTCAAGCCGCGGGCTTATGTCGATTACAGCACTAAGCGTCAAGAAACACCCCAAAGCGAAAACAATATGTCTGGAATATTTGTATTATGCTCCCGGGTACAGCAGCGATGAAGCCGATTGGTACTATCGTTTAAGGAAAGACGCTGCCGATACTTTTACGGTATGGGGGGACATGGGTGCGCTGGTCGCGGGGGTTTTGGTACAGGCCGCCAATACCGGTCTGAGGTTTCTGCGCCGGAACTACGCCATGCTTCAATATTATCAGACCAATATCAAGAATGTACTGGATATGACGTTGCGCTAGACGTAGAATATGGACGACGGTTCCGGTCAGTTTCTCACGTATCTGTCCTTTTCTTTGGGAGATCTCTGGGAGCTTTTTGCCTTCGGCATCATCAACGCGGGCGATCAAGAGACTGAATTCGTCAGCATCTGTGATTATCAGACCGTGCTGGATTTAAAATTTACACTCTAATGTCATTTGACTACATACAACAAGATCCGGCGCTGAATAATTAATGGTTGATTCATCTCAGAAATTGATATAACGAATAAGTCAAGGGTTCAAGATCAACCAGGATACGGAGTTTTTACGATGAACATCAAAGGAACAGCGTATCTCACGCGCAAAAACACCATCATCAAAAATTTCGGTGAAGAAAAATGGCAGGCCTTCAGCGCGAAGCTTGCCGCCAGGGAAAGCTATTTTAATCAAATGATCATGAATGTCACGCTGATTCCGCTGGATAAATTCGTTATATTTCTTGACGAGGTTTTAAAAGAATTCTTCGATAATGATGAAAAACATTATTGGACGCTCGGGGAAAAATCAGCGGATTTTTCTCTAGCGGCCGGCGGTCCTTACCATTCCTTTGTGATGACCAGGAATTTGAAGCAATTCGTTGAGTCGATGATGCCCCGCGTCTGGTCAACCTACTTTGACGGCGGCGTGTTTACCGCGCGATTGGAGAAAAACACGGTTCATATTACTATTTCCAACATGCCGACCAGACACATCTATTTCGAGTATCTGATTATGGGTTACATCAGGCAGATGCTGATCATTTTCGGAAAAAAATCTGTTGAGCGCCGCATCAGAGGCTTCTCAGCGGGCCATGACGATGTTTATTATCAGTTTGAGTTGCAATAAAGTCTGCCGTTCCTTCAACGATTATCCCCCTCATAAAAGCATGACGGAAAATGCGGCCAGAAAAAGCATGACCAGTGTTGTGATGTCCATTCCCGCCAGCGGAATGAACATCAGGCTGCCAAGCAGGGAGCCCGCGCATCCGCCGATTAAATCAGCGGCGTAGAGAGGCGAAATCAATTTTTGCTGGTCGTCCGTTTCGTGAAGACTGGCGTATGCGAAAATGCCGGCCACCAGAAAACCGTTGCAGACCAGAAGAAGGGCAATCAGGAAAAGACAGGTGGAAGCATCCATAAAAACTTTCCCTGCCATGAAAGCGCAAAGCATACAGAACCCGGTGAGCAGACCCGCGCCATACCATCGGAAGTCGGAC
>ERZ1645192.3109-NODE-3109-length-13663-cov-4.639624_pt1 | contig 13663 bp, 11 predicted proteins | sample MGYA00575354_ERZ1645192 | MGnify/ENA primary metagenome ERZ1645192 (study PRJEB40844, sample SAMN11349763) | freshwater sediment metagenome | isolation source: river sediment | host: Sediment | place: India: Faizupur Khadar , New Delhi | collected 2017-02-21 ... | reverse complement strand
GGACATGCATCTCTGCGGCGCCTGCGCCGGTTTCCGGATCCAGCCAGGTCTGAACTTCACTGAAGTAAGCGGCAAAGGCACCATCCACGGTGGCATTTCGGGTGGAATCGCATACATCATTCAGGTTGGTTCCGCAGGCCCCGGAGAGCTGTCCGACGACCTGCCCGCTTGTATTCAGGACAGGTGAGCCGCTGCTGCCGCCCTCGGTGGCGCCGATCACGTCCTTGCTGTAAATCCATTTGCCACGCGGCCAACTCCGGCAAGTTCCGGCGGAAGTGTTGACGGTGTGCTTGGAAAAAGCCTGCGGCGCGCCTTGAGGATGGCTGATCCGAAATAGCGCCGTACCGTTGGCATTGGCCACGTCAGCCGTCGTCCAGCCCAGGAACACGCTGCCGGCCGGCGGATTCTGGCCTAACCGCAACAGGCAATAGTCACCCGTTCTGGATGAGTGGCTGACCAGGTCCGCACCCAGGGTGCGCGGCACCACCCCCACGGGGTCATAGCAGCCCCCCCCGCAGGAGGATGTCTTGAACAGCCAGTAGCACTCCAGGCTGCTGGCCTCGCTATCCCGGCTGATGCAATGATCGGCGGTCAGAAAATAGGGGATCTGGGTCGAGGCATCCGTGTCGGCCAGGAGGCCGCCCGAACAGATGTAGATATATGCGCCGGAAACGAACTGCATGTGGGCGATGGCTTTCCGGACGTCATCGATCGGGGACCAGGTGCCGCTGGAATAGCAGGAGGCGTCTTCCACACACTCGGCGTTGAACGAGCAGATCGATTTATCCCCTTCCGCCTGCGGATTTTGCAGGAAAGGAAGCAGGAACTGCGGTCCGAGGTGGGCGATATCGGAGATGCTGAAGCGGAGTCCGCTCAGTTCGCCGCGGCTCAGGGCCTGCGGGCAGTGCAGTTGGGCGTAGGCGAAGGAGCCGGTGACCGTGTGAGTCCAAAAATCGCCGCTGTCGTTAGGACCGCGGCCGGTATAAGGTCCGAACGCCTCGCCGGTCTGGTTGTAGAGAAACAGCGCCGTTCCCTCGGGAAGGGCGAAATTAGTAAAATGGACTCTCAGGGCCACCGCCCCGGCCGACTCCAGGCCGATGGTCCAGACGTATCCGCCATCGGCTGTGCCGCGAAGCATGCCACCCTGGAAATAGCGGGCCCGGCTGAGGGAAACCGGGGGCAACTGGCCGTCAAACTGAACTCTCGCCTGGACCGGCTTGGTCAGGCCCACCCGGACCTTGGAGGGACCTTGGTTCGAGTCTCCGCAAGTTTCACAGCGGTAGCTCTCCAGGTCCTTCAGTTCATCGGGGGTGACCCGGATGGACAGGATGGCCTGCAGGGGCAGGGGCGCCGACTCGGCCATCAGCCAGTCGAAGGACTGCTCCTGGGCCTGGCGCAGGGCGCATTCATCGAAGTCGCCGGGCGATTTTTCCGGGAAGGCCTCCCGGATTTCGGCCGCTCCCATTAAACCTGCCAGCACGAGGATCATCGCCAGAGTTCCAAACGCTTTCTTCATTCCATTCTCCTGTTTTTAGGAAATTAGGGGCTGGATAGAAATCATCCGCCTTTGTCGATATACAAAGTAGTGCTGTGGGGTGTTTGTATGAAAAAAAACACGAAATCGTCAAACAGGTGTATACCTGTCCACTTCGTCAACAGCCGCGGAACTGTGATGGAAAGACTTAACCATCGTCATGAGGGGCCGCCTGACGGGCAGGAGGCCGCACTGGGGGCCTAGGGCGGGTCACGACGATCCGGCGGAGTCCTCAGGGGCGGGTGGAGCGCCCCGCAGGCCCGGGCCGGCGGGTGAAACCGGGTCCAGATGGATATCGATGGCGCCGGCGGCGTCGCACTCCTTGAGGCTGCCGAGCATTCCCCGGATGGCCCCGGCGATGAAATCGCGCACGAACCCCTTCATCGGCACGCTCCGCCCTTCCACGCGGACGGTCACGGCCGGCGGCCGGGAACGGGTGAGGAACCGGCTTTCGATGAATTCAGCCAAGGCCGCGGCATCATCCAATCCGAAGGCGGGCACGCCGAGTTCCACCGGCCGGTCGGTGACGATTGCCACGAGGGAGTCTTCCCTCCGGCAGATCGGTTCGGGGTGGACCTCGCTCCGGCAAACTTCGATCTTGGGATGAGCGGCGGACTTGTATCCTTCCGCCAGGATTAGGTCCACGTCCTGGATGATCCGGGCGCGGATTTCCTCGAGCGAAAGGTCACCGGGTACGTCACGGACCATGGCCAGTCCGGCAGGGGTGGACACCACCGCCGTATGGGCGCCGGCCCGCTTGTGCCGCCAGGAGTCCTTGCCCTCCCGGTCCAGCTCGATCGCGCCAGGGTGATGCTTGACGGTGGCGACACGATGGCCCCGGCGAGACAATTCCGGCAGCAGTTTTTCCAGCAGGGTGGTTTTGCCGCTGCCCGAAATACCGACGATGCAAACGATTGGGATCATGGTCACTCCTGGAAATCGATCCTGCCGCGGTCATTGTAACCGCCCGGCCGGGTCAACGCAAGCCGGCCCGCAGATTCTGCCGGCTACTCCTCCAGCTTCAGGCAGGTGCGATCGCCGGCAGGTACACCGTGATGGTGGTCCCGGCGCCCGGCTCCGATTCCGCCCGGATGCAGCCCGCGTGGTTTTTTACGATGGAGTAGGCCGCGGCGAGCCCCAAGCCCCGGCCGACTTCCTTGGTGGTGAAGAAGGGGTCGAAGATCCGGGGGAGATGGGCGGAGGCAATGCCGCACCCCCAGTCCCGAAACCAGATCCGCAGGTAATGGCCCCCAGGCACCGGCAGGGCGCCATCGGAAGCGAGCCACACGTTTTCCGCGCCGATTTCCAGCTGCCCGTCCGGCGGCAGGGCCTCCCGGGCATTGGCCAGGATGTTCACGCAGACTTGCTTCAACTGTCCGGGGTCGGCCTCGATCTCGCGGAGGTCGTCGGCCAGCCGCAGGGAACTCCGCAAGCGCGTACCGTCGAGGTTCACCCGGACCGTCTCGGCCAGCAGGCCGGCGATGGCAAGCCGCCGCTTGACGGGCCTCCCGCCGCTCGAGAAGGTGATCAGTTGGTTGGCCAATTCGGCCGCCTTCTCGGCCGCCCCCTGGGCCCGGTCCAGGACCTGGTAAACCTTCTCGGCCGGCTGGAAACGGACCTTGGCCAACGAGATGCACCCCAGGATGCCTGTCAGGATGTTGTTGAAATCATGGGCGATACCGCCGGCCAGGGTACCCAGGGCCTCCAGGCGGAGGACCTTGCGCCGGTCCTCCTCGATCTGCCGGCGCAGGGTGAGATCCCGCAGGATCAGCATGCCGGCGGGCCGATGCTGGTAGGTGATCCAGCTCATCTTGTATTCGACCGGCACCGGGCGGCCCTGCTTGTGCCGGAGGGCCGTCTCGCCGAGAAAGGGGACGGCCTCGCCGGCCATCAGGCGCCGATACCAGCTCGCCATCTCCGCGACATGATCGGCCTGGATGTAATCCATGAACGGTTGGCCGACGAGTTCCTCCTCGGCAAAGCCGGTCATCTCGCAGGATTGGGGGTTGACGTAGCGGAGACACTGGTCCTGGATGATGGCGATGCCGTCCCGGGCCAGCTCCACCAGGTTGCGGTACTTCTCCTCGCTCTCCCGGAGGGCCTGCTCGGCCTGGTTGCGTTCCCGGATCAGCCGCTGCTGGTGCAGGACTTTCTCGATGAGCGCCGGCAGCAGCTCCAGGTACCGGCCTTCCACATCCTTGATGATGTAGTCGGCGGCTCCCAGCTTCATCGCTTCCACGGCGATGGCCTCGTTGCCGGCGCCGGTGATCATCAGGGTGACCGGGGCCGGCACCCGGGCCGCCAGGAGCCGGAGGACCTCCAGGCCATCCAGGCCCGGCATCTGCTGGTCCGTGGCGATGATGTCGAAGTGCTCGGCCTCGCTGAGGGCCAGCCCTTCCCGGCCGTCGCGGGCGATCGTGACTTCATGGCCGGCCCGTTCCAACCGTTTCTGGAAGAGCCTGGCCAGGCCGGGATCGTCCTCCATGTAAAGAATGCGGATACTCGCGTAGGAATTCATCGGGGCTCCTCCCCATCCGGGATGGTCACGATGGTCAGGAACAGGCCGAGCTGGTTGATCGCTTGGGCGAATTGGTCGTAATCCACCGGCTTGGTGATGTAGACGTTGCACCCCAGTTCGTAGCAGCGGGCGACTTCCCGGGCGTCGTCGGTGGTGGTCAGGACGATGACCGGAAGGTGCCGGCAGCGCTCGTCCGTTTTCATCCGCTGCAGCACCTGGTAACCGTCCACCCCGGGCAGGTTCAGGTCCAGCAGGATGAGGAGCGGCGACGGCAGGGGAATCCCGGCGTAGGCGCCCTGGCGCAAAAGGTACTCAATGGCCAGGTGGCCGTCCGGGATTTTGACGATGTCGTTGGAGATGCCTGAGCGGCGAAGGTTCTTTTCGATCAGGCGGGCATGCCCGGCATCGTCCTCGACCAGCAGAATGGTGACGCTGCGCTTGTCTGCCATGGAATCCTCCCGATCACAGCAAGTTGGAGATCGTGAAAGAAAAGGTGCTGCCCTCGTCCAAACGGGAGTCGGCCCAGATTCTGCCGCCGTGGCGCCGGACCATGGTCTGGACGTAGCTGAGCCCCAGCCCCTCCCCGGGCACGTCCTGGGGCCCCGCCCGCCGGAAGATCTCGAAGATCCGGGTCAGGTCCTCCGGCGGGATGCCGCGGCCGTTGTCCTGAACATGGAACACGGCTTGATCCCCGCCCCTTTCACCCCACACGCGGATCCTGCCGGGCCGGTCCGGCGGCATGAACTTGAGGGCATTGTCCAGCAGGTTGCCGAAGATCTGCTCCATTGCCAGACGGTCGGCCCGCAACTCCGGCAAGGGACCGATCTCAACGCGGATCCGGCCCTGCTCGACCTGATGGTTGAATGTCGGCAACAGGTTTTCCAGCAAGGCTTTCAGGTCGATGGACTGGAAATCGAGTTCCCGGTGACCCAGCCGCGACAGCTTCAGGATCGCGTTGATCAGCCTGTCCATGCGCCCGGCGGCCGACTCGATGAAACCGAGGCTCTCCGGCAGATCCTCGTTCAGGACAGCCTGCAGGGTGGCCTGACGGTCGTCCGGCAGGCCGGAGAGCAGCGCCGTCTGCTCCGCTCTGATCGTCTCCAGAGAGTTCCGCAATTCCCTTGAAAAGCCCTGGAGGTTGACCAGCGGCGCCCGCAGGTCATGCGAGACGATGTAGGCGAACTTTTTCAGTTCCTCGTTGGCCTCGTGCAACTCCCGGGTGCGTTCCCGCACCCGCGCCTCCAGCAGGTCATGGGCCTGGCGCAGGTCTGTTTCGGCCTTTTTCCGCTGGTCGATGTCGCGGACGATCGCCTGGATCATCCGCCGGCCGGCCACATCCAGGCCGTTCAGGCTGACCTCGGCATAGAAGGGGGTTCCGTCCAGGCGGCTGTGCACCCATTCGAAGAACTGGGGTTCTCCGGCGAGGGCTGCCTGGATCTTTTCCAGGGCCTTCTCCCGGGAGTCTCGGCCATCGGGCTGAAGCGGCGGAGAGAACCGGTACGGAGGCTGGTTGAGGATCTCCTCCCGGCTGCAGCCGAACATCTCCAGGGTCTTCCGGTTGCAGTCGGCGAAGAGGCCCTCCTGCATGATGAAGATGGCGTCGTTGGCCGACTCGAACAGGGTCCGGTACTGCAGCTCCCGGTCCCGGATGGCCGCTTCGGCCTGACGGCGCCGGGTGATGTCGATGCCCAGGCCGAAGAAGAAATCCAGTCCGCCCTGTTCGTTGAGCACCACGCCGCTGTGCCACTCCACCAGCAGCTTCCGCCCGTCCTTGGTGACGATGTGGTTCTCGTTGACCGTTTTCTCCTTGAAATCCACGTTCCGGGAGAACACCCCGGACAGCAGCGCGCGTTCCTCCTCGGGCACGAAGGTGGTCAGGTAGTCCGCCCCGGCCACCTCGCTGGGGCTGTACCCCAGAGCCCGCAGCATGGTCTCGTTCATCATCAGGGTCCGGCCGGTCCCCGAAAAGGCGACAAAATAAGCCGGGCTGTGCTGGATGAGCTTGTCGTTGAAAAGGCATTCCGATTTGAGCTTTTCCGCGGTCCGCTGTCTTTCCGCTCCTTCGGCCCGCAGTTGCTCCATGGTCAGTTGTAACTGCGTGGTCATGGCGTTAAACGAGCGGGCCAGGGTTCCGATCTCATCACTGGAGGATACTTCCACCGGTTGATCCAGGGTGCCCAGGCGCACCCGCTCGGCTCCCGAGAGCAGGCTCCGGATCGGAGCCGCCAGGCGGCGCCCGAGAAACAGGCCCAGAATCAGGCAGCAGGGCAGGGATAGGGTGAAAAAGATCAAGGCCTTCCAATACAGTTCCTGTTCGGCCCGGAGCACTGTCGTTGCCGCTATGTCCATCCCCAGGATCCCGGCCCGGCGGCCGTCCGGCGTAAAAAATGGGGCATAGCCGGAGAGCCAGGTCCCCCAGCGGTCGGTGTAGAAGTCCTCCTCCACCGCCGGCTGGTCAAGCGTGAGAAACTCCGTTTTCAATACCGGGCCGGGTTCAATATAGGGTTCGTTCAGGTGAGAGATCTCCGGCGGATTGGTCTCGGCGTCCACCACGAAGACGATCCGGCCGTTCGCATCCGGGCGCATGGTGTAAACGTAACGGATGTCCCTCGCGGCATCCCTGATCCTCTGGAGGGAACGGCGCACCCGGAGGTAGACCGCACCCCCCTCGTCAGCGGCCGAACGGAGCTGCTCATGCTGGCCGGCGTCGATCTGGAGGGCCGCCAGAGCCACCGTGTCGCGGAGGCGGTCGCGGATGGACTGGCGGAGCCGTTCCCGTATCCACAGACCGTGGCTCACACTCAACAGCACCGACACGCCGACCGCCACCAAGGCAAATCCAACGGCAAATTTCGTCTGGATCTTCATCCGCCACCCCCTGTTCGGCGTTCGATGGGTCATCCCGCGCCCTGGTCTGACCGATCTTTGCAGCTATTCAGCGGATCGTCGCCACGTCCGAGCCGCAAACCGCCGTTTCAATCAATGGTTGAATTATAGCGCAGCGCTTCACACCTTGCAACCTTACTTTGGCCTGCCCGGGCCCGGCGCTTTTTCACCCGGGCGAGCGCCGGGGAGTAGCATTTCAGTTCAAAAGCTGCTACAGTGATGGCACTTCACTGGAGGAAACCACTATGGCTAAGCTCAAGATCCGGCGCATCGCCATCAACACCGGCGGCGGGGACGCCCCGGGACTCAACGCGGTGATCCGGGCCATCGTGTTGTCGGCCCTCAACCGAGGCTGGGAGTGCGTGGGCATCCGGGACGGTTACCACGGCATCATGACGCCGGAAAATTACCCAACCGGCGGCCTCATTCCCCTCACCCGGCAAACTGTCCGGGGCATCACCCACCTGGGCGGCACCATCCTCGGCACCACCAACCGCGGAAACCCGATGTGCTTCCCCGTGAAAGGTCCCGACGGGACGGTCCGGGAGGAAGACCGGACCGGCGAGCTGGTCGAGCGGATCAAGGCCCAGGGCATCGACGCCCTCATCGCCATCGGTGGAGACGGCTCGCTCGCCATCGCCCAGGCCCTGTTCAAGAAAGGGATGCCCGTCATCGGCGTCCCCAAGACCATCGACAACGACCTGGACCGGACGGTCATCACGTTCGGCTTCGACACCGCCGTTTCCTTCGCCACCCAGTGCCTGGACCGGCTCCACTCCACGGCCGAGGCCCATCACCGGGTCATCGTGGTGGAAGTGATGGGCCGGTATGCCGGGTGGATCGCCCTCAATTGCGGCGTCTCCGGCACCGCCGACGTGATTCTCATCCCGGAGATCCCCTATGACCTCCACCGGGTCGCGGACAAAATCCGTCAACGGGAGGAGAGCGGGCGGCATTTTACCATCGTGGTGGTGGCCGAAGGGGCGAAGCCCGTGGGCGGCGCCGTCTCGGTCATCTCAAAGGAGGTCGGCCGGGCCGAGCGGCTGGGCGGAGTCGGTGAGCGGGTCACCCAGGAAATCCAGGAGATCACCGGCAAGGAGAGCCGTCTGGTGGTATTGGGACATCTGCTCCGTGGCGGCAGCCCAACCAGCTTCGATCGCCTGATCGCCTTGCGGTTCGGCACGGCGGCGGTCCGGGCATTAGATGAAGGTAAAACCGGGGTCATGGTGGCGCTGGATCCGCCCACGGTCCGCTATGTCCCCCTGGAAGACGCGACCCGGCGGATGAAGGTGGTGCCGCTGGACTGCGACTCCATGCTGGCCGCCCGGGACCTGGGCATCAGTTTCGGCGACTGAGCCAGCCGGGCGGGAAGGCGGTTTGATCAGGTGATTATTCTGCTCTTAATCGTCGTTGGCGCCATGGTGCTGTTTTTCACCGGCTGGGTGGAGATGGAGATCACCGCCCTGCTGATTCTCCTCTTTCTGCTCCTCGGCGGCATCCTTACCCCGGCGGAGGCCTTCAGCGGTTTCTCCAACCCGGCCGTCATCGTGGTCGCGGGCCTGCTGGTCATGAGCGCGGCCATCGAGCGAACCGGCGCCCTTCAGATCGTGGCCCGCCGGATCCTGCGGTTCTCCCGCCACAGCCCCGGCCGGATCACCGTGACGCTGATGCTCAGTACCGGCTGCCTGTCCATGTTCCTGAACAACACCCCGACCGTGGCCATCCAGTTGCCCATCTCCATCGCCTTGGCCGAGAAGGCCCGGATGAGCCTATCCAAGCTGCTGATCCCAATATCCTTCAGCGCGATCTTGGGAGGAACCTGTACCATGATCGGCACGTCCACCAACGTGCTGGTGGGATCGCTCGCCGCCTCGCACGGCATCACGATCGGATTGTTCGAGATCACACCCATGGGATTGATCTACTTCACGGCCGGGATCTGCTTCATGCTTCTGGCCGGCCGGCGGCTGACTCCAGACCGGCGGGCAGGCGAGGAGTTGGCGGAGCTCTACCAGCTCAGGGAATACATCGCCGAATTCGAGGTCCGGCCTGGCTCAGCCTGGATCGGGCGAGAAATGAGTTTTCATCTTTCCCTGGATGAGGACGAACCCGACGGCGTGAGTTTGGTCGAGGTGATCCGGGGCGAGGACAAGCTGTTCCCCACCGAGCGCCCGGTGCTCCGATCCGGAGACCTGCTCCTGGTTCACGGCCAGGTGGAGCAGTTGCTCAAACTCAGGGAAGATCCCGGCTTGCGCATCCGCCACGATTTCAACCTGGACGACCAGTCTCTCCAGAATGACAACATCTTGCTGGTGGAGGGGGTCCTGTCACCTTCCTCCAAGCTGCTCGGCCAGACGCTGCAGGAATTGGATTTCCGAAACAGCACCGGCGCGGTCGCGCTGGCCCTCCGCCGACATGGCAAAATCTTGCGCGAGAAAGTGGGCAAGGTCCGTCTTGCCTTCGGCGACTCGCTGCTGCTGCAGGGGGAGCGGTCGAGGATCGAGAAATTGATGCAATCCGCGGATTTCCTTTTTCTGGAGAAAGTGAAGCTGCCGCCCGCCCGCCAGAGAAAGATCCTGGCGGCGATTGGAATTTTTCTATCGGTCCTGCTGCTCATGGCGGCAGGCTTGTTGGATCTATCCACCGGGGTTGTTCTGGGCGCTACGCTGATGCTCCTGACCGGCTGCATCAGCATCAAGGAACTATATGAAAGCCTGTCTTTCAAGGTCATCCTCCTGATGGGTTGCACGATTCCGCTCGGCTTGGCCATGGAGAAGACGGGCGCCGCCGATTTGCTGATCAGGGAGTTACTGCGGCTCATTCCCGGCCAGTCCCCCCAACTGGTGCTCCTGGCCTTGGCGGCGGCCGCGGTGTTACTCACCGAAGTTATCAGCAACACCGCCACCGCCGTGCTGCTCGTACCGATCGCCTTCGCCGCTGCCACCCGGCTGAATGTCGACCCCAAGCCCCTGGTGCTGGCGGTGATGTTTTCGGCGTCGTTTTCGTTCCTCACCCCCATCGGTTACCAGACCAACACCCTCATTTACGGTCCCGGCGGCTACCGGTTTTCCGACTATGCCCGGGTAGGCGCCCCGCTCACCTTGATCCTGCTTGGCCTGACCACCGTCCTGATCCCATGGTTCTGGCCATTCTAAAAACCGGGAACAGGAGGCACGCCATGGAGCTTCCCGACTTCGAAAGCCAACCGCTCACCCGGGCGGAATATCTCCAGTCGGTCATCCATCTCTACCGGGGCGAGATGCAGCGGGCCACCGCCTGGCGCTCCCGGCTCGACACCACCACCAACTGGGCCATCCTGGCTTCCATCTCGGCCATCAGCTTCACCTTCAGCGACGTCCGGCATCCCCACATCATCCTGATCGTGAGCAATTTCATCGTGTTCATGCTCCTGTGGGTGGAGGCCCGCCGCTACCGGTTCTACGACGTTTACCGGACCCGTTTGCGTAAAATCGAGGAGAATTTTTTCGCCCCGATCCTCCGCCGGGATTTGCAGAGCCCCGAAGAGCGGTGGGGCGGGATCGTGGCCGAGGATTTCCTGCATCCGCGGTTCAAGATCCGGTTTGTCCACGCCCTGAAGGCCCGGTTGATCCGCAACTACCTGGCCCTGTTCCTGATCTTGTTCAGCTCATGGCTGGTCAAGGTGATCGCGGTGGCATCCGCCAACTCGGCCTGGCGGTGGAGCGACGTCAACTCGGCCATGGGCTTCCATGTCCTGCCGCCGATCCTGATTCTGGGGATTCAGCTGTTTTTCCTGGGAGGGCTGGCCGGAATCATCCTGTTTGTCCGCGTCCCGCACGCCTACAGCGGCGAAATCCACGAAGTGACCGCCGACTCCAAGTTCTGGGACCGCTGAAAACGGATCTACGGCAACCGCCACTACGACAAGCTGATCGCCCTGCACAACCGGATCACCCGGCCCGAGCGCCTGCCGGCCGGCACCGTGCTCCGCGTCCCGGAGCTCGGCGCCATCCTGGCCGAGGCCGGCCTGGCGCCGCGATGGCAGGGAGAGATCGATCGGATGCTGCAGGCCCGGAGTGAATACATGGCGGTGGAGAAGAAGCTGGACGAGTTGCACCGGGCAGCGGGTGCGAAACGGGTGGTGCTGCCTGAGGAGCTCCGGCTGCGCTTGGAATCGGCCGAGCGCGCGGTGGGCGAGGCGATCGATGGTTTTTCCCGGCCGATGGAAGGGGTCGACCGTCCCGGCAAGCTCATTGGCCAACTTCGGTCCCTCTCGGGCTTACTCCATGAATTGGCCGCCGGCGCCAACGATGGTTACGGGTACGACCTGGACCTGGTCCATCAGCACCTGGCGTGGGCCTTGCTGGACGCCGCACGCTGGGCCGGCAAAAATTTTCGGGATTGACCGCGGACAACAGCGCCGGCTTTCCCGCCGCGCTCTGCCTCGTCCCTCTCGGCCGGCGTCAGCTTGTGACCCCTTCCCCCGCTTCACATTTGCCATACGCGCTGTTACCCACCGCGCAGCTCTGATCTCCCCACCCGGTAGCGCAGTTTCCGGGCTCCAGGGGAACGATCCCACCGGAGACCTTGCCCAGATCTTGCTCCGACAATTCGTTATCTTCCTTCCCGAGAGGATTCAGATCAGGCTTTTCGTAAGTTTTTCGGCTTTCATCGGGCATGGCGAGACCTCCAGGTGGACAATCGGGCATAGCGTCATCATAAATTTACGACACGCTGATCACAAGACAAAATTCACGTCTGTGACGGCCCGGCATATCCCTGGTAGCATTCCCCGGCCGCCCCCTGCCCGGTCATGCAGCAGGGGCTGCCTTCCGGCCCCCCGCCGGTGACGGTCTCCAAATCGTCGGCGGAGAGTTCCCCCTGGATGTTTTCCAGCGGCCGCACCTCCGGCTTGACATACTCATCCGTCTTATCTCTCTTCGTCATTGGTCTCAAGCCCTCCTTATCATTTGACGTACCATCCGGCCCGATGGGACTCGCGCGGAATCGAGCCACTTTGTAACCGCCTCACCCCAACTGATCGGATTTTTCGGGGAACAGGCGCGACTCGGGGAAGATCCCGGCCTGGAAAGCCTGGTCGCAAAACCAGTACGGGGCCCAGAGATAGCGGGACGTGTAGTAGTTCTGAGCGATGCAACTGCCCCGGCAGATCCGCTTCATGGCGCACCGGCCGCAGACGCCCGTCAGCCGGCCCGGCAAGCCGGCGCGGATGGCCCGGAGCATTCCGTTGTAGCGCCAGACCCGGGCCAGCGGGTCCCGGCCGGCCTGGCCGAACACGAACTCCGGCACCGAGCTGCCGATGCCGCACAGGGCGAAGGAACCATCCCCGAGAACCCCCAGGATACCGAAGATGCCACAACTGCCGCAGCCATCGCCCTTGGTCTTGTCGAACATGCGGCCCATGGGGCGAAACGCCGCCGGATGGTGGTAGAAAACCCGGATCTTGGCTTGGGGGATCAGCTCCCGCTCCACCCAGCGGCCGGTTTCGACCAGTTCACGGATGTCCAGCGTCTCCCCCGCGTCGGAAAGAGACATGCCTCGCTCGGTGGGCTGGACGATGTTGAACTTCACCGAACCGGCCCCCAACTCCTCCGCCCACCGGACGATCTCGGCCATCTGCGGGCGGGTCTTGCGCATCACGCTCAGGATCAGTTGGGGTTTGAGCCCGGCGGCCACCAGCAGTTTCACCCCTCTCACGGCCGCGTCGAAACTGCCCTTCACCCCTCGCACCCATTCATGGGTCTCGGCGTCGATCCCGTCGAGACTCACGGCCACGTGGGTCCGGGGCAACCGGGCGATTTCGGCCGCGAGCTCCTCCGTCAACAGGGTCCCGTTGGTCTCGAAGGTGCAACGGAGTTCCTCCGCCCGCAGGTGCCGGATCATGTCCAGGATTCGGGGGTGCAGGAACGGCTCGCCGCCGGTCAGTTTGACCCCCCGCAACCCGAGCGGGCGGGCTTCGGCGATGATCTGCCGGAAGAGGTCAAAATCCAGCGCCGGGTGCTTCAACCGGCCCGGCTCCTCGTGCTTCGGGGCCAGCCAGCAGTGGCGGCACCGCAAATTGCAGCCTTCCGTCAGGTAAAAGTACAATTGCACCAGCGGCCACTTGCGCCGGCGCCGGGGATGGATCGAGTTCGGGGATGTCGTCTTGGCCATCAGTCCTTCCGGCTGGGAGTTTGCCGGGCGGCCGCGGGGCGTCGCCCGGAGAGCGCGTCTGATCGGGGGCCCCCGCGCGCTTCGCTTCCTGTTTTCGAGTCCCGGCGGGCCGCTTTCCGGCGCGATCCGAGCCCGGCCACCAGGACCAGTTGGTCGGAGGACTCGGGCGCGAAGGGACGGCGGTCGTAGCCGCCATAAAGCGCGATGGATTCGAAGCCGGCCGAACGGACCCATTCAAGCAGCCGGGCCGGCCCCACCGGTCGCTGGTAGGCGGTCAGGATCCGGGTGTCCACCAACTCTCCCCGCCGGGAGATGATCACGATGTGCAGCCGGATCACTTCGCCGCGGTGATGAAACACCCGCAGAAAGGTCACCTCTTCGCCGTCGACGATCCGGGCCGTGGCCGGCATGATCCGCAGTCCCTCTTCGGCCAGCCGGTCCCAGTTGAACAGGTTCAGGACGCAAAGCCCACCGGGCTTCAACACCCCTGCCATTTGGCGAATGGCCCGCTCGACGTCCGAGTCGGCCGGAGCCAAGGTGAGCGAGTTTCCCACGCAGATGACCGCGTCAAA
>ERZ1645192.3107-NODE-3107-length-13664-cov-12.150709_pt1 | contig 13664 bp, 14 predicted proteins | sample MGYA00575354_ERZ1645192 | MGnify/ENA primary metagenome ERZ1645192 (study PRJEB40844, sample SAMN11349763) | freshwater sediment metagenome | isolation source: river sediment | host: Sediment | place: India: Faizupur Khadar , New Delhi | collected 2017-02-21 ... | reverse complement strand
CACGAAGAAGGGTGCCGTGGAGCCGGTGGTCGAGGCTGCGCCTGCGCCGGCCATCAAGACCCCGACCGAGCAGTCGCCGATCTCCGCAGCGGCGCCCGCCAAGCCCAAGTCCCGCGCCAAGGCTGGAAAGAAATCCGCTGCCGCACCGCTGGCCGAGCTCGCCCCGCAGCCCGCCGCAGAGGTCGCAGCCGTCGTGGTTGCGGCTGCGGAGCCCAAGCCCCGCAGCAAGCGCGCAAAGAAGCCTGCCGCTGCCGAGGTGGTGTCCGCGCCCGTTGTCGCGACGCCGCCCGCTGCCACGGAAGCCGTGGCGTCCACGGCGCGGCGCAAGCGTGTGAAAAAGGCTGCCGAGGAGTCGGTGGCCGAGCTTGCGCCTGCGCCGGTTGTCGACGCTGCGCCTGCACCGGCCATCGAGGCCACGGCCGTCCAGTCGCCGATCTCCGCAGCGACGCCCGCCAAGCCCAGGTCCCGCGTCAAGGCTGGAAAGAAGACCGCCGCCGCACCGCTGGCCGAGCTCGCCCCGGCGCCTGTCGTGGAGGTCCCGGCCGTCGTGGTTGCGGCTGCGGAGCCCAAGTCCCGCAGCAAGCGCGCGAAGAAGCCCGCTGCCGAAGCCGTCGTCGCCACCGTGCCCGCTGCGGCCGAAACCGCCGAGCCCAAGCTGCGCAAGCCACGCGCGACGAAGGCCGCCACCAGCCCAGCGACCGAAGCCCCCGCCGCACCCGCCGCCGAAGCGCTAGAATCCGCGCCCCCGGCCCCCGCGCGACGCGCCGGCCGCAAGACCACAGCAAAGGGCACCGACCGTGGCTAAAGCACCCGAAAACGCACCCACCCGCCTGATCTACGGCTTTCATGCCGTCTCCGCCAAGCTGCGCCACGCGCCCGATGCGGTGCTGGAGATCTACCTCTCCGCCGACCGCAAGGATGCGCGGGTGAAGAAATTCATCGCCCAGGCCGAGGCTGCCGGCGCGCGCATCATGCAGAGCGAGGGCGACAAGCTCGACGCCATGGTCGGCACCCGCCGCCATCAGGGGGTGGTCGCCAAGGTCGATGCCACCCGGCGCGACATCAAGCTCGCCGACGTGCTCGACAGCCTGGACGAGAACGCGCTCATCCTCGTCCTCGACGGCGTGCAGGACCCGCACAACCTCGGCGCCTGCCTGCGCGTGGCCGACGCCGCCGGCGCGCACGCGGTGGTCGCGCCCAAGGACCGCGCGGTGGGGCTCAATGCCACCGCGATCAAGGTCGCCAGCGGCGCGGCCGACACCGTGCCCTACATCAGCGTCACCAACTTGGCGCGCGCGCTGCGCGAGATGCAGGACGCCGGCGTGTGGGTCATCGGCGCCGCCGGCGAGGCCGAGAAAACCATCCACGACATCGACCAGAAGGTGCCGGTGGCCTGGGTGCTCGGCGCCGAAGGCGACGGCCTGCGCCGCCTCACCCGCGACACCTGCGACGAGCTCGCCCGCATCCCGATGCACGGCAGCGTCGAGAGCCTCAACGTGTCGGTGGCCAGCGGCATCTGCCTCTTCGAAGCTCGGCGGCAGCGCGGCTGAGCCGGCTGCGCGACGATCGCCCCCTCCCTTGTAGGAGCGGCGCCAGCCGCGAAGCGGGCCACTCGGCCCGCGCCTCGCCCCAGCGAAGCGCACAGCGCCTTTGCGAGCATGGGGCCTTTGCCGCTAAGCTTGCGGCCTCGTTTGCTTCGAGGTGCCCGCGCTCGCCGCGGGAGAATCGGGAAGGCGGTGCCAATCCGCCGCGCGCCCAGCGCCGTGAAGGGGATTGTCCGGGCAAGGTTCGCCCAGCCACTGGTCCGCAAGGATCGGGAAGGCGCCCGGACGAGATGATCCGCAGCCGGAAGACCGGCCTCGAAGTGTTTGCTGCAGCCGTCTGGTCGGCGGCTGCCCACTGCTCGCAGACAAGGGGAATACTTCATGAGCAGCCCGACGCAGGCGCACGCCGCGCCCGCGCGCGATCACGCGCGCACAAATCTCGACGCCGACGCGGCCACGCGTCTCGACCCTGAAGCGGCCACGCGTCTCGACCCTGAGGCCGTTAGGCGCCCCGACCCCGACGCCGCCGCGCCTCTCTCCTCTGACGCATCCGCTGGCTTCGCCGCGAACTCGCAACCTCGCTTCCAGACCGACCCGCGCTTCACCGCCGCCGAGCGCGACGCCGTCTACCGCGCCATCCACACCCGCCGCGACGTGCGCGGCGAATTCCTGCCCGACGCGATCCCCGACGAGGTCCTGGCGCGCGTGCTCACCGCCGCCCACCATGCGCCCTCGGTCGGCTTCATGCAGCCGTGGGACTTCATCGTGGTGCGCTCGCGTGAGGTGCGCGCGAAGATCCATGCCGACTTCCTCGCCGCCCACGCCGAGGCGGAGCAGATGTTCGACGCGGAAAAGCGCGCCACCTACCGCAACCTCAAGCTCGAAGGCATCCTCGAGTCGCCGGTGAACATCTGCATCACCTGCGACCGCAGCCGCCACGGCCCGGTGGTGATCGGCCGCACCCACATCGGCGCGATGGACATCTACAGCGCGGTGTGTGCGGTGCAGAACCTGTGGCTCGCCGCGCGCGCCGAGGGGCTGGGCGTGGGCTGGGTCAGCATCCTGCACCCGCCGGCGCTGCGCGAAGCGCTCGGCATCCCGCAAGAGATCATCCCGATCGCCTACCTGTGCGTCGGCTACGTCCGCGACTTCCACGCCCGCCCCGAGCTCGAGGCCGCCGGCTGGCTGAAGCGCATGCCGCTGCCCGAGTTGCTGCACTTCGACGGCTGGCAGGGGCCCGCCGATGCCGCCGGCCAAGCGCTGGCCGAGGCTATCCGAGCGGTGCAGCCTTTCCCGCGTTGACGAAAGTCAACGCACCCGCAGGTCGTTGAAGAATCATGATTTTCACGACCGCGGGCTCGCGATCGCGCTGATGGCACGACCGCGATTGTGCGGATCCCCGGGCGCTCGCTGGCGGGGATGATGCTTGTGAGCCGGCCGCCATGCCGGTTCGCCCACCATCATTCCAGAGGAGACCCATCATGCAGTGGACCGACCCCGCGTATTGCGACATCCGTCTCGGCTTCGAAGTCACCGCCTACGTCTACGTGCGCTGACGCCTGCCGGCCCGGCCGCCCGCAGGCGGACCGGGCCCGGCCAACCCGCACCGGACTGCCCGCATGACCGACACCGCCACCCCGAGCCCGCCCGCGGCCGGCGAGCGCTACGCGCTCAACCCGATGTACCTGTTCCGTTGGGAGCCGACGCAGGACTCGCACGTCCTGCTCTACCCCGAGGGCATCGTCAAGCTCAACCAGACCGCCGGCGACATCATCGAGCGCTGCGACGGCAAGCGCACCGTCGCCGAGCTGATCGCTGAACTGCAGCAACGCTATCCGGGTGACGACGACCGCGTCGCCGAAGGCGTGTACAAATTCCTGGAGGTGTTCCGTGCCAAAGGATGGATCCGTCGTCAGGCTTGACGGGCAGGGCAAGCCGCTGTGGCTGGTGCTCGAGCTCACCTACCGCTGCCCGCTGAAGTGCCCGTGGTGCAGCAACCCGGTCGACTACGCCCGCGACGGCGAGGCCGAACTGTCCACCGCCGAGTGGAAGCGCGTGCTGCGCGAAGGCCGCGAGCTCGGCGCGCTGCAGCTCGGCTTCACCGGCGGCGAGCCGTTGCTGCGCGACGACCTGGAAGAGCTCGTCGCCGACGCCAGCGCGCTCGGCTACTACACCAACCTGATCACCTCCGGCGTCGGCTTGAGCGAAGAGCGCCTGATCGCGCTCAAGGCCGCCGGCCTCAACCAGATCCAGCTCTCGCTGCAGTCGAGCGAGCGCGAACTCACCGACACCCTGGTCGGCGCGCGCGCCTTCGACCTCAAGGTGAAGGTGGCGCACCTGATCAAGGCCCACGGTTTTCCGATGGTGCTCAATGTGCCGGTTTTCCGGCACAACATCGGCCAGGTCGAGGACATCCTCGCGCTCGCCGAGGACATCGGCGTCGATTACCTCGAGTTCGCCAACATCCAGTACTACAACTGGGCGATGGTCAATCGCGACGAGCTGCTGCCGACACTCGAGCAGCTGCAGGCCGCCGAGCGCGCGGTGCAGGCGGCGCGCGAGCGCCTCGGCGATCGCATGACGATCTACTTCGTCATCCCCGACTACTACGAGGGCCGCCCCAAGGCGTGCATGAACGGCTGGGGCGCGATCCACCTCACCATCGCGCCCGACGGCGTCGCCATGCCCTGCCAGGAGGCGCGCGTGATCCCCGGGCTGGAGTTCGAGTCGGTGCGCGACCAGCCGCTCGGCTGGATCTGGCACGAGTCGCCGCTGTTCCGCAAGTACCGCGGCCTGGACTGGCTGCCCGAGCCCTGCGGGTCCTGTTCCGAGAAGGAGAAGGACTTCGGCGGCTGCCGCTGCCAGGCCTTCCTGCTCACCGGCGACGCGTCGAACACCGACCCCGCGTGCTCGCGCTCGCCGCATCATCACCTGATCACCGAGGCGATCGCGCAGGCCCATGCGCCCGGGCGCAAGCTGCAAGCGCTGGTCATGCGCAATGATCGCAACTCGCGCCTGCTGGCGCAGGGCGGCGGCTGCGGGTCGAACGCGGGGCAGAAGGGGGGCGGCGCCCGGCTCACGGTGGCGCGGGTGGAGGTCGATCATGTCTGATCTGCTACTGCGCGTGTTCGACTCCTCCGTGGTCACGGTCGTGATTGGGGTTGCCCTCACCGCGGCGCTGGCGCTGGTGCTGCGCGTGGTGATGTGAGGCGACGACGATCATGGAGATGCTGCTCGAAGTCGCCGCGCGCTGGCTGCACTTTCTCGCTGCGCTGGTGTGGGTCGGCCACAACTACGCCACGGCGGTCACCCGATCGCGCTATGTGCCGCTGACCGCGGCCGACCTGTCCGACCCCGACAGCCCGCGCCAGCGCGCGCTGATGCAGCGCGAGCACGGCACCTTCCGCTACGCCTCGCTGCTGGTGCTCGGCAGCGGCCTGCTGATCCTGTGGGAGCGCGGCTGGCTGGCCGAGGCGCTCAGCCTGCAGGGCAGCCTGGCGCCGCTGGGCGTCGGCATCTGGCTGGCGGTGATCATGGTGTGCAACCTGTGGTTCGTGCTGTGGCCGCACCAGAAGCGCGTGCTCGGCTTCGTGCGCGCGCCGCTGGACGAGCGCCTGCGCTGCTCGCGCGTCACCTTCCTGTCGGCGCGGGTCAACACCATGTTGTCGATCCCGGTGCTGTTCTTCATGGGGGTGGGGGCACATGGCGTCGGGCTGTTCTCCTGAGGGCGGCTTTGCGGACGCCTTCGCCGCCTGGCGGGCGCAGCCGGGCTTCAGCTTCTCGGCGGCGGCCGGGCCCCTGCCGGTCGAGGTCGCCAGCGAGGTCGCCGAGGCTTGCCGGCCTGGCCCCGGCTCGATCCTGAGCCTGCCCTTCACCGCGCCCACCTATCGCAGCCTGCAGGCCGAGACGGAGTCCTGCCTGCGCCGCCTGCTGGCGATTCCGGACGACTTCGTGGTGCTCTTCATGGCCGGCGGCGCGAGCGCGCAGTTCGCGCTGGTGCCGATGAACCTGCTCGGCGGGGCGGATGAAAGGGACGGGGTCCGCGGGGATGGCGTCCCCGGGGACGGTGCGTTCGCCAGCGCGGTGCGTGGCGCGGGGGCTCGCCGCGTTCGGGGCGAAACGGCTGCGTTGTCCGCGCAGGCGCTCTACATCGACAGCGGACACTGGTCGCGACGCGCGATCAGCGAGGCGCAGCGTTTCGGGCGCATCGGCGTGCTCGGCGTGCCAGCTCTGGCGGGTGACGCGTTCGTCGTAGATCAGGCGCTGCAGCAGGAATCGCAGCGGGGGCCAGGGAGGAGGGTGCAAAAGTGGCCGCAACAGGGGCCGCAGATCGCGCGCGATCCGTCGATCGCCTACGTCCATGTCACCCCGAACGAGACCGCCGACGGCCTGCAGTTTCCGGCCTTGCCGGACACCGCCGCGCCGGTGGTGGCCGACCTGAGCTCCGAGCTGCTCACCCGAGCGCTGGACTGGAATCGGCTCGGCCTCGCCTACGCCGGCACGCAGAAGACGATCGGCACGCCCGGGCTCACGCTCGTCGTCGTCCGCCGCGACCTGCTCGGCCATGCCAGCGGCGGCACGCCGCGGGTGATGGACTACGGCGCCCAGGCCGCGGCCGAATCGCGCCTGTGCACGCCGCCGGTGCTGCCCGTCTTCGTGGCCCATCGCATGCTGCACTGGATCGAGCGCGCCGGCGGCGTGGGCGCGATGAGGGCGAGGCTCGAGCGCCGCAATGCCCTGCTCGCGGCCGCGACGGCCGAAGGCGAGGCTGGCGGGCTCTATCGGCGGCACGTGCCCGAAGGCTGGCGCTCGCGCGTCAATCCCTGTTTCCAGTTTGCCGACGACGCACTCTGCGACCGCTTCCTCGCCGAGGCGGAGGCGGCCGGCCTGCGCGATCTGCGCGGCCATCCCGCGTGCGGCGGGGTGCGCATCAGCCTCTACAACGGGCTGGCGGATGCGGCCGTCGAGGCGCTCGCCGACTTCCTTGCCGCGTTCGCGCGACGCAATGGTTGCGGTGCCCGCCGCGTCGGTGCGCCACCGGTCGCCGCGCTGGAACCATGATCCCGCCACTGAGCCCGCGTGCCTTGCGCACGCGCTGGTCGCTGCAGCGGCTGTCGCGCTGCGCGTCGGCTGCAGGCGCGCCCGCCGCTGTCTCGCCTGCGGGGGTCCCTGCTGCCTGGGGCGCTTCCAATCGGGGCTCGCCTGTCATCGTTCCGCCCGCCAGCGTCCGAGCAGCCGCCGTCGCGCCCGTCACGGTCCGGTCAGCCTCGAACGCCCGCGCGGCGAGGGTGGATTCGCGCCTGACCGGTCGGACGGTGGAGGCGATGGGCCTGTGCTTTCCCTCGCCGCTGCTCGTCGCCGCGGGCTTCGATCGCCGTGGCAGCCTGCTCGCGCACGCTGCCGCGCTCGGCCTGGGCGGGGTCGAGACCGGCAGCCACCGCGCGCACTCGACGGATCTGCCGCCGCTGTTCGCGGTCGCGGCCTGGCGCCACGGTAAGGGGCAGTGCGGTGCTGCCTCACCCGCCCGGCCGTGTCACGGGCTCAGCCTGGCCGTGCCGGCGCACACGGCCGATGTACGGCGTCGATCCGAACGCCTGTGCCGCGCGCTGGCGGCGTGGCAGGCCGACGCGGATTACGCCGTCCTCAACCCGGCGCGCAGCGGCGTCTCGCCGGCGGAGTGCGTCGAGCTCGTCGTCGCCCTGGGCGAATTGCGTGACCGGCTGCCGCGCGCCCGGCGCCTGGCGCTGGTCGCCAAGCTGCCCCCGGCGTGGATGGCGTGCAGCGGCGTGGCGGACTGGGCTCGGAGCCTGGTTGCCGCGGGGGCCGACGGACTGCTGGTGTCGGCCGAGGCGTCGCCACCGCGGCAGGCGAGCGCGCGGCTGGCCGCACTCGCAGAGGCGGTGGGCCCGCGAGTGTGCCTGATCAGCGTTGGCGGCATCGACTCGGTACGCGTCGCCGAGGCGCGGCTGGCCGCTGGGGCACGCCTGGTGCAGGTCCATCGCGCGCTGCTTGGACCGTCGCCGCGGGTGGCGTCCCTGCTCGCCGGCCTGGGCGCGCCGACCGCCCGCCACCGTTTCGCCGCGCAAGGTCGGGGCTGATCGACGCGGCGCGCACGGCTCTTGCTTGTCTGTGCCGGCGGCCATTCCGGCCGCCCCCACAGGCAGACACCCCGGAGCCGCCCGCATGACCTCGACGCTCGCCTTTCTCGTCGCCGCACGCCGCTGCGAAATCCACGACCTCGAGCAGCTCGCCCGCAGTTGCGAGCTGGTCCAGGCGGTGAGCGAGCTCGTCCACCACCTGCAGGGCGAGCGTGGCGCATCCAACCTCTACCTCGCCTCCGGCGGCGTCCGCTTCGGCCCCGAGCGCGCGGCGCGCATCGCCGCCAGCCGCGCGGCCGAGGCCGCAGTGCGCGCCTGGCTGGCTCGGCCCGAGGTTTGCGGCGCGGCGCCGGCGCAGGCGATGCCGGGCGGTGCGCGCCTGTTCACCCGCATCGCGATCGCGCTGCATGCGCTCGACGGCCTGGTCGAACTGCGTGAAGCGATCGCGCACCGGCGCTGCGCCGCACAAGAGGCGACGCAGCGCTTCAATCGCGTGATCGCGGCGCTGCTGTCCCTGGTCTTCGAGGCCGCCGACGTCGCCGCCGACCCCGCGGTGTCGCGCCTGCTGGTGGCGCTGTTCAACCTCATGCAGGGCAAGGAGTTCGCCGGCCAGGAGCGCGCGGCGGGCGCGGCGGCGTTCGCCGCCGGTACGACCGGGCGGGCGGGCGAGCAAGGCCTGCTGCATCTGATCGAAGCGCAGGAAGCGTGCTTCGAGCGCTTCGAGACCTTCTGCCCGCCCGACACGCTGGCCTCCTGGCGCGCCGCGCAGGCCGCGATGCCCTTGGCCGAACTCGAGCGCCTGCGGCGCAAGCTGATCGCCGCGGGGCAGGGCACCGCCCTGGCGCCTGCGCTGGCCGAAGCCTGGTTCGCGTGCTGTTCGCAGCGTCTCGACCAGGCCCGGGAGGTCGAATCGGCGCTCGCCACCGAGCTGCGCGCGACGTGTGCGCAGCGCATCGCGGCCCTGCAGGTCGATCCGGACGACCCACAGGCCGTGCTGGAGGAACTCGTGGGACGTTCCGACGCCGCAGCGCCACTCGGCATGCTCGTCGCCGGGGAGACGCCGGCCGGCGATCCGGTGGGCGAGGGCGCTCGCGCGCCGGCCGTGGCGGCCGAGCCGCTCGGCCCGCGGCTCACGCGCTCGATCGTCGATGTCCTGCACGCACAGTCGCGCCGTCTGCAGGCGATGAGCGACGAGCTCGTTGCGGTGCGCGCGACCCTCGACGAGCGCAGGCTGATCGAGCGCGCCAAGGGCGTGCTGATGCGTCATCAGGGGCTGGCCGAGGACGAGGCCTACCGCTTGTTGCGCCAGACGGCGATGAACCAGGGCAGACGGCTGGCCGATGTGGCGCAGGCCGTGCTGGCGGTTGCGGAGTTTCTTCCCGAGCGCAGATAGGCGTTTTATTGCACTGCAGCAGTGCGCATCGGATGGCGGCCGCACCGCTACGGTGCGGGTCGCGTGCCCCGCGTTTCTTGCACGCGACCGACAAAGAATTGATTTCAATCAATTTTTAGACCTCGTCGAAACTGGCACGACTCCTGCAATAACGGATTCGAGGCGGAGCCAAGGACGGCTCGACACTCGCCGCGGGCACGCGCACCGCACAAAGGACAACGGCGTCCATCTGCCCCTCGCGCATGCGCAGGGTGGCGGATGGGCGCCGTGCTGTTTCCGGGTTCATCTCAAGGAGTCGATCATGAAGCACAAGGCACTGGGACTTTCCGCAACGGCGCACGGCGAATTCAGCCGCCGCGATTTCATGCGCAGCGCCGCTGCGCTCGGTGGCGCGGCGATGATGGGCGGGCTGTGGTCCGGCACGGCGCGGGCCGCAGGCGGCGCGCTCGAGACGACGAAGGCCAAGCTCGGGTTCATCGCGCTCACCGACGCCGCGCCGCTCTTCGTCGCCGACGAGAAGGGCTTCTTCGCCAGGCACGGCATGACCGAGGTCGAGGTGCTCAAGCAGTCGTCCTGGGGCACCACCCGCGACAACCTGGTGCTCGGCTCGGCGCGCAACGGCATCGACGGCGCCCACATCCTCACCCCCATGCCCTATCTGATCAGCAGCGGGGCGATGACGGCCAACAACGTGCAGGTGCCGATGTACATCCTGGCGCGCCTGAACCTGGCCGGGCAGTGCATCTCGGTGGGCAACGAGTACAAGGACCTCAAGGTCGGCACCGACGCCGGCGCGTTCAAGGCGGCGCTCGCGGCCAAGCGCGCCTCGGGCAAGGCGGTCAATGCCGCGATGACCTTCCCCGGCGGCACCCACGACATGTGGATCCGCTACTGGCTGGCGGCCGGCGGCATCGACCCCACGCGCGACATCGCCACCATCGTCGTGCCGCCGGCGCAGATGGTGGCCAACATGAAGGTGGGCAGCATGGACACCTTCTGCGTGTGCGAGCCGTGGAACCGCCAGCTCATCAACCAGGGCATCGGCTACACCGCCAACACCACTGGCGAGCTGTGGCACAACCATCCCGAGAAGGCCTTCGCGATGCGCGCCGACTACGTCGATGCCAACCCCAACGCCACCAAGGCCCTCATCAAGGCGGTGATGGAGGCGCAGATGTTCTGCGAGGACCCGGCCAACCGCGAGGAGGTGGCGCGCATCTGTGCCAAGCGGCGCTGGATCAACGCCCCCTTCGAGGACATCGTCGATCGCATGCGCGGCGACTTCGACTACGGCACCGGCCGCGTGGTCGAGAACAGCCCGCAGCAGATGCGCTACTGGAAGGACCAGGCGTCCTACCCCTTCCAGAGCCACGACCTGTGGTTCCTGACCGAGAACATCCGCTGGGGCTACCTGCCGAAGGACTTCGACATGAAGGGCTGGGTGGGCAAGGTGAACCGCGAGGACCTGTGGCGCCAGGCGGCGCAGGAGCTGGGCGTGGCGGCGAGCGACATCCCGGCCTCGACCTCGCGCGGCGTCGAGACCTTCTTCGACGGCAAGGTCTTCGACCCGGCGAATCCGCAGGCCTATCTCGACAGCCTCGCCATCAAGACCCTGCGCGGCTGAACGCCGTGCCCCTGCATGCATCCTGAATCCGCAAGGAGCCCGACATGAGCAACACGACTTCGATCGCCGGTCCGGCACCGGCCGCTGTCCCGCCGCCGCCTGCCTGGCGCAGTCACGCCGCCGCGTTCGCGCAGTACTTCACCCGGCACGCCCTGCCGCCGCTGGTGGTCATGGGCCTGCTGGTCGGCATCTGGGAGCTGCTGTGCCGCGCGCCCGGCGCAGCCCTGCCGCCGCCGAGCCAGGTCATCGCCGACACCTGGGAGCTGATCGTCGAGCCCTTCTTCGACAACGGTGGCAACGACGTCGGCCTGGCCTGGCAGATCCTCGCCAGCCTCGAGCGCGTGGCCTACGGCTACCTGCTCGCGGTGATCGCCGGGGTGAGCCTGGGCGTGCTGGTCGGGCAATCGACCTGGGCGCTGCGTGGGCTGGACCCGATCTTCCAGGTGCTGCGTACGGTGCCGCCGCTGGCCTGGCTGCCGATCTCGCTGGCCGGCTTCCAGGACAGCAACCCGTCCGCGATCTTCGTGATCTTCATCACCGCCATCTGGCCGATCATCATCAACACCTCGGTCGGCATCAGGAACATCCCCGAGGACTACCGCAACGTCGCCCGCGTGATCCGGCTCAATGGCGTCGAGTACTTCTGGAAGATCATGCTGCCGGCGGCCGCGCCCTACATCTTCTCGGGGCTGCGCATCGGGGTCGGCTTGTCCTGGCTGGCGATCATCGCCGCCGAGATGCTCATCGGCGGGGTGGGCATCGGCTTCTTCATCTGGGACGCGTGGAACGCCTCGCGCATCAGCGACATCATCCTCGCCCTCGTCTATGTCGGCGTCGTCGGCTTCCTGCTCGACCGCACGGTCGCATGGGTCGGCAAGCGCGTCACCCGTGGCACCAGCCCCGCATAAGGAGCAGCGATCATGAGCCAGCCTTACCTCAGCATCTCCCGCGTCGACATGGCTTTCACCCGTGGCGGCGTCACCAACCCCGTGCTGAAGGACGTCAATCTCGACATCCAGCGCGGTGAATACATCTCGCTCATCGGCCATTCGGGCTGCGGCAAATCCACCGTGCTCAACATCGTCGCCGGCCTGCTGCGCGCCACCTCGGGCGGGGTCATCGTCGATGGACGCGAGGTCAATTCTCCGGGCCCGGACCGCGCGCTGGTGTTCCAGAATCACTCGCTGCTGCCGTGGCTGACGGTGTATCAGAACGTCGAGATCGCGGTGCAGAAGATCTTCAAGGGCAAGCGCAGCGCGGCCGAGCAGCGCGACTGGATCCTGCACAACCTCGACATGGTGAGCATGAGCCACGCCCTCGACCGTCTACCGGCGGAGATCTCCGGCGGCATGAAGCAGCGTGTGGGCATTGCCCGCGCGCTGGCGATGGAGCCCAAGGTGCTGCTGCTCGACGAGCCCTTCGGCGCGCTCGATGCGCTCACCCGCGCCCACCTGCAGGACGAGGTGATGCGCATCCAGTCCGAGCTGCAGAACACGGTGATGATGATCACCCACGATGTGGATGAGGCGGTGCTGCTGTCCGACCGCATCGTGATGATGACCAACGGCCCCTCGGCCACCATCGGCCAGGTGCTCGACATCGACCTGCCGCGCCCGCGCGACCGCCTCGAACTCGCCGACGATGCGCGCTACACCCACTACCGTCACGAGGTGCTGAGCTTCCTGTACGAGAAGCAGCGCAAGGTCGAGCCCATCGCCCGTGCGCGTGCGCGTGCGCCCGAGGCGGCGGCCCGCAGCGCAGGTGGGTTACGCGCCTGAGCGGACGCGGCGTCGCACCCGGGTGGTGCGGCGCCGCGCTGCGTTGCACTGCAGCAGTGCGTGCCGAGCGTCCAGAGACGCGTGGATCGCCATACCTGCATCGTCTCTGGCGGGATCGGGCGGTGTGCGGCATCTGGCACGCTTGATGCAAGGAGATTGTCGCGGGCGGACCAACGGCGGTCCGGCCGACGGCAGGACACACGAGGCAGGACTTCGGCATCTGGACAACGGCGTCCATTTCGACCGCTCGCGCATGTTGCGCGGGGGACGGAATGGGCGCCATACGCTTTTGGGGTACAGGGTGAAGAATCAGCACATCAACGAGCACGCCGAACCTGGCGCGGCCGGCCACGACATCCGGCGAACCAAGCCGGCGTTGCTTGTCGTCGATGGCGTCGGCGCGGCCGATTGGGGGGCGTTGGCCACTGGTCGCGCCACGCTCGTCTTTCGTCGTGGCCTGCCACAACTGCTGCAGATCGTCGCCCGCCTTATCGCGGCGGGCATGGCGCGCAGCACGCCAGCCGCGGTGGTCTGCCTTGCGCAGCAGGACGCGCGCCCGACGCAAGGCTCGGGTTCGAGTGTCAGCCTGGGGGCGACCTTGAGCGAACTCCCCGCGCGCATCGTGGGCGAGCCCCTGCCTGCCACGGCCCTGATCGTTGTCGGGGCGCTGGCTGAACCGGTCGACGCGCTGGGCGAGCGTCTCGGCAGCCTGCTCGTCGACCCCGCGCCGGCCGAGCAGGCTGCGGCCTGACGAATTCCGCTTTCACGTATTGGTGTTTCCGAGGAGCAAGATCATGAAGAAGATGAAACTCGTGTTGGTCGGCAACGGCATGGCCGGCGTGCGCACGATCGAGGAGCTGCTGAAGCTCGCCCCCGATCTGTACGACATCACCGTGTTCGGCGCCGAGCCGCACGGCAACTACAACCGCATCCTGCTGTCGCCGGTGCTGGCGGGCGAGATGACGCTGCCCGAGATCATGCTCAACGATCTCGACTGGTACCGCGACAACGACATCACCCTGCACGCCGGCCGGCAGGTGACGAAGATCGACCGCGTGAAGCGCAAGGTGATCGCCGAGGCGGCCGACGGCAGCGTCACCGAGGCCGACTACGACCGCCTGCTGCTCGCCACCGGCTCCACCCCCTTCATTCCGCCCATCCCCGGCAACGATCTGCCCGGCGTGCTCGGCTACCGCGACATCGCCGACACCGAGGCGATGATCGAGG
>ERZ1645192.3106-NODE-3106-length-13665-cov-6.383027_pt1 | contig 13665 bp, 35 predicted proteins | sample MGYA00575354_ERZ1645192 | MGnify/ENA primary metagenome ERZ1645192 (study PRJEB40844, sample SAMN11349763) | freshwater sediment metagenome | isolation source: river sediment | host: Sediment | place: India: Faizupur Khadar , New Delhi | collected 2017-02-21 ... | reverse complement strand
CACTCACCGCCCTTATAACTTGACTCAATAACCCAAAGATATTTGCGCATTAGTACCTCCGCCTTGCGTCTTCAACGAGTTGTTCGTGTGTCCTGTCAAATACTTTGTCAAACCCCGGGTCTATAACCCTCTTCTCGTGTTCATCGACCTTCTGGAGCACACGCAGAAGGATTAGATAGCCGATCAAGTCAAGCACTGTATCCTCGGGCACCTTATCAGTATCCTTTCCGCTCTTGAGACGGTTAAGTTTATCATCAATACGGACGTTAATCTGCTCCATTGCTGTGGCCTTTGAGAACAGGTTAATCGGAAACATAAATGAGTTTCCATAGGCCTTGTTCTTCGCCAACAACAAATCTTTCACCGCAAGGCACTCTCGTGTGATTAAATCTCCTACAGGTATTTCCATTACTCATCCTTTCTTTTATCGTCATTGACGATGGTTTTTTTGAATAAAACATTACCGGCTACGTGGAAGATCACAACACCCTCTGGGTTCATGAATCCCGGGGCCGCCTCGCTGCCATTCAGTTCAAGAAACTGAAGAGCTACTGTAATATCCAGAATGCTGAATTTTCCACGGTGCAATACCGGGACAACATGGCAGCATGCCGGGGGAGGATTGGGGTATTTTTCCAGATCACGATCTTCGCCCCAGCGCATAACATTGAAAAGACTAAAGCGCCTTTCTCCCTTGGGAAGACCATACCCTCTCTGTATCCCGGAGCCCCACCATTCTCCATGATAAACACCCTGTCCGCAATCTTGAAAGTCCTTTTCGTGGGCCTCAACCCATGCCGCAAATCCGTGGTTATCGCTGTCCTTTGTGAGCCATCGATTTTTACTACCAGCCCAAACATCACCATCACCATCAACCCACACAACCCCGTTTGCTCCGTCAATTTTTTCAGTTAATATCATTTCCCGTGATAATCTTGGGATTTTTGGGAATGGTATAAACCTTGGGGCCCCACCATTCTTCTCGTCACATCGGCCACACGTCCTTATTGCGTGACAGTTATGGCAAACAACATCACATTTTGCCAACTCTTCCTGAAGAGACGACATTGAAACATCCCACCGGGAGCCAATATCAAACTTCTTTTCTCCACGGACGTGGTCAAGGGATAAAATTTCAGCTGGTCCCCAAGTCTTGCAATCAACACACCCGGACGCAATTTTAAAAGAGTCAATATAATGTTTTCTCGCATCATACGCTTTTTGTTTCCACGCAAGTTTAAACATTTTTTTCCTCCCATAGTTTTTTGCACTCTACGTTCTCGTTAAGCATGAAATCATTTTCGTCTCCACAGAAAATAATATCATCCACTTCCATCCGGTCGATGATCTTCCCATCGTGCACCAATCGCAACAACGTGGTTCCATACTCTGTAACCGTCTCAACCATTATACCTGCCATCTTGTTCCTCCTGAATTAAAAGTCTTTTCAGCGCTCTTTGCATACCAATCGCTGTTCTTAAACACGGGTCAACATTAAATTTTCTCCAGTGCCCATGTTTCTTAGACACAACACCCAGCCGGTCGCATGGATACCCGTAATATTTATTATACGGGCATTTATCGCATGCACTTTGGAGCCCAACCAACTTGCACAGGGGACAGTCAGCGTCCATGTGCCGCACCTCTTCACCGGTATTCTTCCATATACGACCATGGCATGTCGAAATTATGATTTTATCACCCTCACGCAGGTGTGTTATAATATCCTTCTCCCAATGCTTGATCGAGTCTTCTATTGCCTTCCGTTCACGCTTCGTCCACTTCATTGCTGACCCTCCCTAGTATTCTATCGGTTTCTTCTCTGGTAAACTTTTGTTTACCCTTGGCTTCCTTAGGTTTCTGTTGCCTCTTCTGGGCTTTCATAAAACTAAAGGCGGCCTGTTGTTTTAACACATCTATTGGTTTCATCACTCCTCCTCATTCCAAATGTCTGTAAGTCCCGGCTTCAGCAGCCTGATCATGTGTGTCCAGAGAGTTTCCCGGAGTTGCATGGCCTCACGGTAAGCACCGTGAATACTCATTTCCCCAAAGATCGACTTGAAGTAGTGCGGATTAGCCTCCATGTATTTTCGAAAGGCCCGTATGTCGCTCCTGTCCACACTCGCAAGCTCATTCCCATCGCATTCATAATTCATGACAACCCCTTCCTATACAAATATACCCAAGATCGACCCCAGCGGTGCAACGAAAATTCCGATGACCCTCATAACAAACATCGTAGTCAACGGTGTAACGTCCATTTCACAAAGTTTAAAGATGTTTGCTACCCATCCGCCAAACCCAACCAGAAAAATACAAAACCCCAATAATATCGTGCCCAACTTAAATTTTTCTTCGCCTCTCATAATAGCCTCCTATGTAAAGAATTTCTTTGATACTGTGTTAAAGTACATCTGCACCCGGCCCTCTATACCAAACTCACGGTTCTTCTTCACATAAACAACCGTGTCCGCAACATCCTTCCCCTGGCTCCTTGCCTTCTCAATCTTGTCGGCCTCAGTCCTAAAGAGTACGATCACGTTATCGGCCAAATCCGTGATGTTTGAATTTCCCTTAACATCTACCTTCCCCGGCTCGTCACTGTCACTCATGGTCTTCCGGGGATGGGCAACCAGGTGCGCATGGACGTTAAACTTCTTTGTGAAGTCACACAGGGAAGAGACAAACCTCTTCTGCTCGTTGTATTCGTCACTCAGATCAAGGTTAACCTTCATCAGTGAGTCGATGACAAAGTGTTTACAGTCATATCTCCGGGCGGCATATTCAAAATCCTCAAGTAATTTAACAGGTTCCACGCTCCCAACCGTGTTGATGATATACACCCGGCCATTCATCCACTCGAGATATATATCCACCTCGGTGCTATCCAGGTGATCTTTTTCAGCCATCTGCACCAGCGCCCAGCGCAGGTATCTTTCCGGGGGCATTTCTCCAGAATAAATACAAGTCCGCTCTCCACGCTTGGCCAGGTCCAACAGGCTTTGGTTTAAAAACGTTGACTTCCCGGAGCCGTTCCGACCGGTTATAATACTGACCTCTCCACCCCTCCACCCCTTTAGAATATCTGTCAACATATCCCAGGCGGTGGCCGTGCCGAATAAGCTGGCCCCGGCAGCGAATATCTTTTTGATCTTTTCACCGAAGAACACAGGGGACACGATGCTCTCAGGCGTGAGCTCCATTGCGTTCTCGAAACACTGCTTTATATCATCAAGCGGTGTTCCCTTCTTCAAACACTCATTGGCATCTTTGTACGGAAGCGTTACAATAACACAGCGCCACATCCCAAGCTTCCCGGCCAGGGTTATCGCACCCTCCCGGCCAGCGCTATCGCTATCAAAACACAGGTAAATCTTTTTAAAGGTCTCTAAAAACTCCCACTCACCCTCAACCCACTGCATCCCGGTGGCTCCGTTGGGTACAGACACGGCCTCAATCCCATACTGGTGAAGGGCCATAGCATCATATTCACCCTCACAGATAATAATTTCATGACCTTGCACATTATCACGGTTGAACAGCAGGGGCTCAGCGTCCTTCTCCTGGTACATCTTGTGCTTTTCCACAATATCTCGATACTTGATGTTGGCCAGCTTTCCATTTTTATAAAACGGAAGCATAACTGTATTTGCCTTCGCTCCAATATGGAAGTGCTTAATCGTCTCAGCTGTAAACCCACGGCCCTGAAGATATTCAAAGACTGGTATCTGATCTACGGCTATAGACTTTCCTTCAATCTCGACCACTTCCTTCTCGGGGAGTTTATAGGTCTTCTTTTTATTATTCACGAACGTTCTTGGGGAGTTAAGTTTCTCTGGATTATCCCCAAGCTTCTTCTGTAAATCCCAGAAACTCCCACGTACTCCACAGCCGTTCAGGTGAAGACAGTTGAATGCGCCCGTGATCACATTGATCGCAAACTTGCGCTCCTTGTCACCGTCTGGGCAGAACGGGCAGTTCATCATAAGCTCGTCACCCCTTCTACGGTACGGGAATCCCTTCTTTTCGATATAATTTAAAACTTGATTACTCATATTTCTCCTTTAAAATCAGTGGTAGGCCAGGGCCTAGAATACAGGCACCAATGGCATGGTGGCCATCCTGTACCCAACGGTGCCGACCGCTATTAACCATCTATCGGCCTCAGACCTACCCATGAAAGTTTTCTCTGTCCAATTCTTGATCAATAATCAAAAGTCCAACCTCACGCTCCACTGCCTGACAAATCTCAAAACGGAAAAACTCATCGTCAGTTTCAATTCCCTCCAGAATAACTGCCCGGTCGAGATCAGTCACCAGCCGGTCATCACCTGTCAGTGTGTCCCGGATGTCTCCTAGAATGTAATCAATCACCCGATACTTGTTTGTATCCGGGTTCTTAGCCACATTTGCGTACACGGTTATATCAAAGCCCGCATGCCTTACTACGATCTTCATTTCCAAACTACCCCTTTCTTGGGCCTTAAATAGCCCTAAAATCGATTTTCTTTTTTACCCACCCAATCGTACCAGCCAGCTATTAAAATTGAACCTTGGGGTTAATCGTGGCTACAAACCCCCTTTTATACCGTTCTCGTAACGCACCTGCACCCATCCTAAACGTATGAAGTGGACACATCTCTGTTTGACAATCTTCTACCGCAAGTCGGTTGTCCCCCATGCACTCGAGACAATTTTTCCGTATGTTTGCCAGCTTACCCCGGCCAGAAAGCCGTAAATTAAACAGTTGGCATTGCTTCCCGGTGACTATCACCTTCTCGCCACCACACACGGCCACCTGTCTCAGGGTACCATTAACACACTCTCTACAAAATGCTCGAATAGCCTCACCAGTTGTCATCATCAACTCCTATTTCTTTTTGATAATCCAGGGCTCGTCATTCCCCGAGCTCTTTGGGTTATTGCTGTACTGCCAGGTCTTCACAGCCGCCTTCCAGTTTTTCATCTTGTTCTTACCAATCATCCATCCCTTGCTCTCATAGAAAGCGACAAACCGATCAGCGTCCACATCCCACCCCTGAGCCGTGATATAATCCTGAACTTCTTTTTGCTCTGGTGGTTGAAAAAGTTTTCGTGGCACGTCAGTGCCCGTATTACTTATTTCTTTTATTTTCCTTTCTTTTCCTTTCCTTTCCTTTCCTTTCTTAGCATTGCCTTCGCATTCAGGTGGCATTGCGTTCGCATCATTACCCTTAAATAACCAACGCTTGCTGGCAGACTCTGATGCTTTTTTACTCTTATTTTCCATCTCTTTTAGACGTTCTAAAACAGATACCGATGACACAATTCCACCACTGATGGTGAACAAATCAAAGTCCTCGATCACGCTCCTAACAATTTCGCAATCCACTTGCAATTCAAACGCAATGCGTTCGCATTCAAACGGCAAGTAACCAAACTCTTGATAGAGCATTTCAACAATACACCAGTAAACCCCAACCCCGGTCATCTGGTGTTTCATTCTGAGGTTTATCATCTTACGGTCTGACCTTGCGTTCAGATCATGACTAAAATAATAAAGTTTTTTGTTCATACCATCTCCAGTTTTTTTGAAATGACCGGGGCTTATCATGGGTACATGTAATGAACCCTCAAGTCCTCACGGATATTGAAACCCCGGCCATTGATTTAAAAAAGCTTGTAACATATGTTTTTGAAAAAGTCAATCTTTTTTTCTATCAGGTGTTTGCTGGTAGTTGCCCTATTCACTCCATGATTTAAACAAGATGGCCACAACAATCACCATTAAAACAATTCCAATTTCAACGTTCACGGTTATTCCTCCAGGCTCAGCGCCAGATCAATATCATCGTCCAGGTGTTTCTGCTCAATCGCACACGTAAAACCAACGTCCTTATAGAGACCAGACTCCAAGTCTCGATAGACCTTCTCCAGGCTGCTTAGGACAATATGCCTGTGCCTGTTCGCCACGTTCTCGCCTTGGCGCACTGAAATGATCGTAATACCCTCGATGGAATATTCGATGCACTTCGTGCCCTCAAAGGTGGCGGACACATCTACCCGGAGCCGCACGTTTTTATCGCCATTGTTGAAGTAATAGTTTACCTTCATTGTCTAAGCCTCCGTAACTATGTATTTTCTTACGCCTTCACAATACTTCCCATTCACGGGGCTGACCCTGACCCTTTTACCACGGGCAGAACTGCGTGTTTGGCATACGATCATAGGCACCTGGGCATCACGGTGTTCACATTTATCATACACCCCCCAGACCTCCCACGATCTCTTTTTTGGAGCAGTCGGAGCTTCTTTAGTGGCCGTGTTATAATACAACGGGTTGTACTCAAGACTTCTGACAACGTCCATCCAATACTTGTGTCCTTGCTCTGTACCGGCCCACGTAAACGCACACCAGATATGCTCGGCTATGTCCTTAGGGTCATTAAAGTTCTTTTCCCTGTTCAACTCACCCGGCCCCTTTTGGATGACGATGTTTCTCAGAAAGCGGCCTTTGATCTCTCCACTGAGATATTTGTCTGCAAATTCTTTGTGTGTCACTATTGCACCTCCGCCAGGATATATTTTTTGATCGTGTATTCTTCACATCCACCCCAGGCCTTCTCCGCCAATTCCTTGGTGTCAAAGGCATCCAATATCCTATTCTCATAGGTGGACGCAACAACCCACGCCTCGGTTTTGGTTAAGTGGAATTTTGGGTTCGCCCGGAAGTTTTTGGCAGCCTCAGACCAATAGCTATGCCCTTCTGGTGTTTCACTCCACACAAAGCCAGCATATAAATAATCCTCACTGTCTTCCTTTATCGACTTGGGCACCACATCAAGGAACCCCTTGTAATTCAACAGGATACAGTTGCTGATATACCGCTCGTAAATCTCACCAGATAGATGTTTCTTGGCGAAATCACGGTACGTTTGGCCCTGCTGCGGAGCGTATCTCATCGGATTTTTATCCAGATCATTAGCAATATCAACCCAATACTTTCCACTGGGTTTGGCTCCTGCCCAGAAAAACGATGATCGCACAATGTGCGCTGCATCATCATCGGTCATGGTCTCCAGGGGAAGAGCGCTTTCCGCTGCCATAGCCGCAAGAAACCGCTCTTTGACCTCACCGGACAGATACTTATCGACCCCCTGTCTGATTGTGATCTTCGGTTTTGGCGCATAATACTTCGGGTTATCCCTGAGATTGTTAGCCACACCCATCCAGAAGTTACGGCCCTGTGGTGTACGAGACCACTCAAAGCCGCAATCAATGAATTGATGCTCAGCGTGAAAGCCCTTTACACCCTCGCCCAACCGTTTCCTTTCGATAAGGTTCTCCATAAACAGCTGCTTAATCTCTCCACTTAAACATTTTTCCGCAAAACCCTCGTAATCCATTTTCTCCATTGTGTTTTTCTCCTTTGTTTTTATAGTGTTATGTTAAAAAGTTAACCCATTACTTTAGCCCCAGCCCCTTGAAATAAGCATCAATAATCTTAAGCTCAACCGCCAGGCAATCTACAGTGATAGACGATGCTTGCATCCTGTCCTTGGCCTCAATGTCATCGCTCACCCTTTCCTCAAAACCAATATCACGCTTGATCATTTTGACAGCATCGAGCGCCTTCTTCACGCTAACCTGCGCCTTCTGTAAGTCACCGAAAACCTTCAGTAACGTCATGACCGCAGCCTCTTCTACCATTAAACTCTTAGCCATAAACCAATTCCCCATTAAATTTAAGCGTTTTTGGATACGCTCGTTTATATGTGATCTCAATATCAAAATACCTGCACACTGTCTGCTCAAGAAACTTGAAGTCCGGGCCATGATCTAATTGTCTGAAGTGGCAGACCTCGTGGATTACGTAGTAAGTCCAAAATGCTTGATGATACTGACCGGCCCACTGAGGAATAATAGCCAGCCGTTTCTTGATCTTAGCCCGGCCACGCTTCCTGTTTTTAATTTGTATCTCCGGGGGCTCTATCCCCAGGATGATGGCGGCAGTCTTCGCAATGGCTTCACATTCCTTCTGGCCCATCTTATGCACCCCCCGTTAAATCGATCAGGTTGACCTGCCCGGCCTTTAAACCAAGGCGGCAGAGCATTACGTCCAGGTTATACCAAACACCCTCTCCTGAGGCATCTTTTGAGTAACACGTGCGCCCGGCTGCGTCCTGTTTCATATAAATACTGATCATTTTATCCTCCAATCAAAACCTGTTGTATATTATACCACAGGTAGGTTAAGTCACAATAAATCTGGAACCATCCACTGGTAGTAACAGCGCAAGCCACCAGGCACCCCAGACACATCAACAGCAGTAAGTAAATCCAGTCTATTTTACGGGTTTCTCTCATTTTTTCACCCCCATCAGACTTCCGATCAGCTCCCAGTACACCGGGCGAGACCGCTTCAGTGTTTCTTGCGTCTCAACTAAGCGCTTGATCTCATACTTATTTCGTCTGATCGCTGCATTCAGCACGTTCAACTCTTGCCGCAGGTGTTCTTCAACCTTTAATAATGCTTTTTTGTTCATGTTATAGCCTCCAGTTGAATGAGTCGGGCACCATCCAGACCCTTAGGGCCGCCTCAAAGATTAGTGGAATGCAGTGGACACTTTTGACCAGCAGCTCTTGCCGGGCTTCATCCCAGTCCTGTTGAAACCGGAACCGCCTGATCTTTATCTCTTCTCCTAGAATTATAAGAGCAAATCTCTTCATCTGTCTACCTCTTCCTGCGCTTCTCTCCCGGCCTGTTGATAATTCATGCCCTTCTTGAGCTTGGCCTCATATACTCTCTTGATCTCAATCCACCGGGCCAGCCGGGGCTTTACTGTATCCGGGACAGCCGGGCCATACACATCTTGGAACTTCCGGGAGGGGCCATAGTCATCGTAATTGCTGACCCCGGCCCATTTGACGTGGCCTGTTTCTTCATCGATATACAGCGCACAGGCAACATCCCAATATGTGGATTTCTTTTCTTTATTCCAGACCTCTCCGGGCTTCTTGGGGTTTGTAGTCTGAGAGCAGACCCTCACACCGTGAGCCGGGTGATCTTCGAGCCAGTATCTGATCTTACAGCGCAGGTGAAAACCATAAGGATAATCCTCAACTACATATGCGGTTTCTTTACTTATGTGTCCTGGTAATAGTATCATGATCATGCCCCCTTATTCGCTAATTGTTCCTCAACATACCACAGAACATCCACCCAGTATCCACGGAACCGTGGCGCATCCTCGTTCTTCCTGATCTCTTTCTTAACCATCCGGGGAGCCTGGGCACCATACAGCTCAAGAAACTGATTTGCTTTTTCATTTGGAGTCATTGGCTGCACCCACCTGGGACAAATATTGTCTGGTTAAGATCAGGACATCAACCCAGAAGAAACGCTTATTGGCCCACCTGTCAAACTGTTTAATATTGCACACGATCACACCGGGGGCAAAGCCGCCATATTTTCTTATGTGTGAAATAGCCGTGGCCTTTACGTCTTCAATCCTTTGTTTTTTCCGCATGTTAATCACCTGAATCGATATTGTAGTAATAATTGCACACCGGGCACCTGTATCTTGTATCACACCGGCCAACCTCACAGGCAATGAGCTTATGGCCCAGCTCCCTGCACTTCGTGACCTCTTCCGGGGTCTCTTTGCCCCAGCCGTTCGCATAACCTAAGCTCTTGCAATCTGTACGCATTCCTTCTGGCATGATTATTTCTCCCTCTCCCCGTTAAAGCCGATAGGTCAGCTGAAATTTATTCCTCAATCAATCCACTGTGAATAAGCCCATGAACTGTCCGGCCATAAAAACCCTGTAGGCCCTTCCATAATCCGTTGTCCCAGATATACTGCCAGGCAACCAACTGATCTTCCTCTGAAGCCCCCTCGCCCTCGCAAAATCCTTCAGCATATGCACAAGCCAGAAATGGGGTCATTGTCTTATAGAGATTGGTTTTTCTATACATTGTTTTCTCCTTTCATAATTGTGCTTTCGTGTGTACCCACGGGCCTCAACCGATGGGCACAGGCTAAAGTCAATTATTGAATATTGCTCACTCTGAAACACCTCATAAGATAGTCTGCAAAAATCTTTTACACAAATCGTATTACTCATCTCCCCCTCCTATGTAACTGTCGGCACATGATTGCAAATTCGTAGTGAACTTGCTCGTCAATGCCTTTAAGAATGATGGTTTTGGTCTTGTTTGGCATGGTATCCTCCTTTAGGTTGTTTTTATTAATCCACTGTTTATCATATCTTCAACAATTAGATTTTTATTGATTGTTCCAAAGAGCCAATATAGGCAATTATCGGAATTACCTCTAATATGTTCTAAAAATTCAGCAACCGATTGATATTTATAGTTTTGTTCAACATTTAACTCACTGGCGAATATTTCTTCTGCGGTTTTTAAATTGTCTGCAACCCTATAATACATTTTAGGTTTGTTTCGGATTTCATATCTTTTAGTAGATATTTCATCAAGAGTTATACCGTTTTTAGTCTTTAATGTTTGCATGGTTTGTTTCTCCTTTCATTGTTTGTTTAGCTTAATTATACAGCAATACTTATGCTAACTTTGCTTCGTTGATTGCGATCTTCTCCATCAGGTTATCAACGGCCTCGCCCGGGGTGTCGAACGCCTCAGACAAGGTGCTGTGCATACTGGTGTACGCCTGATATTTTGATTCCTCCTTTCCGTCCCTGGTTGACGTTCTGTCTAATTGCAGGGAACAATATTGCCCCGGTAATACCTTGACCAACTTCTCAAAAGCCTTGTCTTCGTCCTCTCTTGTAATCATTTGATTCTCCTTTTGTTTTGTTAAAATGTGATAAGTCCGTTACACGCTGCCACAACAAGGGAAATTATAAATAATAAAAACCACCATCCCTCTGCTTCCACAATCTTGATCTCCTTTCGTTCGTTCGCTTCATTAGATAGTATTGCAGGACACGTGCCAACATACAGAAACATACATACAATCTTTAATATCTAAAGCAATTCAACAGCTTACAGAATGAAATAAATATACGAACGTAATACGATCGCAATGCGAACGCATACCAACCCGGAAACAAATGTCGAGAAAACAGCCAAGAAACTAACACAGTCATCATTCGCTACTGTAACTATGCGACACAACACAGTAATCATTCGCTACGCTACCGGAAAGGATTGTCGAACGCTTTGGCAATGATTGTCGAATGGTGTCTATAATATAGACGTTCGGGGGCCAGGGCCTTATGATCATCGGTCAAGGAAACAGGTAATAGGGCAAACAGCCCAGGAAGTGACGAGCCCAGACCAGGAAAGTCAGAGGACAGCAATTTTTCACGGGCGGCCAGAGCCCTTTGGTCATCTCCAATAATAGGACAAACTCCAATGATCTTCCGGTGATCTCCGGTCATCTGATCAGCCTCTCAATCAGTCCCCAGGGGCTCGACTGTCACAGCATAGGTCAACCCCTCGATACTTCTTGGGATTTATCGCTGAATGCCATTAAATTAATAGACTGGTCATCCCCTGTCTTTCCACGGCCTGACGAGGTCTCAGACATACAGCCACGGGCATCTCCGGGCTTTGGGGTGTCCTGTCTTCCCCCGGCTGCTTGGGCCTATGACAGGGCGATCACAGGGCGAGGACAGGGCGAGGACAGGTAACTGCTTGTATTGACTGGGGTACCCGGGTATGTCGTCCGGGGGGTGTCCGGGGATTCGGTGGTCCTGCGTGGACCTCGCTCCGAGATTTACCGGTACTTTTTTGGGTTCCCAGAGAGCCCTGAAATGACCGTGGGAGTATGTCTAGGATGATTTAATGCCATTAAATTAACGTCCAAGGACCGTCCATAGGACTGGGATATACACATTTGTACACAAATATACATACATTCCCCACTTGACAAATTTGAAAGGGGTGATATATGAGTTTTCCAGAGAACGGGGTACTACCGCCCGACCAAATTTTTTTCCAGTATTTTTGGTATCAAATGATCGGCAATGATGACTGTTTGCTGCCGATATTGTACCACGCTGGAAGCGCAACGAGGAGATTACAGAGAATGAGGACTTTGACGGAGCACGAGTGGAATGAGATTCAGAGGGCGATACTCCGCTGTTTGGGAGATCACCGATTATGTCCAAACTGCTATGAGAGTTACATTCCGAACGACAGAGCCCACCAGAGGCTGGCAGTTGTGTACGACAAGTTCTTTAACAAGGAGGGGACATGAGTGTATCGCAGCCCAGACAGACACCCGAGGAAGAAATAGTTACACTGAAGAGGACGATCGAGGCTTGGAAGAAGGGGTACGATGGTCTAAAATGCTGTTTTAATTGCGATCACTGCGTGGATGACTGGGAAGGATACCACTGTTCTCTCAATAAGAAGGAGATTTATTTGGACCAAGTTTGTGGAGAATGGAAGACTGTGAGGATTACGGATGGTTAGGTTGGATTTATATATCGATGATGACAGCGCTGAGGCCCTGAAGACCCTGCATTCCTTTGGGTTGAACCGGTCTCAGATTGTTAGGACAGCGATTAAGGAGCTCCTGAAAACGGAGGCAATGATTAACCTGATGAACCCCGGGAAAGGGGACATCCTTAAGATCAAAAGTTACGGAGGTGACGATGTATCAGATAAGGATTAATGCGATTGATGGAGGTGGCTATGAGATGACCGTTGGCTGCCAGAGATTTTTCTACGGTACCCATGTCGCAATGGTGGCTGAGTTGAACAACTACCTAGAAACACAACAGAAGACTGAGGCACAGTACAACCGTTTCAAGTCGATGGCAAGCGATGTCAAGGACCATAATCCATTACGGACTACTATTGGTGCCGGTGGAGAGTGGGCTCCCGGAAGTTTGTCTCCTGCACAGCCCGTCTTTACGTACCGTGAACCAATCGATGGAACACGTTTATCACCAAATAGTTACGGTGGCACACTGACTGGTGCGAACATAACAGGACATGCAGCAAGTTCTGTGAGGTCGTAAGGAGAAAATATGAAAGATTCTAGGCTTATATGTAGTCACGAGAAGTCATGTGGGTGCGTTCGTACCCCCAAGAAACGTCAGGGTAAGGAAATGATTGTCGTTGCTGACAGCGTTGTGAACCCGGCCATGAACCGGTGTGGTGATTTTCTTCAGGGACGCAGTGATACGAAATACTGCTGCTTGACAAGACAGATGGTCCATATCATAAAATAGGAGAGCACAATGGTTGACGTAGGAATGACAGTATGGTTAATGACGGAAGAAGGCGATAGGAGTGGTGGGGATGACCCATGTGATCTCCTGATGCACGAGGAATACGTGATTAAACAGATCGATAGTTACCATGATGAAAAAATTCTTCTGCACTTCGAGGACACACCGGGACGGTACGCTCATCACTTTTTTGGAATAAGGAGCGAGATTAAAGATATGCAAGACAAAATGATAACACCCAAAAAGGAGGAAGTATAATGGTATCAGTTGCTTATGTTGGTGGGTTGTGGATTGTTGGTGAACTTTATGCAACAGTTCATGAAGATGTCCCTACGTCTTATTTTGATGAGCCGAGGCTTTATGTCTTCAACGGGAAGAACCACGGAATTATGAATATGCCCGGGGAGCCCAAGAAGATCGATATTTCCAAGGCCTCCCTGATTTATTCGGCCAATGGTG
>ERZ1645192.3105-NODE-3105-length-13666-cov-8.651973_pt1 | contig 13666 bp, 18 predicted proteins | sample MGYA00575354_ERZ1645192 | MGnify/ENA primary metagenome ERZ1645192 (study PRJEB40844, sample SAMN11349763) | freshwater sediment metagenome | isolation source: river sediment | host: Sediment | place: India: Faizupur Khadar , New Delhi | collected 2017-02-21 ... | reverse complement strand
ATGATAACCAAAGAAGATTTAATATTAGGACATCTTAAAAATCTAACTGATTCCGTTCATGATCTTAAGATTAATTCAGATAAAAATACAGAAACATTAATTCGTCTTGAAGAATTTCAAACTAATCATGTTGAAGTTACTCATAAGTTTTTAGATGATAAAATTAATTCATTGGAATTATTCAAAGAAAATACAGGAATACATAATCTTAAGGAATTACAAGATAAGTTAGATGATAAGAATGAATGGAAGAAATGGATGTCAAGATTTATAATAGCATTACCTGTAGGAATAATTACAGCTACAGTGGCATTATTACTTAAAGGATGTATAGGTCATTAAAATGGATATATTAGATTTTTTCATATCATGGCAATTTGCCTTAATGTCTTTCTCAATTGGTGTTATTGTATTCGCTCTTAAAAATACAATTGAAATACTTTTTTCATCATTCTCAATAACAAAATGGTGGACCGTTATTCAGCCTTTATTACCTATATTTATAGGTGCATTATGTGGTATGTTATTCAAATATTATCCATTTCCAGAAGGTATAAATAGTATATCTGGAAGAATTTTCTTTTCTATAGCTGCTGGAGAATTATCTTCAATAACTTATAGAACTATTAAATCATTATTAACTAAAAAATCAACTGAATAATTCATATATTTTTAACTTATCTATAGTTAATTTATAAATATTAATTCTAGGCTCTAATGTTTTCATTAATTGATTTTTACACAGGATTAATGTATTATTATAATTTAAATTATTTTGTATTTTAATATCTCCATAATATCTATATTCAATTTCTGGATAAGTATTATTTCCTCCATACATAACATCAATATTATTATAGATATTTCCATATTGACATTCTTTACATGTAAATACAATTCTATAATCTGTTCTAAAACATTCCATATATTTAAAACATATTGGACAAATTCTTAAATAATTGTATATTTTCATAAGTATTTTTTATGAGTTTTATTATTTAATAGATCAGATAATGTTGCTTTTGGAATATTGTATTTTTTAGATAAATCAGTTAATGTTGCGCCTTTAGAATGTCTCCAACGTAAAACAATACACATTTCTTCATCTAACCAAGACCAGGTGGCATTTTTTTTGTTGAGATTTGTCTTTTTTTTTACACATTTTTTTGTTATGCCTATGTGGTTCTTATTCTCGGAACTGTTATAAGAATTTATTACTTTATCTTCTAAAGTTAGAAGATTGATTTCAGGTTGCGCGGTAAGCTCATCTGTTAGCCATTGTGGATCTGGTATATCTTCATTATTAATTAATTTTAGAATATAAATAATATCATTATTTTCCATACAATGTTTTCTAAGTTTTTTAAGAAGACCACCATGGAATTTAGCATTTCCTTTAGATTCATAATCTTTATTACCATTTAATGCTTTTGTAACAGATGATTGATTTATATCAAATTCTTTAGCTATTTCATCTTGAGTTTTTTCTTCAATATAATATGAATTATAAACTGTATATTGCCATTCTGTTAAATTAATTTTAGCAACATCTCTAACAAGAGACATAAGTTTTTCTCTTAAAATCTCCAATCTTTTAATATCTAGTATAGATTCATCTTTATCTGAAAGACAACATAATTTTTCATAAGTTAGTGGAATTTCATGATAGAAATCTTGATATTTTCCACTTCTAGTTCCTCTTAAATCTATTTTATCTTTATGTCTCATAATTATTCATTCTGATAATGGATATTCTATATATTCATTGCTTAAATTTTTCTGTGCATTTATATCATTTGGTATTTTGTGTAAATAATGTATAAATCTACTATAATTTCTTAGACTTAACCAAAAACCATCTGGATTTTTTCCTACTTTTTCTGCTATTGATTTAGCTATATTATTTCCTGGAATTATAAATAGCATTTTGATTTTAAATTTATTTGACAAATAATAATGTACAACAAAAAAAGGTATTGATAATTTATTTGCTAATTTTCGTTGAACAAGACCTGTTTGATATGTTGTTTTTCTATTTTTTATGAATTCACCATCTTTATAATCTATAATAGAAAAGAATTCTACATCATTATTAATCCATCCATATTCCATACAATCAATATCTGTTTCTGTTAGATGTTCACCAAGTGCTCTATGTAATATCGATGGCAATAAACTTCTCATTAGTGTTTGTTCCTGTTTTACCATACATAATATACATATTTATATACTATGTTCATTGAAATAATTTAAATAGATATTCTTGAAGGTTTAATAGCTTGTAAAACAAATTGCCAACCATTGCCATTATCTTTAGACCATACTAATTTAAAATCTGCCTTATAAATAAAACGATAATCTGTCATTGTAGTTTTACCAATTTCATTTGTATAATTAGTTTGATCTAGAAAATGAAATGATTCTCTTGATATTTGTCTCGTGTGACCAATATCTCCATATGTCCAGGAATTATTTGGAAGTGGACATGTTCCACATATAAAACCATTAGGTTTAAGTATCCTATAAAAATCAGAAAACTCATTACAAAAGAATTTGAAGTCACCTTGAGTTCCAATATGTTCTAGTACCTCAAACGCATATATAGCGTCAAAATATTCATCTTCAAAAGGTAAAGGAATTATATTTAAATCATGTACTACATCTGGTTTATGATGATCGTTAAAATCTAAAGTAACTAAATTATGCCAATTTCTATCTCCATCTGGAGTAATTTTTTTAATTCTGGACGAGCCACATCCTAATAAAAGCTCACGGCGTGTTGACTGGTTATTTATCATGATTATTTTTCCTTTAGAAAGGCGTTAAAATGAGCAAAAATACTACTGAAGACTTTTGGAAACATGTTGAGAAAAACAAAGAAAATGATTGTTGGGAGTGGAAACTATCATGTGATAAATTTGGTTATGGTAAATTTTGGTTTAATAATAAAATTTATTTTGCACATAGATTTTGTTATGAATTTTTTGTTGAAGAGATACCAGAAGGTTTATTTGTATGTCATCGTTGTGATAATCCATCATGTGTTAATCCTATTCATTTATTTCTTGGTACCGCTAAAGAAAATTCACAAGATATGTTATCTAAAGGTAGAAGATTTCGAACTATTGGAGAAAATAATCCAGATGCTAAGTTAACAGATATTAAAGTTATAAACATTAGAAAATTATATTCAACTGGAGAATTTTCTCAGCAAAAATTAGCTGATGATTTTGGTGTATCTAAAAGATGTATTAATTTTATTGTTAATAGAAAACATTGGAAACATTTACCTTAATATAATCTATCAACTGATAATTCTTCAAACATTTCTTGACATCTTTTACAATAAAATTTGTTAGTTGAAAATAAATATGCTTCAATTATCCTTTCACATAAATCACATTCATATCTAACCTTATTCTTATCAATTATTCCTTCTTCTACTTGTCTGTAATAATCTTTGATAAATTCTTTCTCATCTTCTGTTAATTTATTTGTCATGTTTAAAATCCATTGAATCTAAATGTAAGAATTCATATATTATTTTTATGTGTTCAAGAAATTCATTTTGGAATAATCTTTGTTTCATCCAATTACATTTTTTACAACAAGTAACAATATTATCTTCTCTATATATTTCTTCATGATTTATTTTGTCAATTCCATTATAATAGAAATTTCCATTTTGTACTGCATAATCTGAAACTTTAACACCTAATTTTCTTTGTGATTCAAAAGTATTAAAATGACTGCATTTTTCTGTTCCACAATAAAAACATGGTTTCTGACTTAATTCAAGAAATAATTCGAATGATAATCCTTTTTTCTTATAATGATTATCTCGATGTACTTTCTTTGCTGATGTTATTCTAGGATCATTCTTCCTATTCGTTATCTTTCTAAATCCTAATTTTGAATATCCTTTTGGCATATTTTTCTCTTTTGCGGCTTGTCCTCATAACAACATATATCAATAAGATAATATAAATTAATAAAGAACAGTAACGGCTGAATTAATTTTCAAAACGTTTCATCCTGCTGATGTTGTTTTTATTCCAATTTCAGCAGGATTTTTTTCAAATATCTCTCTCTGTAACTTTTGTATTTGTCGAGAGTTACTTCGTAATATTGTAAATAATTAAATGAACTGACTCTCGACAAATGCATGGGGAGTATAGTATAGGGGGAGTAAGTATATTCTATAGTAGAGAATATTTGACAGTACATGTATGGTCATTTAATTAATATAGAAGTTATCATATATTTTAGTTAGGTAGACAGTAGAGTCTGTAGAGTTGATTATTATACAATAGGATTCATTGTATGATTTTGTTTTAGATATCTGGTTGATAATTGCTACAGCTCCACTATCATTGAATTTCTTAAGATATATGTACGCCTCTCCAAATGTATACCACCTTGACTCACATTCTATTAAATCATCAAATATTACAAATAATATATCTGTTTCATTATGAGATAATTTAAAAGAATTATCTATAGTTTTTTGGAATTGTGGCACTAAGTAATCTGGAATATCATTAATCATTATTACTTATTCCTTATCTTTAGTAGATATTAAACTTATAATATTTTAGATAATTGTGGAGTAAAATTAGGATAACTTTAGAAATTGTAATTTGAGTATATGCCAGGCAGTGCTCATGGTACATGTAGAAACTAATTTATAACATAAACTGGTTCTAATAAATTCATAACAAGACCTGGTCCATGAGTAAGGAATCTGCATCTCACTATGTCTTATCTCTAAAATCTTGTAATATTTTCAATAATATTTGAACTGACTCTCGACAAACGCATGGGGAGTATAGTATAGGGGGAGTAAGTATATTCTTACGCGTGAGGATTACATGTAGTTAGATGTAGTTACACTGCTTGCTAGCTAACTAACTCATACATACAAGTATTAAGTATTTTAGAGATTATTTAGCGGCACAATATAGAAAAATATAAGTTAAACTATAAAGATAATTACTAATTTAGTAAATTCAACGAACAAAAAAGCAGGGTATATATAGATATGGAACTTGATTGTTAAGGCATATTTTTCTTCCTATACAAAACGATATCCGATGAAGAGATTTTCAATGGTGTAAATTAATTCATCGGATATTTTTATTTTCTACTAAAATTCGAGCATTATATTTATGAGCAAAGAAAAACCTAAAATTGTTCTCTCTATGATTGTTAAAAATGAAGCCGAGGTAATAGCCAAAACATTGCTATCATTAAAAGATGTATTATCTTATTATGTAATATGTGATGATGTAAATACAACTGATAATACTGAAGCTATTGCTAAAGATATTTTAAAGGATATTCCAGGCGAATATCATAAATGTGAATGGAAAAATCATTCTCATAATCGCAATTTAGCCTTAGATTTAGCTCGTCCTCATGGTGATTTTATACTCATAGCAGATGCAGATGATCCTTGGACATGTGTCCAATCAGAATTCCAAAATCTTAATTCCAATTATCAATTCTATAATGTACTTATCAAACATAATTCAATTGAATATTATAGACCATTATTAATAAATTCAAAAGCTAATTGTAAATTCATAGGAGTTGTTCATGAATGTTTGGAAGGATTAAATTATGGTTCAAAATTAAATCATACATTTGTTACATATGGTGGCAATGGATCATCTCATGCATTACCAGACAAATTCTTAAGAGATGCCAAAATGTTAGAAGAAGATCTATTAATAGATCCTGATAATCCAAGATCATATTTCTATTTAGCTCAATCATATCGAGATGCAAATGATATTCCTAATGCTATAAAAAATTATGAAATCCGCTCAAATATGAATAAAGGTTGGATTGATGAAGTTTATATATCTTTATTGGAATTAGGAAAAATATATTCAACTATTCCTGCTTATTTCCATAAAGTAGAAAATACTCTCCTCCGCGCTTTTATCATCAATACCAATCGCTCCGAAGCTCTAATTTATTTATCTAAATTCTTCAGAGAACAAAATGAATATTTTAAATCATTTTTATATTCTAATATAGCTATACAAATACTAAAACCTAAAGATGCATTATTTATAGAATATGCATGTTATACATGGAAACCATTAGATGAATTTGCTATTTCTGCTTATTATATAGGTAAATATAAATTAGCAGCAGATATAAATAAAAAACTTCTAAATGATCCTTCTCTTCCTAATGAACAACGTAATAGAATTATTATGAATTTACAATTTTGCGAATCCAAGCTTTAAGGAATATGTTTCCAGTTTTTATGAGTTACAATTTTCCAAATAACTGCTTGAGAAACGCCATACATTTTTCCAAGTTTACTTTGGCTTATAGTTTTAGTTGAATATAATTCTCTGATTTCAATAATTTGTTCTGGAGATAATTTATGTGATCCATTTTCAATTCCAATATTTTTAGAGGACCTATTTGCTCTTCCTTTTCTAGCCATATCTTTCATATTATCATCATTGGTTCCTAAAAATAAATGTTTTGGATTTACACATTTAGGATTATCACAGTGATGACATACTAACAGATTGTCTGGAATAGGTCCATATTCAATCTCATATGATAATCTATGTGCGAATTTCCTTTTTTTGTTAATTTGATATCTACCATATCCACACTCATCAAGGCTTCCTAACCAGTTCCAACAATCATCCTCATAACTTAAATCTACTTTATTCCAAAACTTTTCAGTCGAGTTTGTCATAATTCACCTCAATATCAAGTTAATCACTATCAAATTTCATGTCAATGCCAGAAAATTAATTTAAAACTTTGAAAACAATTTTATATACTAATATTTCGTTATAAACATACATATGATTAGGTCAAAGATTATCAAATATAGACTTAAAGATAGTAACCTTCAAAAAGTACTTGCATTGATAGGACAACAGATAAATGTTCTATTAGATGAGGCTGAAAAGAATGGTTTGTTAGATGTAAGACAGGCTGATATTCTTATTAAATATGCAAAATTCCTGAGCGACCTTGATGAACAAAAAACATTAGAAGCTGCTAAACTAAAGAAACTTTCTCCTGCCGCTGCTAAGAAATTGCTAGATAAAGAACTAAGTAAGTGTAAAGAACCTATTGATAGTGAGTCATAATTGGAAAAATTATCTAAAGCAGAACGCATTAAGATATTATTTGATAGAATAAAAGGTTATGATAATTTAAAGATACCTGACCTATTATCTACATCTTCAGAAGCACAGAAGAAATTTATACGTGATAGGTCGCGTAAGAAAGTTTGCTTATGTACTAGAAGATGTGGCAAATCATTTGGTCTTGGTATCGCGCTTATATTAGAAGCTCTTAAATATCCTGGCTCTTCATTATTATATATTAATAAAACTATTCAAGTAGCTCAACGCACTATGGTTAAAGATATAGTTGAACCATTAAATGCATTCTATAATCTTAATCTAGATATCATTGAAGGAATGGTACGCGTTCCTAATGGATCCGTTATTTATTTAATTGGTGTTGATTCATCTGAAAAAGAAAAGGACAAAATTTTAGGACAAAAATATAGACTTGTTGCTGTTGATGAGGCTCAATCATATTCTATAGATCTAAAAGACTTATTTCTAAGAGTAATTCAACCAGCACTAACTGACTTGAATGGTACATTAGTAGTCTGCGGAACTCCTTGTGATGATACTAAAACATACTTCTACGAACTAACTAAAGATTATTGTTCTAAAGAAGGTTGGTCATATCATGAATGGTCTGCGCTGGAGAATACTTCTATTCCTTTTGGAGCTAAAGACAGAATGTGTGATCTAGTTGCTAACGATATAGCTGAAATGATTAAAGATAATCCAGATATAATCAATACTGCATCATTTAAGCAACAGTGGCTTGGAAAATGGACAGTCAATGAGTCTGCTCTTGTATATCATCCTCATGATTATAATTTTATAGATTCATTACCAAAACAAGAATATCAATATGTAATGGGAATAGATTTAGGTTGGAATGATGCATCAGCTTTTGTCATAGGCGCTTATTCTAATAAAGATAAACATTTATATTTAATTGAAGCATATAAAGAATCACATCTAGATTTCACACAAGTAGCTCAAGTAATACAAAATTATCGTAAACAATATAGATTTAATAGGATAGTTGTAGATGGAGCCAATCTACAAGGAGTTGAAGAAATAAGAAGAAGACATAATATTCCATTGATGGTTGCAGAGAAATCTGATAAAGCAAATTATATAGCTTTATTGAATTCAGATTTGGACGCTGCTAATATTCTTATATTAAATAGTGCAAGTCATCAAATTAAAGATGAATGGTCAGCATTAATTTGGGACAAAAACTCTGATAAATTAAAAGAAGATCCAAAATATGATAATCATTTATCAGATGCTTTTTTATATATGTGGAGAATAGCAAGAAATTATCTATCAATTCCTCAAGGTCCTCCAAAAACTGAGGAAGAGTTATATAATGAAAGAATTGATCAAGAAGAACTTCGTGGTCATGATCCTATCTCATATTTAGAAAGAATGTATCAATAATACCTCTTTTTATAAAATAAGTAAAACACCGCAAAAAATGCATTTAGCGTATAGAGAAAATGATAAAAAATGAACGAAGAATTAGATATTAAATTACGTCCTTATGAACCTTCTGATTTTAATTTTATAATTAACAGTTGGTTAAACTCAAGTCACGAATTATTTCCAGCTAGGAAGATAAACAAGAAATACTTCAATAAAGTTAATACACCAATTCTTTCTTTATTACTATCTCAATGTACTATATTAGTAGCATGTAATAAAGATGATGCAAATCATATTTTTGGATATTTAGTGTATGAAAGAATAGCCAATGAGATTATTATCTATTGGCTGTATGTTAAAAAAGAATTACGTAATTTTGGTATTGCCTCTAAATTAATAAATAAAGCTATACCAGAATTTACAAAACAACCAATAGCAATTACATCTATACCAAACTTAAAAGCTCCAATTGAAGATAAGTTAGATGTTCTTACGAAATATAATCTTATCTTTGATCCATATATTGTTAGCCGAAAAATACAAATAACAATGTGAAAGGTTACATAATGCAAATAGAACAATTATATTTATTTTCGACAATAGTTTTAGCTGGACAACAACCAGATATTGTTAGGCTTAATGATCAAAATCATGTTAAATCTATGGAATTTAAAGATGGTGAACAATTTGTTAGATTGATTGATAAAACTAATAAATTACATCTTATTCCTTTGGTTATGGTTAAACAAATGGTTCCTGTTGTTCAACATGAACAACCTTCTGCTAAAAATGAGAAAAAATAATGCAGCAAGATATTAAAGAATTAGAAAAAATATTTCAATTAATGAAACAATATAAAGTTTCAAAATTATCTATTGGAGAATTACATATTGAGAAGAATATACATGAAGTAGATAAATCAAAGGTAGAGACACCAAATGAGCAACTAAGAAAGATGCAAGAAGATTTTGAAAAAGATTTACCTGAAGGATCAATCTTAAGAGATCCTGATTTATATGCAGCGGTAAGATAAACTAAATAAGTGAGATATTAATGCCTAAACCTAAATCAAAAACCTATTCTCAACCATTAGATGATCAAATTGTTAAGAAATCATTAGCAAAATCTAAACCTGCTGATGAAGATATTAAATCTCATTGGTGGTTTATTCAAGATCAAAGACAGCTTGCTCAGACCATTTTTCAGATAGCATTTAAGATTGAAGGTAATCAGAGAAGTTTATGGAGAGCTAATATAGGTTGGGCGCAGCTTTACGAGAATTTAGATACATTAGGTTATATGCCAAACTTCTTTGCTCCTATCTTTGGTACAGTTCCTCCTTCTTCTGCTATTGGTAATAGATTAACTTATAATATTATCAAATCTTGCGTTGATTCTGTTACTGCTAAAATTGCTAAGAATAAACCAAGAGTTAAATTTGTAACAACAGATGGTAGTTTTAAACTTCAAAGACAATCTAAGAAATTAACACAGTATTTAGATGGACTTTTCTATGGAGCAGATGTATATAATCATGCTCAGAAAATGTTCAAAAACGCATGTGTATTTGGTACAGGTTGTATGAAGGTATTTGTTGAGCCTAATACTACAGATATAAGAGTTGAAAATATTCTTCCAACAGAAATAGTTGTTGACCAGGCTGATGGTGTTTATGGTAAGCCAAAACAATTACATCAACGTAAAAATGCTAATAGAGAAAATCTAATTGGTATATTTCCAGAACATGAAGAAGCTATTTCAAGTTGCACATCGTTACCTCATACAGTTTTATCTGCAGCAGATCAAGTAATGCTTATAGAATCATGGCATCTTCCTTCTAAAGAAGGTGCTGGAGATGGTAAACATACTATTTGTATTGAAAATTGTACTCTATTTGAAGAGGAATGGACTAAACCTTATTATCCATTCGTATTCTATCGTTGGACTCAAAAAATTGCCGGATTTTATGGCATGGGATTATGCGAAGAATTAGCCGGTATTCAATTAGCTATTAATAGATTACTTAAAATGATTCAGGCTTCTCAAGAATATATGTGTGTTCCTAGAGTATTCGTTGAACAAGGCTCTGTTATTGCTAAGCAGAAACTATTTGATTTTGGTATAGTTGAATATGCTCCTGGTTCATCTCCTCCTGTTTATAATACAGCTTCTGCTATGAGTCCTGAAATATATCAGTTTCTAGAAACTCTATTTAATAAAGCATATGAAATATCTGGAATATCTCAATTATCTGCATCAGCTCAAAAACCAGCAGGATTAAATTCAGGTGTAGCTTTAAGAGAATATCAGGATATTAATACTGAACGTTTTGCTATTCAAGGCGATAAATATGAACAATTATTCCTTGAATTAGGTAAAATGATGATTGATTTAACCAAAGAATTATATGAAGATAATAAAGACTTATCTATTAAATCAAGATCAGGAAAGTTTATTGATACTATTAAATGGTCAGAAGTAAATCTAAAAGAAGACCAATATGCAATGGAATGTTTTCCAGTATCAAGTTTACCAGAAACTCCAGAAGGAAGACTTGCATTTGTTCAAGAATTATCTCAAGCCGGTCTTATTGAACCAGAACATATTATGGAATTAATGAGTATTCCAGATGTTGAAGGTTTTCTAAATATAAAGAATTCATCTTATGAAGATACACTTAAGATGTTAGATAAGATTATAGAAGATGGAGAATATCAGAGACCAAATGAGTATATGAATTTACAGTTAGCTAGAAATTTAGCACAAGGATTATATTTAAAGTATCAGATAACAGATTTAGAAGAAGATAGATTAGATATGTTACGACAATGGATGGATGATTGTGATCTTTTAATGACTCCTCCACCACAACCAGAAATATCTCAAGAACAATTACCTGGTTCACCTCAAGGTGTTCCAGCTTCTCCTCCTGTAAGTGATATGTTACCAGTTAATCCAATTCAATAAGGATAATTATTTATGAACGAACAAATTAATATCGAACCTACTAAAACATCCGAAGAACAACCTAAAGAAGAAGTTAATACAAAAATAGAACAAACTCCTGAAGATAAAGAGGAATCTATTAAACAAATTAAACGAGAAGAACAACGCGCTAGATTGTTCGCTGAAAAAGCTCGTAAAGATAGAGAACTCCAAATCTTCCAAAAAGAAAATAATGAACTAAAAAATAAATTAACTTCTTACGAAAAAGAAAAAGAATTACTTAAATCTAATCCTGTAGATTTTATTAAAAATACAACAGGAATGGATTATGAGGACTTAACAAAGCTATATTTAAAGCAATTAGAAGGTGAAGAAAATAAACCTGATAGTCCACAAAAAGATAGCAGAGTAGAAAGACTTGAAGAAAAATTAGCTGAATTAGAAAAAGCTAAGCAGGCTGAACTTCAAGCTAAAGAACAATATATGATAAATTCTACTATAAATAATCATTTGAATATGGTTTATAATTATTGCCAAAAAAATAGTGAAGAATATGAGGCAATATTATCGCATCCAGATAGAGCACAAAATATCTACATAGACATTTATCGCCAAGCCTATCAATTAGGTGGAAGAGATTTAGATGAACAAGAGATAATTGCTGCACTAAAAAGAACCGAAGATTTATTAACATCCGATCTTGAGGCACAAGCTGATAAGTTGCTTAAGATAAAAAAACTGTCATCAAAATTTATGACAAAAGAACCTGAAAAGAAAATTGAAGAACCTAAACCTTTCACTCCTAAACCATTCACTAGTAAAGTTAAAACTATTTCTAATGATATGATTACTGGAGCTACTGACAATAAACCTTCTAAAAAGACTATGTCAGCAGAAGAACTTCATAAAAAGAAATTAGCAGAAATAGCTGCTAAATTCGATAAATAAACAATTTAATTTCAGGATAATAAAATGTCAGATACAGTTACTACATTTACACAGGCTCTTAAAGAATATTACAGTCCAGATATGGTAGAAAACCTTATCATCAAGGACCAACCTTTCTATGCTAAAGTCAAGAAAGATAATAACTTCGTAGGTAAAGATTACTACAGAGTACCAATGGTCTGGGCACCTTCTGCTGGTGTTAGCTCAAACTTCACCAAAGGTATGGCAAATGCTCTCGCTACCTCTAATCAGGTTAATGAATTCCAAGTCAAAAGAGTAAAGACTTATTCTTTTGGTTACATTGATGCAGAATTAATTCTTGCCGCTGATGGCAAAGCTTCCGCTTTCGTTGATGCTGCAAAATTAACTGTTGATAATATTATAGTTAATTTATCAAGAGATATTGGTATTTGTATGTATCGTGATGGTTGGGGTACAAGAGGACAGATTAAGACAGGTTCTGCTGTCACTGGAAAAACTATTACATTATCAAGAGCATCAGATGCTTTCAATTTTGAAGTTGGACAGAGATTAGACGTAACTGCTGCTATTGGATCAACTGCTGCAGCAAAAGCACATGGTACTTCAACTAATGCACTTATTGTTACTGGTGTTGATCGTGATGCTGGTATTCTTACTTTTGCATATAATGTTGATGATGCAGCTAATGGTATTCCTACTATTGCTGCTGAGGACTATATTTGCTTAGAAGGTGATATCTCTACTTCCAAGGTTAAATTAACTGGTCTTGCTGGTTGGTTACCTGATACAATGCCATCTTCTGGTGATTCTTTCTATGGTCTTGATCGTTCAGTTGATACTAGATTAGCTGGTTTAAGATTAGATGCATCCGGTGGACTTACTTTAATTGAAGCTTTGAATAAGGCAGTTGTTAAGGTAGCTCAGGTTGGTGGAAAAGCTGATACAGCATTAGTTTCATTCCCAACCTACGCAAACATCATCAATGCACTTGAAGGCAAGTTCCGTTACACCGAGCATGGAGAAGGTGATATCGGCTTTACTGGAATTGAAGTTCTTACTTCCAGAGGTAAAGTTGATGTTCTTCCTGATGTCAACTGTCCAGATGATCATATGTATGTTCTTCAATTAAATACTTGGAAACTATGTTCTCTAAAGGAAGATCTCCATCGTATCTCTGAAGATGGATTAGAAATGCTTCGTTCAAGCTCTGCTGATGCTTTTGAAATCCGTTATCGTTTCTCTGGTGG
>ERZ1645192.3104-NODE-3104-length-13667-cov-6.254261_pt1 | contig 13667 bp, 11 predicted proteins | sample MGYA00575354_ERZ1645192 | MGnify/ENA primary metagenome ERZ1645192 (study PRJEB40844, sample SAMN11349763) | freshwater sediment metagenome | isolation source: river sediment | host: Sediment | place: India: Faizupur Khadar , New Delhi | collected 2017-02-21 ... | reverse complement strand
TCCATCTCGCCGGCAGCCCCATTTCCCGCAATGATCCCCGCCACATGCGTCCCGTGGCTATGCTCGTCGGCCGCGTCTGCCAACTGTCCGCTGCTGCCGTAATAAAAAAACGCCGGTGTCCGTCCGAAGAGGTCCGGGTGCATGCTTTCGGCATCGCCGTTGTTCAGTCCGCTATCCGCCACGGCCACGGTCACACCCGAGCCGTCATAGCCCAGGGATTGGCTGTAGAGAAGGTTTACGCCGCCGTCGCCCGCGACAATCTTTGAAGAGGACTCATCGAACAACTTCATGTCGTCCGCCGATTCGATCCACAGCACTGCTTCCGACTCCTGCAATGCATTCAACCGGGCGGCGTTCAGCCGCCCCTTTATGATTGTCCCGAACGACAGAGTCGAGTCCTGCTCAACTGTATCAAGCGTTTTCCGCGCTGCCTCTCTCTCGCTGTCGGAGGTTCCCGGAGCCAGCAGAATGCGTACTCTCACCGATTCAACGCCCGGCTTGGACCTCCGTTTTGCCAGACCCTTCTCTATCTTGTGCTCTGGCTTGTAGGGCCCGACCCACTCCACTCCCGGCAATGATCGCACCCATGATTTCTCCTTGCCCCGAACCCGGGCCACAAACGCGCTTTCGGGCACCGCTGCCAGCAGCTCAACCCCGCGCGCCGCCAACTGCGCGCGGACCTCCGCAGATGGTGGCTCGCTGAATTGAATCAAAGCCAGGCCGGAAGGAATGCTCGCAGTCATCTTTCCCTCGCCCGGGATGGTTTCAATCCTCTCATTGCTCAGGCGTATCTGCTTGGCGGGGACGGACGGCACGATGAGAACGATGCCACAGAGAAGGGCAAGAACGGCACGAGGCAAACAACGACGCTTCACGTGTTCATACTAGGCTTTAATAACGCCGAAAACAAGCCGCACCATCCCCCGGCAGAGACGATTTCCACATCGTCGCATTTTTCGTATGAGAGACGTTTTTCACATCGCACAAGGCCTCCACATCATCCTTGAGTTTCATTTCCCGAATTGATCGGGAGCGTGGTGAGCCAGCCGCCATGGTATTGAGGGAAAGGAACAATCTTCAAATCGTGGTCCCCGGCCCCGCAGTCCATCGCCCGGCGTCAAACCCAAACTGCGCCAAAAACTCCTCCACCGGCGCTCGAATCCGGACCTCCTTGCCCGTGAACGGATCCCTATATCCAAGTTCAATCGCGCGCAGCCCGAATCCCCCCTCAGGCCTCGCAGAATCCGTCCCGTAAAGCAGGTCTCCAACGATCGGCAAACCCTCTTCCCGGAGATGCACGCGAATCTGGTGTGTCCTGCCGGTCAACGGCCGCGCGACCACTAACGTCCGTTTCCCCACCGTTTGTACTACCTGAAAATCCGTCAACGCCTCCTTCCCGTGCTGCCGGTCAATCCGCATGCAGCCCCTCCGCTGGGCATCCGGCGCGATACTGCCTCGCGACGTCCATCCCTGCCGACCCGGCACACCCTCCACCGCAGCCAGGTAAACCTTCCGCATCCGCCGGCCTTCAAAGAGCCTCCCGAATGTGTCCACGGCGCCCGGACTCCGCCCAAACAGCAGCACCCCCGTTGTCTCCGCATCCAAACGGTGCACATACCTCAAAAAACGAATCTGCCGGCTCCTCGCCCAAAACGCGCCCGAGCTGATTGATGAAACAAGCGCCGCCTGCAAATTCCAATTCGTTCTTTGCCACGAAAAAGGCACCAACATCCACCCCGCCGGCTTGTCAATCGCCAGGATCGACCGATCCTCGAAGAGAATCGGAATTGTTTCCCCTGTGGGCAGCTCGATTTCTCGCGGTCTCGCCATATCCTTTCTACACCCTTCTCTGGCAGGAAGCGCCTGCCGGCTTTTTCACGCCACGGCAAACACGGGCGCTGTTGGCAGTGTTGGCAGTGAGGCGCCTTGACAGCGGATTCACAGGCTCCTCATTACTTCCGAGGCGGCGGAAACGGTTTTCTCGATATGACTTTCCGTGTGAGCTGTGGAGAGGAATCCCGCCTCGAATTGTGAAGGGGCAAGGTATATGCCTCGCTCCAGCATGCCGTGAAAGTACTTCTTGAAACGCTCCCGGTCGCTGCGCATGGCATCCGCAAGGTTGTGCACCGGGCGGTCGGTAAAGTAAGCGCAGAACATCGAACCACACTGATTGAATGTTACCGGCACACCGGCGCTGCGGGCGGCTTCGATCATTCCGTCACGGAGCGCAGACCCGAGCCGTTCGAGTTGCTCGTAAGCGTTGGTAGCCTCGAGCTCGCGCAAAGCAGCGAGTCCAGCCGCCATGGCCACAGGATTACCGCTCAACGTTCCGGCCTGGTAAACAGGCCCGGACGGCGCAAGCATATCCATGATCTCCGCCCTCCCTCCAAACGCGCCCACAGGCATTCCCCCGCCAATCACCTTTCCAAAACAGCTCAGATCCGGACGAACTCCGAACCGCTCCTGCGCGCCCCCCAGCGCCAGCCTGAAACCCGTCATCACCTCGTCAAAAATCAGCAGCGCGCCGTTATTCGATGTGATTTCGCGCAGGGCCTCGAGGAAGCCCGGCTTGGGCAGGTAGAGGCCCGCGTTTCCGGGCACCGGCTCCACAATGATGCCCGCCACCTGGCCCCGGTTGGCCTCGAAGGCGGCGCGCACGGCCCCTTCATCGTTGAAAGGCACCACGACCGTGTGGCCCGTAAAAGCGGCAGGCACACCGGCACTATCCGGCTGCCCAAACGTCAGCGCGCCGGATCCCGCCTTGACCAAAAGCGAGTCCGCGTGCCCGTGATAGCAGCCATCAAACTTAATGATTTTATCGCGACGTGTGAAGCCCCGCGCCAGCCGGATCGCAGACATGGTTGCCTCGGTGCCGGAGCTGCACATGCGGACTTTTTCCACACTGGGGACAGCGCCACAAATCGTGCGGGCCATCTCAACCTCCATAGGGTTGGGAATGCCGAAACTGGTCCCATTCGCCGCCGCTTCCTGCACGGCCTGAATAATCTTCGGATGCGCATGGCCGAGAATCGCCGGACCCCACGTCCCCACGTAATCCACATACTCATTCCCGTCCACGTCCCAAACCCGGCAACCCTTCGCCCGATTGACAAAAAACGGTTGCCCCCCTACCGCCCGGAAAGCGCGCACCGGTGAATTCACACCCCCGGGAATAAACTCAAGCGCCTTCGAAAAAAGCCTCTCAGATTCACCGCATTTTCGCATCTTCCCAGCCTATCCCGCCCCTCGAATTTTTGCAGTCAAAAAACAAGCCCCCACAGCGCTTTACACGTCCTGCCAATTCTCTGCCAGTCATGGTCTGGCTCCCCTTCCCGACGTTGCCGCCCAAAAATCTTTTGACGAATCGCCATTTCAACGCTAAAGGGAATTAGGGGATATGATTAGACATTGCGTACCGCTGAAAAATTCTGGCACCTTGCACTCCAGCGCCCTGGCGCTTGCTTTCCTCCTTGCCGTCACTTGCACTGCCTGCAACGCCCAAGAGGCCTCCGAAAAGAAAAGCAGTCCCAATAATCCACCCCCGAAGCTGACCGTCGAAAAAAGCCAGATCAACAGGGACCTCCGCGCACCCATCAGCTACGCACCTGTCATTGCCAAGGTCACCCCTGCCGTCGTCACCATCTACTCCACCCAGCGCATCAAAGAGCGCCCCATCACCCACCCGCTCTTCCGCGACGACTTCTTCCGTCGCTTCTTTGGCGATCCGGGCGACCTCTCTCCGAGAGAACGCGAAGCCCAGGGCCTTGGCTCAGGGGTCATCGTCTCTCCGAACGGCTACATCCTCACCGCCAACCACGTCGTTGAAGGCGCCGATACTGTCAAAGTTGCCCTCCCGGCAGGCGATAAACAATTCGACGCCCAAATCATCGGCCATGACCCGCTCACGGATATTGCCGTCCTAAGAATCAATGCCACCCAGGATTTCCCGGTCGCAGTCCTCGGAGATAGCGACAACCTCCAGGTTGGCGATACGGTCCTCGCCATCGGGAACCCATTCAACGTCGGGCAAACTGTCACCATGGGCATCATCAGTGCGCTCAGCCGCGGCGGCTTTGGCATATCCGCCTACGAAAACTTCATCCAGGCAGACGCCGCCATCAACCCCGGCAACTCTGGCGGAGCCCTTGTGGATGCCGAGGGCCGCCTCATCGGCATCAACACTGCCATCATGGGCCGCTCCGGCGGCTTCCAGGGCGTCGGCTTTGCCGTCCCCATCAACATGGCACGCAATGTCATGGACCAGCTCATCAAATCCGGCAAGGTCAGCCGTGGCTACCTTGGCATTAGTATCCAGCCCCTCACCCCGGAGTTGGCAAAAGAATTCGGCCTGCCGGACGAAAGCAGCGGCGTCCTCGTCGGCGGTGTCCTCCCCCGTGGCGCCGCCGCCAAAGCCGGGCTCAAAGACGGCGATGTCGTCATCGAGGTCAACAGCAAGAAGATCACTGATCCGCGCAGTCTTCAGTTGGTCGTCTCTCAAACTCCCCCGGGCTCAAAAATCTCTCTCAAAATCCTGCGCACCGAGCCCAGTTCTAAAAAACCCACCCAGAAATCTCTAACCGCCACGCTTGCAGAACTCCCTCAAAACGCCTTTTCCGGATTCCAACCCGATTCTTCCCAGGATGAGCAGGACAAGGCCGATATCGACGCCCTCGACGGGGTCGAAGTCACTGACCTCGACAACCGCCTTCGCAAACAATTCGATATCCCACAGAATATCCGCGGTGCTCTGGTCTCCAATGTGGATCCGGATTCAAACGCCGCCAAATCCGGCCTGACTGCGGGCGATGTCATTCTCGAAATCAACAGACAGCCCGTTCAGGATGCCGACGACGCCGTCAATCTCAGCACCAAAGCCACCGGCGACCGCATCCTCCTCCGAATCTATAGCATGCGCTCCGCAGGCACACGCTACCTGGTAGTTGACAACACAAAGAAATAAATCTCAATATACGAATCAACCAAACCAACCAAAACATCCACAACCATGAACCTGAACTGGTCTCTCTTCACAAAGAACCTGAAGCCCCACGCACAGTTGCGCCTCAAGCTTCAACAAAAGGTCAATAAAATCGCTAAACACCTCGAACACTTCTCGGAGGACGCCGTCCACCTCAAGGTCAACCTTGAGCGTCACCCGAAGAAATACTGGTTCTCCGCCTCTCTCACGCTCAAGCTCCCCACAGGCCCCCTCAGAGCCGCCAAATTCGGCGAGGACCCGCTCCCGGCCTTCGACCAGGCTGTCGCAGCGCTCTTGCGCGAGTTGAACACCCGCAAGTCGGATCTCCGGCACGAGAAAGAATGGCGCCGCCCGGCCACAGCAAAAACGCCCCTGGCTGCTGCTGTCGTCACCTCTTCTCCACGGCAGTCAACGCGCGCCTCCGCGCAGCCAACCGCCTAGCCAGCATATTCCCTGCTCCGTGCGGCAGGCCGACACGCCAAAGCCCCGGCACGTTGCCGGCTTTGGAGGTTTCACTGGTATAAGCGGACAGAATGTTGGCGCTGCGTTTCGTCGGCATTTCGTCCGAAGCATCCGGGCTAGAAACCTGCCACTTTCAGCGCCGTCGCAAAACTGTTAGTGCCAGTTGCCATCCATAGCACCTGACCGGTCACTCCTTCTTGCTCATGAATAGGAAAGTTCACCCAACCAATCAAAACCTCCGCCCCCCGATTATACGAAAGGTAAAACGGGTAGTTCCCCAATCGATCAAGGCTGCTCCGCATCGCAAACCGCCGCCCATTGCTCAACGCGCCGGTCACCAACGCTCCCCCTCCGCGGGTGATCCGCCCGAGCCCGCCCCCTGCATCCACCCCGCCTCCCTCACTCTCCGCCTTCAGCAGAAACGCCCTCCGTCCCGCCTGAGGAGCCGGGTTCCTGACGGCATGATATTCATTCCGCATCGCCAATAGCTCCGCCTCCCTCGTTCCGTCATTCAGCTCTCCCGCCACTCTGCCGCCACCAAAATCAACCTCAAACCGCGCAGTCAACGCCTCCAAACTCTTTCGCCGAATCAAAACCTCCGCCCGACCGTCTGAAAAAAATCTTCCGCTGAAGGGCATCCGCCGGCCTCCCATCAACACCACCCCGCTGTAAGCGCCGCCCCCCCCAACTTGCAGTGCAAAATAGCCCGAGGTCTCCGGCCCGCCATCTCCCTGCCCGGCCACCAGCCCGGCATACGCCCCTTTCACCCCGGGAAACGGATTGGCCACGAATGCAGGCCGCAGCACCAACCCCTCCTCCATAACAAACCGTAACACGCTCCCGCTCGCCGGCTCATCACCCCACGAAGCCAATATGTTTCCCGATTCCGCCACCGCGCGAACAAGATAAGCCCGCCCAACCTCAAGCTCTTTCCCATCGAGATCCGGAGCCACTCGCCCCCCAACGCCACTCTCCACCCGCAAAACAGCCTTCACGCTCCGAAACACTGCCCGTCGAATCTCCCGGGATCGGTTCCCGCCTCCATCAATCGCACAAAACGCCACCCAGTTCGTCCCGGCCAGGAGTGGCACGGACACGCTCCAGTTGCTTGTCCCCTCCGCATGGATCGTCTCCCCATTGATGCGGACTTCAACCCCGCCAACTTCCATGTTGTCCGCCGCTGTCCCGAGATATGTAACCACATCCTGCTCGACTCGCGCCCGGTGCGCCGGACCGGTCCCGATCCTGATGACCGGCGCCTCTGTGTCTTCCACTGATTCAGCAACGGGATCCGGTTCGGGATCGGGTAACAGTGGGGTTCCGACCAGCGTTGAAACGAGCTTGCAGGCGTTGATCCGTCCCCAGCCGAACTGCGGGTCCCAGCCTGGAGCCCCCAGATCGTCTGTCGATGCCCGAAGCAAAGCCTCGAGGTCGGATAGCGGCATCGAGGGCGCAAGTGAAAGCGCCAGCGCAGCAACGCCGCAAACGACAGGCGCCGCAAACGACGTTCCCCGCCATGCCACAAAAGGCCGTGCGGGATCGTTCTGCGTTGTCCAAATGCCATCGCCCGGCGCAGTCAGTTGAAGAGATGAGCCGTAATTTGAGAAGGATGCCCGCAAATCATCCGGGGACGTCGCACCCACGCTGAGCACGCCGGCACATGCGGCAGGATAAAGAGGCGTCGAGTTCCCGTTGTTCCCTGATGCCGCAACGACCAGCACACCGCAGCTTCGCGCGAAATCCACCGCGTCCTGCAGCGTGGCTGATGGCAACGTCCCGGCAACGCTTAGGTTGATAATTCGCGCGCCGCAGTTAACAGCATACACAATTCCCTCGGCAATGTCCGAGTAGGCCGCAAAACCCGACGCATCCGCCACCTTGACCGCCAGCACAGAGGAACCAAAAGAAACCCCTGCGGTTCCCACCTGGTTGTTGCCCCGGGCCACTATCACTCCCGTTACCGCCGTCCCGTGGCCAAGATCGTCCGCCGGGTCCGAATCGCCGTTCACAAAGTCCTCCCCGGGGATCACCCTGCCGTAAAGGTCTGGATGATCGCAGCCCACGCCGGTGTCCAGGACAGCCACCAGGACTCCCTCGGAACCGGTTGTGAAGTCCCAAGCCTTCAGGACCCCAATCCTTTCCAGGTGCCATGCCTGCTTTCCGGAGACAATCGGATCGTCCGGCATATACACCGTCTTAGCAAGACCGTCCAACTCGGCAAACTGAACCGATGGATCAGACCGCAGCGCTGTGAGTGCAGCCTGTATCTGCTGATGGGGAACATCCAGCGCCCTGACGGAGGAATGCCTCATTCGCCGCACCCCACCGTGCTTTTTCAACCGCTCCACAAACGCTCCCTCGGGTACGGAGTCTTTTGATCTCACAAGAATGCGGCCAGGAACAAAATCTCTGCCGGGAACGGGCTGCGCGATGGCCGTGAGACAAAATAGCAACAGGGTCAGACAACACCCGTGGATCCAGGTGCATCGTGCCGGAGTTGCGCTCACCCTCTGCCAAAACATTCCAGGGTTTGCGAGCTATCCCCGTGCCACCCATGCACAAACGGAAGCCACCATCAAAAACGATTCCGGGAACGGCAGGAAGCGTGAAGAATGCGTGTTAAACGGCCCTTTCCGCAGAGTCGCGACAATGAATGGTGAAAACACCGAAATGGAACACGAGGGACGTGTCCAGCCTGTCCGGAAACTGGACACTGCGTATTCGCCGCTCGCAAGGCGCCACCACCCTCAGTGGGTGGTATGGGAACCACATGCCCCGTCTCGGGCCCAATCAGCCAGTATTGCCTGAAGTCTGAGAGATAATAGAAAAAAGAGCCGTCTAAAGCGGTGTGGATTTGATTAGCAGAAAACTTTCGGCTGCCGACCAGGGGTTCTCTGAGGTTTCTTCGAAGGTTTACGCCCCTGTCGTCAGACGATTCACGGTCTGCTCAAGGCTGGACAGGTCGCCCACATTCAGAGTCTCGGCTGTCTTGTCAATCCGCTTCATAAACCCCGTCAGCGCCGTTCCCGGACCCAGCTCAATAAACCTCGTGAAACCCTGCGCCAGCAGCCAGCGAATCGATTTTTCCCAAAGCACAGGCGAAGTCACCTGATCCGCCATCCGCACCCGGATGCTCTCAGGCCCCTCGTGCGGCAGCGCGTTCACGTTCGCTATCACTGGAACGGACGGCGCCGAAATCCTCACGCCCTGTAAGCTCGCCGCCACCTTCGGCTGCGCGCTCGCCATCAGTGGCGAATGATAGGCCCCGGCCACCGTCAAAGGCAGCGCGCGCCTCGCTCCCGCCGCCTTGGCAAGTTCGCAGGCTTGTAAAATCTTTTTGGAGTCGCCGGAAATCACAATCTGCCCAGGACAGTTCAAATTCGCCAGCGTCACTCCGGCCTTTTCGCAGACCTCGCGTGTCGGCTGCTCCTCCAAACCGATAACAGCCGCCATCGAGCCGTTGGTCGCTTCACAGGCCTCTTGCATGAACTTGCCGCGCTGCCGCACCAGTCGCAGGCCGTCCTCGAAACTCATCGCATTCGCCGCCGTCAATGCCGTAAACTCGCCCAGCGAAAGCCCTGCCGTCGCATCGAACTTCAGCCCCGGCACACGCTCCTTAAGCAACTCGAAACAAACCCAGCTTGTCAAAAAGATGCCGGGCTGCGCGTGATACGTCTTGGTGAGTTCCTCCTCCGGTCCATTGAAGCAAATAGCCGAAATCTCATACCCCAGCGCCGCATCGCCCTTTTCGAACCAGCCTCGCGCCGACGGGAACGCCCCGGCGAGGTCCTTGCCCATGCCGACCACCTGGGCGCCCTGCCCGGCAAAGAGTAACGCGGTCTTGCTCATCGAGCGATTCCGGCCTGTATCACTTCGCTTCGTCCACAATCTTGAGCGTGTAGTCCTGTGACATCGCGCTGTCGCTCCTCGGGTCGCCAAAGGCGTTGTAGTCGAAATCGAACTTGTACCGGTAAATCACAAGGTTCTTGTCCGGCGGAACCGGAATGAGGGCCTCGAACCGGTTCGTCATGAGCGGGGTCGGGTGCATCGGGTATGCCTGGTTGCCCACCATCACCTGCGGGCGAATGCTGTGCCAGCGCAGCGATTGCTGCCGGGTGGCCACGGCAACCTCGACCATGTACAAATCGTTCGTGCTCCTTATTTGCTTCAAAGGCGTAAGGTTCGTCAACGTGGCGTTGCATCCCGCCAGCAGCAGCGGCAGAAGCAAAAGCGGCAAAATTCTCTTCATAAGTCGGTCCAGCGTGGCAAAGGGCACTCGCCTTGTAAAGCGCGTTTGGAACACGCACGAAGGCAGGACTTTCCAGTTTCCCTTCGCCCGGGGACTGAATAGATTGTCTCTGTGGATCCTGTAGCCTTTCAGATAGGCAGTTTCAGCGTGCATTGGTACGGAGTCATGGTCGCGCTCGGCTTTGTCGCCGGGTTGTGGATGGCATCGCGGCGGGCGCCGCTGGCGGGCATGACAGCCGACCAGGTGTTCGACGTCGGACCATGGATCATCATCGGTGCGATCATCGGAGCGCGAATCCTTTACATGGTCTCTTATTGGGACGGGCAATTCGCGGACAAATCATTCCTGGAAGTTTTCATGATCCACCATGGAGGGCTCGTTTACTACGGCGGGCTCATCGGCGCATCACTGGCCTGCATCCTCTTCGCTGTTCTCAAAAAGGTCCCGCTCTGGCGGGTGGCTGACGTCCTGGCGCCGAGTATTGCGCTGGGTTATGTGTTTGGCCGGATCGGATGTCTGCTCAACGGTTGTTGCTACGGCTCGGAATGTTCGTTCCCCTGGGCCATCCGTTTCCCGACGGGTCACGAGACCCATCCGCACGCGGTGCATCCGACCCAGATCTATGACTCGCTTCTGAATCTTGTCCTCTACGCGGGACTGGAATGGCTGTTCCGCCGGCGTCGCTTCGACGGCCAGATATTCGCAATTTACCTGCTCGGTTACGCCATCCTCCGCTCCACGGTCGAGGTATTTCGCGGTGATTACCCGCACTATTACCTGGGCGGTGCGGTTACCCCGGCACACCTGGTGAGCATCGGCATCTTTGCCGCCGGTCTGGTCCTGTATCTTGTCCTTCGCCAGCCCAAAAAACCAGCGGGAGTGTAGCCGCCGCTGCGCATAGGATTCCTCGGTCCAGGCTCTATTCCCCGATGATTTTCACCAACGCCCGTTTCCGGCGGCCACCGTCAAACTCGCCGTAAAAAATCTGCTCCCAGGGGCCAAAATCGAGCCTGCCATTGGTGATCGCCACGACAACCTCGCGCCCCATCACCTGTCGTTTCATATGGGCGTCCGCATTATCCTCTCCCGTGCGGTTGTGCTGGTATTGCGAAACGGGTTCGTGAGGCGCCAGTTTCTCCAGCCACCTCTCGTAATCCGAATGCAGCCCGCTCTCATCGTCGTTGATGAACACTGAGGCGGTAATGTGCATGGCATTCACCAGGCAGAGCCCCTCTTTTACCCCGCTTCGGTGAACCAATTCTTCAACCTTGGGCGTGATGTTGATGAATGCGCGCCTGCCAGGCACTTCAAACCAAAGGTGTTCGGTCAAAGATTTCATGCCGGGATCTTAATGAATCGCGGCCATCTACGCCACCCCGTAACCACTGCAACAACCGCCTGCGGCAGGCTCGCTTCAGTTCGCTTTGCCTATCGAGGCAACGGATCCCTCTTTGCTGATCGAGCGCACTGCCGCCTGGCCTTGCCGCGAGTAGTCAATGGATTCACCCAAAATTCTCGCAGCCTCCTGCGGCGCATGAAAACCCATCGAGTTTTCGGACTCAATGAAATCCATGTAAAACTGTGCGTGCCGCTGGAACTCGAGAGCCTTGGCGAGCTGCTGCTGCGATGCGCCTGCCTTCCTGGCCGCGTTGATGTCCGCAATCAGATCCATCAGCGCGTTCATCGCGATATCCCGCAGCTTGTGGGTCCGCTCCTGGATTGTTTGCACACGCGCGCGCAATTCCTCCTCGGGCCATTTGTGGCAGGTCTGACAGGCGCGATTGATGTTCAACATCGGGCTTCGGACGTGATGATCGCTGATCTTGAATCCGCCCTCCCGCTTGTAAGGCATGTGACAATCCGCGCACGCCACGCCGGACCGGGCATGTATTCCCTGGTTCCACATTTCGAATTCCGGGTGCTGGGCCTTGAGCGCCGACGCTCCCGTCTCCGCATGCACCCAATCCTTGTGCTGCACCTCGGTGTAGTAACTGTAAATATCGTCCACCTTGAGTCCTTTGTGCCAGGGATAAACCAACCGCTTCTCCTCGCCCTTGAAGTAATACTCCACATGACACTGGCCGCAGACGTACGAACGCATTTCCTGTCGCGTCGCCATGGCGTTCACATCGTAGTCCTTAATACCCTGGGAAGCTTTCAGAGCGCGAATCCCTTCAATGAATCCAGGCCGGGTGACGCGCAAATCCATTGTCTCGGGATTGTGACAGTCAATGCATGCGATCGGGTGCTGCACCAATTTGCGGGCTTCCTTGAACGGCAAGGGATTGATTTTCTCGAAACCTTTAATGAGGTCGCCGTCGCCCGCTTCTTTATAGACGGTGTACATTGACCCGTGACAGTGGAGGCAGGTGCCTGGCTGGCTGGCAGCCTGCTGCCGCTCAGTAAAAGTCTGATCCTCGAGCATGTAGGCGTGGCCTCGCGCTTCCCGGTAGTCTGTGGCAAAAGCATAGCCGGCCCACATTGTCTTCAAGCGCGAATCCTGCTCGATCTTCGAGCGCGCCACAATCGAGCGCGGGTCCGCCCCGGATGGCGTCCTCGGCAGCGCCTCGCTCCCGCCGTAGCGGGTGCGGACCATGTCAACGGTTCTGCGGTAGCCGTCGTACTGCAACGGAAAGTTCTTGGCCCAAATCGCCGGGTCCACGGTCTTGTCCGTGATCTCCACAACCCGGTAAAACGGGTTTGCCCCCTCGCGCTTGCGCTCCATGATGTTGACCAGCAGCGCAGCCGCGCCCACCGCAGCCACTGCGGCAATCACGGTGGCCGTGAGAAACAACTTCGCCGTCCGCCGTCGATCGGCGGCTTGTTCATTGGAGGTTGGTTTGCTCGACTCGCTCATAGTATCTCTCAATTTAACGATTTGGATGGCCTACGGCACTGTGACAACGGACGCAGGACAGATCCTCCTGTCCTCTGTGCGACTCGATCGAGTCCACCAGTTCGCTGTGACACTTGCGGCACGAATTCTCGGCAATTCGCTTGTTATATCCCTTAATACGGATCGGCTCAGGGAAGTGCCCCGTTGTAAACGCAAACGAATGCCAGAATCCGTTGTTCGCTTTTGTGACATACTTGCCCACCACGTTTGCGGGGGTGTGGCAATCGTTGCATGTGGCCACAGAATGATGACTGGACCGGCTCCAGGCGTGATAGTGATCGTTCATAACATGGCAATTGGCACACGCCGCCGGGTCGTTGGTCAGGTAAGAGGCGCCTTTGGCATATACAAAAGTATAAAGGCCAATGCCCAGCCCAACGCCAATCAGCGCCCCCAGCACCGCTGCCTTTGTCACCGGCGCTCTCATCCCGGAAATGTCAATCTGGCCATCACGCAGCCGCATTATAGCATCCGGCTCGCGCCCGGCAACGTCAGAGCAGTCTCAACTTCCTCGCTCGCCATGCCCGGGCATGCCGAAATCCGGCAACTTCCGTCCCAAGCCGGGCACCCGCCAAAGCCACCACGGCGATCACCCGGCTGCGGCGCGCAAGTTGGGATGGCATTCGTTCATCCGAACGCTACACTGTCGGAACAGTAAATATCAGAAATAAGCGTCATTATGAACCGTAGAGACTTCATTGTTTGTTCTGGAATAGCCGCAGCACTGGCGCCGTGTGGAACCGCCCTGGGCGCCACAACCCAAACGCCCGGGGACAAACGCGCGGACGCGCCTTATGTTCCGGGCCCCAAACCGGTTCCGGTAGTCAAACCGGGCGAATTCGTTTTCGCTGCCGCCCATCTGGATCACAGTCACATCTATGGCCAATGCTCATCCCTGATGGACGCGGGCGCCACGCTCAAATGGGTGTACGAACCGGACGAGGAGAAGCTCAAAGGCTTTAGAAAACGGTTCCCGCAGGCGAAAGCCGCACGGTCACTCGACGAAATCCTCTCGGACTCCGACGTGAAGCTCGTCACTGCGGCGGCGGTGACATCCGAGCGCGGCCCGCTAGGCTGCCGCG
>ERZ1645192.3102-NODE-3102-length-13673-cov-4.762961_pt1 | contig 13673 bp, 12 predicted proteins | sample MGYA00575354_ERZ1645192 | MGnify/ENA primary metagenome ERZ1645192 (study PRJEB40844, sample SAMN11349763) | freshwater sediment metagenome | isolation source: river sediment | host: Sediment | place: India: Faizupur Khadar , New Delhi | collected 2017-02-21 ... | reverse complement strand
CGTGGTTTTCCATCAATATCCCTCCTCGATAATAGCTCTTGAAGTAATTCTCTGCCTTTTTTCAACAGGGTACATCAGGTAGCTGCCTCACGCCCCTCCTCTCATTGGCAATTTATCTCTCCGACAAGGCAAACGCCAAATCGGCGAAAAGGGCCGCCCCGTAGTTCAGGACCCTTTCGTCCACGTCAAAAAATTCGTTGTGGTGCCCCGCTGCAATATCGGAGCCAAGTACAAAATAGACGGCTTTCCCGCCATGCTGCTGTACGGCGCGCATCATCCAGGAAACATCCTCGCTGCCGCCAAGACTGACGGAGGGGGCAAGTTTCTCAATACCCGGAACGGAAAGCGCCTTTTCCGCCACAAGATCAACGAGCTCTTTGTCGCTGAATGCGTCGACAGCCTCTCCCATCTTGGCAACCGACAGTTCCACACCGTACATGACTGCCGCACCCTCGACTATTTCCATCGCTCGACCGTACACATACTCGTTCAACGCGGTAGTCAGACCGCGAGTTTCCACTTTCATTACCGCCTTCGAAGGGACGACATTGCGGCCTGTCCCCGCGTGCAGAACACCGACGTTGAGGCGGGTTGCTCCATCTTTGTGCGGCGAAATCCCGGCAAGAGCCAAAGTTGCGGACGCCGCCGCCAGAAGAGCGTTTTTTCCCTCGTTCGGCGCGCCTCCGGCATGCGCGGCTTTCCCCTTGTAGACGGCGTCGAACTTCGTTGTGCAAAGAAAATCGCCGCATCCAGGAGCAACATTTCCCGTTGGAATGCCCATACCGATATGCGCGCCGAGGAAGTAGTCAACATCATCCAGAATGCCCTTCATCGCTACCGCTTTTCCTCCGCGGACGCCCTCTTCAGCAGGCTGGAATATTAATTTAAATACTCCCTTGAGTTCTTCTTTACGCCTCATGAGAAGTTCTGCAAAACCAAGACCAATCACCGTATGCGCATCATGCCCGCACGAATGCATAGCGTTCTCGTTCATGGATGCAAACCCCTCGCGGAAGGGACGATGATTCTCTTCGGCAGCCTCCGCAACATCCACCGCATCGATATCGAAACGAAAAGCGAGCGTCGGGCCTTTTTTCCCGGTATCTAGCACGGCGACTGCTCCTGTATATCCGTCCATCCGTTTAATCCACTCCGGGTCGGCTCCTTGGTGTACTGCACGCTCAATGTATTTCGCCATCTCATCTTCCGACGGGCGTCCCATAACGGATTCCAAATCGAGAATTTCCTTACCAACGGAAACCTGATACCCGAGGTTCTTTAAAATTCCTGCAATTTTCGCCGTCGTCCAGAACTCCGTCCAGCCAGTCTCGGCATGTGCATGAAACTCTCTTCTCAATTGAACGAGTCGTTGCTTCATCGAACTGTCCATCGTCGTCTTCACGCTCCTTTACGTCCTTCCAGATATTCAAGAGCGCAGGAAACAAGCGTTTCCACCCCAAGAGAAAGCGCTTTTTCATCCGGAAGAAACATGTTGTTATGAAGAGGAGGCATATCCTCTCTGGCTACTCCCTCAGGCCTGCATCCAAGCCAAAGAAAAAGAGCGGGGATCTCTTTGCTGAAGAAAGCGAAGTCTTCTCCTCCAAGAGCCGGCTTTTCTACGTACACAATCTTTTCTTCCCCGACAACCTTCTTCAAAACAGAAAAAGCGGTCTTTGCAAGCTCGGGATCATTCATGAGGGGGGGATATCCCTTGACGTACTCCATGTCGCAATCCCCGCCCATACCTCTTGCGATACCACGGACGAGCGCTTCTATACGACCGGGCATCTTCTCTTGCGTTTCAGGGTTGATCGTCCGCACTGTTCCCTCAAGGAGCACTTCATCGGCTATAACATTGTACCTGTTTCCGCCTTTGATTGTACCCACGCTTACGACTGCCGCATCAAGAGGACTCACGCTGCGCGAGACGATCGTCTGCAGCGCGGTGAGTATCTGCGCCGCTATGGCAATGGCGTCAACTCCGTTTTCAGGTTCCGAGCCATGGGCGCCCTTCCCTCGCACAGTCAAAAAGAGGCGATCGGAAGCTCCCATAAGAGCCCCTGAACGCGTCCCGATCGTGCCTGTAACAAGAGAGGGCCACACGTGCATGCCGAAAATTGCGTCGACCTCAGGCGCTTTGAGGGCTCCTTGCTGGATCATCGCAGGCGCCCCTCCGACCGGATTTGCCTCCTCAGCGGGCTGAAAGATACACTTGACTGTACCGGGAAGCTCATTTTTCATCTCGGCAAGTACAAGCATCGCACCCAAAAGCATTGCGGTGTGCGAATCATGCCCGCACGCGTGCATGATTCCTTTTACTTCCGACGCCCAGGGAAGCCCTGTTTTCTCCTCCATTGGGAGGGCGTCCATATCCGCCCTAAGAGCGACGCAGGGACCTTTTGCGCTCCCTCGAAGCACACCGACAACGCCATGTCCCCCGACATCGGATTGCACCTCGACTCCAGATTCTTCAAGAACGGACGCTACCAGCGCCGCGGTTTCGCGCTCCTCACCGCTCAATTCAGGATGCTTATGAATACGGCGGCGGAGCTCCAGCATCTTCTCTTCATATTGTTGCGCTAACAAACGTATTTTCTCGTTCACTGGGGGTTCCTCCTGTTGAATTCATTTCTGCTTTTTTCACGGAAGGCTGTTCAACGTGCGAAAGACAGCTGACAGCGGTTTTCAGCGCAATCCCGGATGTTGAACCGCTAATGGACAATTTTGAAAGACTTCCGTGATAAGGTAACATAGACGCCGGATATTTTCAACGATGCATGATGCGCGAGGCGGGTATACAGAAAAAGACCCCGTACAAACCTGAAGGTTTCCACGGGGTCTTTCTATTAGTTGTTGCTGTTGCGCTGAAGAACCTCTTGCCAGGTAACAAAGGAATGATAATACTCCATATCGCCGTCGTCGAGGCCGCGTGTAATCTCCGTAATATGCGTATGCTTCGCGCCTATCTGTTCAAGCACATAATCAACGGCGATCTGCGGCTTGCTTTCCTCGCCGCACGTGTAAATATCCAGCGCCATGTAGCCGACTTCAGGCCATGTATGAATAGAGAGATGTGATTCGCTGATGACGACGACACCGCTCACGCCGTCGGGAGGAAAGCGATGAAAGGAGACCGACCAGACCTGAGTATTCGCTCGTTTTGCGGCTTCGACAAGTATCTCCTGCAGCCTGTCCACCTGAGAAATAATCGGTCCGCACCCTGATGCTTCCACAATGAAATGGAACCCTTTCGGTGACATTGTTTTCCTCCTCTTTCTGAGTGTATTTGTAATCAAAGGGAAGAAAAATGGCCGTCCGATCTCACCGGACGGCCTGATCCTGCGTAAATGGTGGAGCTAAGGGGATTCGAACCCCTGACCTCTTGAATGCCATTCAAGCGCTCTCCCAACTGAGCTATAGCCCCGTATGCGCAAACGGGAGTATTATAAGGAGCGGCGCCTAATATGTCAACAGCTTATTTGGAAGAAAGAAGATTTCCTTTTTTCCCGATCTCCTCCAGAAGAACTCTGTACGCTTTTTCAAAAGCGACAAGCCCTTCTTGGAGCAAGGTATCCGTTACGGATTCCAGATTGACACCGCATGAGGCAAGACGAGCCAATCGTTCCGATCGTCCTTCCTTGTCGGAAGTAACCGTCAGCGCGGCCTCTCCGCTCTCAAGGAACGCTTCAAGGGTCGCCGGAGGCAGCGTATTCACAGTATGAGGACCTATAAGAGAGTCAACGTAGAGCGTCGGGGAGTAGGCGCGGTTTTTCGTTCCCGTGCTGGCCCATAATGGGCGCTGAAGCAAAGCACCCTTTTCCGCAAGAGTTTTCCATCGTGCGGATGCCGCTATCGCTTCAAAGTCGGAATATGCGGCACGGGCGTTGTCGACTGCGATTTTACCGGCAAGATCCTTTTCTCCCGTTGTTTCGAGAAGCTTGTCCACCGCGGTGTCAACTCGACTGACAAAAAGAGAGGCAACCGAGGCGATGCCCTTTACCGATTCGCCTGCCGCAGCTCTTTCTTCAAGACCCGAAAGCCATGCTTCTGCAACCTGTCGGTACTGCGCCCGGGAAAAAATGAGCGTTGCGTTGACGTTCACTCCCAGAGAGATACAGCGACGAATGGCTTTCATACCGGCAGATGTCGCCGGTATCTTGATCATGACGTTTTTCCTGTCAAGCTGTTCGAAGAGACGCAAGGCTTCTTCAACAGTTCCTTTTTCATCGTGACAGAGCAAAGGACTTACCTCAAGACTTACAAAACCGTCAACCCCGTTGCTTGTCTCGAAAAGCGTCTTGAAACGGTCGGCTCCTTCCTGCACATCGGCGATGGTGAGTGCAGTATAGATCTCCTCTTCCGTTTTTTTCTCGCGCATCATCGCTTGAATATCCGTGTCGTAATCGGATGTCCTGGCGATTGCGTTCTCGAAGATGGAGGGATTCGTTGTTACTCCCCGCACTCCTTGTTCGATCATCCTGTCAAGACCTCCGGAACGGAGCAGATCTCTGCTCAGGAAGTCGCACCACATGCTCTGTCCAAGCGCCAGCGCCTGCAATATCCTATTCTGTTGAACCATGGAATCTATCCTTTCATAGAGAGTGGAGAAATTGGAGGAGACGGGAAGTCTCCTCCTCCGCGCCGTTCACAATTTTCTTATGAACCGCTCCCTTTCCGAACGGGAAGGTCTTCTCTGAAGCGAGCTACGAATTTTCTCACATCATCCTCGCGAATTCCCGGGAAAAAAGCCCTCCACCCTCTCTGTTTCAGGGGGATAAGAACGGCGGTTCCCTTCCCCGATGGAACGAGGATGAGTTCCTCCATATCCATCCAGAGAACCTGTTCTTTGCGGCCCCGTCCCCAGAAAAGAATCTCTCTCTCAAACCCCTTCTCTGAGAGGAAGATCTTCTTTTCGTATCCGGCAATGTAGATACACGCTGTGCCGATCAGAATATAGGCAAAAACACCCGAGAGATCGCCGCCGCCGGCAAAGAGACGGCGCATTCCGTCTGCCAGGAGAAAGATGCCCGTCCCCATTCCAGTCCACCGCATCCAGCGGGGGAAATGCGTTCCGCTCCCCCGAAGCACGTTGTCCACGCCTATTCAGCCTTCTTTTCGCCGGCTTCAATCCAAGGTATACCGATACCGAGCCTTGTCATCAACAGAGCAACAAGAGGATTCAGGTAATTCAGGAATGCGTACGGAAGATATGACAGAGTGGGCACGCCAAGGACACCGCTATTATAGGCGCCGCACGTATTCCACGGAACAAGAACCGAGGTGAGCGTTCCGGAATCCTCAAGCGATCTGGAGAGCAGGCTCGGATCAAGTTTTTTCCCGTTCTGTTCGAATTTTTCAAAGGCGGGTTTGAACATTCGTCCGGGCATGACAAGCGCAAGGTATTGGTCGCCAAGGAACATGTTAGTGAAGACGCACGATACAAGAACTGAAGCGACAAGACCGAACACCGATTTGACGCTCTGCATCAAGCGAACCAAAAGGACTTCAAGGAAACCGCACGTCTCCATAATACCGCCAAGAACCAAAGCGACGAGGATGAGCGCCACCGTCCCAAGCATGCCAGTTAAACCTCCTCTTTCGAGAAGACCGTTCAGCATGCCTGCAACCTCCTTGACAGATTCGAACGCATCCGCGGAGAAGACCGCCGCTCCTTTAAGAAGCTCGTTCACGGAAGAGATATCCCCGGCTTCGGCCACCTCGGCTATCATGGAGGGAGAGTATCCCGAATACAGAGCGCTCATAACATCCGGAATACTGATTCCCTGGAAAAGCGCCATAACGGAAGCCAAGAGCATACCGGCGACAATACCCGGGATAGCGGGGATCTTCATCGCCGCAAGGACGAGGACAAGAAGCGGAGGAAGGAAACCGTACATCGAGATAGAGAACTCTGCAGACATCAACTGCTGAATAATCGAGATCCTGGAGGCGTCCATCTCGCCCCCAGTGTACCCGCTTCCCATATAATAGGCGATTCCGGCAACGATGATCAGGGTGGGACCGGTAGTCCAGAGCATCGCCCTGATATGGGTAAAAAGTTCCGAACCGGCTACAGCAGGAGCAAGGTTCGTTGTATCGGAGAGAGGAGAAATTTTATCGCCGAAATACGCGCCCGAGATTACAAAGCCCGCCGTTACAGGAGCGGGTACTCCAAGCCCTGCGCCTATTCCCATGAGCGCTATTCCCACGGTTCCGCTCGTGCTCCAGGAACTTCCCGTGGAAAGAGAGACAATGGCGCAGATCAGGAGAGATGCCAGGAGGAAGTACTGAGGAGACAGAAGGTTGAGACCGTAAAAAATGAGCGTGGGCACAACGCCGCTCAGAATCCATGCCCCAACAAGACCTCCCACTGCAAGCAATATAAGGACGGCCTGAAGCGCGACAGTAATACCGTTGATCATTCCTTCCTCAACTTCACGCCACGGTTTACCGACAAAAATAGCTCCCATAATGGCGGTAAAGACTGCGGCGAGGAAGAGCGGAATATGCGCGGAGAGGGCGAGACCGAACACCGCCCCCGATTCAAAATGAATATCGAGAACCCCATAACTGATAATAGCAGCGTCCACAAGAAGTACAAAAAGAGCTTGACCAAAAGTAGGTGTCTTTGCAGATGTTTGTTCCATACGCAATCCATCCTTTCCGAAAGAGCGGGATAACGCCTTTGCAAGAAGACGCTTGTCCTTTTATTATAAGAGATTATTTTCTTCTGTCCATGAGTTTCGGACGGAGAAGAGAATAAAAAAAGGTGCGGACAGGCTCCGCACCTTAGGTATTTCATCATGTTATGTGTTAGAGAGAAGGTATCACCGCGCAAATGATTTTTCGAGAGCGGAAGGTACAAGAAGAACCGGGAAGCGCGCCTTCAGGGAAGCCGCTTCGGTAGCCATAACGTGTTCAACCAGTTCGGCGCGCACGGCATCGCGAACCTCTTCGAACGAGAGCGCCCGAGCGCGACGCCTTTCAAGTACTTCGAAAACATGATACCCGTATTTCGTTTGCACCGGACCGAGTACAGATTGCAAGGGCGCTGAGAATACGGCTTCCTCGAAGCTTTCGGGGAGTGAGCCGCGTGAAATCCACCCCATATCGCCTCCTGTTTCGGCCGTGGCGTAATCAACGCTGAGCGATGCAGCGACTTCGGCAAAAACTTCTCCCGAGAGAATGCGGAGAAGCGCTGTTCGCGCATTCTCCTCTTCTGTGGTGAATACATGCCTGACCCGGACTGATTCATTCTGTCGGTATTTCTGTTTATTCTTTTCAAAATGAGCTCTCAGGGTTTTCTCTTCAAAAGAGAGCGAAGAGGCCATACTGCCGACATACGCCTCGGCAAGCGTATTGATGCGGCTCCAACGGATACGGGCCGAAACTCCAGGATCAAGATGCAATCCTCGGATAATTGCCCCCTTCGAGAAGAGAATCGCCCGCGAAACCTGTTCAAGAAACGCCTCTCTCTCGGTTGGAGTCATCTGCGCTGCAAGCAGAGGGGCAGCGGCTTCGCCGGCCCCTGACTGAAGAGCTAAAAGATAGAGTATTTCATCAACAGAAACTTGCTCGTCATCAACAGTAAGGGCAATCTCATTCCCCGGCGCTGCCGCTGCGGCAAGCGGATGAATTAGTACGAGAGAAAGAAAAAGGAGACTGAAAACCCACTTTTCCGACTTGCTCATTCGAACACACCCGCCTTTCAATTTCCGGAAGGGCGTCCCGGGTAGGGGACGGGAATATATTGGACGGAAGGCCTCTCGGTAACGGACTGATGGTACAACCCCATGATGTTGCAGAAGGAGTCATAATCATTGAGCACAACCGGAAGCCCGAGAGCGGTCGCTTCGTCTACTCCTATCGGGTAGTCATGAGTCCATCGGCCTTCCGTGAGAGCCTCCGCGAGCTCCATCCCCTTCTCTTCACCCATTCTTTCGGAAAGGAGCTCAAAAACGAAGTTCTTCGTCTGGCGGATCGCCTTTCGGGAGATATCGGCAAGTATCAGCGTATTGTCATCAACCTCGCTGACGGGTTTTTCTTCTACTGCTTTCAGTATAGAGGCCGCCGGGTACTGCCCTATCTGAGGATCCACAGGACCGAGAACCGCATGGCGATCCATCAGGATTTCGTCGGCTGCGAGAGCGATAAGCGTCCCGCCTGACATGGCGTAATGCGGGACGATAACAGTAACCTTTGCCGGATGATGCTTCAAAGCGCGTGCAATCTGTTCCGCTGCGAGAAGGAGACCGCCTGGCGTATGTATGATCAGGTCTATGGGGGTATCGTCCGAGGTCAAGCGAATAGCTCGAAGAACCTCCTCGGAGTCCTCAATATTGATAAAGTTCCGGGAGAACATCCCCCAGAATCCCATGCTCTCCTGTCGGTGAATCAAAGTTATAATCCGTGAACGGCGTCTCTTTTCACAGTTTTTGAGCGCAGTAAAACGCCTCCACCGAAGCGACTGCTGCTTTAAGTAAGGAAAGACTACAAAAAAGAGCAGGAAGTAAAACCAAAGCGATGATCCGTCCATGACAGCCTCCTTCCAGAAACAACGAGCACAAGCGAATAACTACTGATGCACAGTTTCACGCGCACGATCCTCCGAAGACTCTACAACGGGCGCAGGGACGACGCTGAAAGTGACATGTCCCTCGGAAACAAACGCCTCGACGTGCAACCCCTTTGAAGCCCCGTTTTCAAGAAGATAATCAGCCAAGGGGTCTTCGACAAGCGCTTGTATCGTCCTTCTGAGAGGCCGGGCCCCGAACTTTGGCTGATACCCTTTCTCGCACACTAAGTTCTTCACTTCTTCTCCCACTGTCAGCGTGACCTCCTGGCCCGACAATCGCGAACAGACGTCTGCAAACATAATATCAACAATTGCGCCGACGCTCTCTCTTCCTAAGGGGCGGAAGACAATACTCTCGTCGACACGATTTATGAATTCGGGACGGAAGGTTCGGTTCACTTCGTCAAGGATAGTGCTTTTAAGACGGCTCCAGTCGAACGGATCGTCGTTTCCCGATCCGGCGAATCCAAGAGGAGACCCCTTCGCGGCATCTCTGGCGCCGACGTTACTGGTCATCAGGATTACGGTATTGCGGAAATCCACTGTCCGTCCGTGCCCGTCAGTCAATCGGCCGTCTTCCAGTATCTGGAGAAGCAGGTTGAATATGTCGGGATGCGCTTTTTCAATTTCATCGAAAAGCACCACGGAATAGGGGCGGCGCCGCACCGCTTCCGTGAGTTTCCCCCCATCTTCGTACCCAACGTACCCGGGAGGAGCGCCAATAAGCTTTGAGACTTCATGTTTCTCCATGAACTCGCTCATATCGAGACGAATCATTGAATCGTCGGTCCCGAAGAGGAAGGATGCCAGGCGTCTCGCCAGCTCAGTCTTGCCCACTCCTGTAGGCCCAAGCAGAAGGAAGCTTCCAATGGGCCGCTTCGGGTCCTTCAGACCGCTTCTGGCGCGCCTGATAGCCCTCGCAACCGACGCGACAGCTTCGCTCTGTCCTACGAGCCTCTTTTCTATCTCGCGTTCCATTCCAAGAAGACGCAAAGACTCTTCCCCTGTGATCTGAAACACCGGGATGCCGGTCCATTCTGCAACTACGTCCGCAATATCTTCACCTGTGATCACTGGCTGAGAATGATTTCTCCCCGACCTCCAGTTTTTCCGTTTCTCTTCCAGCTTTTCGAAAAGCAGACGCTCGGCGTCGCGCAGTTCCGCAGCCCTTTCAAATTCCTGCCCGTCCACGGCGGCTTCCTTCTCTTTCCGAATTTCTTCCAGACGCTGTTCGAGCGTTTTTAGTTCTTCGGGGGGCTCCATCGTCTTGATCCTCGCTCTGGCGGCGGCTTCGTCGATAAGATCGATTCCTTTATCGGGAAGACGTCTGTCCATAATATAGCGAGCAGAAAGCCGGGCGGCCGCTTCCAGGGCGTCATCCTGTATTCTGGCCTTGTGGTGCGATTCATACCGGTCTCTGAGTCCCTCCAGAATACGGATGGAGTCATCCACGGACGGCTCCTGAACAAATACCGGCTGGAAGCGTCTTTCGAGCGCAGCGTCCTTCTCGATATGCTTCCTGTACTCTTCCAGGGTAGTGGCGCCGATAACCTGGAATTCCCCCCTGGAAAGACTCGGCTTCAAAATGTTGGCCGCATCCACCGCGCCTTCTGCGCCCCCGGCGCCGACAATAGTGTGGATTTCGTCGATGAAGAGAATGACGTCGCGTCCTTCGGAGAGTTCCTTCACCAGTTTACGCATGCGCTCCTCGAACTCTCCCCTGTATTTCGTGCCTGCAACAAGATTCCCCATGTTGAGCTGCATAACCTTCTTATCCTTCAGAAGTTCGGGGATATCTCCCTCCATAATTTTCTGCGCCAGTCCCTCGACAATTGCGGTCTTTCCTACCCCGGGTTCTCCGATAAGCACCGGATTGTTCTTTGTTCTTCGGGAGAGGATCTGGACGATTCTACGAATTTCTTTGCTTCTTCCAATAACCGGATCGAGTTCACCGTTTCTGCTCCGCTCACTGAGATCCAACGCGAGCTGGTCCAGTGTAGGCGTCTTCGAACGTCCGTTCTTCCGACGGTTGTCGGCAGAGTTTTCCGTCCCTTTACCCGAACCGTTTTCCCCTTCGAGAAATCGCATGATCTCTTTTGCCAGAGTAGCGTGATCTATGCCGAGCCCCAGAAGGACACGGGCGGCGGCGCTCTCTCCTTCAGCGAGGATACCGAGAAGTATATGCTCCGTGCCGACATAGTTCACGCCCATATTCCGCGCTTCGCGAACGGAAAGATCAAAAACCCTCTTTGCCCGCGGGCTCAAAGGCAAATCCACAGGTTTTAAAATCGGATGAGATTTGCCTACAGTACTTTCAATACGAGAGCGCAGCTCGGCAAGATTCACTCCAAGAGCTTCAAGGGTTTGAACACCCGCCCCTTCCCCTTCGGAGAGAATAGCAAGCAAGACGTGTTCTGTTCCCACAACGTCATGTCCAAGACGGAGAGCCTCTCTGTGCGCTAGTTGCACCACTTTCCTGCCGCGTTCCGTGAAAAAATGCCACATTCCAAACCACCCTTTACATGGCCCCGAAGGGCCGTTCTCATCCTGCCATCAGGCCAGAGCGAGACTGCGAAGCAAACGCTTCAACAGTTCCGCCGCCAGGGCGCCTCTCTTATAGGGAGAGATATCAAACTCGGTGCTACCCAGTTCGTCAGTGTGTCGCAACGCCACCTCAATGAGAAGACGTTCTCTCGAATCAATCATCCCGCGCTCCTGAAGAGACGTAAGGATACGCCGGGCTTCCTGCTCGGTGATGGAATCTCCTACTATTTCATCAATATGATTTACTTTCTCTTCCGGTATATCGTAGCATATACGGACTATTCGAATATACCCGTGACCGCCTCTCTGACTCTCCACAATAAAACCGCGCTCGGGAGTGAAGCGGCTTCGGAGGACATAGTTGATCTGGCTCGGGACACACCCGAAAGTCTCCGCAAGCTCCTTTCTCCGAAGTGAAACTGTCTGTTCATCCATTTCGGAGAAAAGGTTATTTATGTAGTTTTCGATGACCCGTGTCAGGCTTGCCATTTTATTCCCTCCACACTGCAAATTCCATACAAACAGCACGTTACTGAACTGTATAACCAATCTGCTCCGGACAATCTATCCCACGCATACCTTGCCGCTCGGCGGAAAACAGATCCTCGTTTCTCCACTTGAAGCAGAAAGAGTGAAACAATAAACGTATTTCCCTCAAAGATATGGTTCAATCTGCAAACAAGTACTCAGATTGAACGCATCTCTTATAGGCTATTCTACGATGTTGGTCAGTATTAGTCAATAAGGAGGGATATCTGCCTCTACCACAGGTTTTAAAGACAGAAGAGCACAACCGGCGAACAGAAAACAACTTCTTGCCCGCTTGAGCAGATAGCATTGACGATACTCTGCGCAATCTGCCGCAGAGTACTCCGGAGACGGACCTACCGTCTGCGGATTCGAGTTCTTTCAGTTCTTCAGGATTTTGCGTGTTTTCCGAAGCGGCTTTCCTTTCCTTCTCGTAATCGCTTGATATTATCTTTGTGGCGGAAAATTGCCAGCAAGGCAAGCGCGCCCAACACCAAGACATACGGAAGAGGGAAAGAAAGAACGAGCGCAAAAAAAGGCAGGCAACAGAGAGAGGTCATTGAAGCCAAAGAGACGTAACCTTTTGCTTTCAGAACGAGCAGCCATACCAGGCCGCCCGCTGGGGCAACAAAGAAAGAAAGATGAGGATACAAGAAGAACGCGACGCCATAAGATGTCGCGACTCCCTTTCCTCCTTTGAAAGAGAGCCAAACAGGGTAGTTGTGCCCCACAACGCCGGCAAAAGCAATGAGCGCGATAATCCACGGGTCCGAAATACCCCACCACCTTGCGCAAAGCATTGGAACCGCGCCTTTCAGCATGTCCACTATCGCAACGGCCTTCGCCCAGTTTTTGCCGAGAAGCCTTCCGGCATTCGTCGCCCCCGTCCCCCCTGATCCTATCGTCCGAATATCCACTCCCTTTACCCACAGACCCGCCAGGTAGCCGGTAGGGAAAGACCCCGCAAGATACCCGAGCGTCCCCCATATCAAAGCAGTCATCGAATTCCACCTCTCCTTTCAATAAAAGCGTCTACGACTAAAACACCAATCCGATTTACGAAAACGGGATTGACATCAAGGCGGGCTATCTCCGTTTCGCAATATGCAAGGCGAGAAAAGGCGGCAAGAGAAGAAGCGAACGCCTCAACGTCAAGACGCTCCCTTCTCCACCCTGCGAGCAGAAGAGGATAGCCCTTTGATTCCTTTATCATCCTGAGAGCCTCATCTGTGTCGAAGGGAGCTGCCCGCAGGACTCCGTCCGGGAATATTTCTCCGAAAATACCGCTGATACTCATCTCGACAACTGGTCCAAAACGCGGATCCTTCCGGTATTCCATACGCCATTCCGTTCCCCCGTGCACCATTTCCTGAACAAGAACTCCCCGAATCCTGGCAGACGGATTGGCAATGCGCGCTTTTTCAAGCGTTCGTCCGTAGGCGTTCTTGAGCTCTTCCTCGTTCTGAACATCCAGGGCGATAACGCGAGCCTCCGTTTTACGCAAAATAGATGGAGACATCACCTTGAGAGCAATAGGGTAGCCTATTGTCTCCGCAGCGGTCAAAGCCTCGGGTAGCGAATGGCACAAAGCTTCTCTCGCAACAGGTATATCGTACGCTCGAAGAAGCACTTTTGCGTCATATTCAGTCGGACGGGGATGCAGTGGACACTTTGTAGGATGAGCGCCTTCGGACGGAGCCGGGCACACCGCCGGGCCGCTCCCGAAGACCAGCTGCAAAGCGTTAAAGCAACGGCGAATACCGGGGATAAGCGGGATTTTCGCCGAATACAACTGTTCTTCGAACAATGCGTTGTCCGCCAGAGATGAAAACACAGGAAGCCGGCCTGACTGTTCGATACGTTGCTTTCTTCGCTGAACGGTATTCAGAGAATCGGATCCAGAAAGGACATCGATCAGAAGGGGCGACGTCGCCCGAGCGCTCTCTTGAAGAGTAAATTCAGCTCTTTCCGCTTCTTTTTTTATCAACATGGAAAGTTCGTCCGAGGAGGTATGGTATGCACATTC
>ERZ1645192.3101-NODE-3101-length-13673-cov-5.997870_pt1 | contig 13673 bp, 11 predicted proteins | sample MGYA00575354_ERZ1645192 | MGnify/ENA primary metagenome ERZ1645192 (study PRJEB40844, sample SAMN11349763) | freshwater sediment metagenome | isolation source: river sediment | host: Sediment | place: India: Faizupur Khadar , New Delhi | collected 2017-02-21 ... | reverse complement strand
CTTTTAAAAGACGAAGGTACTTTTTTACCGTATTGCGTGAGACATTCAATTCACGGGCAACCCTATTGTAAGAATGGTGGTGATCATAAAGGGTCTCCATCTCGATCACATCTTCCATCGTTTTCATGATTACACTCGGTTTTTTTAGTAAACCTGAAATCTATACCTCAAACACCCGGAATCCCTGATTTCCAAAGCAGTAAATCAGGAATAAACGGAAAGAATCATGAGGATATTCGCGGTTCAACCCTTTTGCATACCCCTGAATCTGAGTGATATCATCGTTTTGAGCAGTAAACTCATCAATCGTCAGAGAAAGCCGACTTAACTCTGCATTTGAGAAATATTTAAACTCAATAATCCACCTGATACCAGCGAATTTTTCATGATACTTCCCGACAAACTCAAGGTCACTTCGTCCCTCCGGATATGACCGCTCGATATTCCAGGTAAACCAGGTTGAGAGATACCTGCTACAACATATTTAATCCCATAGGGGATAGGACGTTTCACCTGGTTCACCGTAGTTCCTGTTTGCGATATCGCTCTTCTGGTAATATATGTCAATGAACCATAAAACCCTGTGGTACCCGACCTATACTTTCATATCATATCCTGCAGAGGATCTCTCATGCAACGTCATCCAATCATGCCTGATCCCCCACATCGCACCCTTCGGATTGCAGGCATTCTCGCCATCCTGTGTCTCATCAGCCTTGTTTTCATCCCGACCGCCGCTGATGACCAGGCACAGGAGCCCGTATCTTTTCACATCCTTGCAGTGAACGACTTTCACGGACAACTCGGTCCAGGACAGAAAATGAATGGATCTCCGGCCGGGAGTATACCGGTTCTTGGCGGATACCTCTCTGATGCAATTGATACATACGGAGCGAATAACACAATCATCGCCCTTCCTGGTGATATGACCGGGGCATCGCCGGCAGAATCAAATCTACTCCTCGATGAACCGGCGATACTCTTCTTCAACCGGTTTGTAACCGGTGACTGGAAGAAACCGGACAAAATCGAGACAACGGGAGTCAGAGTCATTGGGACCCTTGGTAACCATGAATTTGATCGCAACATCTCCGAGTTACAACGGCTGATGAAAGGAGGGAATGATGGGACGAACATTACCCACCTGGTTGATCCCTATCCTGGACCACTCTGGCCGGTTGTTGCTGCAAATGTCTTCTGGAATGGAACAGACGACCTCTTCCTTGAGCCATATACTATTGAGGACATAGGGGGAATCCCGGTCGCATTCATCGGTGCAGTCACTGAATTAACTGGTGAAATATCTGAACCTGATAATGTCGAACCTGTCACCTTTACCGATGAAGCGGAAGCCATCAATACCCAGGTCAAAGTACTTCAGGAACAGGGAATTCATGCAATTGTCGTTCTCCTGCATGAAGGAGGAACCCAGACACCGTATGATGGTCCGACACAGGAGACCGGGGATCTCTCCGGCAGGGTTGCTTCGATAGTCATGAGACTGGATGAAGACGTGGACGTGGTATTATCAGCCCATTCCCATGAATTCACGAACCAGTACCTGCCAAATGCCGGTGGGAAACCGACGCTTGTTACTCAGGCATATTCATACAGCTCGGCATTTGCTGATGTGACCCTTGAGCTTGACCCGCAAACGAATGATATTGTGAACAAGACGGCAACCATTGTCACCACATATGCAGATCAGGGACCCGGACTCACAACGGATGAGAACTCACAGGAACTGCTCGATGCAGTGAATAGCACCGTTGCACCGCTTATCAGTGAGGTTATCGCGACAACAGACATCCCCCTCACCAGGAATCCGGATGCAAATGGGGAAGCACTGCTCTACGATATCGCAACCGATGCATTCCGATGGGATATGCAGACCGAATTGAGCATTCTGAATATCGGGTTCCTTCGTGCAGATATCGATGCTGGTGAGATTACAACCGGCGATGCCTACTCGGTCCTGCCCTTCCATGACCAGATTTACACCATAGAAATGACCGGGCAGCAGATCAAAGACCTGCTCAATCAGCAATGGACGCGGACGGTAAAACCGGACCATCTCCTCCAGATATCCGGGTTTTCCTACTCCTACGATGAATCGAGGGATCCATCTGCCCGGGTGACCAGTATCACCATTGACGGAAAAGAGATGGACATGAACGCAAATTACACAGTTGCAACAATAGATTACCTGGCTCATGGAGGAGACGGATATACCGGAATGAAAGAAGGAACACTTGTTGGATATGGAGCACTTGATGTCGATGAATTTATCGCCTATCTCAAGTATATTCCGTCACCAATTCATGAGCAGACCGGAGGAAGAATTAACCCGGTGAAAAGTGGAATCAGAGAGGAATAACGACACCATCCATTCGATTCAGACACCCGTATCCTTTTTATCCGAAAAATTCCTCGATAAATTCAGTTAATTTTTTCGACAGGGTTCCCTTTGTCTTCCCCTTCTTTCCTTTCTTCCCTTTTGATGGAGCAGGTTTCGTGGGTTTTTCAAAAAATCCTGGAAACAACATGACAGATATGGTTTTTCTCACATACTGACGCCGTACCCGCTTTACACGAATGAGCCTGGGGAAGAAGTTCCCTTTCATCTGTTCCAGCGAGGATATCCATCGCATCTCATCAATGAGCGAGATATCAAACCTCTTCAGGATCAGTGCCTCAAGTGAAAACACCGGAGGGATAATGACAAGAGCAGTGGTCATCCGGGGAATGCACACGGGAAGATAGCGTTTATAGCGTACCGGCAGGAGTACGAAATCACCATTCCGGGCTGCAAGAAATGGTATGGCTCCTGTAGAAATCCGGAGGGGCATGATCATACAGTATGGGAGAAGAATGACGGGAATTACTATCCGTTCCTGATGTACCCGTCTTCGTTTCAGATGCCTGACCGTATGAACGGGTGCCGACAAGAGAAACACAATTCTCGTCGGCAATGAGGAGCACGGCGGGCAGGGTGCCAGCAAGGCACGTGCAGACTGATCCGGATAACAGAACGGGCAAATTCCCGGAGAGAGACTAAACCAATGATCAGGATCAGCCGGACAGGAAACAAGGGACAGGAAAGCATGTTCAGACCGTTCAAACCAGCCTGATAGGATATCTTCGAGTGACCCAGTAAGATCTGATGATCCTGAAAAGATACTCCTCATCGGAAAGGGAATCCGATCAGGAGAAGGAACATAGGAGCGATAGAACCGGGCTCTATGACTGAAAACCTGAACGGGATCACATCCGTCCATCATCATCATGCAGAGAAGGGATCTGATATTTGAAAGCAGGGAGATGGTATCTTCTTTATCGGTTCTCACCTGCTCCTGCAATACTGCAACAACCCTGACCGAACTGTCCGGGCCGACAAAGACAGAACGGGATGACAGGCTGAATGGATACAGTCCCACCCGACACATGGAGAGAAGAGCGGAGAGAAGATTTGTGCAGGCAGCAACCCGGTATCTGAAGGAGAATTTCTGTCCCCTCCATGATATCCGACTCTCTAAGTCTGCTGCCTCGTGCCAATGAACATACCGGGTAAAATCAACCTCAGGAATAAGGTAATGTATCCTTCTTTCAGGCCCCTGATCCTGGTAGACCATCTGTCCGGGAACAATTACTGATGGCGGGATATGGCTGATCGGGCATGATACCAGGGGGGTGAGGCGGTTCGTGCTGATAAGGAGCTGAAATCCGGATCGGTCAGTTCTTCGAATCTCCCCATGGGATATCCGGATAATTCTTCCTCCAACATCGATCGGACTTCCCTCATCATCGACATAGTCAGGTACAACCTGTTTTGCTGGTACCGATGTTGGGTCAGGCTCTGTTTTTATTTCTAACTCTGTAACTCTGATTTCATCTACCGGTTTTGATCCGGATACCCGGTTATCAGAACGGAATCCCAGAACCTGAGCCCATCGTGAGGGTTCGGGTCTTGCCTGCGGGTGCTGATGACCGGTTACAAATGCCTCATGAAACAGGGCACGGACCGATGACGGGATCCGGTCATATGGCGGGGCATAGTCCGGAGGGTACAGACCGGGTATCTTCCCTTCATAGGCAAAAAGACCACGAATAATCTTATCCGGGGTGGTTGGTGCATCCTCGATGAGCGGTCCCCGCCCCTGATAGGGATGGGCCCCTTGCATCAGGAACCTGAAGATAAGAACCGCAAGGGCAAACCGATCAGCAAAGAGCCGGTCAATATCCTGCTTCTCAAATGATCCGTCAATCAGCTCAGGGGGAAGATACTCACCGGTCCCGACCCGGCAGAACCATGTCCGTGAGGATGATGGGTCGGTGATCTGAAACGAATCGGTGTCAATGAGGCATATCTCACCGTTCGTGCTGATAAAAACGTTATTCTCACGAAGATCGCCGACACAGTGACCGGATGCATGCACTGCATGAACAAGACCGGCCAGCCGTGCTGCTGCCTTCATGGAGGAGGAAAAATCCTGATCCGGCTTATCGTACCAGGCATGCACCGGCATGAAATGGCTATCAAGGCGGGTCATCATATATCCCAAAAACCGGGACGGAGTGGACGTAGAGACGATAATACCAGACGGCCAGCAGATGCCAGTTCCCGAAGGGATCCGAATCGGACTTTTCTGCATGATCCGAATCTTCTCTTCCATCTCCGGACTGCTCCGGTGCGGATGAAAGATCTTCACACATCTCGATTCATCACCTTCCACATACCATATCTCCCCTTCTCCGCCTGATTTTCCGGATGAAACTATCTGCAGCTGACCACCATGCTGGTCAAGGACGGTCATTCGCGATCTGGTCTTAATTCTGGGAAGACGAAGCCGTGGTTTCTCCTGTACCTGATATGAACGGGCGATCTCAATATTCAATGTGAATGGTCCGACATTGGTGATGATCACCAGCGGAACTGATGCGGGAACATTTCCCGGAAGCAGGCGGGTATCCACCCTGATGGTAACAATAGTGCTGTCAGTAACGGAGAATATTGACGGGACTGCGGTTATCCAGGGATATTTAGAAGGAATCGTTCCCCGCAGGACTCCGGCCCCGGTATTTTTGACAATAAGACGCTCTTCGATGATACCCCGGACCGTCCAGGATATACGGAGTGAGGATGGGATAAACCGGGGGACCGGTCCTTTCTCTGCTGAACGGTGAATGGATACCTCAACCGTCTCCTCACCGCCATTCGTCTTTACATGAATCCTTCCAATCGGGTGTCGTGCCTTCGGGGCTTTTGAGGTGATAACTCTGATCGGAATGACCTGCACCGTTCTTGTCCAGATGCCCCGGGCAGGTATCTCAATCCAGTCACAGAGCGGGACTGCAGTCCCTGATAGAAATCCGGGACCAGTGTTTCTGACGGTCAGTGAGAATGAGATCGTCTCATCCCTGGTAATACCGCAAAACTGGAAGACCTTCTCATCCATTCGGAGCGTTGATACCGGTGCCGGGGCTTTTCTGATCTCAATTTTTACCCGCCCGATACCGCCGGTTGAGAGAATATGTACCGATGACTCCCCGCTTGCCGGGGCTTTTTCAGGCCTGATCTCAAGGATCACACGCTGGATAAAAGGGGTATTCAGGGTGGTGTCAAGGACGGTGACCCAGTCTGCATCTGAACGGATATTTCCATACAGACGCCCCTTTCCCTCATTCATGATGACCAGTTCTTCGCGAACCGGACCGGATGAGAGAGGGGAGACCTCTATCAGGGTACGGTCAATCCGGATTTTTGGTTCAGATCCGGACGACCCGGCCATCAGAAAGGCTCACCAGGGATTTGAAATCCAACAGCCAGGGTCATATCGTCTGATGAGAGTGCCCGCATGCGGGAAGAAGAGAGGAGATCGGCAATCTCGGTGTTCAGATCCCGGCCTTCACCGACGTACTGCTCAAGGGATCTGACAAGCGGAACGACAAATGGACCATAGGGGACATATGCTCCATCCTCCCGTCTGATAAGGGCCCCCTGGCATCCGTCGGTTGCACAGATGATTGCATCGGCAGCTCCGTGTGAGATGCGAAGCTGTGACTCCCAGTTCTGTGCGGTCAGGACAGCCGTCTCATTGGCATACGTGGCAGGTCCGGGAATCGAGAGCAGGGATGCTTCTCCTTCTGACAGGGTAACACAGGCCCCGTCTCCGATATGACCACAGACAACGCCGTCCGGGGTGAGAACGGCCATCAGCAGCGTTGTTGCGAGTGACGAGATATCAAGTCGTTCTGAAATGGCATGATTGTCAATATGCTCCCTTCCTGCGCCCATCGCTGCTGTGATGAGAGATGTAATATCCTGGTCCCCGGCCCTATACGCATCTGCGGCTATTCGGACGCTGGAAGATACGGCAATCTCTGCCCCCTTTCCTCCGTACTCTGCTGATGAGAGACCGTCAGCTACCGCGATAATGAGGGCATCGGAAAGGATGACTCTGGCCCAGGCATCTTCACAGGGTATCTGGTCACGAATATGCCTGGTTCCTGCAACCGATGCACCACAGGCGATATAGGATCTGGATCTGGCTTGTTCTGCAGGCATTGGTATCAGAGCTGGATTACTCCCCAGCCTTCGGGACCAACCGGATTTTCAAGTGAGATCTGTTCACCAATCCGGGAGTCTGATATCTGTGAGAGACTCTTTGAAAGCCAGAGGAACATCTCGGCCCATTTCGCTTCCTTGAGCATGAGAGGCGTCCTGCCCGCAGGGGATATCTCTCGGAGCAGAGTCATGTTGGCCTGGTCCACACCAAGCGCCCAGAAGAGGAATTTATGATCCTTCTCTCCTCCATGCACCGCCTCAATGACCTTCTCCCAAGTCTCGTCACCTTTGCGCATATCAGTCGGCTGACCGTCGGTGATTAAAAATATCCAGGGCCGGTAGTAATCGGTTCCGATGGTGCGGTACTCGGCCTTTCGCTCTTCAACAACCCTGACCGCCTCAAGGATGGCCTCGCCCATCGGAGTATACCCGCCGGCGATAAGTTCAGGGGGATCAAATGCAGATATCCCCGTAAAGGGCCTGACCAGTTCCACCCCTTTCCCAAAGGTTATCACGGCAAGATCAATCCGTTTTACTGCAAGATCATCCTCCTTCAGCTCATCGGTGAGGATACGAAGCCCTTCGTTCAGCTCTGCTATCTTGTTGCCTGACATGGATGCAGATGTGTCAAGGACCAGGACCGTGGCACAGTGGGGATGTTGCGGATAGGGGATATCAACGATGTCTTCCAGTTTTTCTAAGCCCATTGATTCAAAATTGGCCGGTAACTTATAAAATAATTATCAAACCATACCGGTTGTTTGAAGTCAGGAGGGAGTGGTACATATCTGTGGATCTGCTCCTTGGTATTGGAAATGACCTGCTCGGGGATGATGGAGTAGGCCCGTTCATCGCGGAAGAACTCCAGGATTCAGACTGGCTTGTCATGAATGCCGGCATTGTTCCGGAGAATTTTATCCGCCCGATACGGGAACGAAAACCAGATCATATCGTCGTCGTCGATGCCGTTCACATGGGACTTTCGCCGGGGAGTATCAGGATCATTCCCCCGGAGTATATCAGGGACTACGGGATTGGGACGCATCAACTCCCCCTTACCTTCTTCATTGAGCAGTGTGCCCCCCATTCACACGTCACCTTTATCGGAATCCAGCCCGGCTGCCTTGACCCTGACACCCCGCTGACACCCCAGGTTTCCCGTGCTGCCACTGAACTCGTCAGTCTATTGAGAACGCACCGGCTTTCTCACCTGCCGGTCCTGGGTCAGGAGGGGGAACAGGAACAAGATTGATTTTAGCTGCAGGGTACACGTATACAGAATAAGGGAAATTATCATGCAATATGAAAATATCGATAGCGCTGAGATGGCCGAGATGGCTCTGTCACAGGCCGTTGATGAACATATTGAGAAGAGCAAAGAGGCAATAGACCGGATTTCAGAACTTGAGCATCAGATCCTGCACTGGAACCAGGAAGATATCAGAACGCTCCGCAACGACATTCAGGAACTTCGGGAACTGCTCAAGAAAAACTTCCAGGTACAGATTGACAATTTCATCAATATGCGATCAATTCCCGGGATGCGGGTACCGGAAGAAATACGCCAGCTCTACAAGATTGTCTCGGTGGATAAGAAGGGATTTACCCTTTATGGGATTGAGATGGATAAAATAGCACATATTTCAAAGATAACTGATCATTTTAAGAAACGAAAAGAGGCGGCAGCACAGGCAAAGGCCAAAGAGAAGAAATAAATTCCCCGTCAGGTCAGATCTGCACAATGTTTTAGAAGCGCAATGCACCCCTTTTTATCAAGCGGCTGGTTATCATTCCCGCATTTCGGCGAGTAAATACAGGCCGGACATCCGTCTTTACATCTGCATTCCCGGACCATCTTTTCCGCCGACTCGCAGAGTTCTTCATAAATATGGTATGCACGTTCCGCAAGGCCGATACCTCCTTCATACCCGTCATAGACGAAGATGACCGGTTTTCCCCTGACCTCTGCAGAGCTGGCCGATGAGAGTCCCCCTAAATCCCACCGGTCACAGAGGACATGATACGGCATCATGGCAATGAGAGCATGTTCTGCGCCATGAAGGGAGCCGCCAACATCCCGGTCTGCTGATAAGGCACTCATCCCCTCCTGGGAGAACTCAATCCAGACCGATATCGTCTCAAAGGTGATCGGTTCAAGGGAGAGTGGTTCGGTGGAGATGGTCCTTTCATCAATAAGCCGGCGATACCCGTGATAGAGTTCTGATACCTCAACTCTCCCCAGGCAGAGGGTTCCAGACCGAATCTCCCGACTCATCAACCGCTCCCTGATCTGAACACCGGTCTGATGGTTCACCTTGGTATAGTACCCGGGATCCTCCTGTGATGCGAAGATCCGGTGACGGTCAAAATCCCAGGTGCTTACCATGTACCGCTCCCCCTGGTGTAACAGGACCGCACCCGGATGGGCCTCGCGACATGCCTGCCTGATATCCAGTGTCTCAATAACCCGGTTTCTGACCTCCACCGTCCAGACTTCACTGATCTGGGACAAGGAAACCAGTTCGCTTGCCCTCTTTCTCCCGGTGTAGACATATCCCCGTGGCGTATCTGCAACAAGGCCATTCTCTACCAGTGCATCAAGATGGTTGGTGATCCCGTTTCCAAACCAGCGGATATCAGACTCAGGTCTGACCGGGAGTTCAGATGCGGCACAGAGGATCTGACCAGAGAGGATATAGGGATTTTTCGTGTCGATGATGGCATGTTCATGGGGCCGGGCAAAGAACTCCTCCGGATGCCGCATAAAAAACTGGTCAAGCGGGTTTTGCATTGCGATAAGAATGGCCAGGGCATCAGATACCGACCGGCCGGCACGTCCTGCCTGCTGCCAGACAGACATCATGGTCCCCGGATACCCGGTCATCACCACGGCATCAAGAGACCCGATATCAATCCCGAGTTCCAGGGCATTTGTGGATACAATCCCCCGCATCACTCCGGCTTTCAGGTTTCGTTCAAGTTCCTGCCGCTCTTTCGGAAGGTACCCGGCCCGGTATGCGGCAATGCTGTTCATCTTATCTGGAGACTTCCGGGAGAGATGGTTTTTTGCCCAGACTGATACCAGTTCAGTCATACGTCGCGAACCGGTGAAGCAGAGAGACTGCAGGCCGGCTTCAACCAGGAGAGACAGTATCTCAGCGCTTTCCGAATAGACTGAGCGGGGCTGGACCATCTCCTGGTACGGATTATACAGAATGAAAAACCGGTCTCCGGTTGGCGCCCCGCTCCTTTCGATGATCGTCATATTTCGTCCGGTCAGATCCCGGGCAAAATCAGCAGGGTTTGCAAGCGTTGCCGATGAAAGGAAGAACTGCGGTGACGAGCCATAATGTTCACAGATACGAAGCAGACGCCGGATAAGAACAGACATACTGCTCCCAAACACCCCCCTGTACTGGTGTGCCTCATCCAGGATTATGTATCTGAGTCGTGAAAAGAAGGAGGACCATTGCCGGTGCCAGGGGAGAATCTGGTGTATCTCATAGGGATTTGTCAGGATGAGTCCTGCCTGGGATCTGATGAGGGGCCGGTCATGCTGGGGCGTATCCCCATCATAGATAGCCGGAAGAATCTGCATCCCGGTTGCCTTTTCCAGTTCCTGCATCGTCTTCTGCTGGTCACGGGTGAGTGCTTTTGCCGGATAGATGGCAAGGGCGGTAGCATCACGAACCTCCTGCCGTATGGTGAGGAATGGCAGCAGAAAGGAGAGGGTTTTTCCTGAGGCTGTCGGGGTGCAGAGGATGACATCCTCACCGGCGGCAATTGCTTCTATTGCTTCTGCCTGGTGGGAGTAGAGCGTAATGTTTTCCTTTTCCAGCCAGTCTTTCACCCGGGCGGGAAGAACATCAGGAGCCGGAGACAGGGCAGCATCTTTTCCGGGGATTCTCTGGATATGTGCAATATACCCGGAGTACCGCCGGTTTTCCAGGAGAAATTCAAGAAAACCGGAGACGCTCATACCACTCTGAAACAAGACGCTCAAGAAGGAATGCCAGACTTACCACATCCTGCCTGTTATGTTCAACAATCGGGACCAGCGGTCCGGGATTCTTCGTCTCCATGTACCTGCAGTACCATTCAGGCACAAGTGCACCGGGCAGATCCTCATCCCTGGTGATACCCAGAATCCGTGCCTCCAGGGTGCCCAGCCTGCAATCCGGAACAGAATGTTTCCACAGACGCCGTGAAGGATGAAGAAGATCATAATGGGGCGTTGCAGGAAGGGAGGGCAGTCCGTAATAGGCCAGCCGGTCGGCAATATACGGGATATCAAAACTCCTGCCATTAAAGCTGACGAGAACGGCATCTTCAGGGATCTCCTCCATGAATGCATAGAGGGCCGGAGCTTCCTCGCTGATATCACGGAGAAGATACTGCTTTACCTGCAGCTCCCCTCCCCTGAAGAACCCGAGACCTATCAGAATGACCGGCCGCCCAAAGATACCAAGGGTCTCGATATCGATAAACCTGAATGATTCAGGGGAGAAGAGACCGGATGTCAGAAGGGTGAGCGGGTGGGCTGCTCCTTTTCGTGCAGTACTGAGCCGGCAGATATCGACCGGTTCCTGCTCCAGCACCTCAAGCACACTGAGAGCAGACGGACGGTACTTTCTCATTCGTGCCATATCCTGGAGCGTTTTACAGCCCTTTGATCTCAGCCGTGCAGAGACCGAGGAACCAACACCCCGCACCAACGTCAGATCATGATCAAACAGACCATGAATATCCGAACTGCTGTGCCGGATGCAGGGTGCAGACAACCGGGAGCTGATGACATAATACTCCCCCTCCTGGTTGGTCCGCTCCTCACCTGCAAAACAGTCCTCAAGATATGCATCCGAATAGTCACGACACAGCCGGGATAAGAGCTGCTGTTTCTCAAGGAACACAGACTCCCTGACCGGGTACCGGTTCAGACCAAGCCTGAATACGTTATCATGAGGGACAATGGTATACTCAGGTGATGCGGCAATCTTCTCCTGCCACCTCCGTCCGATACCTGCAAGATCTGCCCCTGCCATACTTCTAGGTCATCGAATGGGCATATAAAGAGTGAAGGCCGCGGGGTGAAAGTGAACGAAATGAGATTATCGTTTTACTTTCTCTAAACAGGGTCTGCCTGCCATAATTCCTTTGACAGCCTCGGATCCTTTCCGGTATGCATCATCAAGAGCAGTCGGGTGACCGGTGATACCCCCATATCCGTCCATGTTCCGGGCGAGGACACCGACACAATGAGTAAATCCCAGGATATTAAAAAGAGCCTTCAGCATCGGGTACGCCGTATCAAAGACATCTTCCTGGTCCATGCCTGCAGTCGAGAGAAAATACCCACGCCTGTACTTTTTTCCTTCAGGACTGATGATGTGAGAACCGAGGATAAAATGCCTGACCCAGAGATAATGGGCACGGTCGATAAATGACTTGAGTTCGGTCGTGATGCCCATGGTATAGATAGGCGAAGTGATAATAATGCAGTCAGCGGCAAGCATCCGGTCATACAGCTCCCGCACTGCATCGTCCATGATACACGAGCCGGTCTTGTGACAGGCATTGCACCCTTTACAGGACGAGTATTCGAGGGTGGAAAGGACTACTTTCTCGGTGATCCCCCCGGCATCTGATGCACCTTCCAGAAACCGGTCAAGGAGCTGTTCAGTATTTCCTCTCCGACGCGGACTTCCGGAGAGCCCGATGACCGTGACCGTTTCCTTCATCCCAATCGCTCCTTCATGGTCTGTAGTACTGACCGGGACAGAGATAAGGCCTCTTCCTTCGCAGTCGGATGCGACATGACTGCCCCCTTTTCATCAACACTCCGTATCATCAGGTACGAGAGATCACGGTTTTTCACTTCAATGACGTGGTAAAAACATTTGACAACCGGTATCGCCGCATCAAACACATAATCCCAGTCCTGACCTGCGGTTGAGATAAATATGCCAAATCGTTTCCCAATCCGCTCAGGAGGGACCACGGGGAGTTTGAGCACGTATTTTCTGGATCTGAAAACCTGGGCACGATCAACGAGTGCTTTTGCCTGGGCACAGATGCTCATGCAGTAGATAGGTGCGGACAGGATGATACAGTCAGCATCGAGAATCTGGTCATGAAGCGTATCCATACCATCATGATTGATACAGGCATTGAGCTTTTCACAGGCATTACAACCGCGACAAGGAGTTATATCTGCATCATTCAGGATAACTTTCGTAACGCTGACATCCGGGTCCTGCTTCATCTCATCAAGAACCCAGTCAAGGAGCAGTTCTGAGTTGCCATGCCGCCGGGGACTTCCTGCTATGGCAAGCACTCGGATAGGTTTCATAAAAAAATTAGAGGTTTTTAAAGCAGAGGTACCAGTCCTTACACTCATATCCCTGGGAGAGACGGACCTTTGCATCTTCGGTTGTGAGTGGAGCCGGGACAACGACCTTCTCACCAGGCTGCCAGTTTGCCGGAGTTGCAACTCCTGCCGTATCGGTGGTCTGCAAAGCCTTGACCAGCCTGATTATCTCGGGAATATACCGGCCATTGCTGAGCGGGTAATAAATCATGGCCCGTAAAATACCCTTATCATCGATAAAGAATACCGCCCTGACTGCTGCGGTCGAGCTCTGACCCGGATGGATCATCCCGTATTTTGAGGCGACATTCATGTCAAGATCAGCAATTATCGGGAATGGAATCTCAACTCCCATCTTCTCTTTGACATTCATGACCCATGCAAGATGGGAATGAACACTGTCGATGGAAAGACCGATCAGCTGAACATTCAGAGCTTTAAACTCAGCTTCAGCCTGTGAAAATGCAATAAATTCTGTAGTACAGACGGGGGTAAAGTCTGCCGGATGAGAGAAGAGAACCACCCATTTTCCCTTCAGGTCGGTAAGTTTCAATTTACCATGGGTTGTTACCGCTTCAAACTCCGGTGCAGGCTCACCAAGGATGGGAAATCCCACACAGTCACAGTCGCACTCTTCTTCATAACACATATTACATCACATTATCTCTTCTTCGATTACCTTTCCGTTCACATAGGCAGGCATTCCGGCCAGAAGATACGCAACACGAAGTGCTTCTTCAA
>ERZ1645192.3100-NODE-3100-length-13675-cov-7.330396_pt1 | contig 13675 bp, 12 predicted proteins | sample MGYA00575354_ERZ1645192 | MGnify/ENA primary metagenome ERZ1645192 (study PRJEB40844, sample SAMN11349763) | freshwater sediment metagenome | isolation source: river sediment | host: Sediment | place: India: Faizupur Khadar , New Delhi | collected 2017-02-21 ... | reverse complement strand
GTGCATCAATTGAGAGGAAATACATATTTGCATACATACTTGGTTTCTTCTGCTCAATACGGGTACCCCTGGTTTTCCCAGCGTATCTGAAGAGCGGCAAGACCAATCTTGAGAGCCTGCAGCCTCTTTGAAACCACGGTGGTCGAAGCGACGTTCTGTTGCACGCTGGTGAGGGCTTTTTCCAGCTTTCGGATGCTTGAGTCGAGCGAGGCAATCGAATGCCTGCGTTCTGTGTCAGCAACAGGTTCCATTTCTTTTCTCCTGGTACTTCGATACTAACTCAGAGCTTAGGTGAATGTGAAGAGCTTCAGGGAGCTTGCAGATAGTTAAGCAATACACTTTGACAAATTTTGTATTTATGTTAAATTAAGGCCAAGGACTTGCACGTCCCCAAGGAATGCCAATGAAATCAACATCACTCTCGACTATATTGAACCGAATCAAAGAAGAAGCACAAGCCTGTAAGGCCTACCTTCCCATCGAGCGGACAATCCAACGTATTCTCGGTTCCAGGACTACCTGGCCGGCATTGAAAATTGGAGACCTGGTTGCTCCCACCCCCATCGTCCAAGGTGGGATGGGTGTCGGCATCTCTCTCTCCTCACTTGCAAGTGCGGTGGCCAACAACGGCGGCATCGGAGTCATTGCAGCGAACGGCATCGGATTATTGGAACCCGATTACTATGAGGATGGTCAGGCTGCAAACCTCAGGGCCTTCAGGCGGGAGATCCGCAAGGCTCGTGAACTGAGCAGCGGGGTTATCGGGGTGAACATCATGGTGGCGGTCAACGACTTCCATCAGTTGCTGGATGTAGCGATAGAGGAGAAGGTTGACATCGTTTTCATGGGAGCTGGTTTGCCGATCAAGAACATGCCCGTTGAGGCGCTCAGAAAGGCCAATGTGAAAGTCGCCCCGATTGTCAGCTCAGCCCGTGCAGTCGATATGATCTTCCGCATGTGGACAAAACTCTACAACGACACTCCCGATGCAGTGGTCTTCGAAGGTCCCAAGGCTGGCGGACACCTCGGTTTCACTGAAGAACAGCTTGAAGACCCCGCCTATCAATTGGAAGCCATCGTCCCTCAGATTGTTGAGGCCCTCAAACCTTTTGAAGAGAGCAAGGGGTGTAGAATCCCCCTGATCGCAGGAGGAGGCGTCTACAGCGGCAGGGATGTGTACAAAGTCCTTTCCCTTGGAGCATCAGCTGTTCAAATGGCCACCCGCTTTGTTGCCACCGATGAGTGCGATGCCGATATTCGATTCAAACAAGCCTACGTCAATTGCACCAAGGAACAGATCGGCTTGATCAAGAGCCCTGTAGGAATGCCCGGCAGAGCCATCCGCAACACCTTCATCACCGACAGCGAGGAGGGAAAACGCCCCCCTTTCCGTTGCGCATGGAAGTGCCTCTCCTCCTGTAAAGCTCAAGAAGCCAACTATTGCATCTCAATCGCCCTCAACAATGCCCGCAGGGGCCTCTTGCAAAGCGGTTTTGTATTTGTAGGCACCAATGGGTACCGAATCAAGAAAATCGTACCGGTCAAGTCACTGGTTGCAGAGCTTGAACAGGGTTACCAGCATGCTGTACAGATGAACCTCGAACGGGTGCTCGCCAAGCTGTCCATCTTGAAAACGGAGTATACAAAAGCAGAAACCCAGGTGAAAGAACTTGCCAGACGATACGAAGAAGTCTTGCTTTCATTCCCTCTCAAATCCGAGGTGGTGAAGGCTATTCGGGTGCAGTACACCCGTGCAGCCATGCAGGTGGAACATCTGAAGCTGAAGATGACCGAGACGCTTGCGACAACCTCGCTGTTGCTCTCCTAGAGCACTGCCTGTCCCCGACAAGGGCTTCATGAAACCGGAATAGCCTTACGGTTTTTCTGCATTCCCGCCATCTCTTGAGTAAACCATGGCAATTCTGTAACATCGAGCAACAGGAGCTGCCATGCACAACGTATCGTACAGACAATTCCTCAAGGATGTGCTCATCTGTTCGCTCGGTGCCTATGGAGGGCCTGAAGCCCACTTTGGCGTGTTTCTCGATCACCTGGTGAGCAAGAAGCAGTATCTGAGCGAAGAAGAGCTGGTGGAATTGCTGGCCCTGACCAGCATTCTCCCCGGACCTACCAGCACCCAGACCATTACCGCAGTCGGCTATCGGATGGGAGGACCGCTTCTCGCCTTGCTCACCCTGTTTGTCTGGGCTTTCCCTCCCATTCTGGGAATGACCGCACTCTCCTTCCTCTACCAGTTTCTCAAGGACCATCAAATCTCGGAGGACATCCTTCGCTTCATTGCAGCGATGGCAGTTGGATTCATCTTTCTTGCGGCCTTCAGGATTGGAAAGAAAGTACTTGTCGACGGCTTGACCATTGCACTCTTTCTCTTTGGCTCCCTGGCCACCTACTTTATCCGGTCTCCCTGGATTTTCCCCGCCGTTTTACTGATCGGAGGAGCTATTTCCATTATTGCGAGCAAAGAGAAAAACCTGTTCAACAAGATCACCATACGAGCACCGTATGGATATCTGATACTCTTCGTCTTCTTCGCCCTGGGCAGCCTGCTTCTCTCCCTGGCAACGCATAATCTTCTGGTCACCCTTTTTGAGGCCTTCTATCGGTATGGATACCTGGTCTTCGGGGGCGGACAGGTGGTGGTACCGGTCATGATTGCAGAGCTCGTGGAGACGAAAGGCTACCTGACCAACGAGCAGTTCCTCACCGGGTACGGTCTTGTACAAGGGCTTCCCGGCCCCATGTTCAGCTTCAGCGCCTATGCCGGCGGCATGGCAGCCAGAAGTGAAGGGCCCGTCATCCAAGTCCTTGCAGCCTTGATCAGTGGAGTGGGAATTTTCCTGCCGGGTACACTGCTCATTTTCTTCATCTACCCTGTCTGGGAGGAATTGAAGAGAATCAAGGCGGTGAAGGTATCACTGAAAGGAATCAATGCGGTCGCCGGCGGTCTTATCACGACAGCCGCCATCCTGTTGTTGCAGAAGATCGGGATCACAGCAGAGCATATCGTCGTTGTCGGGCTGACCATCGTGGTGCTTGCAACAAAGAAAATACCCGCTCCCTTGATCGTCCTTGCCGTCTTGGTTGCGGGTATTGTGTTCTAAGCTTGTTGGTTACCTGAACGATTCCTGATAGATTTTCAAGCAGTCCTCATCGGTGAGCGTCATGGGGTCGACACCAAAAAGGCCTCCCATGTTCGCTCGGGCATTCTGCACCATGGCAGGCAGCTCTGACTCGCTGATGCCGTAAGCACTCATTTTCAAATCGTCCACACCACAGGCTTTCTGAAGGTCAACCAGGGCATGTACAAAGTCCATTGCCTGTGTTGCATCAACCCTTCCCAAGGCCTTTGCCATGGCGATCATGCGTTCATCAGCGATATGGTTTTCGGCAATATGGGTGTAGTAGGCTTTGCTGATCATGATCAGGCCCGCCCCGTGGGGCAGTTCAGGGTGAAAGGCACTCATTGCGTGTTCAAGCGAATGTTCGCTGATGCAGCCGCTGAAGGTTTCCACCATGCCGGCCAGGGTGTTGGCCATCGCCACATCCTCGCGAGCTTTCAAATTCCTGCCATCCTTGACGGCAGTGGGAAGACTCTTTCCGATAAGCCTGATCGCCTCGAGGCTGTACTGGTCGCTGAACGTATTTGCAATCGTGTTCAGATATCCCTCGGTGCTGTGGAAAAGAGCATCGAAGCCTTGGTATGCGGTAAGGTGCGGAGGAACCGAGACCATCAGGGTGGGATCGACAATACTCAGGACAGGAAAGGTATCGTCATTGCCATACCCGATTTTTTCCTGAGTCTCTTCCTTGGTAATGACCAGCCAAGGATCGGCTTCGGTGCCGGTGCCGGCGGTGGTGGTGATGGCAACCACTCCAAGGGGCTTGTGCTGCATCGGCTTCCCTTTGCCGCTGCCGCCGCTGACATAGTCCCACAGGTTGCCCTCGTTGGTCGCCATAATTGCGATGGCCTTGGCCGAGTCGATGACCGAGCCTCCGCCCAGACCGATGACAAAGTCACATCCCTGTTGTCTTGCAAGCTTGGCACCCTCTGTGACATGGGCGAGGATGGGGTTGGGAAGAATCTTGTCAAACACCTCATACGACACCTTTGCGGCATCCAATTGGTCCTGGACTTGCTTCAGGTATCCGAATGAACGCGTCGATGTGCCGCTCGAAATTACAATCAAGGCCCGTTTGCCAGGAAGCTTCTGTTCTGAAAGCTTCGCAAGCGAATGAGAACCGAAGATGATTTTGGTTGGAAGATAAAATGTACTGTGCATTGCTGCCTCCTCTCTTCATTTTTAAGGTACCAAGAGAGGAGGATATCGGCAAGAGATGGGAAAACCCTGCCGGAAAAGGGAATCATATCAGGGGATGGGCGGGAAGCGGCTTCAAATGGGAGCGACTTCACCACACAGCAGGTTTCGAATCCTTTGGCTCTCCTGTGGTCCTTCCACCCCTTCTTCCAACACCGCCGGCATGTGAACCAAAGGCCCCTTGTAATAGATTTCATCCAATGCGTTGCGGACGGTTTTCCAATCGAGAGCCCCCAATCCTACCATTTTCTTGTTGTTCTCCCGGATATGGAGACAGTGAAGAAATATTCCTGCTTGGAGAATGGCAGCTTTCATATCGTCCTCTTCGAGATTCATCTCAAAGGTATCGAGGTCGATGCCGCAATTCGGATGATTGATTGCATGGACATAGGCCAGAGCTTCGCTGGCTGTAGGAATGAGGAAATGCTCATATCGGTTGACCGGCCTGATGTTCAGCATCACATCCTCGTCCTGGGCGAGAGTAGTCAGCGATCTGAGGCTCTTTATACTCTGTTCAAGCAGCCTCTGCTTATCCTGAATCAAGTGCAGTTGTACCGGAAAACTGCTATAGAGCGGACCGTTGAGGCTTCCTCCCCCCATTTCTCCGATGGTACGGATAAGGTTCTGGAACTGAGTAAGGGCGTGCCTCCTTACATCCTCATCAAGGGAGGAAAGATCGTAATCAGGCGGAGGATTCAGGCTGTAGGAGATATCAATCCGGTAGTTTCTCGCCTCAAAGCCAAGGCGCTTACGGCCCCACGGGCTCATCTGTTGGAGGATGATCCCGTCGACTTCGAGCTGGTCATAAGACAGATGCTTGGCCTTCTGGACCAAGGAAGCGATATCCGCTTCGGCCGAAGAAGCCCATCTGGTGTAGTGTATGCCGACTATTCTCATACCGCTACCACCCTTTTGTATAGTATACCAGAGGGAGTAGCAGGACGCCAGCCTTTCATGCAAACCATCGTATACGCTACTACTTCGCCTACTCATTATGGTATAGTCGGTAGTATGCATACTTCACTTGATTGTCTCCCTTGCTTTTTCAAACAAATCCTGGAATCAGGAAGACTGCTGGGTCTTTCCTCAGAATCGATCAAACAAATCATGGATGATATCGGAAATGAATTGAAGCATTTTCCCTTGGAGTTGAGTCCGCCTGAGATGGCTTATCATATGCAACGCCTGTTTGTTGAAAAAACGGGACGAGAAGACCCCTACCTCGACGTCAAAACCATGAGCAACAAGGAAGCCCTGGCGGTAATCGATGATTTGCGCACGATGGTGCGCACCTCCTCAACTCCCCTAAAAACCGCTGTCAAACTCGCATGTGCAGGGAATATCATCGACTATGGAGCGTTTCCCAGCGGTATAAACGTGCAAGGGGAAATTACAAAGATTTTGCAACAGGAACTAGGAGGAACGAACTCGTCGCTCTTTGAGTTCGATGCCTTCCAGCAAGCTCTCAAGTCTGCAAAACAAGTACTGTATATTGCCGACAATGCCGGAGAAATCGTCTTCGACCGGGTCCTATTGGAGACCATGGCAGATCAGTTCCCACATCTTGAGCTCACGTTCGTCACCCGGGGTTACCCGATACTCAACGATGTGCTGGTCAAGGATGCTTTGGACTGCGGACTCGATACGGTTGCCAAGGTGGTTTCCAGCTGCAGCAAGACCCCGGGTTTGGTTCTCAGCCAAGCCGACCCCGCCTTTTTGGAATTGTACCACGCTGCAGATATGATCATCAGCAAGGGCCAAGGAAACTTCGAGGCACTCTCAGAAGAAAGTGGACCCATCTTCTTTCTCTTTATCATCAAATGTGAGGTGATCGTGGAACATACCGGAGGCAAAATGCGGGAGTTGGTGCTCAAACGGAACAGTCGCCCTAGCCTTTAACGGCGCCCATGGTCAGGCCTTTGACTACATACTTCTGGAAGAACATCGTCAGCACGATTGCAGGGGCCATGATTGTCACTGCCGCAGCCATCACCGCACCCCAGTCAACCTCGACATACGAGAGGAAGTTGTAGACTGCAATAGGAAGCGTACGCGTGTTCTGTTGGCTCAACACCTGGCTGAACATAAAGTTGTTCCAGCTGAAAATGAAACTCAGCGTAGTCGCCGTGACAACACCAGGTCCGGAGAGAGGAAGCAGGATCTTCAAAAAGGCCGATTGTTGCGTAAGTCCGTCAACCATCGCAGCCTCTTCCAGTTCCCTGGGCACCGAGTCGAAGTACGGGGACATGACCCAGACCACCAACGGCAGGGCGATGAGCATATGACTGAGGATCAAGGCGACGTAGCTGTCCATCAGCCCCAGACGAGAGAAGACAATGTACCAGGGCATCAAGAAGGAGATGCCGGGCATCAGGCGGGCGACCAGGATGAAAACCGAAAGCTTCTTCTGCTTGTAGCGGGCGATGGAATAGGCGGCAGGCAGGCCCAGCAACAGGGAGAAGAAAACACTGACCACCGAAACAATCAGGGAGTTTTTCATGTACTGCAAAAAATTCTGCTCGACGAACACCCGGTTATAGTTCTGCATCACCGGCTTGAAGATGAACTTCGGAGGCCAGCTGATGATATCCACCTGGGTCTTGAATGAACTCATCAACATCCAGATGAAAGGGAAAAGAATGGGGATGATGATCAGGACCAGGACGAAGCCGTAGAGAATGGTTGTTACACGTTTTTCCTTCATACTCACCTCCCCTACAGCTCAAAGGCTCTACGCAGCCGCATAACCAGAAGGCTGAAGAGCAGAACGATGATGAAGAGGAATACGAGCATCACCGCACTCTGTCCCATCCTGAAATATTCAAAGCTGTACTTGAAAGCAAGTACATTGAGGTTCTCTGAAGCATAGCCGGGCCCGCCGCCGGTCATGGAATAGATGATGTCGTAGGTCTTGAGGGCGTCGATGGCCCTGAGAATCACGGCAGTGAGAATGGTAGGCATCAACATGGGCAGGGTGATGCGAAAGAGCACTTGACGGGAGTTGGCCCCATCCACCATGGCAGACTCATACGGTTCGGAGGAAAGGCCGGCAAGACCTGCGAGCACAATGATGGTGATCATCGGAGTCCACTGCCAAATATCAACGATGATCAGCGAAGGCATCACGGTCTTGGCATCGCTGACCCATCCGCTTTGGGGAAGCTTGAGCACGCTGAGCACATAGTTCAGAATGCCGATGGTTGGATCATAAAACAGGTTCCACACAATACCGATGGCAACGGGTGTCGCCACCAAGGGAAGCAGCAGCAGGGTCTTTACCACGCCCTTTCCCTTGAAGCTGCGGTTGAGAATCAGGGCCAAGGCGGTACCGAGCAACATCTCCACAATTACTGATCCGAACGTGAAATAGAACGTTCTTCCCAAAGCTTCCAGGAAACGAGGCTCCTTCAGAACCTGCAGGTAGCTATTCAGTCCAACCACCGACAGCGGCCTGCCGCTGGTGAGCGTCCAATCCGTAAAGCTGAGAAAGAAGGTATAAGCCACAGGAAATACCATCAGGACAACTACAAAGAGAACAGCCGGAAGCGGGAAGATGTACCTCAGATTTTTCTCGAAGAATCCTTGTCGCACCATAGAAAACTCCTTGTCGCACAAGTGGCCGACCGATGTATCCGGTCGGCCAAAAATGACTCAATCAGGTCTACAGCCCGTATTCACCGTCGGCCTTCAGCAGTTCATTCACCGCCTTTACCTTCTCTTGTGCCAGAGACGCAAGCTTGGTACTCGTTCCCTTGGTGTTGATGGACTCGATGATTACTTCACCGATAAGATCGCGGGCCTGGCCGACAGAGCTCATGAACGGGCGGTCATACGGATAGCCGTTCTTTGCAGCGTGGGCCTGGGTCTCAACCAGTCCAGGGTTCATGACCTTTCTGACTTCAGCATCAGCCCATGCAGAATCCCGGGCCATGGTGATGTTGGAAAGCATGCCTTGGATGGCAAGTTCCTTGCTGGTCGCCCAGTCGAGGAACTGCTTTGCCGCATCCTTGTTCTTGGAAGCAGAGGACATCGCCATGCCCCAAGATACGACGATGAACGGACTATCGTCCTTCGGGCCTCTGGGAAGCTGGGCGATACCGATGTCGGCAGCAGGAATCTGGGTCTTGGTGGGATCGACAATCTGGCCGTAGAAGACCGAGGCATCAGTCCACATGGCAACCTTGCCGGCTTGGAATACAGGCATGATATTCTCCCAAGACATGCTGGTCACACCCTGCGGGCCATAGTTGCCCAAGAGCCTGCCGTAGTAGCGGATGGCCTCAAGTGCCTCGGGGCTGTCAAATACAGCCTTGCCGCCATCAAGGTACCTGCCACCAAAGTTATAGACATAACTGGAGAGCTGGGTAACGGCTGCAGCACCCTTTCCGCGGGAAGCAAAGCCAGCTACGCCGTCCTTGTTCAAGGCTTTGGCAGCAGCTTCAAGCTCGGTGAAGTTCGTAGGAACAGAGAGCCCGGCCTGCTTGAAAAGGTCCTTGCGATAGTACAGTACCTGCCACTCGGTTACCAACGGTACGATGTAGGCTGTGCCGTCTTTTCTGCCGATATCGACCGAGTTGGCCGGGTAGTCTGCAAAGTTGTAGCTATCCAGGCCTTCATACCAACCATTCTTGATGAACATCAGACCTTCCTGCAAAGGACGGGTCATGAATACATCGACGGTCGAACTCTTGGTGGCAAACTCGGTGGTGAGTTTGTTGGTCAGCTGGCTCTCCTGCAAGCTCTCATAGTTGACCTTGATGCCGGTCTTTGCTTCGAATTCAGGAATCTTGGTCTTCAAGAGCTCGCCATAGGGATGGTTTGCCAATAGAACGCGGATCTCCTGTTTTTGTGCTGTCTCAGCGGTGCCCTGTGCAAACAGGGGGAAGGCCAAGCAGAATACCAGTGCCATGACAACCAGTACATTTCTCGTTTTCATACTACACTACACTCCTTTTACTTTGTACACCTTTTTTATAGTATACCCCGTTTTTTCCAGAAGTGAAGCGATAAATGAATATTTATTTCTGATTGCCTGAATATTTTTTTCATACTATACTATGAAGCAAGGGGGGAGGGAATCCGATGCAGGAAGTCAGTGCCATCTATACCATCCGCAGCAAGTATGCAACACTCAGCACCAAAGAGAAGAAAATCGCAGACTTCATCCTCGAGCACCCCAAGGAGTCGGTGAATCCCAGCATTGAGGAACTTGCCGAGCGGATCGGCATCAGCGAATCAACAATGGTACGATTTGCCCGCAAACTCGGCTACAGCGGCTACCAGCGCTTTCGCATCGCCTTGGCCCGGGAGACCATCCCATCCAGCGAACAACTCTTTGAAACCGAAGTCTCCAAAGGCGAAGATCCTGCGGACATGGTCTTTGCCAATGCAAGAAAAAACCTTGAAGAGACATACACCAAGCTTGACCGCAGCATCCTCAAGGAAGCGGCCAAGCGGTTTGCCCTTTCACACGCACTCTTTCTGATGGGTCTCGGGGGGTCGAACATCCTGGCCCAGGATGCATATCACAAACTCATCCGCACCGGGCTGAACTGCCAATACGCATCCGATTACCATATGCAGCTGATGCTTGCAAGCCAAGCGGGAGCGGACGATGTCGCCCTGCTCATCTCCCATACGGGAGTCGGGCACGATACCCTGGCTCTTGCCGAGGAGCTTCGCAACAACGGCTGCTTTTTGATTGTCTTGACCAGCAACACCCGCTCGCCTCTGGCCAAGCTGGGCAACCTGGTGCTGAGTGTCAGCAGTCCCGCCTCTTCGGTGGTGGCTGAGTCCTTTTCCGCAAGAATCACCAGCCTGGTGCTCATCGATGTCCTCTATGTGGAGGTGCTTGAGCACCTTGGCGAGGCTGGAGTTGAGAATTTGAATAAAATGAGAAGTGTCATCGCAAAGCGGCGCATCTAGAGGAGAATAGCTATGAAAGCAACCATCGGCCTGATCGGCCTCGCAGTAATGGGAGAGAACCTGGTGCTCAATCTTGAGAGCAAGGGATTCAGCGTTGCAGTATACAACCGAAGCATCGAAAAGGTGGATTCGTTCATCGAAGGCAGGGCAAAGGGAAAGCAGATCATCGGCACCCACAGCCTGCGTCAGCTTGTGGAAGCATTGGAGAAGCCACGCAAGGTTATGATGATGGTCAAGGCGGGTCAGGCGGTGGATGACACCATCGAAGCCCTGCTTCCCCTGTTGGACAAGGGAGACATCATCATCGACGGAGGCAACTCCAACTATGAGGACAGCCAAAGAAGGATGGCCTATGTCGAGAACCAAGGCATGTGGTACATCGGGACCGGTGTATCCGGCGGTGAAGAGGGAGCCCTGAAAGGCCCTTCCATCATGCCCGGAGGCTCTGTTCAGGCTTGGCCGCATGTCAAGCCGATTTTTCAGAGCATATCAGCCCATGTGGATGATGTTCCCTGCTGTGATTGGATCGGCAGCGGCGGTGCCGGTCACTTTGTCAAAATGGTGCACAACGGCATCGAGTATGGGGACATGCAACTCATCGGCGAGGTGTATGACCTGATGAGAAAATTGCTCAGACTCTCCAACGATGAGATGCAAGCTGTCTTCTCCGAGTGGAACGAGGGGGAACTCAACTCCTACCTCATTGAAATCACCCGAGACATCCTTGGATTCAAGGAGGAGGATGGATCGGCTCTCCTGGACAAGATCCTGGACACCGCCGGACAGAAAGGAACCGGCAAATGGACCGGCATCAGCGCCTTGCATGCAGGCATCCCTCTCACCCTGATCGTTGAATCGGTCTTTGCCCGCAGCGTTTCCAGCCAGAAGGAGGAGCGCATTGCTGCAAGCAAGGTCTTCGATTTCAAACCGTCTGCACCGGTTGCCGACACCAAGGCCTTCATCGAGGCTCTGCGCTCTGCTCTGTATGCAGCGAAGATCATCAGCTATGCCCAAGGCTTCTCCCTGATCAAGACGACCGGAGAGGTGAACACGTGGGACCTGAATCTGGGCGGCATCGCCCTTCTTTGGAGAGGCGGATGCATTATTCGCTCGGCTTTCCTGGATAAGATCAGCCAAGCCTTCAGCTCCAATCCGGCACTGAAGAACCTCATTCTCGACCCCTATTTCTCCAGTATCCTGACCAAGACCCACCAGCAATTGCGGCAGGTGGTTGCCGCTGCAGCACTGAACGGGATTCCCGCCCCGTCGCTGTCTGCAGCACTGTCCTGGTTTGACAGCTATCGCACCGAGAACCTTCCGGCAAACCTCCTGCAGGCCCAACGGGATTACTTTGGCGCACACACCTATGAACGGGTTGACCGACCGAGAGGTGAGTTCTTCCATACCAATTGGACCGGCCGCGGCGGCAACACCGCTTCCACTACGTACAGCATTTGACCTGAGGAGGATAGTATGGCTCAGCTTGCACTCATTCCCAAGGAGCATGCCCATCTGGATTTGCTCTCACTCGGAGCTCTTGTGGTCCGCCTCGATCCTGGAGTCATCCCTTTTGAATATGCTTCCCAGCTGGAAACACATGTCTCCGGCGGGGAGTTCAACGTCGCGGCAAACCTCAGCAGGGCGTTTGGACAGCGAACAGCCATCGCCAGTGCGATGGTCGATTACCCCATCGGGTTGAAAATAGAGGCTGAAGTACGTCGAATGGGGGTGAAAGCCTTCTATAAGCGGTTTGCACACGACGGAGTCCGCGGCCCGAATATGGCCCACGTCTACAGCGACCGCGGACAAGGGTTGAGACCTCCTGTGGTGTTTTACAATCGAAGCAATGAGGCTGCAGCCCTCTTGGACGAGCATAGCTTTGATTGGAATGAACTGTTTGGAGGAGGCGTTCGTTGGTTTCACAGCGGCGGCATATTCTCTGCCCTCTCCCCCTCCACCCCCGATTTGATCATCAAGGCGATGCAGAAAGCCAAGGATCAGGGAGCGGTGGTCTCCTTCGACCTCAACTACCGGGAGAAACTCTGGAAATCCCTTTCCGACAAACCTCAAGAACACGCACAGAAAATCCTCTCATCCATCGTCGAACATGTCGATGTACTGCTCGGGAATGAAGAGGACCTGCAGCTTGGACTCGGACTGAAAGGTCCTGAGGTGGTCAAGGCCGACAAGCTCGACCCCACCTCCTTCTACGGCATGATGGAGTCGGTGCAGAAGCGTTTTCCCACTGTCAAGGCAGTCGCTACGACGATGCGTGAGGTACTGTCCACCAACAGGCATCGCTGGAGCGCCGTGCTCTTCCTTGATGGGAAAGGGTATCAGGCACCGACCTGCGAACTTGATGTGTATGACCGCGTCGGTGGCGGCGACGGCTTTGCCAGCGGCTTGATCTACGGCCTGTTGGAAGGCAAGGAACCTGAAGATGCACTCAGGCTTGGCTGGGCTCACGGAGCCCTGTTGACCAGTTATCCCGGAGACACCACCATGGCGACTCTCTCCCAGGTCGAGGCTCTTGCCCAAGGCGGCAGCGCCCGTATTCAGAGGTAAAGCATGCAAGCACTCGTATTGACAGCATACAAAAATTTGGAGATGCAGGAAGTTGCAAAACCCAAGCTGCTCTCCCCCACCCAAGTATTGGTGAGGATCAAGGCTGCATCCATCTGCGGCAGCGACGTCCACGGCTATGATGGGTCGACCGGTAGACGCAGGCCCCCCATAATCATGGGACATGAGGGAAGCGGGATTATTGAGGAAGTTGGATCTTTGGTTGCCAATTTCAAGGTTGGTGACCGGGTGACCTTCGATTCAACCATCTACTGCGGCTCCTGCCCGTTCTGCAAGCAGGGATTGTTCAACTTGTGTGATAATCGCAGGGTGCTCGGAGTCAGCTGCAGTGATTATCACCAGGATGGGATCTTTGCCGAGTACGCCCTCATCGAAGAGCGGGTGCTCTTTCACCTTCCTCAAGGTCTCTCCTTCGAGGAGGCTGCAATGGCCGAGCCCGCAGGAGTTGCGGCCCATGCCATCAGCCTTGCAGCACCGAAACTTGGCGAGGATGTGGCGGTTGTCGGTGCCGGCCTGATCGGCCTGTTGGTGATCAAGCTGCTCAGGACGATGACCAGCGGCAACATCATCGCCATCGAGATGGATGAACAACGGAGAAAGAAAGCACTTGAAATTGGTGCCGACTTTGCCATCGATCCCCGCGATTCCCAATTGCTTGAAAAGGTACAATCCATCACGAGCGGTGAAATGCTTCAGCTCGTCTATGAAGCGGTCGGCGCCAGCAGCCCGATCAATATGGCAATTTCGCTGGTGCGCAAGGGAGGAACGGTTGTTCTGGTGGGCAATGTCACCCCTACCATCGATTTGCCGCTGCAAAGTGTGGTAACCCG
>ERZ1645192.3099-NODE-3099-length-13676-cov-13.025622_pt1 | contig 13676 bp, 13 predicted proteins | sample MGYA00575354_ERZ1645192 | MGnify/ENA primary metagenome ERZ1645192 (study PRJEB40844, sample SAMN11349763) | freshwater sediment metagenome | isolation source: river sediment | host: Sediment | place: India: Faizupur Khadar , New Delhi | collected 2017-02-21 ... | reverse complement strand
AAATGGGGCTGGAAGTGCTGGATATTCCCGAAGCGGAATATGCCATCATCAAGCTGACCGGTCCCATCCCCGCAAGCATTCACCGCGGCTGGGAGTTCGTTTTCGATGAGTTTTTCCCGGCGCATGGTCTGCGCCATGCCGGCACGCCGGACCACGAGTACTATTTGCCTGGCGATATGCAATCATCCGATTACAAGATGGAGCTTTGGGTGCCCATCACGCGGGAATGACAACTGTTCGTTCCTCCGCCATTCGCTCGTAGCCTGGAAGGGTTTTTGGGGTTTATTAACAGACAAAACAGATTGGAGTTATTATGGACGTTGTTAATCATGCTGAGTTGGCTGTAAACCTGTTCCTGCAAACGCTCGGAGACGGTTTGCAGACCATCATGGGCATCATCACTCTTCTCGGGACTGAGATCTTCTACATCCTCTTTATGCCCGCCATTTATTGGTGCGTGGATGCTTGGGCTGGCTTGCGCATTGGCGTGATGCTGCTCTCAAGCACCTGTTTCAATGGTTTTTTTAAGATTATTCTCAAGGGTCCCCGCCCCTATTGGCTCAGCGACAAAATCGTGCCGGGTGTCCACGAGACATCCTTTGGCATTCCCTCAGGACATGCCATGAACTCCACGGCTGTCTGGGGATGGAGCGCGCTTGAGACCAAGGACCGCAGGGCGCTTGTTGGCGCGACCATCATCGTGCTGCTGATAAGCCTCTCGCGCCTGGTGTTGGGGGTGCATTTCCTGAGCGACGTCTTGCTGGGTCTGCTGCTGGGAGTTTTGCTGCTGATCGCCTTCAACAAACTCCTGAAGCCGCTCGGCGCCTGGCTTAATAAACAAAGCCTGCGAAACCAGATTCTGTTAGCTTTTTTCAGCTCGTTGTTTATCATCGGACTCTCCGCCATGGCTGTCGCGCTTTCAGACGGCTGGCAGATGCCGGCGGAATGGGCTGCAAATGCCGGAGAGGTTGATCCCTTATCGCTCGATGGCGCCCTGACCACCGCCGGGCTATGGTTCGGCATGCTTGCCGGTTTCGCCTGGCTAAGAGACCGCCGCGGCATCATTCAGAGCAGCTTTGGCAAATGGCAGCGCCTGCTGCGCTATGTGGTTGGGATCGCCGGCGTGGTCGCCCTCTACGCAGGGCTTGGCTCCCTCTTTCCGAAAGACCTGGGGCTGCTAAGCGCGGTACTGCGTTATTTCCGCTACTTCTTAATTGGTTTGTGGATCGCCTGCCTTAGCCCGCTGCTTTTTGAAAAACTCAAGATCGGGCGGATTCAACCGGACTTCGAACCCCGAACAACCGCTCCGCTTCTCTAAAACCGCCAACTGTTGGGAACAAAAAATGCCGCGGTTTTCGCGGCATTTTTTTAGCGGAGAGAGTGGGGTTCGAACCCACGATGGGTACGAGACCCATAACGGTTTTCGAGACCGCCCCGATCAACCACTCCGGCATCTCTCCAACAGGTTTCAGATTATACCTTAAAGGTCAAACTCCTGACCCTTTTCCGCGTATATCGGCACAGGCAGTTCGGGATATTCAGCCAGCTTCTCCATCAGTGCCTGGGCTTTGTCGGGTTCACCATGTGAGAGGATAATCCGTTTGAGGCTGTCCTTGCTCGCCAGTGCATATTCCACCAGCCCGCTTTGCCCGGCATGCGCGCTTAATCCACCGATGGTAACCACATCCGCCTTGCGGTAATATTCCTCGCCAAAGATCTTCACCTTCCGTTCCCGGTCAGCAAGTCGCCGACCAAGCGTGTCGGGAGCTTGCCAGGAGATGATCAGGATCGTGTTGCGCCCGTCTTCGATGTTGTTCTTCAGATGGTGCAATATTCGCCCGTTTTCCGCCATTCCGGAAGCCGAAATGATGATCATTGGTTCTTTCCATTCGTTGAGTGCCTTCGACTCGTCCACCGACATGGTGTAAATCACGTTATGGAAGTCCAGCGCCTGCATGCGGTGTTCTGCTATGTACTGCCAGGTTTCATCGTCAAAGCATTCAGTATGTTTTCGGTAGAGCACCGAGGCGTTGACCGCCAGGGGGCTATCCACCACCACAGGCACATCCGGGAGTAAACCGTCTTCAATCGCCTGGCTTAAGAAGTAAGTCAGGTTTTGCGTCCGTCCAACCGCGAAAGCCGGCACAATCACCTTTCCGCCGCGCTTGACAGTCCGTTTCACAACATCAATAAACTCTTCGTAGGCGTCTTCCATCGCCTCATGCGGCTTATCGCCATAGGTACACTCCATCAAAAGCGTGTCCACCCCCACTGGCAGAACCGGGTTGCGGAGAATCGGGGCGTCATCCCTGCCAATATCGCCTGAGAACCAAAAGCGTTTGGCTTCTCCCTGATCATTTCGGTAATCCAGGACGACAGCAGCCGAACCCAGGATGTGCCCCGCGTCAACCAGTTGGGCAGTGATGCCCGGGATTGGTTCGAACTTCTGCTGATACCAGACGCTCTGGAAATATGGGATCGCGTCAATCGCATCCCTTTGCGTGTAAATGGGTTCCAGGGAGCGTTCGCCTTTTTTGCGCCGCTTCTTATTGACATATTTAATGTCGTTCTCCTGGATATGCCCGGAATCCCTCAGCATAATATCCGCTAGATCTTCGCTGGCATCGGTGGAGTAAATTTTGCCCCGAAAGCCCTGCTTAACCAGGTTGGGGATGTTCCCGCTGTGGTCAATGTGGGCATGCGAAAGAATCATCGCATCAATCTCGCTGGGATCAAAGGGAAAATGCAAATTGACGAAGTAGGATTCCTCGCGCTTGCCTTGAAATATTCCGCAATCGAGCAGCAATTTGTGACCCTGGTGTTCGATCAGATGCATTGAACCCGTAACGGTCCGAGCCGCGCCAAAAACGGTCAGTTTCATTCTTTTGTCCTTTCCAATACCCGGAAGATGGCATCACCATACCTCTCAAATCGACAGGGGTAATTTTCCATAGCGAGTTGCAGTTGTGTGGAATCCGAAATTTCAATATGAGCCAATCGGTCGAGCAGCTCGCGCGAAATGATCGCGTTGGAGGGCAGCCCCTCGTCCATGCCGGTTTGTTTGCGCCAGTCCGAAAGGGCGTCGCGCCGTTTCATTTCCGCGTCGCTCAGACGGTGGTTCTTCCGCGGGCTCACTTTGTTTGGTTTATCACGCCAGGCTTGGATGGCTTGCATCAGTGCAGTTCCGTAACGTCGGACCTGGCTTCCCGACAGCGATGGGAGCAAGCTGAGCTCCTCAATGTAATGAGGTTGAGTCTGGGCAATTTCGATCAGAGCCCGGTCTGAAAAAACTTTGAAGGGTGGCACATCGCGCTTGCTGGCGATCAGTTCGCGTGCGTGGTTCAGCACGTCAAGCAGCGAGAGAGCCTCAGCCGAAAGGTCCTGCGCGCCTTTAACACGCCAGATATCCTCACTATGGGGCGTGAGCGGTTTAATCAGCAGCGCCATGGCTTCCCCATCTTCCAGGACAAGCTCCAACCGGTTGCTTGCCTCAAGTAGCGGCAGGAACGTGTCTCTCAACGGGATGAGATAGTGAGAATCACATTGGGCATAGCTGAGCATCTCCGGTAAAAGCGGACGTTCCCCCCAGTTTGCCCGCTGGTACTTTTTATCCAGAATGATGCCAAAATACTTTTCATTCAGCGCCGCAAACCCCAGGTTTGGTTCCGCCAGAGCCGTCGCGGCGAGCATCGTGTCAAAAACATTGTGGAATGTAAAGCCAAAATCGCGCTTAAGGCAGCTTATGTCGTAATCGCCGGCGTGAAAGACTTTTTGGATCGAGGGGCAGGCGAAAAGCTCCCCAAGTTTATCCAGCTCCCTGAAGACGAATGGGTCCACGAGGAAATCCGCCGTCTCGCTGGAAAGCTGAATCAGGCACACCCGTTCATGGTAGGCGTGCAGGCTATTCGATTCGGTATCGATCGCGATGGTATCCTGTGCGGATAGATGCGCCAGCATTTGCTGGTAGGTTTCGGGGTTGTTGACGATGCAAGCTTTGGGCATCTTTGGTGAGAGCATAGAACCCCATTATACCCGGTTGTGCAAACGGCTTGCCAGGTTAAAGAAAGGGGACTTTTGGGAGTGAAAACCGTTCTTTTCTTACCATTAGCGTAACATTATTTCATGGCGGAGTGGAAAATCAGGCGCAATTCCTCCTTTGTTCAGGACTCTGGCACAATCAATGTGTATTCTTGTTAGAATATAATCTTAAACAGGAGGTGGCTATGCATTTGGTGATGGTAAGGCATGGAGAACAGGACTATACATTCACGGAAGGGCGCGGCTTTCCCGGACCGGCGCGTGAACTGGCACCGCTAACCGAGCGGGGCGTTGCCCAGGCGGAAGCGGTCGCTCAGGATCCCCGCCTAAAAGGCTGCCAACTGATCGTCAGTTCCCCCTACACGCGCGCGCTGCAGACCGCGGCTGTCATCTCCCGCCGGCTCGACCTGCCCATTGAGGTGGTTTTTGACCTCCACGAGTGGTTGATCGACACTCAATACAAGAACCGCGATTTCACCGATACCCTTGCAGCCATCGAGGAAGCCAGCCGTCTGAAAGGCGTGCGCACGCCTGAAGCAAAACTAAACTGGGAAGGATACGACCAGGTCGCCCGGCGTGCGGCTTCAGCCCTTTTGCCCTACCTTAGATATGAGAAAATTATCGTCGTTTCTCATGGTTACGTGATCAAGCAGTTCCACAACCCTGGCCACATTCCCCACTGCGGGATCGTGGAAGTGGAATTTGATGAGAACTTCACCTGGCCCGGCTACATCGAACGCGGAACTTCCGGGAGGAAACAATGAGAGCCATCCTGCAGCGAGTCACGGGCGGAAGCGTTACAGTCGCCGGCGAAAAAGTAGCCCAAATCAACTTCGGCTATGTGATCTTGCTTGGAGTCGGACCCGAGGACACTCCCGAAATCGCCCGCGAACTGGCGGAGAAGGCGGCGTATCTGCGCGTTTTCGAAGATGATGCCGGCAAAATGAACCGCTCCCTGCTGGACGTTAACGGTGAAGCGATCGTCGTTTCGCAGTTCACGCTCTATGCCGATACCAGCCGCGGCAGGCGCCCATCGTTCATCAATGCCGCCAAACCGGAGCTGGCTGAACCGCTGGTGGAAGTGTTTATCGCCCGCCTGCGCGAATTTGGGATTTCCACCCAGCAAGGCGTGTTTGGCGCGCATATGGTTGTGGATATCCGAAACGACGGACCCGTTACCATCCTTTTGGAGCTTCCGCAGGTGTAAACGCCTATTTTTCCCAGGGGGATTTCAGCTTAGGTTTTTCGCTGGCTTTGGTATCTTCCGGCTTCAGATTGGTTGGCTCTGGTTCCGGCACAACCTCGCTGGTTTTACGCTCAGGCTCAGGCAACTCGGGCACGATGAGAACGTTCTCCGGTAAATCGTTTTGAACCGCGGGCATTTCCGTTTCCACAATCAGCTGAGTTTCCTCGATCGGGATTTCGACGCGTTCTTCCATGCGCATTTGACCACGCAAAAAAGCGCCGTCCTCACTGCTGAAACTAACCGCCACGACATCGCCCCAAACCCGTCCTGTCGCGCGGATTTCAAGCTTTTGGCAGGTGATGTTGCCCTGCACCGTCCCAGCCACAATCACGGTTTCCGCCTTCAGCTCCGGGCAAATAACTTTTCCGGTTTCGCCGATCACAACCAGACCTTTGATGACCACATCGCCTTGCATGGTGCCTTCAATCCGCACGCCGCCGGTGCCGTGCAAATCGCCGATCCAATGGATGCCCGGACCCAAAACCGAGCTCGCGCGAGCTTGCAGCCTTTCGGGGGTGAAGGCTGGTTTTTCTTTTTTGTTCGAAAATAGTTTCATCGGCACAATCTTACACTATCTTTTCCACACCCGGCGGTTTTCCCCAATACCTACCTTCCAGATCCAGCGCCAGGGCATCGATTTCCAGGGTTCAGGCGCATAATTGATGCCGACACGCGGGCTGATTAACACTTCATCCGCGGGCACTCGAACTCCTGGTTCAATCCATAAGCCCCCATCCCGCGCACACACATCGATACCATTTTGGTCCCGGCTGATCGCCAACGCCTGGGTTAACTTTGCCGGACCGTTCAGCCAGGCAGGCTTTTCCGCCAGCATGGGGCGCAATTCGCGCATCACATCCAGCCCCTCAACCGCTTCGATCGCCCGGATCAGGACCGCCGCCGGCTGCCCTTCAGCTTCGCATACCAGGTTCAACATCCAATGCATTCCGTAGGTGAAATACACATATGCCCGCCCGGGCTCGCCAAACATCACGGCGTTTCGCGCGGTTTTGCCTGCCCTGGCATGACACGCCTGGTCTTCCATTCCCTGGTACGCCTCTGCTTCCACAATCACCCCTGCCACTCGCCGCCCTGCCAGGTTGCGCACAAGCAGACACCCCAGCAAATCCGGGGCAACAAGCGGCGCAGGACGCGCGAAAAAATCGCGTGGGATATTCGGGTTCGTGTCTTTATTGATATTGGGGGTCACGTTCAATCGTCAGCCGCAAACCGGTTTCGAGCGGCACAAGAGGAATGTAGTTGAGCTTTTCCTGAGCTTTGGAAATATCGGCACACATGCGGTCGGACCCGCCACTTTTGAGGGGGTTGTAAACCTCCTCGGGCTTTCTTTCCGTGACCTGACGCACCAAACGAACCAGCTCCAAAACGCTCGTCTCCACCCCGCTGCCGATGTTGATCACTTGTTGGTCAACTCCAACGGCGCTTGAGGATGTCACCAACGCGTTAACCACATCGTCCACATAGACATAATCGCGGGTTTGGGAGCCATCGCCGTGGATAATGATCGTCCCATTCGTGAGAGCATGCTTCAGGAAGTTAGAAATGATGGGTGGGTGCGAATGCGGAACCCTCTGCCCCGGTCCGTAAGCATTGAAAATCCGCAAACAAACCGCCTCAACCCCAGCCTGCGCCGCGATTGTACGCACGTAATGTTCCGCCGAGAGTTTCGAGACAGCATACGGCGACTCGGGTCGCACCTCGAAGCTCTCAAGGTAAGGTATCTGACCCTGGTGACCGTAAATCGCGCCGGAAGACGCCAGCACCACCCGTTTCACCTTCGTGTCGCGAATGGCTTCCATCAACGTCACCGTTCCGCTGACGTTCACGAGGTTATAGCTGCTCGGAAAAAGCAGAGACTCGGGCACGCTTACCTTCGCCGCAAGGTGAAAGACGCAGTCCACGTCTTCCATCAGCTTCCAAAGCATCGTCTTCTCGTTGATATCGCCGCGGGTAAATTCGACTTCGGGCAACAAGGAAGCGGGATTTCCCGCTGAGCAGTCATCCAGCACCCGAACATAATGCCCTTGTTTTGCCAGGCGGTTGCTAAGGGCAGTGCCCAAAAACCCCGCCCCTCCAGTTACCAAATATTTCATCGTAAGCTACCTGCCTGATAAACTGGCTAATTATAGCATGTCAGGTAAGTTTTTAATCATCACCGTGCAGTTGTTTCGCCAACTGCTCCCATTCAGCCATCAGTCTCTCCAGCTCAGCGCTGATTGTCTGGTAATTTTCTGTGACTTTCTCCAGCTTTCGCAGGTCGGCTGAAGGTCTGGAGAGCTGGGCTTCACAGCTGGATTTTTCCACCTCAGCCGCGTTCACTTTTTGCTCGATGATCGCCAGTTTCTTCTCGATCTGCTGGCGCTGATTACGGCTTAGGCTGGTTCGGGCGGTCACCACTGGCGGTTCTTCCGCCATCAGACGCGATGGTGTCAGATCCTCCTCATCCCGGGATACCAGGCGATCTTCCTTGAATTGCCTGAACTCAGAATAAGAGCCTTTAAAGGCTTGAAGGCTGGCGCTTTCAACGTCCAACTCCCATATTTGCGTTGCCAGAGCGTCAATCAGGTAGCGGTCGTGCGAGACGAGCATGATCGTGCCTGGGTAGTTCGCAAGCACATCCTGCAGCACTTCCTGCGTGGCAAGGTCAAGGTGATTGGTAGGCTCGTCGAGCATCAGCAAATTCGCGTCCGAAAGCGCCAGTTTTGCCAGCGCCAGGCGTCCGCGTTCCCCGCCCGAAAGCGTATTAACCTGCGCGAAAACTTCCTCACCCTGAAAGCCGTAACGCGCCAGGTAATTTCGTGCCTCAGCCGGCAACATGTTTGGGGCTACAGTGCCGATCTCTTCCATCAAGGTATTATCTGCCACCAACCCTTCGTGAGCCTGGGCAAAATAACCCACCTTCAGATTCGCCCCTAACTCAACCTTCCCCGCATAAGGTGGAATCTGGCTTAAAACAGTTTTCAGAAGGGTCGTCTTACCCGCGCCATTGGGTCCGATAACAGCAACACACTCGCGCCGCTCCAACACAAGGTCCGGACAGGCGAAAAGCGGGCGTCCTTCGTCCTCATAACCCACCTGCAGATCGTATGTCCGCAAAACGAGGTTGCCGGAACGGTCAGCCAGCTTGAAACGCAGGTGCATCGGGCGGATGTTTGCGGTTGGGGCAGTTAGGCGCGAGTCTGCCAACAGACGTTCGAGGCGGCGCTGCCTGCCGCGTGCCTGGTTATTGTTTTGCGTTCCCAAAAAGCGCCGGATGTAGTCCTGCTGCTTCTCGATGTATTCATTCTGCGCTTCAAATTCCGCCAGGCGGCGTGTGTATCGTTCCTCGCGCTGGCGTAAATAGGCGGTGTAGTTGCCTCGGTACACTTCGAGAGAGGGTGTCATCTCCCAGATATGATGCGCAGTCTGATCTAAAAAGTAACGGTCATGCGAAACGATCACCACCGCGCCGTTCCAGTCCCGCAGATAGGCTTCGAGCCATTCGACGGCATTGATATCCAGGTGGTTGCTGGGTTCATCCAGCAGCAGCAAGTCCGGGTTGTCCAGCAAAATGCGTGCCAGTCGAGCTCTGGTACGCTGCCCGCCTGAGAGTTGTTTCAGTGGTCGTTGATAGTCGTTTTCGAGAAATCCGAGCCCGTCCAATGTCTGGCGGATGCTTGCCTGGTACGTATAGCCCCCGCCGAATTCAAAGCTGGTCTGGATTTTTCCGTAGCGTTCAAGCACAGATGGGTCGCAGTTGGGATCCTGCATCAACTTTTCCATCTCCCGCAGTTCTTCCCCTTTGGCAATCAGGTCTTCAAACGCCAGCAGGCAAGACTCCCACAGTGTGCCTTCCAGCACGCTTACGGCTTCCTGCGGCAGATAACCAACCCTCAAGCCTTTCGCTTGGTGAACGGAACCCTCAGTTGGGGTGTCTTCCCCGGCAAGGATACGCAGCAGCGTTGTTTTACCAACTCCGTTTGGTCCAACGATCGCTATGCGGGCGTGATGTGGGACCGAAAAACTAATCCCATCAAAAATATCAACAGGACCAAATGATTTCCCAAGGTTTTGTGCGGTCATGAGCGGCATAATGCCCAAAGTATACCAGTCAGGCTTCCCGGTTGTGAAATATCTTTATAATTATGGTAGAATACGAAATTGCTCATTAATTGAGTATCTTTACCAATCTCAAGAAAAGAAGAAGGAGATCCGTATGTCCAAAACCTTTAAGAATGTTGTTATCCCCGTCGCGCTGGCATTGATGCTGCTCGTCAGTGCGTGCGGCACCCAAACACCAACCGCTGCTCCAACAACGCCGCCCCAGCCAACGACCGCGCCTACTGAACCGGTTGTTGTCGAACCGACTGTTGAACCGACAGTAGAAGTCAAAGATGAGCCAGTTGTGTTCGAAGATGTTATCGGCCGTGAAATCACGCTCGAAAAACCAGCCACCAAACTGGTCGGCACTCACAACCCAACCCTCAACGCGGCAGTCGTTCTCGGCGGCGGCGGTAAGTACCTGGTTGGTTTCGGCAACAAATCGATGGGTCGTGGGCTTTATGACCAGGTTGTCGAAGGCTTTGATACTTTATTAGAAGTCGGCAAGGGCTCCAACATCAACATGGAAAGTGTAATCGCCAGTGGTGCTGATCTGGTTATCCTGCCCGAACGACACCAGGACCTCGTGCCCCAGTTTGAAGCGATCAACCTTCCGGTTGCGGTCATTCTCGACAGCGATGAAAGCTTCGACACGATTATTCAGACCATGAAACTGCTTGGCATGGCAATCGGCGAGAACGAAAAGGCTGAAAAAGTAGCCTCATTCATCATCAGCCAGGTTGAAAACGCCCAGACTCTGCTGAAGGACACCACCGATAAACCCAGCGTGATTTTCCTCGGCAGCAGTTCTGCTCTGTCTGTTGCGCCCGGCTCAATGATCCAGACCAACCTGATTGAAGCAGGCGGCGGCGTGAACGGTGTCACCGGAGTAGAAGGTCTTGGCGGTTTTGTGGACGTCAGCATTGAACAAATCATTGCCTGGGATCCGGATTTCATCTGGGTTCCCCAGTACGCCACCTACACAGTCGAAGATCTCATGAACGATCCCGCCTGGAGCAGCCTCAGCGCCGTGCAGAACAACCGTGTTTACATGTTCCCGTCCAATCTTGAACCCTGGGATCAGCCAACCGCGGCAGTTGCCCTCGGCATCGACTGGGCTCTCTATAAGCTGCACCCCGACCTCTTTAACTTTGAGACGCTCATGCAAAACGTGGATGATTTCTACACCCTCGTTTACGGCAAAACATTCACCGCAGAGCAGCTCGGTATCGAGTAAAGAAAAGTCTTGAAAACGAGTAGTACTTCTGTGAACAACAAGCATAGACAATGGCTTTGGCTGTTGTCTATGCTTTTGTTTTTAGGGATATTCCTTTCGCTCAGCCTTGGGCGATACAGCAACAACCCTCAAAAGGTATTGAACGTCATCCTTTCAAGCTTCGGGATGGACGTGCCTGTGGACCCTTCCATGGTCAGTATTGTTTTCAACGTGCGTCTGCCGCGGGTGTTGGCTTCTGTAATGATTGGGGCGATGCTTTCTCTTTCGGGCGCTGTTTACCAGAGCGTTTTTCGCAACCCGTTGGTCTCGCCAGACCTGTTGGGCGTCTCGTCCGGCGCGGCAGTAGGCGCTTCGACTGCAATTCTGCTGGGAGGCAGCCTGATTACCCGCCAGATTTTCGCCTTTATCGGCGGCATTCTGGCTGTCCTGATCACCTCGCTTGTACCGCGCCTGCTGCGTAACCGCTCAAACATGATGCTGGTGCTTTCAGGCATCATCGTCGGTGGGTTTCTTGGTTCCGTGCTCGCAATCATGAAATACATGGCGGAAGAGCAAACCCAATTGGCTTCCATGGTTTACTGGCAAATGGGCAGCCTGGCAACCGTTCTCGGCACGGAACTACTTGCGATTTTGCCAGTTTTCATAATCTGCTCTGTGCTGCTGCTGTCGCTTTCATGGCGGATCAACATCCTTTCATTTGGCGACGTTGAAGCCCGCACGTTGGGCGTTAACTTGCGCCAGGTTCGCACGATCGTAATCATCTGTGCGAGCCTGCTCACCGCCAGCGCCGTGTCGATCAGCGGCACAATCGGCTGGGTGGGTCTGGTTATCCCGCACCTGAGCCGGCTGATGTCTGGCAGCGACAACACCCGTTCCCTGCCCACCACACTCTTAGTTGGAGCGATTTTCATGCTCTTCATCGACACGCTCGCCCGCACCGTCTCGAGCGTGGAAGTGCCGCTTTCGATCCTGACCGGCTTTGTGGGCGCCCCACTCTACGCCTTGCTGCTTTATAAGCAAAGGACCAAATTAGATTAAACTATGGATGCTCTATTACAGGTTAAAAACCTCGGTTTTTCTTACGATGGCAGCCGCCAGATCTTCAAGGATATCAGTTTTGAAGTTCGGGCGGGTGAGATCGTGTGTTTGCTCGGTCCCAATGGGATTGGCAAGACCACCCTGCTGAATTGCCTGGCAAGGCTGCGCGAGCCTTTAGAAGGCAGCGTGCTGCTCAACGGGCAGGAGATGCGCAATATGCCCGCCCGCGAAGTCGCGCAGACTATTGGCTACGTACCCCAAACCTTATTGCCAGCCTTCGACTATACCGTGCTTGAATACGTGGTTACAGGCAACGCTCCCTGGTTGGGCACCTTCGAAAAGCCCGGAGCGGAACATTATCAGCGGGCGATGGAAGCGCTTGAACAGATGGCAATCAGCCACCTTGCCCAAAAGCCCTACACCCGTATCAGCACAGGCGAATTGCAGCAGGTTTCGATCGCGCGCGCGATTGCCCAAAAGGCACGTCTGATTATGATGGATGAACCCACCGCCCATCTCGACTACGGTAACCAACTCAAAGTCTTACGGCTGATAAAAGACCTTTCTGCCAAAGGATACGCGGTGGTGATCACAACCCATAACCCCGACCAGGTGTTACTGTTGGACGCGAAAACAGCAATCATTGACCAACTCTCGGCGTTTCATTTTGGTCCATGGCAGGATATTTTCACAGAAGAGCTTCTCAGCGCCATGTATGGCGTGCCCTTGCGTATAATAAAGGTGGAGGGCATCGATCGAATGGTAAGTGTTGCCCCCGAACTATAGGAGGCATCATGCTCATCGAAAAAGTCTTTCAAGCCGCGGAACCGCTTCTGGGGGATAGCGTTGTCACCGACGCTGTTTTGGGGCTCTCTCTTACCGCAGTGGAACTGGATCACAAAGATATCGGTCTTTCTTACGTTTTGCGAGATCGACTTCCGGCAGGCTGCTCAGCTTTTGGTTTCGCCCAACACATCATCGGTCAGCCGGCGGTGGATGCCGCGCGCCTTGTGTTGGAAGGCAAAGACGACGCGCAGCGAGGAGTTGGGATGGCAGTCATCACAGCCGCCACTCGCAGGCTGGACCTGCCGAATGAAGCTGACACCGCAACCCCCTTCGGCTTGCAGGTTCTCCCATCCGACACGGTCGGCATGATTGGCTACATTCCGCCGGTTGCCGAACAGCTCGCCAGGCTCTCCTCCCAGGTCTATATTTTTGATAAGGGTCTGACTATCAGCGGCGGAGAAGGCGCGGCGCGGGTTGTGGATATGGCGCAGCAGCCCGATATCCTGCCGCTTTGCGATCTGATGATCATCACCGGCACAACGCTGATCAACGGCAGCATCGATCACTTGCTCGAGCTCACCCAAAACGCGCGCGAAATTGTCTTGGTTGGCTCGTCCACGCCCATGCTCGCACAAGCGTTCAAGGGAAGCGGCGTTACAGCCCTGGCAGGTTCCTGGTGGGACTCGTCTCTGAAGGATGAGATGTTCAAAAAGCTCTCGCTCTCCTGCGGTATTAGTCACCTGAAACGAATGATGATCAAGAAATTTGTTCGGGTAACAGATTAATGGCTGAATCAACTCTTTCTTCCGCCGATTATTACAAAAAAGCGACCGCTTTCTGGAATTATCCGGAAGTGCCGTACGGTCCGAGTTTGCGCGAAATGATTCTCCCAACAGATATCGTGGCAGATATTGGCTGCGGCATCGGCATCGTTAGCCGCTACCTCGCGTCCATCAGCCGCGAGGTGATTGCCATTGATAAAGACGAAAACGCTCTAAAAGTCCTGCGTGATGACCTGGCGCGCCAGGGACCGGACAATATTGAGGTGGTCCACGCCTGCTGGCCCAACATCCACACGCAGGATTGGGACGTCGCGGTGGCGTTTTATCACCACAACTTTGGCTACACCAGCCCTCAGGTGGAAACCCTGATGCAAAAGACGCGCCGCTGCGGCATGATCGTTGCCCAGGGTTTGCGTCCGCGCGAGGGATTCTATGAAGATCTCGGCAG
>ERZ1645192.3097-NODE-3097-length-13677-cov-12.088166_pt1 | contig 13677 bp, 15 predicted proteins | sample MGYA00575354_ERZ1645192 | MGnify/ENA primary metagenome ERZ1645192 (study PRJEB40844, sample SAMN11349763) | freshwater sediment metagenome | isolation source: river sediment | host: Sediment | place: India: Faizupur Khadar , New Delhi | collected 2017-02-21 ... | reverse complement strand
CGGATCGGCATATGCGGAGAGGGAAGCCTATGCCCGAAAAGTCGAACGGCTTTTCCGGTCTGGATGTGATTTAGCCTTGGCTGCCGGAGCCGGACTCGCGCGGGCCAAGTTGATCCGGATCAACGTGCGCGGGCCGGCGTGAAATGCTAGATTGGCGCGCCAAATTCGAATGGAGTACGCAATGGACCACGACGCGAGCGGCGCCCTGCGACGCGCCCCGGCGGACACCGACCAGCGCCGCGCCTCCAAGGCCGATCAGGTCTACAGCGAGATCAAGGAAGCCATTCTCGCCGGCGTGCTGGAGCCGGGCGCGGCCATCGACAAGCTCGCCCTGTGCGACAAGCTCGGCATGTCGCGCTTCCCGGTGACGACGGCGATCAACCGCCTCGCCTACGAGCGCCTTGTCGTCATCGAGCCGCAGCACGGCTCGTTCGTCGCCAAGATCGCGGCGCGCGACGTGCGCGAATGGATGCTCATCCGTCGCGCGCTGGAAATCGAGATCGCCGCCGAGGCGGCGCGCCAGCCCGATGGGCTGGTCGAGGATTTGCGCCGCAACCTGCGTTACCAGCAGGCGGCGGTCGACGCCGCCGACATTTCCGGCTTCTACGAACTCGACGTCGAGTTTCACCGGCTGATCGTTCAGGCGCAGGGATTGCGCCACGCGGCCGAGATTCTCGACAGCCTGCGCTCGCATCTGGAGCGCGTGCGCCGCCTGATGCTGACGCCCGAAGGCCGCCTGCCGTTCACCCTCGCCCAGCACAGGGCGATTGTCGACGCGCTCGAATCGCATTCGCCGGAGGCCGCCCGCGCGGCGATGAACGTCCATCTCGCCAACACCGCCGCCTTGTTCGATTCCATCGTGGCGCAGAAGCCGAACCTGTTCTCGAACTGAGCGTCAATTCGGCGTTTCAGCCGAGGCCCAGGCCGCCAGCAGCGCCCGCTCGGGCTCGCTGAGCGCATCCGCATGCGCGCCCGGCGGCATGGCGCGGCTCGCCGCCGCCTGCAGGGCGATCTGCCGCGCATGCCTGCGGATCGCCGCGTCGGTGTCGAGGACCACGCCCTTGGGCGCGGCGGCAAGCCCCGGCAGGCCGGCTGCGCCGCATGGCAGACGGCGCAGCGCGAGGCGACGATGTCGCGCGCCGCGGCGAAAGCCGGGGCGGGCGTCGCCGCCTGAAGCGCGGCGGGGCGGCCGAGCAGCGACAGGACGATCATCAGCGCCGCGGCAGCGCCGGCGACGGCCGCATAGGGCCAGAGCGGGCTTTGACCGGCATGGCGGGCGCGGAAATAGCGTCGCGTCGCCGCGCCGGCGATGACGGCCAGGGCCGCGATCGCCCAGTTGAAGCGCGTGGCGAAGGCCAGCGGCAGATGGCTCGACAGCATGAAGAACATCAAAGCCAGCGCGAGATCGTCATTATGGCGCAGCCGCAGGCGCAAGACGGGCTTGTCGTCGGGGGGCGGCTCTTTCGCCTCCCGCGCCGCCGCGATCATGCGCCGCTGCGCCGGCGCGATGTGATGGGCGATATTGGCGACGATCATCGTGCCGATGACGGCGCCGGTCTGCAGAAACGCGCCGCGCCCGGAAAAGATCTGCGTGAACAGGACGCCGCCGCCGCCGACGAGCGCGAGCGCGGCCGCATCGAGCAGCGCGGGGCGCCGCGCCAGCGCCGATTTCGCCAGCGCGTCATAGGCGAGCCAGATCAGGACGATCGCCGCGAGGCTTGCGCTGACCGCCTGCCAGCGCGCTGCGTCCCAGCGCGCCGCGTCGATCAGGTAGACGTCGGCCTCGATATAATAAAGCGCCGTCATCAGCAGGAAGCCGCTGGCCCAGGCCATATAGGCCTGCCAGCGGAACAGCGGCGGGGCTTCTGAGGGCGCGCCCTCGCCGACGCCAAGCCGGGTCAGGCGTTGGCCGTCGGCGCGCCAGGCCGCGCCATGCGCGAGCGTCGCGTCGAGGCGCGACACATGCAGGAACGCGCCGAACCACGCCGCCGCCGTCACGACATGCGCCAGACGCAGCAGGCTCGCCGCCCATTCGCCGAGGAAAGACGTCAGCATGGCCGTCAGGGCGCGAACGCGACGCGGTGCTGCGCCACCGGGATCTGGGCGCGCACCTTCTTCACGAGCCCCTTGTCGAGCCGCGCCGAGACGACGCCCGGCCCGTCGGACGCCTTGGCGACGACATGGCCCCACGGGTCGACGACCAGCGAATGGCCGTAGGTCTGGCGCGTCTCGTTGCCGGCGACATGCGCGCCGGTCTGGGCGGCGGCGAGGAAATAGGTCTCCGTCTCGATGGCGCGCGCCCGGCACAAGACTTCCCAATGGTCCTTGCCGGTCTGCAGGGTGAAGGCGGCCGGCAGCGCGATCGCCTCCGCCCCCTTGTCGGCGAGCGCCTGGAACAGGCCGGGAAAGCGCAGGTCGTAGCAGATGGCGCAGCCGAAGATCATGCCCTCGGCCTCGTAGGTGACGACCGCGTCGCCCGGCGCGAAGGCGGCGCTTTCGCGATATTGCGCGCCGTCGGGCGCGGTGATGTCGAACATGTGGATCTTGCGGTAGCGCGCGATCTCGCGCCCGTCGCGGTCGAAGACGAGCGTCGTGTTGTGAATGCGCTCCTGCCCCTCGACCTTTTCGAGGATCGAGCCGGCATGGATGAAGATGCGGTGGCGGCGCGCCAGATCCTGCATCAGGCTGTAGGCCGGCCCGCCGGGCAGGATCTCGGCGGCGGCGAATTTCTCCCGCCGGCCCGCGCCGAGAAAGTCGAAACATTCCGGCAGGCTCACCCAATCGGGGCGCTCCTGCGCGACCGCCAGTTCGATCAGCCTTTTCGCCTCGGCCAGGTTGGCCGCCTTGTCGCTGATCGAATTCATTTGAATCAAAGAGACTTTCATGGCTCGCGCGCTCCTTGCCCGCCACCATCGGCCGCGCGCGCGCGAAGGTCAAATGCTTCCCCGCCGATTGACGCGCGCCGGCCTCGATGCGCAAATCGGCGGGGCGCAACGGCGGCGGGAAAACGGGCATGGCGGGGGCAAAACGGTGAGCGGCCATCCGAAAGCTGAGGCCGAGCGGCTGGCGCGCGACTGCATCGCCGTGCTTGCCGCCGACGATCACGCCTCGCGCGCGCTCGACATCGAGGTCGTCGAGACGGGCGCGGGCCGCGCCGCGCTGCGCATGCGCGTGACCGCCGCCATGGCCAACGGTCACGGCCTGTGTCACGGCGGCTACATTTTCCTCCTCGCCGACAGCGCCTGCGCCTATGCCGCCAACAGCTACGATCATCGCGTCGTGACGCAGCACGCCTCGGTGTCCTTCATCGCGGCGGGTCGATCGGGCGATGTGCTGACGGCGCGGGCGCGGGAAGTGTCGCGCGCCGGCCGTTCGGGCCTCTACGACGTCACGGTGACGCGCCAGGATGGCGCGGTCATTGCCGAATTCCGAGGCCATTCGCGCCAGATCAGCGGCCGCCTGCTTGCCGGCGAGGGCTGAGCCGCCGGCGCGTCGAACAGGGCTCTTGCCCAAGTCCGCCCATCCGTCCTAACTGCGCGCGACAGAAGAAGAAGCGCATCCTGCAAGAGGCCTCATGCCCGACAAGCAATATGTCCTCACCTTGTCCTGCCCCAACCGGCCGGGCATCGTCGCCGCCGTCTCGACCTATCTTTTCGAGCATTCCGCCAACATTCTCGACGCGCAGCAATATGACGACCAGGAAAGCGGCGTGTTCTTCATGCGCGTCGTCTTCGACCGCATCGCGCCGCAGGCCTTCAACGCCTTGCGCGAAGGCTTCGCCAAGGTCGGCGGCGAGTTCGGCATGAACTGGACCATGCGCTCGCAGGCGGCGCGCAAGAAGGTGATGATCCTCGCCTCGAAATTCGACCATTGCCTGGCCGATCTCATTTACCGCTGGCGCATCGGCGAGCTCGACATGGAGATCACCGCCGTCGTCGCCAATCACCCGCGCGCCACCTACGGCCATATCGATTTCGACGGCGTGCGCTTCGAGCACCTGCCGGTGACGAAGGAAACCAAGCTCGAGCAGGAAACGCGGCTCTGGCAGCTGATCCGCGACACCGGCGCCGAGCTCGTCGTGCTCGCGCGCTACATGCAGGTGCTGTCGGACGGCCTGACGGCGAAGCTCGCCGGCCGCTGCATCAACATCCACCACTCGTTCCTGCCCGGCTTCAAGGGCGCCAAGCCCTACCACCAGGCCCATGCCCGCGGCGTGAAGCTGATCGGCGCGACGGCGCATTACGTCACGTCCGACCTCGACGAAGGCCCGATCATCGAGCAGGACGTCGAGCGCATCTCGCATCGCGATACGCCGAACGACCTGATCCGCAAGGGGCGCGACATCGAACGGCGCGTGCTGGCGCGCGCCATTCACTATCACCTTCAGGACCGCGTTCTGCTCAACGGCTCGAAAACCGTCGTCTTCCGCGATTGACGGGCCCGCCGCTCAGCGCCGGAAGCTCCCCGCAAGGCGTTTCTAGCGCCAGAAACCCCCGAGGCGCGTCAGCGCCAGAATCCCCAAGCGTTGGCCGGGTCGCGCTGCCAGGTCTGAACCGGCGCGGCGCGGCGCGGGGCCGGCGCATAGCTGTAATAGCCCTGCGACGGGGCGCGGCGGGCGGCGTATTGCGCCTTCGTCGTCTTGGCGGCGTAGTGCGCTTTTGCCTTCTTGGCGGCGTAGACGGTCGATTTCGCCTTCTTGACCTTGGCGTAGCGGGTCGCGGGCGGCGAGCCGACGATCTGGATGGCGGCGCCTTCCGCCTTGACCATCTGGAACAGGGCGGCGGCGTTCTTCGGCGCCAGGCGGATGCAGCCGTGCGACGCCGGCCGGCCGAGTTGCGACACCGCGCCGGTGCCATGGATGGCGTAGCCGCCGTGGAAGAAAATCGAATGCGGCATCGGCGAATTGTGATATTTTTTTGAATAGTGCATGCGCTTCAGGAGCGTCGGCGCGTAGGAGCCGCGCGGCGTGACATAGCCCGAGCGCGCGGTGGAGACGGGCCAGACATGGCTCGCGCCGCTGCCGGACGTCACCCGCATGGTCTGGCTCGACAGGTCGATCGAGATGTTGACCTTGGCCTGGGCGGCGTTGGCCAGGGCGAAAAGCCCGAGACAGACGGCAATCAAGGACAGCAATTTACGCATGAAACAACTCCGGCGCTGCACACGAACACTACGCCTTGAGCCTCCCAGCCCGGCGCCATGCTGTAAAGATTCCACTTTTCGCCGCATTCGTAAACAATTGAACGGTGTTTAGGTTGATGAGACGTCATCATCTTCGCCGCCGTCGTGGTTAATGATTCCTCAACGCGCCGGCGTCATGGTGATGCAGATCCGCTTTCGAGCCACGAGCCGCCCATGCGCCTGCGCCTTGCTTTGTTTCTCCTGCTTGCCGCGCCGGGTCTCGCCGGCGCGCAGGACAAAGGCACCCTCAACCCCAAGCCCCTGCCGCCCATCGCCAATCCCGACGCGCCCGATGTCGCGGCCAAGGACTTGTTCGGCCGCGCCCGCGACGCCGCCCCGCTCGAGGCGCGCTCGCTCGGCTTCTATTCGCGCGGCTGCCTCGCCGGCGGCGCGGCGCTGCCGGTCGACGGGCCGGCCTGGCAGGTCATGCGCCTGTCGCGCAACCGCAATTGGGGCCATCCGGCGCTGATCGACTTCCTTGAGCGTTTCGCCAAAAAGGTGCCCTCGGCCGTCGGCTGGCCCGGCATTCTGGTCGGCGACCTGTCGCAGCCGCGCGGCGGGCCGATGCTGACGGGCCACGCCTCGCACCAGATCGGCCTCGACGCCGACATCTGGCTCACCCCGATGCCCGAGCGCAGCCTGAACCGCGCCGAACGCGAGGAGATGTCGGCCACCAATGTCGTGCGCGCCGACTGGCTCGACATCGACGAGCGCCGCTGGACGCCGGAACATCTCGAAGTGATCAAGCTGGCGGCCAAGGAGCGGCGGGTGCAGCGCATCTTCGTCAACGCCGCGATCAAGAAGGCGATCTGCCGCGACGCCTCGGGCGACCGCTCGTGGCTGTCGAAGGTGCGGCCGATGTACGGCCATAATTATCATTTCCACATCCGCCTCGCCTGCCCGTCGGGCGATGCGTCCTGCGCCGATCAGGAGCCGCCGTCGACGGGCGAGGGCTGCGACGCCTCGCTCGACTATTGGTTCTCCGACGCCGTGCTGCACCCCAAGCCGCGCCCGCCGGGCAAGCCGAAGCCGCCGATGACGCTGGCGCAATTGCCGAGCGAGTGCCGCATGGTGCTCAAGGCGAAGTGAGCGGAAACCGAAATGCCTCAAAATCCCGACGCGCTGCTGCTTGTCGTCGACGTGCAGAACGATTTCCTGCCCGGCGGGGCGTTGGCGGTCGCCGGCGGCGATGAGATCGTTCCCGTCGTCAACGCGCTGGCGCGCCGCTTCGCCAATGTCGCGCTGACGCAGGACTGGCATCCGCCGCGCCATGCCTCCTTCGCCTCGAGCCATGCCGGCCGCAAGCCGTTCGACGTCGCGCGATTGCCCTATGGCGAGCAGACCCTCTGGCCGGACCATTGCGTGCAGGACACGCCGGGCGCGGATTTCGCCCCCGGCCTCGACATTGCCCACGCACAGCTCGTGCTGCGCAAGGGCTACCATGCGGACGTCGATTCCTATTCGGCCTTTCTCGAGGCAGACCGGCGCACGTCGACCGGCCTTGCCGGCTATCTGCGCGAGCGCGGCCTGCGCCGCATTTTCATCGCCGGCCTCGCCACCGATTTCTGCGTCGCCTGGAGCGCGCTCGACGCGCGCCGGGCCGGCTTCGAGGCCAGCGTGATCGAGGACGCCTGCCGCGGCATCGACGTCGGCGGCTCGCTCGCCCGCGCCTGGGACGGCATGAACGCCGCGGGCGTCGCGCGCCTTCGCGCCGGCGATATCGCCTGAGGTCAGTGTTCGGAAGGCGTCGGCTTGCTGTCGCCCGTATCGTGATGGCTCGGGCTCATTCTGTCGGTGATCGCCAGCACCAGGCCGGAAACGACGAAGACGAGATGGATGCCGACCTGCCACATCAATTCGCGGTCCGGCACGTTCTTGACGTTCATGAAGGCGCGCAGCAGCTGGATCGCCGAAATGGCGACGATCGACGACATCAGTTTCAGCTTGAGGCCGGCGAAGTCGATCTTCGCCATCCATTCCGGCCATTCCTTCGTCTCGGCGACATTGATGCGCGAGACGAAATTCTCGTAGCCCGAGAAGATGACGATGACGATCAGCGCGCCCGTCAGCGACAGGTCGATGAGGCTGAGCACGTTGAGGATCGTGTCGATCTCGGACGAGCCATAGGCGTCGTGCATGAAATGCCAGAGATGCTGGCCGGTCTTGATCAGCAGCGTGACCAGGGCGAAGACGAGCGCCACATAGATCGGCGCGAGCAGCCAGCGGCTCGCAAACAGGAACTTCTCAAGAATGCGCTCGATCATCGCCCCGAACCCCGAATGCCAGCCTGGCGGCCTTGATGCCACGCATCGGCCCGGCCCGGCAAGGGCGCGCCCCGTTCACCCCGCGACGCCGGTCGGGCATGCGACGCCCGTGCCGCCAAGGCCGCAATAGCCGTTGGGGTTCTTGGCCAGATATTGCTGGTGATAATCCTCGGCGAAATAGAACGGCGGCAGGTCGCGGATTTCCGTGGTGATCGGCGAAAATCCGCGCAGCTTCAGCGCGGCATCATAGGCCGCGCGCGACGCTTCCGCCTGCGCCCGCAGGTCGGGGTCGGCGACATAGACGCCGGAGCGGTATTGCGTGCCGATGTCGTTGCCCTGCCGCATGCCCTGCGTCGGATCGTGCGATTCCCAGAAAGTTTGCAGCAGCCTGGCGAAGGGCAGGACGGCCGGATGATAGACGACCAGCACGACTTCGTTGTGCCCGGTCAGCCCCGAGCAGACCTCCTTATAGGTCGGGTTGGGCGTATAGCCGCCGGCATAGCCCGCCGCGGTGACGAAAACGCCGTCGCCGAGGCTCCAGAAGCGCCGCTCCGCCCCCCAGAAACAGCCCATGCCGAACACGGCGGTCTGGCAGGATTCGGGATAGGGGCCCTTGAGCGGGCGCCCCAGGACAAAGTGCCGCTCGGCGGTCGCGATCGGCTCGGCGCGGCCGGGCAGGGCCTGGGCCGGGCTCGGCATGCTGGTCTTGTGGCGGGCGAAGAACATGGCGGCGTCTCCCTTGCGTTGGATCGAATCTAGGGCGCGCCGCGCCGGGGCGCCATCACCTTCGCCGCCGCCGCAGTCCCGCCGCGAACAACAGCAGGCCGAGGCCGCCCAGCGCCAGGAAGGTGGGCGTCAGCAGCAGGCTCACCAGCAGCGGATCCCACAGCCAGGGGTGCAGGTGGCGTTCGACGGCCGGCTGAAGGATGGGAAATTTGGCCGGAAACAGCCAGATCGCCGTCGAGCCCAACGGCGTCAGCATGACCTCGCCGGCCGCGATCGAGCGCGTGCCGTCGATGACCAGCGCCGCGAAGGCGCCGGCCAGGGTCAGGAGGCCGAAAAGGCGCAACGCCAAACGAAGCATGCAGACCGTCCCGAAATTCGCGCCGCGCGTCGTCAAATGCATAAGCTGCAATTGTCTCGACGCCAATGGCTTGCGCTTGCCCGCGCGCTGGCTATAGTGCGCCGCGTTCGGACGGGGTCCGCATCGGCGCAGCAGCGCCGCCGCCCCAGTCCACAAACGCGCTGTCCAGCGCGTTGCGGAGGGGTGGCCGAGTGGTTGAAGGCGCACGCCTGGAAAGTGTGTATACGGGAAACCGTATCGCGGGTTCGAATCCCGCTCCCTCCGCCACTTGCCCTCGCGAAATCGTTCTCCCGATCCGGCTGCGGCCGGATTTTTTCGTTGTTTTCGGGGGTTATGCGGATCGACCTGTTCACCAGCCTCAGCGCCGAACGGCTCAATCGCGTTCTCTGACGCCCAATATTCTCCCGACCTGTTGCCTTCCTTGAACTGATTAAACTCCACAAAACTCTGAATTGATTGAAATAATCAGCCGCCAAAGCTGATCACTACGATTGGAGTCGGGGAACAAGACGTGACTCGGTTCGGACGAGATCGCGCTTCCTGATGTCCCACTCTGTCGCCAAGAAGCATTGACGACCGCGGCTTCGCTGCGCACCCTCGCTTCAACGGAGGGCGGCAAGGTGTTCTATTTCCATGAGTTCTTGACGAGGCTCGACCTCGACCTCGAGCAGACGCGCCTTCTACGGCATGACAATCGCGGCTTGGTCGCTTGGAGGCGGGGCGGTTTTCAGAAGTTCGGCTGCTTTGCGAGTTTTCAGCGCCGCACCCCATCGCCCTACGCCGAGGCGCAGCTTGCCTGCCATTTCGTCCCTGGGCCCATGCTGGCCGACGGTGACGCAACCGGTTTGTTCGTCGGGATCACCCGCATCTGCGATCGATGGGATTGGGATGGCGGCCGTCTGCCTGCAATTGCCGATCCCGAAATCATCGAGAGCGAGCGCGACCGACAGGATGTGCATGCTTTCGACCTCGAATGGATTGAGGCCGGGCTGGGACACACGGAGCGCATCCTGGTGCGCTGGGGCCCGCCAGCCGCTGCTCGGGCTTGGTCGCAATGGGCGGCGCGCCGGCACAAGGAGATCCTCGAACTCAGGCTTGATCGAAGGGAGCCGCCCTTTCCCGGATTTTCGAAGTTCATGAGCCGGATCAGCGAGATCCCGGTGCTGCCGCAGGCGTGGCAAGGCGCGCTGGCGTCGGTGCGCGGGGTCTATCTGCTCGTTTCAGAGGCGGGCGAACAGTACGTCGGGTCTGCCACAGGTCAGGAGGGCTTACTCGGCCGATGGCTAGTCTACGCCGCGAACGGGCACGGCGGGAACGTGTTGCTCCGCCAGCGCGGTCACCGCGACTACGCGGTCTCTATCCTTGAAGTCGCCTCACCAGACATGTCGCGCGACGACATCCTCGCGCGCGAGGCCCACTGGAAGGATAAACTGGGCGCGCGGGCGCACGGCCTGAACGAAAACTGACCTCGTGCCTACGTGCGGTTGCTGGCAAATTCGGGCCACCGCACCTTCAGCTGGCGTCGCGATCAAAACACCGCCGCTGTTCGTCCCAATCGAGCGGGAACGGGTCCAGCAGGTTTGCAAGCGTGATTTCCGGCCCCTGCCGCCCGTCGAGGATGGCATCTACGACATCTGGCGCCAGCAGGGTGAGGCGAAGGACGCGGGTCAGATAGGACGTCGCGATCTTCTCATGTTCGCCGAGTTCGGCCATCGTTGCGAACCGGCCAGCTTCCAGCATGCGCTTCCAGCGAAAGGCGCGCGCCAAGGCTTTGATCAGCGTGTTGTCCGTCCTGCGCTGCACCGGCGCGTCTGCCGGCGGCTGGATTTCCTTGCGGCCGCCGCGCTTCACGATGCGGAAGGGCACGCGGACGGTGATGGCACTTGGCATGGGCCCCCCGTTCATGCAGCGCGCTCCATATCACGCGCCATCATCTCCCGGGCGACAGCGGCAAGCCCATCGGTCCGCAGGCGCACATCAAGCGCATCCGTGCTGATGTCCACGCGTTCGACCAGGAGCGCCACGATGCGGGCCTGCTCTGCGGGGAAGAGCTCATCCCAGAGGGGATCGAGCATTTGCAGGGCGGCGCGGGCGTCGGCTTCCTTGATGCTGCTGTCATGCACGCGGGCCTCTTTCCATGTTCCCGCCACGATCTCGGGCTGGCGAAGCACCATGCGGATCTGTTCGATGACTGCGGCCTCGATTTCACCTGCGGGCACGCGGCTGACGGGGCAGGATCCGGCGCCATGTTTCAGGACGGTCTGGCTGACGTAGTAGCGATACAGTCGACCCTGCTTTTTCGAATGGGTTGGCGAGAATGCCGCGCCGTCGGGGCCGTAGATCAGGCCCTTCAGCAGCGCGGGCGTCTTGGCGCGCGTGTGCATGGCGCGTTTGCGCGGACTCACCTTTAGGATCGTGCGAACCTTGTCCCATGTCTCGGCATCAATGATCGCGTCGTGCTCGCCGGGATAGCTTTCGCCCTTGTGGACCGCCTCGCCGATATAGGCGCGGTTGTTCAGCAAGCGGTAGATGTACTTCTTGTCGATCAGGTTGCCGCGTGGAGTGCGAAGCCCGCGCTCGGCGGTCTCGCGCGCCAGCAACGTGCCCGAGCCGATTTCAACGAACCGGGCGAAGATCCACCGGACATGTGCGGCGGCTTCTTCGTCCACGAGGAGCTTGCGGCTTTCCACACGGTAGCCATAGGGTGGGACGCCGCCCATCCACATGCCCTTCCTGCGCGAGGCCGCCACCTTGTCGCGGATCCGTTCGGCCGTCACCTCGCGTTCGAATTGCGCAAAGGACAACAGGATGTTCAGCGTCAGCCGCCCCATCGACGTGGTGGTGTTGAACTGCTGGGTGACGGACACAAACGTCACGCCGTTTCGGTCGAACACTTCGACCAGCTTGGCGAAGTCGGCGAGCGACCGGCTGAGGCGGTCGATCTTGTAACAGACGATGACGTCGACCAGCCCATCCTCGATGTCGGCCATCAGCCGCTTCAGGCCGGGGCGTTCCAGCGTGCCGCCAGAGACACCGCCATCGTCATACTGGTCGCGGACCAGCACCCAGCCTTCAGAGCGCTGGCTGGCGATGTAGGCCTCGCAGGCTTCACGCTGGGCGTGGAGGCTGTTGAACTCCTGCTCCAGCCCTTCCTCCGAGGATTTCCGAGTGTAGATGGCGCAGCGCAGTTTGCGGATGATGGGTTTGGTCATGCGCTCCTCCGATTTTTCAGGCCAAAGAAGGCCCACCCATTCCAGCGTGTGCCGGTGATGGCGCGCGCGATGGAGGAGAGCGACTGGTACGGGCGACCTTGCCATTCGAAGCCGTCCGCCGTAACGGTCACAACATGCTCGACGCCCTGCCATTCGCGCAGCAACCGCGTGCCGGTGATGGGTTTGAGGTCGGTGCGGATGCGGCGTTTGATGGAATTGCCGCCATCGAGGTCTTCGCCGAGTTTTTCCAGACGCCGGACGGTCTCGGGTTTCAACCCGCCATACGCCAGTTCCTGGATGCGATAAGCGAGGCGGGTGACCAGATATTGCCGGTTGAAGGGCGGCGGCTCGCTGGCAAACAGCTCGCGCCATTGCGCCTTGAGGTCTGGCGTCGGGGTGGTCTTCAGCGCGGCCAGGCGCGCGGGGATGGGGTCATGGGTCGTCATGCATTTCTCCGTTGAGTTGGAGTTGCATGAAGGCTCCGGTCGGCCGGATAGTGTAGGCGAATTTCTCCATGGCCGTCAGAAGTTTGGACCTGATCCCGCTGCCGCAGGCGGACCAGCCCAAGGGCCAGAAGGCCGCACAGTTCTGCGCGCCGTTCAGCGGGGCTCATCTTGTCCGGCGACAGCGGGTTCGGGCGTTTCATGCGGCCACCCGTGCGGCAGAACCGAGGACCGAGCGCTGGATGGCGGCCCGGTTCCACAGGAAGTTCAGGTGACAGTTGGCGGCGTATTTCGAGAGGCCGAAGTCATGCCCCTCTGCCTTGTGCCCGGCGCGGGCCAGCAATTCGATCTGCCGAATGCTTGCCGGATCATTGAGCCAGCGACGGCTCTTGATCGACGCTGTACCCGTCTCTGTCGTCCGCAGGAAATCATCCGCCGCGGCCAGCGCCTGAACGCGGGTTCCGATGGCCAGCGGCTTGACCGGTTTGCCGCGGGGCTGGCCGAGCGCATGCCAGAGCGTGCCGTCGTGGAATAACCCGGCCCAGCCTTCGAAGCCACTTGCCATCAGCGCGCTGCCATCGGCCTGCAAGGGCTCCCACGCAAAGGGCGAGCGATCCAGCAGGTCGATTTCCATCATCTCGAAGCTGTCGAGCATCGTCTTGTTGCTGACCTCGCGCGTGAAGACATGGCCGCAGAAGTCGCAGATGCGCGCCGCCAGGGGCAGTTCTGCCTCGCAGCAGGGGCAGAGTTTCCACGGCGCCTGACCCGGTTCGGGGTCGTCCGCGTCGAGGTCGATCTCCTGTTCGAGCGAGCCATGGCGCAAAGCGGCGCCTGCAAAATCCAGAACAACGCAGTCGGTCTTGATGATGCCGGGATAGCGCGCCGGGTCGACGCGGCGCAGGCCGCGCCCGACCGCCTGAATGAAGGTCCCCTTGTGCAGCATCGGACGCAGGATGCCGATGCAGCCCACAGGCTGGCTGTCGAAGCCTTCCGTCAGCACCATGCAATTGGTGAGGATGCGGGTCTCGCCGCGATCGAAGCGCGCGATGGCGGCGGCGCGCTCCCTGGTGGGCATGTCCCCGCTGATCATCTCTGCAGTATGGCCTGCTGCACAGAAGGCCTCTGCCACGGCCGTTGCGTGATCGACGGTTGCACAGAAGAAGATCGTCTGCCGTTCGGCGGCCTTTTCTTCCCAATGCTCGACCACGGCATCGGTCAGAACGGCGCGGTTCAGCACCCGATCTGCAGCGCGCATGTCGAAATCACCCGCCGTCGCATCGAGCCCCGCCAGTTCGTCGCCCACCCCGAGATCGATCGTGAAGGTGCGCGGCGGCACCAGCAGCCCTTGTGCGATCAATGCGCCGATCCGGACCTGGTAGCCGACATTGTTGAAGGTCTTGCGCAGGCTGCGCCCATCGCCCCGGCTCGGTGTGGCCGAGTGGCCTGCTGCCGGTTTCGTGGACACCGAGAAAAGGTGTTTCATGAAGTTGGAG
>ERZ1645192.3096-NODE-3096-length-13680-cov-9.135046_pt1 | contig 13680 bp, 15 predicted proteins | sample MGYA00575354_ERZ1645192 | MGnify/ENA primary metagenome ERZ1645192 (study PRJEB40844, sample SAMN11349763) | freshwater sediment metagenome | isolation source: river sediment | host: Sediment | place: India: Faizupur Khadar , New Delhi | collected 2017-02-21 ... | reverse complement strand
AGATCCAGAGCTGGACCGACATGCTGTCCCAGCGGGGGATGGCCCGAAGAGCAGCCACCTCCCCCGGCCAGAACCCTGCAACCTCCCCAGATGTCTTCACCGGCTTTCTCCTCCTCCTCACATGCACGAAGAGTGGCGGAGCCCAGTCGCACCAGGCGACCAGGTGCACCCCGTTCGTGTACCGCACTGACCGTATGACACTGTACCCCTTCCGCTCGAGGAGGCGGGAGGCCATGCTCTCGATTGCCCTCCCCCGCTGGTGATAGCGGTTGTAGTGCTTCCGGGAACTGAGGCGGGGCGGTCCTCCTCGCCTCCTACTCGCCGTCATCCGGCACCACCTCCCGAAGGTCTGTGTCAGGATGGGCATCCGCGTCAGGACGTGCCATGCACCGCGGGTCCGGGCATGCGCCACCGGCAGGAAGCGAGCAGGTACATTCGGTCCATTTCCCCTGCTTCCGCCGGGAAAGGTACGGGCACCCCCTCTTTTTGTCGGCCATCAGGGGACCCTCCAGAGGAGAAAGTTTTTTGCCTCCCGGGAAGAGGAACGTACGGGTTCCTTCTCTGTTCCGGCTTTTGCGGGCATGAACATCCGGGGGGGAACCCCTCAGGCAGCACATGGTGCAGCCTCCCTGTTCTCATGGTCTTCATTAAAAACGGACGGTCCTTTATTATTGTCGTGGGAGCTCTGGATCGGCAGGTCCACACGACTTCGTGGTGGGGTGATCATGTTCGGTTTCATCCACATTTCCTGTATGTGACCGAACGGACGATGAATAGAGTTTTTCCGGTCACATACAAAGAAGAGGAGGCAAAGGTCGCTTTTTAAATTTTTTGATTGACTAGGTGAAAGTAATCATCCCCCGGTTCGTTGATCCTCATTCCCGATTATCAGAAAGGAAATTTATAAAGAACCGACGAGATACGCCGGAATCGTGATTGGAGGCTGTCAAGGGATGTTTTTATGTATTGGAGAGAGGAAGGTTCACCCGGGAGATGAACGGGATCTTCCGTCGCGCAGAAACTGGGGGGGAGTAGGGTCGTCAGAAGCCGGCAGGATCCAAGAGACGTAAAGAGAGCGGAGTCTCAACAATCCATCAGGGCATAATACCAATCCCGGGGATCCTTTCGGCAGATAAGAAAATTCAGTACCTCTCCTCCTTATTTCCCCTCGCCCGGGGAAGTATAGGCATATTGTGATGCCTGGGGTATCGAGGTCGATGCTCATTATGGTGGGAAGGGTGGTACTATGGATTTTTTCGGATGCAGTTTTGAGCCGTGACTTGATACACCCGACAATGGCCTCGTTGATGTTTTTAATGGCTTCATCAAGCGTCCTCCCGTCTGTCATGCATCCAAGGAGATCGGTGCACTCCACAACATATCGTCCCGTTTCATCCTGTTCGATAAGGAGTGTAAATTTCATAGGAGGTTCTTCGATTTAGTTAGGGTAATGTGATTATGAAAATGTGGGAGAAGCAGTACCAATCCTGATCATGGACAACAAACAGAAATCAACGATCCGGGAAATTCCCAGCACGCCTGGACGGAGGAGCTAATCACAGGAGCAGATAGAAAAGAAAGTAAGGCCGGATTTTTCAGGCTTTCACCGACCGGTTATCAAGAATCCTGATGCTGTCATGCCGGGGCTTTGTCAGGAGTCCGTAGCGGTTGAGGGTATCGAGAGCCTCTTCAAAGTCCCCTTCACTCCTGAATGAGGGTATCTGCTTCCGGACTTCCTCGAGGGGAATCGATATCTCAAGTCCATAGGCATCCACGAGTTCAAGGTACAGCTTCCGTGCATTATCATCGAGGCGGTACAGCTGGGATACGTGATACTGGGTACTCACCACCTTTTTTGCACGGTAGTACATATCGGACCAGAGGTCCACGGCCTGGGTGACATCCCGTTTTGATAATTTCAGATGGGCATTGTACCGGGCAAAGGAGAGGCTCAACCGGGGCACCAGTGAACTGAAGTCCTGCTGATAGGGAGCCCACCCTGAACCCTTGAACTCCTGGACCACGGAATAGAGGGTGTCCGTCACGTAGGATTCAAGGGATGCAGGAATTTCCGGCCGGATCATGAGGGCATCGAGCATGAAGGCGGTCACCATCGGGCTGAGACTCTCCATATCGAGTGCATAGTTCTTCGAGGGCTGCACTTCGACCGCATCCAACACGACAGGGATATGCATGGGGATTCGTTCTGGGTTGTGATAGGCGAGGTTGATCTCCTCTGCTTTCGTATGCAGCACCTGTTTCTCCTGCTCCGCTATCGCATAATAATACGGCGAGGTGAGCTGCCGGAATTCCCGGGGAATGATCCCAAGGCTCTTTTTGAACCCGAGCCAGGGTTTCTTCTTCCCAAGGACTGCAGCATTCACACCTCCTTTCTCCTCAGCAAGGGGAGGAGAGGATACGGTATACAGGGCAGAGCAGAGGGCAAGGCTGTCGACCATCTCTTCTTCCCCGAGGTAGGGTATCGTGAAATAGTGGCGGACCTCCTCCGGGCTTACCGTGCTCTGCCTGGAAACAAGAGTGTTTGGGTCAACAGGGGACCAGGCATGGACGTATTTTACCGTGAGGGTGTAGTACCCGTCCCGGTCTTTCATGATGTCCTGCCTGGCTTCGGAGACGCTTGCTCTGATGAGGGCATGCTTTTCGGGCGGGGGGCAGTGAGCGAGATATACCTCGCGTTTGGGGGTCTGCAGGAACGGCGAGGGGTCGAGGCAGAAGAGTGCTCCTGAAGAGTGGAGGGGGCGGACAAACCCGGTATCTTCCCGGGAAAATATCAGTACCTTCTCAATGGCAGAAAGACTGTGTCCATACATCCTGTTCTTCAGTGTCATGATGCTCCCCGCTATGGTAAGTCAGTGTGCACGAATACACTGGTACGACCTTTCATAAGAGTTCATCGGTTGGTGGGTGAAAGTGACCAATACAACGCCCATGAACCGATGGGTCATAAGCCTCGCTGATGAATAACGAGGATACGATCTTCATACCAAAAGAGATGAACCGGTCAGGGTTGCACCCGTCTTCTCGCGGGGTACCCAAGGTGTTCCAGTTCATCGATTGCTCGCTCGATCTCCTCCGGTTTGAAGCCGTCGGTCGCTGCCAGCACCTCCCGTGAAGGGGTTGCATCGGGATCCTGGATGAAATGGTCCAGGAGTATCTTCGTTTCCGGCAGGAGGCCGTCATACAAGGTATCGATGCACTCATCGTCGAAGAGATTGTACTCCCTTCCGAAATCGGAGAGCTCTCCCGCTGTCCGGTCTTCCAGGATAAGGAGGTCTTTTTCGGCGAGTGAGGCAAAGACCTCCCTCACCTGGTGATGCTCAAGCCCAGTCCTGTTTGCGACATCGATTGAAGTGGCGGCCTCCTCCTCTTCCTGCAGGTACTTGAGCAGGATCCGTTCTTCAAAATTCAACCGGGGTCTCATATCTTCTCTCCACACATCGGTTTTCCCAAACGGTATTTGACCTTACGTGCGGGTTGTGAAAGTGTTAAGGCTGTCTTCCCTCTCGCCTCGTCCTGAAATTCCTTTCAGGAGGGTAACGTTATGGACCGACATATTGGGAAAGGACCTTTATCAGATCTCTGCCACTAACAACCGGCAGCCCGGGCAACGGGACCGACCTCGCACTCCGAAATTGTGAGTATCCGGATCGACGCTCCTTTTGCCAGTTCTTCTTCGAAATGGAGCTCGACAGCTTCACGGATATTGCCCATCAGCTCATCGAGCGTCTTTTCCTGGGTGAATATGTCGACCCCGATTCCGCGACTACACCAGAAGGTGCCATCCGAATATATTTCAAATTTGACGAGCATTCGCACTCCTTTCACGTATTCTGTTATGGGTACTAAATTCATCACGCAGGAATAATGCTTTTATTGGCAGGATTCACTCCCCTCCTGGATACCATGGACACTACTCACCCTTCTTCCCATGGCGAGCTTTTATCTCCCTTTACACGCTCCTCTCCATCATGAAGCACTTCACGCTGTTCCTGATCATGGTATGCCTGGTCGGGGGAATCGTCCTCCTCTCCGGCTGCACCACAACTCCGGGAGGTCCCAATCTCACCCCGACGCTCACCCCTTCGCCAACGATGACGGGGGATCCCACCTCGTGCACACGGGAAGCCGAGTGTGTCCCTGCCCAGTGCTGCCATCCTGAGAGCTGTGTGAATGTCAAGTACCGGCCGGACTGCAGTGCCGTCCTCTGCACTGCTGCATGCCTGGGTCCCCTCGACTGTGGTGCCGGCCACTGCCGCTGCATTGACGGGAAATGCCAGGTGGTCGCAGGTCCGGGACCGGTCCAGTCCGGGCTGGCAACCCTGATCATCGCGGTGAAGGATGCACCGAAGAAGAAGGATGATGGCTCGGTCACCCGTCTCCTCCTGAACATCAGTGAAGTGAGTGTCCAGAAGGCAGCACCCAACCAGACGATCACCCAGAGCGAGGACGAAGTGTCTGCAACCGAGTCAGCTGAGACGGATACTGCAGGCTGGATCACGGTCATGAACGAGCCCCAGACGGTGGACCTGCTGCAGTTCGTGAACGTGAGCAGGATAATCGGCCAGAAGACCCTGGATGCCGGCACCTACACCCAGATCCGCCTGAAGATCGATTCGGGGACGATCACGGTCGATGATACCGACTATCCCCTCACGGTCCCGAGCGGGGTGCTCAAGCTGAACCGGGGATTTGTGCTGGTGCCAAACGAGACCCGGATGCTCACCCTTGACTTCAACGCGGAGAAATCAGTGGTCAGCACCGGATCGGACACGTATCTGCTAAAACCGGTCATCGCGGTTCTGTCGGAGCGGGCATAGGCGGTCCACGGTGAAGGATGACGGAAGGGAGGTGAACTGTCCGTTCTGCAGGATATGCACAGACCTGTTGTTCTTCAGTGTCATGATGCTCCCTGCTATGGCAAGTCATTGTGCATGAATACAATGGCACGACCTTTCATAAGAGTGCATCAGTCCTGATTATCAGCTTTTTTCGCGTAAAAAAGCATAAAATGCCCATACTTTTTTGCCATGTGTGTTCCGCGTAAATTCGGGTGAATTTTAATACACAAGACCGGTAATTTCCAAGTACCCCAAGGGGGATTGTCATTGAGAGAGAAGGCATCTGTTATCGTCTTAATTTTGCTCATCTGTTTCTTGTGTACGGTGCTGGTGGTCCAGGCCCAGACCCAGTGCCCTTCTCCCTGCACCTGTATGCTGCCTTCCGATGCAGCGAAGATGAAGGGATATAGCCTGTGTGGAGGAAAACAGATCATCTGCGGCTATGACAAAGCCCAGAATCCGTTGTATTGCTACCAGACCCCTGCGGCGACAACGACCCTGAAGACACCTACGCCAACCCCGACAACAACGATTACAAAGACCCCAACCCCAACAACAACGACAACAAAGACACCTTCGCCAACGCAGACTCCGGCCATGGTGATCACTGCTTCTCCAGGTTCCTGCCCCTCCACCTGCAGTTGCCTGGTCCCTGCCGAAGCCAAGAAAATGGGATACACGCTCTGCGGGGGGAAGGAGACGCTTTGCGGATATGACCAGTACCAGAACCCTCAGTACTGCTACCAGAAACCGGCAACAGCTGCCCCCGTGGTGACAACCACTCCTGCGACCCCTGTCCCGGCCGCCTGCCCCTCCACCTGCAGTTGCCTGCTTCCTGCCGATGGCAAGAAAATGGGATTCCCGCTCTGTGGCGGGGAACAGTCGCTCTGCGGGTATGACCAGTACAAGAATCCCCAGTACTGCTTCCAGAAACCAGCAACGACCGTGCCATCATCCCTCCCGGCAACCCCTCTTACCCAGGCAATCCAGTCGGTCGAAGAATTGCCGGTGGGGACGCTCATAACACCCACGTCTGCGATGACGTACCAGCCGATAGGTGAGGTCGCGGCAGGAAGGGCGGGACTGCCCGGATGCCTCCTCTCGGGAAGGATTTCCGGTTTTCCTTTTGATCCGGAGACCCTGAAGGTCAGGATCCAGGAGATCCGGATCGTTGAGGGAATGGCTCCCTCTGCGGGGCTGACACACTGGGAGCCGTCGAGCATGGAACCGATCGGTGATCCCATCATTGTACCGGTAGTCCCGGTCGAGACTTCCACCCGGGAGTTCGTGGATTACACCTATGGGGCCCGGGTGAACTGCACGGCGACCTACCTTGTCAGGCCGGAATATTACCCATACTCCCCGGGTGAACACTGCGAGTGGCAGGGAACCTGGGCTCCTTCTGCCCGGACAGTGATCATGGAAGGTGCGGATGTTGGGGGGAATGATTTTGCCTTCTCTCCGCGTTCCGTGCGGGCGCCGGGGATTGAGTTCAGTGCGGATCCTGCAGAACCGAGGATCAATGATCCGGTGACGGTCACCATCCGTATCCGCGATGAAGAGGATATCAGATCATTCAGTTATAAGATCGATTACACGCTGGAGGATCGCAGTTCCCAGGCGGGCAGCTGGGTCAATTTCATCCCGAATGAAGATGCTGAAGGAGAATATGTCAGGGTCAGGATACCGGATGCCATGAGAGCTGCTTCCGCAGTGGTTACAGCAAAGGCCTGTGATGCCGGAGGGAACCGGAATGAACAGTCCTTTGTCCTGAATTTCGGCACCTGCACGGATGGCATCAGGAGCGGGGAAGAGGAGGGGGTGGATTGCGGCGGCCCCTGTACAGCATGTGGCATGGTGGCAATCCGGGGACGAATCCTCTACGAGGAGATGAGTTCGGATCTGAGTGTCTCACTCGGGGACGTCCCTGCCCGGAGGATCAAGTTCCTGCTCCTTGATGATGACGGTGATCTCACCGGTCTGAAAACGACCAACAACGATGGTACGTTTTCCGTAGTGATACCGGACAGCAACCGGGGAAGATCACTCCGGATTCGGATTGGAGACTGCAGCAATTTCCAGGCCGGGTTCAATTATGCCACCAAGATTGCCTATGATGTTGATGGCTGTAATATCTACGTCAAGTGGACCGGCGACCGTTTCACCGTCCCGGAGAACGGGGATCTTGACCTTGGAGACCTGACCATTAAGAAAGACACGGATGGTGATTTTGAGTTCTCCATCGACCACCGGGGGTATGATGGCACCTACCCCTGCTATACCCTCCTGCCGTGCGAGGAGGAGACCGACAACCGGGATGGCGGATCGGTGTACTTCAGTATTGCAGACGCCATCCTTTCCGGCCGTGAGTATGCCAACCACTACCGGGGCGGGACCGATTCTATCGGCAAGCCAACGGTCCAGTATCCTGACCGCCGCTGGAGCATGTACTATCCCCCAACCCATATCATCGATATCCCGGCAGCCAGTGCTGACTGGCCGGACCAGGGATTCAATGACGGAAGCGTCATTCACGAGTATGGCCATCATCTTGCCTATACGATCAGTTACCTGAATCCCTGGGGAGGAGACCATACGAGTTGCACCGCGAAAAACGGGTACTTTGCCTGGAATGAAGGCTGGGCTGAGTACTTCGGCACCATTGTCGTGTTCCGTGACCAGGTCTTTGGATCCCCGCCAAGTTCCCTGAGTGGACCCGATTTTGGATACAGCAGTATCGAAAATTTCTGGTGCAACGGGACGCCGCTTAATGCTGACGGTTCTACGGTCGAGGGGCATGTTGCCGCCGTGCTCTGGGACCTTGCCGATGATCCCGCTACCTTCCCGGATTCTGTCAATGAGTCCTGGGACACGGTGAGCGGGCACGAGGATCTGACCTTCCGGGTCTTTGACAATGAATTCGGTGGAGCGACCGGGCATGCATATATTCCTACGCTCTGTAATTTCGTGAACTATGGCTGGAATGACTATGACGAACTCCGTGGCGAGGATGATGAGGATGAGATTGACCCGGTCCTTACCTACATGGGGGTCCTGAACTGCTGAAGGTGAACCTAGTATGAACAGAACAACTATCATCATTATCGCGGTGCTTGCCTGCGTTGTCCTGGGCGTCGGAGCCTTTGTTGCCCTTTCAGGGGATGCCGGCCCCTCTCCGATCAAGCCTGAAGGTACCACCATTGATGACCTCATATCCGTCCAGAAAAATCCACCGCCCGATTATGTCGAAGAACTGACCGGGATCATCGAGAACAGCGAGGACCAGCAGGTCCGGGATGCAGCAATCAATGTCCTGACCGATATTGCCATCCGGCGATCGGAAACCGATGAAATTATGGATTTCCTCAAGGACCTCGCTGCCCATGAGGAAGATCCGGTTATCATGTCAGCGGCCTATGCCGGCATCGATCTCATCAGGGATACCTATCCCCTGCCTCCGATGGGATCACTCAACCTTTCGGTTCGTGGTGACGTGAAGAAGGGAGGTGAGGTTGAGATTATTGCGACCATCACGTCTACCACCGACATACCAAAGGCTGTTCTCGGCCTGGATTTCCCTCCCGATTCGGTCGAGATGCTCACTCCGCCCGTCTATTACACCGCCCTGTCAGCCAATCAGCCGGTCACCCATACCTTCCCGCTCCGGCTCCTCCAGACCGGTGAAGTGAAGATCCCCGTCCAGCTGACCCTCAGCACCGATCTGACCGATTATGAACAGATTGACCGGAACGTTCTCTTCGTGGTAAGGGAGGGGACCGGCGAGTATACAATTCTCTAATTTTTTCCTGCACCTGGATCGATCACGGTTTCTGGGAAATGTGAGAATTGGTCACTCTGGCTAGTGAGAGTTCGTGATTGACGCGGGTATTGTACAACGGCAGACTGCATCGGTATACCTGAAAAAGCGGGAAGAGACCGGGATCCTTGCCTCGCGAAAGGTCGAAAGAGCGAATATCTCTGCTCAAACAGCACTGCTGAAGCTGCTCATGGAACCGTACAATGTGTCGATGAAACTGATGTATTTCGACACGTTCGGATGATAGGGTGAAGGCATCGACATATGCATTGAGGTATTTTTTTTCGATCTTCCTCACCTCCCCTTTCATGAAAATCAAAAAGGGATCCGTCATGGAGCACGTGAACTGTCCGTTCTGCAGGGTTGATGCAGAGGAGGTGGTCATCGATCATGACCTGTGTATGCACGGTTCGATGGGTACCTGGTGAGCAGGCTGAGGTGAAGTTCGATAGCTTCGGCACTATTTTTCTTCGCCTCCTCCTCGGTTTTCCCCTGGGAGACGCTGCCCGGAAGTGACGGCACGGTGACGTTATACCAGCCATCCTCATCCTGTTCAATCGCAATTTTGAATTCCATACCTGCTACCTGAATTGTAGAGAGATATTTGGTACCGATATTTAAGAGGGTCTATGGTATCTCTTGTTCCACCCTTGCACCGTTCTGCTCGTTCCTTTCTTGCATCCCTGTAAAATGACACGGTGGAAGGAAAACAGGGGAAGGTATCACGATCGCTCCTCGAAATGCAACCGGAGTCTCATATCCTCTCTCATCACATCGGTCTTCCTTAACAGTATTGGACCTTTGGTGAGGAGAGTGAAAGGAGGGAGGCTGTTCCCTCACATCCGTACGGTAGTTCCTTGCTGAAGGATATGGTCATCGATCGACATATTGATATCAATCAATACCTATAGGTGATACTATGCAAGCCGCATCCACAATCTACATCAGGGAAGATCTGAAAGAAAAACTCCAGGCATTGAAACAACATCCCAGGGAATCCTACAATGACGTCATTGAGCGGCTGGTGACGCTTGCGGTTGACCAGGATCCCCTGAATGATGAAGCGATCAAAGGGCTTGAAGAAGCCCTCGAGGATATCAGGCATCACCGGCTCCACTCTGAGGCAGAGATCATGACTGAGTTCGGTGTGGAATGAGCTACCGGATCGAATACACTTCCCGGGCACGAAAAGACTTGCATAAGCTCGACAAGACGACTGCCCAACGAATCATCCGGGCTCTGCATGGACTTTCAGACCATCCCTACTCCCAGATCAAGAAATTGAAAGGAACGAACCCGGGCCATCCGGTATACACGTTCCGCATTGGTACCCAGTACCGGGCTATCCTCTCAATCCATGACACGGTTCTTGTCATTCAGGTGCTTGAGGTCGAAGACAGGAAGCAGGTATATCGCGATTTCTAAGGGGACGGCTCTCTGAAAGAGTGATACTCAATGAGGTCTGGGAAGGGGGGTCTGCTTTTCACTCCCTGTCATCAATAAGTTCAAGAATCGTGAACAATTTATTCACAAATCGTTCAGGCATACTTGCTGCCTGTGGTATCGATGTCGATACTCACGTCAGTGGGAAGGGTAATACTATGGATCTTTTCGGATGCAGTTTTGAGCCGTGACTTGATACATCCGACAATGGCCTCGTTGATGTTTTTAATGGCTTCATCAAGCGTCCTCCCCTCGTCATGCATCCAGGGAGATCGGTGCACTCCACAACAGAGCGTCCTGTCTCATCCTGTTCGATAAGGAGTGTGAATTTTCATAGGAAGTTCTTCGATTATAGTGAGGGTGATGTGATTATTAAAATGTGAGAGAAGGAGTATCAATCCTGTTCGTGGACAACAAACAGAAAACAACGATCCGGGAAATTCCCGGCATGCCGGAAAAAAAACGCTCATTCAGGTTGAACGGGTTCAGGATAAGGGCACCCGTTGCTGTTCACTCGGGCCGGGACACGGTCAGCCGTGCCGAACAATGGCGGACCCCCTTACAATGACAGGGGAGCCCATAATCCCCGCACCTGCAGAAACGAATCACGCAAGCGCTCAGCCAGGCTTTTTGGTCGTTCCCATAGTATTATTGACCAGCTCTGGCACAGAATACTTCATGAGATTGCCGCAAAAGGCCACCAGACTTTTCATCGCAGTCCTTGGTATCCTCCTGCTCTGCTCGATCGTGTCGGGAGCTGCCAGTGTTCCGAGCGTGATCATCACGGAGTACGAGGTCTCTCCTGCGGTCCTGCTCCCCGGGGAGCAGGGGATCATCAGCGTGACGGTCAGGAATACCGCTGACCGGGCTACCCTCACCCAGTCCTATCTCTCTGATACGACCGAGACCACCACGAATATTGATATCAATGCCCCGATCGACAGCGTCACGATGGTAGGAAACGGGATCCAGGTGCTGAGCGAGGGGTATTACCGGGTGGGGGATATCGGTCCGGGGCAGTCGATCCCCCTCTCGTTTCTCTTCAAGGCCCCGGCACAGGCCGGGATCTACTTTCCCGAGATCTGGATCCGGGTCTCGGATGCCCGGAGCCTGAAGTATCCGATCCCGGTCAATGTGAACAGCGAGGTGGCGATCCAGAAGCGGCCCCAGATCAGCATCGAGAAGCAGCTGCCTGCCAGCGTCACTCCCGGCGATGACTTCAATGCGACCATCCTCTTTGAGAATAGCGGGCAGCTCTCGGCAAGCAATCTCAAAATCTCGGTGAACTCCTCGACCCCCTCCATCACCGCAAAGACCGCCAGCACCTACCATATCGACCGGCTGGGACCGAATGAGAGCCAGGCGATCGCCATGGCGTTTTCGACCGATCGGAATGCCCCCCTCGGGCTCCGGCCGATCACCCTGGTGATGGAGTACCAGGAACCGGACGGGTCAATCCAGCAGCAGGTGGAGACGCTCGGGGTGAATGTCAGGGGGAGAGCGGAGCTCGGGATCTCCCAGATCACGACGGATCCTGCCCGGATCCAGAAGGGAGAGCAGTTCACGCTGATCATCAGGATCGAGAATACCGGCACCGATGATGCCAAGTCGGTGGATGCCACGATCGATATCCCGCTTCCGGGCACCAAGGAGGCATTCGTCGGCACCATCGAACCGGCCAATGATGCACCGGCACCTTTCAACCTCCAGGCCGACCGGGCCGGGGAGATCCCCTACACGCTGACCATTCGGTACGAGGATGACTATGGTCCTGGCGAACAGGTGCAGAACCTTCGCCTGAATGTGTATGGGAGCAACAATACGTTCCTGATCCTCGGAGGAGTGCTCCTCCTCGTCCTGGCAGGGATTGGCGGTTACTGGTACTTCAAACTCCGTCGGAAACCGGGAACCGGCAATGTTTGAGGATGCCAAGGTCGCCTTCTTCCTCGCGAAGCGGTCGATTGTCCGGGGAAACAAGGGGACCCTCTCCCTCACCATCCTGATCATCGGGATGGTGTTTGTCAACCTGATCTTCCTTCCCTCCATCATCTCCGGGGTGGCGGTGCTGTTCAACCAGCAGACGATCGACTACAGTTACGGGAACCTGGTGATCGAGCCGAAAGAGAACCAGGTGTATATCAATAGTGCCGATGAGCTCCAGAAGAAGATTGAACGGATCCCTGGCGTGACCGGGGTCTCTCCCCGGTATATTGCGGGGGCAACGATCGTGTACAAGGGAAACGAGGTGACCCCGCTCCTGTATGCGATCAATCCGGATGATGACCGGCGGGTCCTGAAGATCGCCTCCAAGGTCGCCAGCGGGGAGTACCTGGGGGATGGCGACACCGGCCAGATCCTGATCGGGTACCGGCTTGCCGGGAACTATGATGAGCGGCTTGATGTGATCCCCTCCCTTGGCGGTGTGGTGGTGGGGAAGGTGGTGGAGGTGACGTTCAATAACGGGGTGACCCGGGAGTACCGGGTCAAGGGGATCATCAACTCCGACTCCTATGATGTCGACTCCAACGCGTTCATCACCAGGGACGAGTATGAGTCGGTGTATGGGCTGGAAGACAAGGCAAACCAGATGCTGGTGCGGACCCTAGAGACCGGGAACGAGAACGAGATGAGGACAACCCTGATGTCATTTGGGGTACAGGAGAAGATCTGGACCTGGCAGGAGAAGTCTGCCAATTTCCTGAACCAGATCATCGGCAGTTTCAACATCATCAACTTCATCGGGACGGTGGTGAGCCTGGTGATCGCGATCGTGGTCATCTTCATCGTGATCTTCATCAACACGGTCTACCGGCGGAAGCAGATCGGGATCCTGAAAGCGATCGGGATCGACCGCTCGATCATCATCCGGTCGTACCTGTTCCAGGCGCTGTTCATCTTTGCCCTCGGGACCCTCATCGGGGGCGGGTTCCTGGTGCTGATCCTGCAGCTCCTTGCGGCAAACCCGATCGTCTTTCCCGGGGGGCCGGTCGCCCCGGTGGTGGATGCGATGCTGATCCTCCGGTCCACACTGAGTCTCCTGGTGGTCTCGCTCATCGCCGGGTACGTCCCTGCCTGGATCACGACCCGAGAGGATATCCTGTCTGCAATCAGGGGTTGACATGATCATCGGAACCGATCTCAAACGATACTACGGCCTTGGGGCGGTCCAGGTCCGGGCGCTCGACGGGGTGTCCCTGAAGATACAGAGAGGGGAGTTTGTCGGGGTGATGGGACCGAGCGGGAGCGGGAAGTCGACCCTGCTCCATATGCTCGGCCTGCTTGACCGTCCCACCAGCGGATCCCTCCTGATCGACGGCGTCGATGTGGGGGCCCTCGATGAACGGGCACGGACGGTCTTCCGCCTGCGACGGCTCGGGTACGTCTTCCAGGACTATGCCCTGGTCCCCGAGCTGACCGCCAAGGAGAACGTCTATCTCCCCTCGATGGCCCGGGGGATGACCCCCCAGGAGTGCACGCTGGTCTGCACTGACATCCTCGGGGTCGTAGGGCTGGGCGACCGGATCCACCACCTCCCCTCCCAGTTGTCCGGCGGCGAGCAGC
>ERZ1645192.3095-NODE-3095-length-13681-cov-9.573829_pt1 | contig 13681 bp, 12 predicted proteins | sample MGYA00575354_ERZ1645192 | MGnify/ENA primary metagenome ERZ1645192 (study PRJEB40844, sample SAMN11349763) | freshwater sediment metagenome | isolation source: river sediment | host: Sediment | place: India: Faizupur Khadar , New Delhi | collected 2017-02-21 ... | reverse complement strand
TACTCGGGCTTGGCGATTTCCGCCTTGATTTCAGCACGGGTTGCCACGTCTAACTACCTCCTAAAGTTCTTGGGTTTACCACAGACCGTCCTTCCCTTCGTCGTGTTCTCGCGCCTTCTCGCAGTGGTTTTTATCGAAGAAGTCCAGAATCCAGCAGATGAACCGGCCAAGCCACCAGTCACGCTTGCCTAAACGGCTTGAAATGGTTTCGTCTGGATCGCCGCCAAGAATAGTGTTTAGCAACTGGTCGATTGCTACCAACAGGTTACGCAAGTATTTGCGGATCAGCGCCATCATTGGACCTTACCCTTCAACACACCAAGCTCGCGCAATTTATCCCACCAAACATCCCGAAGCTTGCTGCGCTCTTCCTGTGCAACTAGCCGCTTTTCCAAAGCGTTTAACTGGGTGTCCACTTTTTCAGCATAAAGCTGATGATCTCTTTTATGCCAACCGGCCTCAGAGTGTCCTACGACTTTACCATCTAACACAGTAACCTTATCCTCAATACGCCTGATTTCCGATGTCATGTGCTTGCCGAACTCAGCCATCCTGGCTTCGTCGTCTCGCTTGCGCCATCGATCGTCAGTGTCTTCCAAAGTTCGTTTTTGAATGCTGTCAAGCTCATTGCGGATCCGTAGGTGCTCTGTGTGAACATTGCTAATCTGGCTTTCTGTGTTTCTCATTCCTTGAAAAGCAGAAGTCAACCTTTGTTCAAGTTGAGGCAGACCTTGAACAGAAGCGTTTATTCCCGACGCCCACCACACCGTCGTGCCAATTTGAACAACCAACGCAGTAACGATGCCCCCAGCCCACGGCGGAAATCGAGTACCTCTCGCGAGAGTGATCTCGACATCCTTTACCCGATCGTCAAATTCTTTTACGGTAGTGCGCAGCTCGGTGACATGCCTGTCCACTTGGTCGAAGCGGCGCTGCAGCTCCAACCAAGTGTGAGGGGGTGGATCGGGAGGAGGGTCGTCGCCTTGGTGGTCGTTCATACGGGTCATAAACCGTTTCCTCAAGTGCCGATAAAGAACCAGATTAAAAACCCCCCTATAATTCTTATAACAGCGCTTATACTGCAGTACGCTGTAAAAGAAATAATAATTATGTTAATGGTGAACCAGAACACTGGGCTTTCTTCAGGATGCTTGATTATCTTTTCACCGTGCCCGTCAATTTGCGCAAGCTCATCAATTCAGAATCGTGCTTGAACGCTTCAGAATTCATGTACTCTACTTGCCACTCTGACGGTGATTTATCCGACTCGAAAATAAACTTCGCGTCGTGAAAGCCTAAAAATTGGCTGCCTTTCATTTTCACGTAGGCTGCCAAGCCAAGCCCGCTGATCTCAATACGCGCCGCCACCCTAGTACACTCCTCACAGCTCAAGCGTAGGAACGTTGTCGGTCACGCCGACTCTCAAAAGTATACCATCGCGGATCAAAACCTGCTCTCCAACCTGTAACCCATCTATCATTGGAAAATATTGCAATCCACGAGAAGTAGATATGACTGCCCACGGGCTGCGCAACTCTCGCACCGTGCCCATCCTGGCCGGCTCTGGCAACAGCATGCTCTGGATCCCGCGTAGACTCATTTCTTCAGCACCGTCAACTGGGTTGTCAAGCGTGCGCCTTCGGCACGATGCTCGATGGACGTGACCTTGCCACGCCACGTAGCCCCCTGGTACGCGTCAGCTACCTCGATCAGCACCCCAGGACTGAGGTCTTCCAAGAAGACGGTGGTCATCTGCACCTCCTTGAATTCCTCTGCCGCATCCAGCTCGTTCCTGCCTCTAACCGTAGCCACGCTGTTGTTCACGATCAAGTCGTCTACGATGGGCGGCCCGGTGCGATCGCCAGCGCCACGTTGAGCGAAGATGCTGTAGCGGGTAGAGCTTACCTCTAGTGGTGTTACCGCACCGACCACATAAGTCGCGATGCTGAAGAACGTATCCCCGCCCAAGCTGGCAGGAGACTGAAGTTGGTACGCCTGTGCGGTGACACGGTATGTGACCTTCAGAACCGCCACACCGGCCGCGGCCACCTTAATAGTTTTCTTGTCTTCCAACAGCTCAGGAGTACCCAAATCGTTACCGTACCATTTAGTAGAAATTAGGTAAGACGCAGTTTTTGTTAACTGAGCCGTATCCTCAGTAGTGAAAATTAGTTGCTCGGTTTCATCCCAAGAGACACTGCCGACATAAGATAGAGAGCCAGCGCTTGTCGCCGAGCTTTCCAACGCTACGTTGGGTCCGGTGTACAGCAGCAGATACGGCTTATCTCCAGGGTAAAACGTAGACTTACCGGCATTCAGCCCGTCTTCACGGCTGTCAATTTCTATTGAAAAATCACCAGATGCGTTTTCACTGGTAGGTGGAGGCTCGTTTCCAACGTAAAACCGGTTATAACCGCTGCTCTTCTTAAAGCCTTCTGACGATGAAATGTTATGCTGGTTGTCAGTAAGCGTTGCGGCAGGTGAGGTAATATACCAATCTATGACTGGCACTGGAAAACGGTAACGTACTTGAAGCTGGCCGTTCTTTTTAGAAACAATAACAGCACCAGCAGACTCAGCGATTCTGGAAACAACAGACAGCGGGTCGGCATCTGTAAATGAAAGCTTGTCGGCAGGAACCAGCCAATCCACGATCTGCCAGTCCAAATCTGGCACCATCTCTAGCGCTGCAGACTTGGCCAAGATCGGCGCGTCCCAGGTCTTGCTGATCAACGATGCTCTGGGTTGCGCGTACTGAGCAGATGGGCTGATCAGCTGCACTTCCAAGCGTACGCGACCGGGTGCTTCTCTAACCACGCTGCGGTAGTCAACGATAAACGCGTAGTCTTCGTCGTATACCGTGATGGTGACCGGCTCATCGACTGCCAACTTTTGAAAATCTTGATACGTCAGCAGCTCTATTCCTGCGGTCCAGAACGTCTGGTCTTCTGCTGAGGCTACATACGCCAATTTCGTCGCGATGACGGTACCGTTTTCCAGCTTTACGGTAACCGGAGTCCATAGGAACCGCTGGAGAATAACAGGCATCGCTTACTCCACCGGGATAGGCGGCGGGATCTGGAAACCGGGCGGGACCGGGGGCTCGTACGGGAGCGTGTCGGCCATGCTGTAGCTAAACGAAAACTCCTGTCTAGCGCCATTTACCGCCAACAAGGTGTATTTAAGCTCGTACGTGGCAGTAGAGTTTTGGAGCAGGTGGTAACTGGCTGCCCAGTTACCGGTAATGGTTGCAGCCATGCCGTACGACATCTCAACGTTTAGCTCGGCATAGTCAGCGTATGAGCTTTCAAAAGTAACGGTAGCCGGCGAAGAACTGTATGAGCTTTCAAACTCATTATTTATATAAAGACCGTAATAAGACGTAACAACCAATCTAAGTGAATTTTCGCAAGTACCGGTACTGGTAATAACTAAGTTTTTACTGATGTTAGATGAAGTAGTATGAATAACAGTGTTTTTACCGGTACTGGTTACAACTGGCGCAACACTTACATTTCCCATAGACGGGTACGTACTGTACCTAAAACCTGTAGAAGTTATTGTTAAATTAGGAGAAACAATATTAGCGCCAGTAACGTGTTTAGAATTATTATAGCCGCTTCCTGTAATTTTATAATAACTAACTTGATACCCAGCGATGCCATAAAACGGTATTATGGCAGACCCATGTACTGGATCAACTTTTCCGGTAGCTGTAATCGCTAGTGTTGATGTTAAGTTTCCACTGCCATAGTGCTCACTTGCAGTAATACGACCAGTAGAAGTAACAGCAAAATATGAGTGTATTTGACCTATGCCTTTATGGTTTGTGTTATAGCCTGTGCTAGAAATAACTAAATAACCTGTAAAGAAACTTCCAAACCCAATTAATGGAATCTTACCAGCACCAGTAATTTCTGGAGCTAATGTTACATTGCTTAATCCTTTTAAAACAATTTTACCGCTAGATGAAACATCTACCCCCAAAACAACATTAGCACTTGTAGAGCGAGTTGTTCCACGGCTTTCCGAGAAAACATCAAGTAAAAGCTCTAAAGAAGAATTTCCTCTTAAAGTAATAGAACCTTTACCTTCAGTAATTTCTGGATACAGCTCTAATGCAGAATTACCGCGTAACGTTATTGAACCACGGCTATCTACAGATATGTCTAAATCTATTTGTCCCCCGCCTCTAACAGTTTTTTTCGCGGTTGCGGTAATTTCTGGACTTATAGCTATGTCACCAATACCACGATGAACAGCATTTATACCAGTACTGGCAATCTCAAGGCTGGCACTGACAGTTCCTGTACCACGTAAAACAATGCCACCGGTAGCCGTAATAGCAGGTTCTATAGAGACTAAGCCACTGCATCTCTTAGTCGCGTCATCTCCAGTATACGTAAGTGGCGGCTCTGTAAATACATAGGCACTTAAAATAGCGTTACCAAGTAAATAAGTGCTTTGATATGAAGGTATCTCAAAAGATGCGTCAGTAATTAAAGTATATGATGCGTGCGAAAAATTATCAGCAGAAAAACTTACATCGGCAAATGGATAATAAACTGGGCTAACATACGAAGTTGCCCAACTGCTGCTAGCAATGACAGGCGGATAATTAAACTCGCCTACGCCAAAGCCAAAGCTAGCAACTGCTAGTGCGATGCTATCAGGCATGGTTTATTCTGACGGAATCAGTAACGCTGCAGCAGTGGTTCCACCCGGTATAGATGCCGGTACATACCGATATTTTTTAGCGTTGATAGTAAATTCTGCATGATCTGGAATTACTGCACTAGGTGCCCACCACACGTCGCTACTTGCACTCACGTCTCCGACTACACAATTAAGAGTGCTGTATGAAAACCCAGCCATTAATAAAGGAAACGTAGGTATCACAATACCACCTGACGAATTTCTAATTTTTGCCGACGGCCCTCCAGTAAGGTTACTACTAATAGCGTTAGGAGCAAAGCCAGGAAAATATGCTGTAGCGTACGTGAACGTATCATCGCTATTACTAGGGTTTTTAACTTTTCCAAACGCTCCACCACTTTTATCGTAGCATTGATAACCGAAAGACATTATTACTACGCTTTTTGAATAACCAGACCCAACGGTTAGCCAAGGAGCGATCCTGGACATCTCGAAAATACCACTTGGGCCACCATAAGTAGTGGCACCAGAGTATTTCACGCCAGAGCTATTATAGTATTCGCTATATAAGGCAAAAAATCTAGCAGACGCGTATATAAAAACTGTACCGCCAGAAGTCACGCTGATTACTTGCCCAATACTTGCAGCGCTTTTTACTCCTGTGTGTGCCACTTCATCCCATGAAATGCACATATCAACTTTTAATAGAGTGTCACTGATATTCAAATATGCTAGCTTGTAAACACTGCCTTCATCGCTGTGTGGTGCCTTGATGACTATAGAGTCGGTAGCAGGCGAGCTGTCATGCACGGTCCAACCACTAGCAATGGTGGACACAATAGAGGTGCTTGCCTGCACGCACGCTGCTGACAAATTTGTTTTATTGGTTTCTCCAGTAAGGATCGCCGTGACATCGCTCAGGACGTCTGCCCGTGTGGCTCCGGCCGCATAAACGTAGGTAGCGTACATGGTCAACCCTTCCTGAATGCCAGTACCGCAGAATTACTGTTGTTGGCTTGGATGCACACATAGGTATTGCTATCTTTAGTAAACTCATCCAAATGTGCATGGAAATTTAAAGGCGGGGCCCAAACATCACACACCGACGAAATTTCACCTAATGGCATAGAGATAGACCAAGGCAGTGTTGCATAAATTGGGTATAGAGGGGTGCGATCGTTACCGTTAGAGTCTTTTACGGTTCTTCCCACTCCTGACGGATAATATGTCGAATTTGTCCAATGGACATAAGTCACTCCAACAGTGCCAGCATTAAGAGATAATGGCGCTGAATCAGTGTTATCAGGACGTTTTACTCTGGGAGAGCAAAAAGCTGAAGCCGCGTTAGTGAAAACAACACCAGACTCTAGCTGTAACCCTTTAGGGTAAGCAGCAGACACCGTATCCCACGGTTGCAGCCTGGACCGCTCGAACACTCCACAAAGTCCATAAGTACTCGTATCTCCTCTGGTAGTCAGCGTACCCCCGACATCGTGCAATACCGCCAAGAAACGCGCCGATGACATCAAATAGAACGTGCCACCAGCAGCGTACAATGCACGCTGAACGTATGTACCTGTGGTTTCATTGGTAGCCGTATTGGTGTCATCGGTCCAGCTCTCACACGTCCTGATCCGTAGCCTATTGGAGGTGTCAAAATACAAAATGGCATACTTATAATTACTGGCATCGTCGCTATAGGGTGCCCGTAAAATCCTTGTGTCGGTAGGAGGGGTGCTGTCGTAGTCTGTCCAACCAGCAGCTACTGTCGCCGTAATCGTGGTGTTGGCAGTGTTGCATGCCGCCGACAAGTTGGAAGGTGTCGTCTCCCCGGTAAATATTGCCTTGAGGTCCAACAAGACGTTGGCCCTGGTGGCGCTTGCCACGTACTTGTAAACGGCATACATGACACGCTCCTTTAAGGAATGGAGATCTTAAAGGTGTCGATGACGATGCGGTCATGCAAATAAACAGTTGCAGTATTCAGCTCTAAGTCGCTTGTGCTGTTAGTCACTCCAACTGTTCCGTCAATACGAGGATACGTTGTACCCTGCAGATTGTCATCAGAAGGGGTCCGAAGACGGAACCACGTCGCCGTCGATGGGCTGGTAGTCTGCAGCCTAGCACCATTAGCGTCTGAAACCTCCCATGTCCCGGTCTTTGCCTTCTCACCACTTCCGGCAGCAGCAAACGCATCAGCCGGCAAAGAGATCACGGCAACCACATCGGCCGCCGTCAACGCAGCATCTGCGTCTGATGGCTTGGCGCCAGCCATCAACACGAGCTGCCCGCTGTTAAAAACAGAATCCATTCCACTATCAAGAAGGGTGTTCTTGAAGTTAGTAGAAAACTTCGGTGCCTTAGCCATTGCAAATCTCCACGTTACGTACAGTTAGGAAACAACAAAGTCAACGTCCTGCCGTTTGAATCCTTGAAAAAATATTTTTTATAGTATTTAACATCTATATATGCGGTAGCGTCTGCTGGATCAGTATAACGAACCGTGCAATCTCCTTGAGTTTTTTCCGCGCCGCCTGTGAATTCTCCTAGACTTTCGCCATCAATTCCTGCGCTATTACTAAAATTCCAGTCCAACAGTTCTCTGTTCAAAGAGATGGTCGTTTGATAGGACTGGTAAGAACAAACCACCGTCAAATCTCTAAACGGCAGTTCTTTTCTGTTCGTCAACCACTGCAGCTTGTTTTCTGCTTCCAAAACTTCGTAATAATACTTGTTATCAGGCATGTGATAAAAAACTCGGTATTTAAAAAAGCTAGCTTGGTATGTAATAAATAATGAGCCATATCCGGGCTCACTCAACGTGTATACGCCATTGCCTCGGTACACAGGGTCGGCAACTGTTTGTCCTAGCTTGTTTACAAATATAGACTTGCTAAGAATAGTGATCGTCGGATTATCATACCAATACTTTATCTCTTCAGAATCTGAGTTATTAAACGTCACTTCTTCAGTTATAGTATCAGTAAACCTACCGAGATACACAATTTGATTACCAGAATACCCACTGTCATACACCCAATAAATAGAATTACCAAAAGTAAAGTTTCCACCAACTGGTGTTTCAGTAATAGGGTCTAGCGTAACGACAGTAACTGGTGAGAACGACGCCGGACAGTACAGTCTGAACGTCGCATACCCATATCGCACTAACGCCATTTCTTTGTAATAAATGCCAGGCTCTTTTCCGTAATCCGCATAGGTAAACCAAACCGGGTGGTATGCAACCGGCAACTGCTCAGCAGCGTCACGCGTATCGACAGCCGCAGAAAAAGCGTAGCGACGATCTTGAGGATCGGTGCCAAATTCAACTACGACTGAGGCATCAACTGTCATGCGCTAGCCCCATCAAAGCGCAGCTTGAACGTATTCAGGCTCAGGCTGCTGGCCCCAGCAGGTACCGTACGCCGCAACCAGAGAGGCACGGCAGCCGGGTGGGTCTTGAAGGTGATGGTGTTGCCGGTCGTCCACGTACCGCCCCAGCCCAGAGCCCTGATGGTGAAGAAGGGGGCGCTCATGGATGGGTTGTTGGGGGCAAAGTCCGTGGAGACTGTGCCGGTACCAACCAAGCCCGAGTTCGCACCTGACACCGAGAAGTTGGTGGCGCTGGTAAACGTCAGGGTCCACGTATCCTCGACCGTGCCGACGTTGCTGAGCACAGGCGGGTACGTGCTTTCGTTGTAAGTGCCGGTCCCGACCTCGCCCCACGTATCAAACGAAGTCTGAACGTCGCTCGGCGAGTAGATGCTGGAGACCACCGTATTCGACGCCAGGTAAGTGCCGCCAATGGTATTACCAGACGCTAGCGTAAGCGTGGCTTGATCCGCGTTCCACGAAACCGTCTGTACTTCCAGCTTCTGCTCGATGGTGCCGTTGGAAATCCAGATGAAATCACCGTTCTGGAAAATGGCGTCGGCTGCCGCTTCAACGTTCACAGCCAGCGAGGTCTGGCCGCTGGACCTATCTGCAGCCAACTGCCCAGCGCCGTACTTGCGCTCGGAGCCGGTGATTGCGCTTTGTACGTCAGTCTGCGTCCCCACAAAAAAGATGACGCGGTCGGTGCTTGCCGTGTACTGCGTCATGAACACCTGCGGAGTTTGCAGGGCCAGATTCTCAGAATCCTCAATCTTCAAAAACACCTTTCGGTATTTCACGCTACCGGCTGTGCGCTCGGCCTCTGGCACATCTGGAAACAAGTTATTCTTGACGCCGCTGCTAACCAACGTCGTACCCATGTAACCGCCGTTAGCAGTCGTGTCACTGACGGTCACAGACTTGTACATCTTCAGCTCAGTACCGAGAACGGGCATCTGGATTCTCCGTTAAGATACGCGCACGTCTTCGATCGTCATAAGCTTGACACGACCAATATACAGGTTAGCGTGCGGAACAAGTGGTTCTAACTCGACTGCAGGTGCTTCTTGATGTGCAAACACAACGTTCACGCTAATGTTATCCCAAATAAATTCGTAAGCAGCACCCACTTCATTCGCCAGCGTAAACAGATTTTGCCGATCGGTTTCAGTAAACCATGAAGTGTCGTCTTTAGCTTCTAGCGTAATAATTCTACCGCCGTACATCCTGGCGCTATTCAAAATGATGTTACCAGCCAGCGTGTACTGTACTTCCTGCGTAATACCATACGACCCCCAACGATCGGCCCACTCAATACCGCGTGGCAAAGTCCAGCCCGCCAGTGTTCTAGTACCCACGACGAGCCTCCTTCAAAGCGCTGGTTAGCGTAGACACTTGGTCACGCCGCCCGAACAGCTCAGCCACCTTCTGACCCACCGCCAGCTCCACCTTGATCGTCTCGCCTACCCGTTCCTTGGTCGCCCCAGCGCCTTGGCCCTGAGCACCTGCCGGCGGACGTACAGCCCTCTGTAAGCGTAGCGCAGAAGTCGTCTGCGGGCGCTGTTGTTGTAAGCTCCCGGTGATGGACGACATCGCTGACTGGTAGTCTACCAGACCTCCCGTTGCGTAGCGGGCCACCAGCCCACCTGAGGCCAGTTGCTGCAATGCCTCACCATCCACTTTGGCAATAATACTAGGCTGCCGGTTAATAGCTTGTAGCAACTGTGCATGTTGCGCAGCCGTTTCCTTCCGAACCACAAACTCCCCTGGCTCCAGCAGCGCAGGGATCTTGTCGCCACCGCCGTACCCGCCGTAGACCTTTCCGCCACGCGCCAACTCAACTGGCGGTGCGGTCTCGGCCCAGCCACCCTTCTTGAGCCCGGTGTCGCCCGTACGGACCACGTTCACGGTGACCGTGATGGTCTTGTCCACCAGCAGGTTCATGACGCTGAGCAGCTCTTGCAAGTTGAATAGCGCCTGACCGGTGTCCACGGCAACCGCGATGTCCTTGCTGTCGAATGCCTGCAGGTGCTGCTGCATTGCCGCGAGCTGCTCTTGGGCAGCCGCAGTGTTGAGCTGCACAGTGACGATCTCGCCACTGTCCCTGAACGTCTGCACCTGATGCTGCAGCACCTGTAGTTGCTGGGTGGCCGCGTTGACGTTCGCGGTAATGGTGATTTGCCTGTGTTCCCCAGTAACTTCGTCAAGTAATGACGCGGTGAACTGCAGGTTTTCCTGCGCGTCATCCGTCGATACCTGCAGGACGTGGTCCTCACCCAGCGCCGCGTTCCACCGGTCTGCCAGGCGTATCAGCTCGTCGCCCTTCAGCGTGACCTCTGGAGCGTTCTCAGCGGCGACCACATTCTGCAACTCAGTCAGCTTGCTGATAGCGTTCTGCAGCTCAGAGGTGTCAACCGGCAGTCTTATCGTCTGGTCAATAGCGAGTGCTGCTTGTAGCTCGATTAACTTCTGTAGCGCCGCCTGCACTTCGCTGTATTCAACAGGAATATTCAGCGTTTCTTTAGAGGCAATAATTGTCTGAATACCAGACAGGCCCGCTACCACCTGTTCCAGCTCGCCGGTATCGACAGGAATACGTAGTGCTTGTTCCGTTGCAAGCGTAGCCTGCAGCTCTACGGCGCTGTCGATCGCTTCTTTCAGCTCCGGCGCTTCTACCGGTACGGTAATTGGCTGTATAGCCGCTACAGCGGTTTGTAGCTTCGCAACTTCCTCAGTGGCAGCCTGTACCTCAGTAGAATCAACTTGAATTTTTGCCGCACCTTCTGCTGTCGCTGCTTCTTGCACGTCAGCCAAATCTTTAGCGGCTGCCTGTAGTTCAGTCTGATCAACCGAAAGTTTCAGCTCTTCCTCAGCAATCATTTGCTGACGTAAAGCGTTTATTTCTTTTTCGGCATTGGTAATCTGAGGCTGTAAAGTTTCAGCCCCAAGGTACACAGGTACCTCGGTGCCATCCAGACGCTTCATTGTACCAATAATTTTGTTTACCGTTGCCTCAGTATCGGCAACGGCTTTGTTAGCTTTTTCTTCATCAATATAGATAGGTACCTTGGTGCCGTCCAGCTTGGTGATATAGCCACTGATAGTGCCAGCGGCTTTCTTTGCTCCAGCGACTGCCTTTTCCGCTTTGGCCTCGTCCAGGTAAATGGGTACCTTGGTGCCATCAGCCTTGGTCATATACCCGGTGATGGTTCCAACCGTACGCTTGGCATCGGCAACTGCCTTGTCGGCCTTTGCCTCGTCAAGGTAGATCGGCACCTTGGTGCCATCCAGCTTGGTCATGTACCCTGTAATGGTACCTACCGCTTTCTTGGCACCAGCAATAGTCTGCTCAACCTGCTTTTCATCGAGGACGACAGGGATCTTTTCTCCGGAAAGCGTCGTGATAAATCCTTCCGTTGCCTCAGTAGCTTTCTTCACCCCCTCTACAGCAGCGTCGGCCTCACCCTGCACGCCCTTCTTAAATTCAGCAACCTTCTTCTCAGCCCCAAGCGCTTTTGCTCCATACTCTTCCAGACGACGCAGCATGTTCTCCTGCGTGTCTTTTTCCATGTCTTCACGCTGGAGCCCTAGCTTGCGCACCAGCTCCAAATGCTTTTCAATTTCTTGCTTAATTCTGGGGTCTGTAATTTCTCCAGTACGAACTTTTTCCTGCATCTGCGTTAGCTCACGCAGATAAACCTGCACCGCCTTTTGCGCCTTTTCAGCTTCTGCAACTTCCCTTTGCCTCTGCTTAAGCAAAGCTTCTCGCGGTTTAAGATCTTCGGTTAAGCCGGCTAGCTCGTACCCGACCGCCCCAACTTTCCCTTGGTCTTCCAGCTCGCGGGCTCTGGCGATCGCGTTTTTATGCGCCTCTTTAAAATCGTTTAACGCGTCCGTTGCCTTTTGAACGTTTTCTTTCAGCTTCTCGCCAGTGACAGACAAGTCAATCTTTTCCATCTCAGCCAAGCTGTCACGAGCTTTCTGTAGATGGTCGGCAACCTCGGTAGCTACCTTCTCTTCAGAGATCCGCTTGGACGTGTCCTCCAAATTTTTAATACGAGCGTCACTTTCACGTTTGGCGGCGCGTAGCTGCTTGCGCAGATCTTGCTGCTGGCGTTTGCTGAGCTCGCCGCTGTCAATACGCTGCTGTACATAACGCTCGAATTGCGCGTACCCGTCCTTTATCGCTTCTATGTCATTAGCAGTCTTTTTCTTAATGCTGGCAACTTCAGCATCTTCAATCAGGTCAGCCGCGCTGGCCCGCAAATCGTCATAGGAATCTCTGACCGCTTTGTTATACCTTTCCAGCTCACTCAGATCGTCCTTCATGCTATTCAGCATGTCTTTGTGAGTATCAGCGACTTCTTGGAATCGCTTCTTGGTATTTTCCAAGCCTTCGTTGGCGAGCCGCTCGTCTTCCTTGTTCAGCTCGTCCCTCTGCTTAGACATCTGAGCAAGAGTATTTTCATAAGCTAAAGCGATCGCTTTCCAAGCTGGGTTAATGATACGAATATCAGGAATTAGTGAATTAGCGTCTATTTCCGTCAACAAATTAGCGGCATTAGGGGCAATTTCAAATTGACCGCTAGTCTGGTTTTTAGTAATCAGCTTTTCTAGCAGTTCATTAGTCTGAGCCGTAGCCTGAGCATTCAACAGCCCTTGGAATTCTGGCTTGTTGTAATCCTTTACAAACGCCTGCAATAGCTTGAACTGCTCATCTTGCAGACGCAGGCTTTCTTCTTGCTTCTGCTTTTGGAATTGCTCAACCCGCCTGTTTGCTACCTCACGCAGCACGCTGAGCTCGGCAAGCTTCTCCGGCCGTTCTTGCTCTTCCTTAGCACGTTGCGCAGGATTCTGCAGAGCCCGTCTAGCAGCTTCTTTTGGCGGCGGGTTTTCAGAGAGCGCGGCAGCCGCTTCATCGAGCAACTGCTGCATAGACAACAGGAACGTGTACGTCGCTTCGGACAGGCTGTCCTTGGACGCCAACAAAGCCTCTAACCGCTGCTTACGCTCAAGCGTGTCGGTCTCTTTGAAAACTACCGCCAGCTCTTTTGCCGCTTCCTCAGGCTGTGCGGCCTTTAGTTGCTCTTGTGCCGAGCGCTTGTACTCAGCTTCGCGTTTGATTGTGGCGTCAAGAAATGCCTTTACTAGCTGAACGTATTCAGTGTAAGTGGCTTTTTTACCTTTAAACAATAACTCTTCATACTCTGGAATTTTCAGCAGCTCGTCAAACGCTTCTTTATAGGCACGCTCTACCGGAGTCGATTTTGCAAGATCGGTAGGCGCCAACTGCTTCAAACGACTCATCAGTTGGATCATGCCCACCAACTGTTTGTCGATTGTGCCACGCAGCCCGGTGACTTCCCCGGTCAACTGGCTAAGCTGCTGATCAATGCCCTTCTCGTTGTAATCTCGTCCAACACCGCCAAACGAAACCACCATAGAGTTCAGCTCAGCTTGGAGCTGCTTCCTTACCTGGCTACCGCTTTCATAGCCAGTACGCTCAAGCTGCAGCAGCTTTTCTTTTATCTGTCCAAGCTGCTTGGGGTCAAACTTTCCTATGAAAAAGCTGTTGATTTTTTGCTCAGAGGTTCGTACGTCGTCTATGAATTTCTCAAAGTTTGCAGCGAACGTACCTTCCTTGGCTGCATAT
>ERZ1645192.3094-NODE-3094-length-13685-cov-10.084960_pt1 | contig 13685 bp, 11 predicted proteins | sample MGYA00575354_ERZ1645192 | MGnify/ENA primary metagenome ERZ1645192 (study PRJEB40844, sample SAMN11349763) | freshwater sediment metagenome | isolation source: river sediment | host: Sediment | place: India: Faizupur Khadar , New Delhi | collected 2017-02-21 ... | reverse complement strand
TGTCGTCGGGCAAATACATAGCTCCCCAGATGATAGAGAACAAGCTAAGGGAATCTCCTTTCATTGAAAACTGCATCGTCTTCGGTGAAAACCAGAAGTTCGCTTCGGCTGTCATCCTTCCCGATATGAAGGAACTAAAAGAATGGTGCCGGGATAATGACATATTGACAGATGCCGGCGACACCGATCTGCTCAGCAACAAGAAGGTGGTTGCAAAGCTCAGCAGGGAGGTGGCAAAGGCAAACAGAACACTTGCCGATTACGAGAATATTAAAAAAAGCCTGTTCTGCGCAGATTCCTGGACCGTCGACAACGGCATGCTCTCACAGACCCTGAAACCGAAGAGAGCAGTCATCCTGTCGCAGTACAAATCCTTTGTCGAATCGGCTTACAGGTAACCGGGAATAATGTCCTGACAATACCACAGACATGTCAATTCCGGTTTGGCACAAAAAATGCTGGTCCCTTACGGCTATAAACTAAAAATCTTAGAGATGAAGAGAATGGTATTTGTGCTGGCACTTTTGTTCATGGGAGGAGTTGCCCTGCCTCAGTCGGGAAAGCTTATGCCTGTCACAACCTCGTCAAAGCTTGCCCTGGAATTATATAATGAAGCAATAAAACATTATGATGCTGTAAACACCTCAAGGGCTATTGAAGCATTCGATGCTGCCCTGAGCGAGGATCCGGATTTTTTCATGGCTAATTACCAGCTGGCAATGTTTTATCTGATGAATGAATCACCTGATAATTTCAGAAGATATTCCTATGCTGCAGTCAATTGCAAAGCAAAACTAAGCGAGGCGGAAGAGCTGCTTCAGGAAGCAATTGCAAGACTGAGGAGCGGTTCGGAGGATGCTACCGATATCGGAAGAAAACTGGTCGACATGTACCCGGGTGATCCGGATGCTTACAACTGCCTGATCTCTTTTCTGTCGGTTACCGGCGAGACAGAGGATATGGTTGAAACCATAAAAAAAGCATTAACAGTTACAAGGAATGCAGCTCCTTTTTACAATCAGCTTGGATACGCTTATCTGAATCTTAAACAGGAAGATAAAGCGAAAGAAGCCTTTGACAGATATATTCAGCTTGATCCGAAAAATCCCAATGTTTATGATTCAAAGGGCGATTATTTCATGTACACGAAACAGTATGACAAGGCTTACGAGCTATATATGAAGGCCCACTCCATGGATCCCTCATTCAGTGAGGAAAAAGCCCGGATGGCTCAGCAGCTTTATGAGCAGGAAAAGGGCAGACGGCTGCAGGTTATACCGATGTAGAGTACAACAAAGGTAGTTGCTGTCTTCTGGCCGCTTTTTTATTTTTTCATTCCTTCCGGTTTTACTAAATTTATTCCCGGAAATATGTCTCGTCATGTCACTAAAAATCACCGAATGGGCTGTCGAGGACAGACCCAGGGAAAAACTTATCAGGAAAGGTATATCCAGCCTGAGCGATGCTGAACTGCTTGCTATACTCATCAGTTCGGGAACGCGAAAGAAATCTGCCGTCGACCTTGGAAGGGAACTGTTATGCTCTGTGAGCAACAACCTTAACTCCCTCGGTAAACTCTCAGTCTCCGACCTGCTCAAATTCAGGGGAATAGGCCCGGCCCGCGCAGTAACCATCAGCGCTGCCCTCGAACTTGGCAGAAGGAGAAACCTTTCGGAACTGCCCGATGCCGGACAGATAAAGTGCTCAAAAGATGCAGCCGATATCTTTCAGCCTATTCTGTCCGATCTGCCCCATGAGGAATTCTGGATACTCTTCCTTAACCGGTCGAACAGGGTGATCGACCGGATGAAGATAAGCCAGGGCGGCATCAGCGGAACCGTTACAGATGTCAGGATAATAATGAAGAAAGCTGTCGAATACCTCTCTTCAGGTATAATAGTCTGCCATAACCACCCTTCAGGCAACCTGAATCCCAGCGATTCCGATTCAAAGATCACGGGTAAGATAAAGGAAGCAGGTCAGATAATGGAAATCCAGCTTCTCGACCATATCATAATTTCGGGAAAGGATTACTACAGCTTTGCAGATAACGGACTGATCTGACAACACAGGGTTCAGAAAATACTGAAGGGATGCTTTACTGAAACCACGCATTCATCAGTGCACTTATCCAGGAGCTCTGAAAAAGGTACTTTCAGAACAGGGTGGAGCATGCCAGGAACCAGTTCGCAAAGCGGCTCAAGGACAAATCTGCGATCGGCTATCCTGGGATGCGGAATCTCCAGTTCCTGTTTTTTTATAACCTGAGAACCGTACAGGAGGATATCAATATCCATGGTCCTGGATTTATATCCCTTGCCACCCCTAAGCCTGCCGAGCTGAGCCTCTATCATAAGTATCCTCCCGAGAAGACCCGAAGGATTCAGACAGGTTCTCAGCCTTACAACCATGTTGAGAAACCTGTCGTCACTGCGGAAACCCCAGGGCTCAGTCTCATAAACAGAAGAGCAGTCAATAACTTTTCCTATCTCCTCACCTATCATCTCTACTGCCCTGGAAAGATTATGCTCCCTGTCGCCAAGATTGCTCCCAAGTCCGAGAAATACTGTTTTTTCCATATCGGCCCCTGATATCCCAAATTTATGAATTCTGTTCGTCATTCAGGCAACCGGCTATTGTTTTTTTATATCTTTGACATTCATTCCATTAAAGTGAATTAAAAATGAAAACTTTTCTTAAATACGTCCTGGCGACAATCACGGGAATAATAATAATATCAATACTATTCATGGTGATCCTGCTTGCCAGCTTCAGTGCAATGGTGGCATCGGGCGACAAACCGGCATCGATTGCCGCTAACTCTGTTCTGGTACTGAAAACCGGCGTTGAGATCCCCGACAGGGGAAGCAGGAATCCATACTCGGGGATCGACCTTATTAATATGACCATCACTCCTGCACCCGGACTTAATGAGATACTCCAGAACCTGAAAAAAGCTGCAGCCGATGATAAGGTAAAAGGGGTGCTCATCGAGAATGGATTGATGCCTTCTGGCTGGGCTACTACGGAAGAACTCCGGGAAGGACTGAAAAAATTCAGGGAAAGCGGGAAATTTGTTATCGCCTGGTCAGATTACGTTCTGATGCAGGAAGGCTACTACCTGTCAGCCGCTGCTGATAAAATATTTGTTAATCCTTCATCTACAATCGATTTCAAGGGATTGAGCGGAGAAGTCCTTTTCTATAAAAAAGCTCTTGAGAAACTGGGAGTCGAGGTGCAGGTCATACGCCACGGAAAATTCAAGGGAGCTGTCGAACCCTATATCCTCGACGAACTGAGTGATGAAAACAGGGTACAAATAAAGACCTATGTCGGTTCGATTTGGTCGCACGTGGTGAACAATATCTCGGCCGACCGCGGAATACCGGTCGAAAAACTGAACAGCATCGCCGACAAACTTACAGCTTATGTGGCCCAGGGAGCTCTGGATGAAGGCCTTGTAGACGGCCTGCTGTATCACGACCAGCTTATAGATACTCTCAAGATCCGTTCGGGACTGACAACCGACGACAAGATCACTCTTGTCCCGATGCATAAGTACACAAATGTCCCTGAAACAAAAAAACATACTTACCAGAGAGATAAGATCTCGGTTGTCTATGCCTCAGGCTCAATAGTTAACGGGAGGGGAAATGAAACAAACATAGGAGGCGATTCCTTCAGAGATGTAATAAGAAAAGAAAGGAAAGACAGCACAGTGAAAGCTATTGTACTGAGGGTGAACAGCCGCGGCGGGAGCGCCATCGCTTCCGACATGATATGGAGAGAACTCGAACTTGCCGCAAAGGATAAGCCTGTGATTATCTCGATGGGGAACTATGCAGCATCGGGCGGCTACTTCATTGCCGCCCCGGGAACAAAAATAATTGCCAGCCCGACTACCATCACCGGCTCTATCGGAGTGTTCGGACTGGTTCCAAACGCGGGAAAGCTTATGGAACAGAAACTGGGAGTGACTTTCGAGACAGTCGAAACCAACTCTAATTCTGACTTCCCATCAGTTTACAGACCGATGAACCCCGTTGAAAGAGAAGCAATGCAAAGAACCGTCGAAACCACATATACCGACTTTGTAAGCAAAGTGTCGGCCGGAAGAGAAATGACTTTCACAGCCGTCGACAGCATAGCACAGGGAAGGGTGTGGAGCGGCTCCGACGCTATGAGGATTGGCCTCGTGGACGGTCTCGGAGGATTGAATTCAGCAGTTGAAGAAGCAGCAAAAATGGCCGGACTTGAGGCCTGGTCGCTCAGGGAACTCCCGGTTTCGGAAGACCCGGTGCTCAAAATACTTTCCCAGTTCGGAGCTGAAGTGAAAACAAGGATACTGAGGAAAGAACTCGGCGAGTTTGAACGCATCTTCGATGAAATAAGGGAAATACGCGATATCTCCGGAATACAGGCCAGATTGCCGTATTTCATTGAGGTACACTGATAAATGACCAAGGCAAAAAATCCACTCCTCTGGCCCCCGTCCATCCTGTTCCGGATGATTACATGGACTAGAAACTTCATGTATGACAAAGGCATTTTACATTCGGAGAAATTCGCTATCCCCGTTATTTGTATCGGTAATATTACCGTCGGAGGAACCGGAAAAACACCTCATGCCGAATATGTAATTTCGATCCTGGGCAAAGAACTTAAAGTCGCTCTTCTCAGCAGAGGCTACATGAGAAAAACCAGAGGCTTCAGGTATGTCAGCCCCTCATCATTGGCTTCTGAATCAGGTGATGAACCCCTGCAGATATCACGCAAATTTCCTGATTCAATTGTGGCAGTCGACAGTGACCGGATAAACGGAATTCATACAATACTAAGGGAACATCCTGAATCACAGGTGATAATACTCGACGACGGATTCCAGCACAGAAAGGTAAAACCCGGACTTTCCATCCTGCTCACCGATTATGGCAGACTGATGACCAGGGACAGCCTTCTGCCCTTCGGACGACTGAGAGAATCGGCCTCACAAAGAAAAAGAGCCGACGTAATAATAGTGACCAAAACACCGGATAAGCTTGATGATTCTGAAAGATCTGCAATTGAAGCTGAACTTCGAACAGGGAAAAACCAGAAGGTTCTTTTCACAACAATTTCTTACAGCAGATTAGCTCCGGTTTTTGAACAATCCGCTCCCGCCGCAGATCTGCCCGATGAGAAAACAAGGAATGAACAGGCTGCATTAATACTCACCGGAATTGCATCCCCCGGGCCTCTGATCACTCACCTTGAAAAATATTTCTCCGAAATACGGCACCTGCAATTCCCCGATCATCACTTCTTCACTCCGGGAGATATTGAAAAAATTACAAAAACCTTCCGGGAAATCTCAGGCGCTGTTAAGATGATAATCACGACCGAGAAAGATGCGGTCAGATTAAGGGAATTTAGTAATATTGGCGATCAATTGAAAAAGGTCCTGTACTACATTCCTGCAGGAGTCAGTTTTCTGAACAACGATAAGATAGAATTTGATAAACTGTTATTTGACTATGCTCGAAAAAATAAATGAAACTGTTGAATTCCTTCGGCAGAAAGGGATAAGCGGACCAGAAGCCGGAGTGATACTGGGTACAGGCCTCGGAGGGCTCACTGCCCGCATCAAAAACATAAAGGAGATCGACTATAAGGATATACCTCACTTCCCTGTTTCTACTGTCGAAGGACATGCCGGCTTACTTATTTACGGCGATTTCGGGGGAAAGAAAATTGTCGCCATGAAAGGCAGATTTCATTATTATGAGGGATATCATCCGGAACAGATAGCTTTCCCTATAAGGGTTATGAAATACCTGGGCATCAAATACCTGTTCCTTTCAAATGCCGCCGGAGGGGTGAATCCCGATTTCCATATAGGCGATATAATGATAATAAAAGACCACATAAGCCTTATCCCCAATCCTTTGATCGGCAGAAACGACAACAGGATCGGTCCCCGCTTCCCCGATATGAGCCATCCCTACGATCCTATACTGATCGGCATGGCAGAGAAAATTGCCGCCAGGAACAACATCACGGTCAGAAAAGGGGTTTACCTTGGCACCACCGGACCAACATTCGAAACTCCGGCTGAATATAAATACTTCAGGATCATCGGAGCCGATTCGGTCGGAATGTCGACCGTGACAGAGGTTATCGCTGCCAGACACATGGGACTTCCTGTCTTTGGTGTCAGCATCATCACCGACCTGGGTGTGGAGGGAAAGATCGAATACGTCACCCACGATATGGTTCAGCGGGAAGCTGAAAAAGCCGAAAGCAGGATGACTACCATTATGACGGAACTTATCTCTGAGCTTTAGCGGTACGCGGTATGCGGCCTGCACGACCTGCAATACCTGCACGACCTGCAAGACCTGCAAGACCTGCAAGACCTGCACGACCTGCACGACCCTTATCTTATAACCGTACAGACTTTCTTCCACCGCCCGGTTTTTCCCGTGTCATCGAAGAAAGTGATAAGGAAAACATATATACCCGTTTCGAGAAGATGCCCGTCTGACCCGGTTCCGTCCCATATCACTGAAGATTCCGGACCAGCCAGAAAATTGTCGGCAAGCTTCCTTACGAAACGGCCGGCTTCATCAAAAATATGAACCGATACTACATTCCCGGGTTCTTTAAGTTTCAGGCCAATAACCAGGAGATCCTCGTTCCCGTCATTGTCGGGAGTTATTTTTGTTGTTGAGAAAATAACAGATTCACTTCCGCCCGGATCTTCTGCCATAACAGAATTGGGCGCCCCGGGCGTTGCCCAGCCTGATAATTCCGATGCAGAGTGCCATTGCAGCCTGTCGGCTGAAGCACCACATGGATTCACTTTCTCGAGAGAGATGCCTTCAAATCCCCCAAGCAGCGGAAAATGCATCTTCTCATCATAATAAACCTCATCAATCTTTTCAAGCGACCGGTTCACAAGGACCAGGTGACCTTCCGGATCGGGCATGGAAGGGAGGTTTGAAACCTCTGTGATATTGCCGGGCACAGAAGAGAAAAAACGTGCTTCCAGAATGCTTTTCAAAGACGTTATAACAATGTTATAACGTGGCAGGAGACAATGATTTTCTGCGGAAACGGGAACAAGCGACGAGGTGTCGGCCGTTTCATCCCTGACTGAAAACAGAAAGAGATCACAGGTATTTATTATCTTTTCAGAACAATTGTAAAACTCAATAAAATCAGGTTCGTCAGGCCATGGATTGAACAGCAGTTCATTGAAAAGCACATCACCGGCCGCGGCTGTTTCGGGCAGACCGAATCCGAATCCGCCGGTCATCATCCCGTTACCTGCAAAGTCTGTCAACTCCCTTCCTGCCGTGAGGTTGTAAATCTTCTTCTTCTCAAGAGGTTCGGCAAGCAACAGAGTGAAGCTTCTGAAAAGCGGATCGTCATTTGTGATGGAAATGATTTCCGGCCCGTCAATTGAAATGGTTTCTTTCATGCTGTATAGATCCGGCACACTTTCTGAAAACCTTAAAGAAACTGTCAGGCTGTCGTTCGGGAACACATCTGCAATTCCCTGAAAGAAGGTGTCAGGATTATTTCCTTCCACAGAATTTCCGGCTCCCGGTGTGCCGCCTGAAGGTGAAACGGAAGCCTTCCAGTTTCCGGCTTCGTGGAAAGGGTATGAGCAATCTACCATTTCGAGTGACCACCCTCCTCCTGATTTCAAAACATTTCCGTACCAGTCCGAAGAATATCTCACCCCATGGATAAGTTTAAGGTTCTCATTCATTATAAAAATGGTTTTCCCCTCGTTGGTAAGAGCAGGGAAGGATTTCAGGCCGGCTGTAGGACCATAACGCGAAAACAAAGCTGTATCGGCTGCCTGGCAGACAATAAGCCAGCCTCCGGGCATGATGCTCGTCCCGGGGAAAAGGCTGTTTGAATTGCCGTCGGACAGCCGCCAGCCTTTAAGGCTGACAGTATCACTGCTTCGGTTATGCAGTTCCAGATATTCCTTCACCGGAAGCGATACGGCCGGAGTGGGATCGGCCATTATCTCGGTAATAACAATATCACCAGTGGAAACCGGGAAGCCGCGGTTCGAGGAACCGGGACCATCAACGACCTGACCGGATACCTGCAATGGTATCGCAACAGTCAGTAAAATAACTTTATTCATGCAGCGAGACGAATTGAAAAAAGAGTTATTTTTGACCGCTTTTTACAGTAATAAAAATAAGAAATTAATTTAATCCTGACAAATCAGAAAATGAAAACAGCAGTTGTCGGAGCCACCGGAATGGTAGGCAGAACAATGATCAAAGTCCTTGAAGAAAGGAACTTCCCCGTAACAGAATTATTACCTGCCGCCTCGGAGCGCTCGGTGGGAAAGGAAATCATTTTCAGGGGTAAAGCTGTTAAGGTTGTCAGTGTTCAGGATGCGGTTGACGCCAAACCGGCTTTTGCAATCTTCTCAGCCGGTGCCGCTGCATCGAAAGAATGGGCTCCCGTGTTTGCAGCAAACGGGACTGTAGTGATTGACAACTCATCAGCCTGGAGAATGGACAAAGACGTTCCCCTTGTAGTTCCTGAGATCAACAGCCATTCCATAAAAAAGGGCGACAGGATAATTTCCAACCCGAACTGTTCAACAATACAGATGGTTATGGCCCTGGCGCCTCTCCACAAAAAATACAGGATTAAACGCCTCGTGGTGGCAACTTACCAGTCTGTGACCGGAACAGGTGTGAAAGCTGTTGCCCAGATGGAAAACGAAAGAAAAGGTATAAAAGGTGAAATGGCTTATCCCCACCCTATCGACCTCAACTGCTTTCCCCACGGAGGAAGCTTCCAGGCCGACGGCTATACAACAGAGGAACAGAAACTGATAGATGAAACCCGAAAGATCCTTGGCGACCAGTCGATTATGGTTACCGCAACGGTGGTAAGAATACCTGTCGTCGGAGGTCATTCCGAAGCAGTAAACATAGAGTTTGAAAACGAATACGATATCGATGAGGCGAAAAACCTGATAAGCAGCTTCCCCGGTGTTGTGGTGTACGACAATCCGGCCAGGAACGAATATCCCATGCCGCAGCTGGCCCATAACCGAGACGAGGTATTCGTGGGCAGAATAAGAAGGGACCTTTCAAAGGAGAAATGCCTTAACCTGTGGATCGTCTCGGACAACATCCGTAAGGGCGCGGCAACCAACGCGGTTCAGATAGCTGAGTTCATGGCAGCAAACAGCCTGTATTAGCAGCAGGCTTTTCAATAAAAGACAATAAGGTCTGCTCTGCCGGGCAGGCCTTATTTTTCGAAAAGCAAATCGTTAAAAGGATAGCGGGTGATATGAATGCTTTTCACTTCTTCGAACAAAAGACTTTGTAGTTCTGGAATATTCTCCCTTGTCTTTGCGGATATAAAGATGGTCCTGTGATTCCTGTCGGAAGCCATCCATGTATTCTTAAGATCGGCGAGTGAATAATTCTCCCTGGTTGCCGGTGTCAGATCGTCTTCATCCTTTGCTGTATAAGAGAATGCATCTATCTTGTTGAATACAAGTATCAGCCGTTTGCCCGATGATCCCAGTTCCCTGAGGGTCTCATCCACAACCTTTATCTGCTCCTCGAATCCCGGATGAGAGATATCCACTACATGAAGAAGAAGGTCCGATTCCCTCACTTCGTCGAGAGTCGACTTGAAAGACTCAACCAGATGATGCGGCAGTTTCCTTATAAAACCCACCGTATCGGAAAGCAGAAAGGGAAGGTTTCCTATGACCACTTTCCTCACCGTTGTATCAAGGGTTGCAAACAGCTTGTTTTCGGCAAAGACATCCGATTTACTGAGGAGGTTCATCAGAGTCGACTTCCCGGCATTAGTATAGCCCACCAGCGCCACCCTTACCATCTTGCCCCGGTTCTTTCGCTGGGTGGCCATCTGGATATCGATCTTCTTAAGCTGCTCCTTGAGAAGCGCTATCTTATCCCTGATTATACGACGGTCTGTCTCGATCTCGGTCTCACCAGGCCCCCTCAGACCAATACCCCCGCGCTGCCTCTCAAGGTGAGTCCACATCCCGGTCAGCCTGGGCAGAAGATACTGGTATTGCGCAAGCTCCACCTGAGTCCGGGCATGAGAGGTCCTTGCCCTCCGTGCAAAGATATCAAGTATCAGGTTGGTCCTGTCGAGGACACGACAGCCCAGCTCTTTCTCGATGTTCCTTATCTGGCTGGCAGATAGCTCATCATCGAAAACAGCAATGTGTATGCTGTTCTCAGATACAAATAATCCTATTTCAGCTATTTTCCCCGACCCGACAAAGGTCCTGGGATCAGGCATCTGAAGCTTCTGAAGGAATCTTTTAACGGGCTCAGCGCCTGCTGTCTCTGCAAGAAATGACAGTTCATCAAGGTACTCCGCAGCCTGGTCCTCACCCTGACCGGGATAAATCAATCCAACAAGTATTGCCCTTTCGCTCTTCCTTCCCGTTTCAATCATTCACCTGTGCATCAGGGCACAAATTTAAAGAATAAATCGTTTATTGCTCCGGAGTGCATCGTTAATCGCCTGCCTTAATGCATCCGAACACCTGAAGATCATTTCCATGTCGGGAGGGAAAGCCACCGCTTTTGTTTTTGTCTTTTCAATCTGTGCCTGGCTCAGGGCCTGAATGTCGCCCAGCGCCCTTGCCGATATCCATTCAAAACCTGATTCGGCTCCAAGAGGATCCTTCTTCAGAACCTTTTCGGGATTACCCTGGATGATCTCAATATCGCCCGAAATATGGCATGTCTTCGTCTGTATCGTTTCAATAAGCGCACACTGAAGGGTTTTGTACCTTATTGACTTTATGTCGTTGCCCAGGGTGTCCTTCATTACATTTCCGCGTGCATCAAGCTTATATGTGAACCCGTCCTCCACGTCCTTCTTCACTACTGTGTCCTTCTGCATCGTCTGGTCGGGACTGACAATTATATTCCTGATGTTCACATTTACAAAGTAATCGAATCTCGTATCTCCGCCCGGATTATATGTGTGATATTCAACCCATTCACTATTAAGCGACGGAAGGTCGACAGACAGCAGGTCTTCTTCGAATTCCTGGTCAAACTTAATGACCGATCTGTTGCTGAGGGTAAGTAACACCCTGCTCATACCGAGATACCTGGCATCATCAATCTTAGTGTCAATGCCTTCATAATTACCCACATATTCCTTTGCCCTTACAAACTCATAATAAGCCTGACGATAGTTCTCCTTCAGTTTGGTTTGCATAAGCTCATTACCGTGTGCGTAATAGAAATCTGCTGATTTGCGCTTGGCAGCAACCATTTCCGGCATGTAGTCTACATAGGGGTAATCGATTGTTCTGCCGTTGAGCTCGAGAGGAAGTACAGTCCTTACATAAGCCTGCCTGTCGCTCATTGCCTTGTTAAGCTGGTATATCTCATCCCAGTTTTCGGGACGGTCTTCCATTTTCAGATACCTGATACGCTCATTGTCCTGATCGTTAAGTATCTTATACGACCTGTCGAGAATGGCAATCTGTTTTGAGTCGTCCCTGTCGCGGCGAAGCTGTTTCACAGCCTTGTCCAGGGCCATTGGGTAGTTTCCCTTTTCGAGCTGCTTTTTGGAAGAACCGCATGAAGAGAGAATTAATAAAAGTATCAGTGAAAATGAAACAATCCTTTTCATTGCTTAAGATTACGGGGTTAAATCAATTGCTTTTCTAAGTTACAGATTAATAACTCTTAAATCGAAAAGATAGTATTTTCCGCTACATAAATGTGAGCGGAATCTGGAAGCGTACCCTTACCGGCTGACCTCTCTGCAGCCCCGGCGACCATTTGGGAGAAGATGATATGGCCTTTACGGCTTCATCATCGAGAAGCGGATGAACCCCTTTTATTACTGTGACGTTGCTTACTGATCCGTCTTTCTCAACTATGAATGTAAGGAAAACCGTCCCCCTTATTTTATTCGCTATTGCTTCTTCGGGATATCTTGTACGTTTGTTTACCCATATCCTGAAGACATCAAGATCACCACCCCTGAAGGTGGGCATTGTTTCAACTATGAACAAAGGTTCCTCATTCCCGTAACTGTCGGTTCCGGAAATAAGTTCATCGCCGAATCCTGATCCGGAGGCATCAATCCCTTCACCCTCAGCGGCCGACAGGAGCTCCTCGGTCGAAAGGGGAGCCAGTTCCAGCGGAATAACCGAATCGACCACTACAGGCGGAACATATTCGACGGCTTCCTTCATCTTCGGGGCCATTGAAGCCGATTGCGGGGGCGGAGGAACAAAAAATTCCTCGGGCGGCGGCTGAAGACTCTCGATGGTTACCTGGTAATAACCCGTTCCCCCCATTACCACCTGCTCTCCGGAAGGACGTGAGATAAAAGGTATGAGAACAGCAATAACGGCAGCAATAACAGATATTACAAGGCCTGTAAGTATTGCACGGTTATATCTCTTGCGAAGCTGGTAAGCGCCGTACTCCCTGTTCCGGTGCTCGAAGACAAGATCGTCAAAATCAGAAATTACAAACTGCTGATCAACCTTGCCGCCAGGCTGTCCGCTGTTTTTAACCCTGAGTTTCACTTTTCAATCTTAAAATTCCTTTTACCATAACCGGTTGTCAACAATCGTTCCGTTTTTTTGAACCCGTCCGGTCGAAGAACCGACCTGGCCCAAAACTGCGCCAAAATTACCAAATACCAACGTTTCTGCAAAGTAATTAAAATGCCTGCACGACTGTTGTTTTTTTATTCTTAATTATTTCTTAAATTTGCCGGTGTTTTATTGGGGGTTTAGCTCAGTTGGCTAGAGCGTTTGACTGGCAGTCAAAAGGTCAGGAGTTCGATTCTCCTAATCTCCACCAGATTTCTGTCTCGCTGAAGGTTTCGATTGTGGTATGTTCAAATTTTAACAAACGCGATTATTCGTGTTTGTAGAGACGCGATTAATCGCGTCTGTAGAGACGCGATTAATCGCGTCTGTAGAGACGCGATTAATCGCGTCTCTACGAATCATAACACCATTTTGCCTGTGTCTGATAAATTTCTGAATAAATACCGGATACCGTCTGCCCGGTTACAAACCTGGGATTATGGGAACGATGGCGCATATTATATTACCATTTGCACGAACGGCAGGATACAATATTTTGGCGAAATTACATGTGGCGAGATGATCTTAAATGGAACAGGCAAACTGGCAGAACGATTCTGGAGCGAAATCCCAAATCATTTCCCATTTATCGAATTGGACAATTTTGTAATAATGCCGAATCATGTACACGGAATTTTGATAATTAATCGGTGTGCGGTGGGTGGTTGCGCGGTAGAGACGCGATTAATCGCGTCTCTACACAACCCCCATCCACCACAACCGGACCCACCCCAACCACCACGACCACCACAACCACCCCAACCCCAACCATCCCGACCCCAACCACCGCAACCGCAACCCCAACCGGAAAAACCCGGTGGATTTGCCGGACACAAGAACCCAATGTGCCATAACAATATTTCGCGAATTATACGGTGGTACAAAGGGCGGTGTTCATTTGAAATAAATAAAATTCATCCCGTTTTTGCCTGGCAACCCCGGTTTTATGAACATATTATCCGTGATGCTGCCGAATGGGAACGAATTCGCATTTATATTGCCGATAATCCGGCAAACTGGAAGGAGGGTAAATCCCGGG
>ERZ1645192.3093-NODE-3093-length-13686-cov-5.774851_pt1 | contig 13686 bp, 6 predicted proteins | sample MGYA00575354_ERZ1645192 | MGnify/ENA primary metagenome ERZ1645192 (study PRJEB40844, sample SAMN11349763) | freshwater sediment metagenome | isolation source: river sediment | host: Sediment | place: India: Faizupur Khadar , New Delhi | collected 2017-02-21 ... | reverse complement strand
ATTATGACAACGCCGGGCGCCTGGATATCCTGGTGGTGGGCAAATCAGGCAGCGGCAGGGTGGCCCAGGTTTGGAGGAATATCAGCACGGTGGCGAATACGCCGCCGAACGCTCCGACGCAACTGACTGCCAACTGGGCTGGCGCTAACATTAACCTGGCATGGTCTCCCGCGACGGATGGGCAGACGCCCGCGGCGGCGCTCACCTACAACTTGCGGGTCGGCACGGCTCCCGGCGCCGCGGATGTTTTTGCGCCGCAAGCCGCACTGGATACGGGACGCCGCCGTCTGCCCGCTATGGGCAATGTTCAGCATCAAATCTCCGTATTGCTGGGCGCGCTGCCCGAGGGCGACTACTACTGGAGCGTGCAGGCCGTGGACGACGGCTTCATGGGGTCGCCCTTTGCCGCCGAAGGGCGATTCTACGTCTGGCCTCCAGCGGTCACGACACTCTCCGCGAGCGATGTCAGTTCTACGGGAGCTGTGCTGCGGGGGGCGGTGAACCCGAAGTGGGCGGAGACGATCGCCTGGATGGAATACGGTTTGACGACGAAGTATGGTGAGGTCTCGGGGAGCACGAATGTTGGCAGCGGGATGGAGGAGGTGGAGATGGGGATCGCCGTGTCGGGATTGCTTCCCTGGATGACCTATCATTATCGGGTGGTGGCATCCAACAGTGTGGGAGTCACCGAGGGAGCGGACATGACGATCACCTTGCCGGGACCGCAAGAGAGCGCGCCGGTGCTCACGGGACTGGTTGATCAGACACTGCCCCAGGGTGGCAACATCACGGTTCAGTTTGGCCTGTGGGACCTGGACACGCCTGCGGGGGCGTTGCAGGTGGAAGCCCGATGCAACAATCCGGTTTTGTTTCCGGCCGGCAGTGTTGTGCTGAGCGGCTCCGGCGGCAATCGCAACCTGACCCTTTCGCCGGACCCTAATCATTCCGGCACCGCCGTCATTGCGGTGGGCGCGACGGATACCTCCACGACGACCACGGAGACATTGGTGGTGACGGTGCTGCCGCAACGGGGCAGTCCTCTCCTTTACCTGACCGATGTAGAAACAACGTCGGCCCAGACCTGGCAATTTCGTCTGATGGACGCCGGCACTGGATCCACCAATTACTCGGTCGAGTACCGGTCCGATCTTTTCCCGACGAATGTCTGGGTTGCGGCCACCAACGTCACCGATCTTGGCGGTGGCCTCTTCGCTGTGGATGCTGGTCCGTCCCAGCCCGGTTTGGGTTTCTACCGCGTCAAAGGGTTCCGGTTGCTGACCGCCGACCTGGGCATGACAGACCTGGCTGCGGATGAGGGAGCGAGTTGGCTGGGTCCTATCATCGTGTTCGACGGGCCGTATGCCGGCCTGGTGAGCTACACCTGGACGGGCCCCGGGGGCGTTAGCAATGGCACGGTCTATGTGAACGGCACCACGGCCGTCATTCCCATTCCGTTTGTGGACAACGCCGGCATTGACCCGGTGCGCTGCCTGACGCTGCGCCTGAACGTCGGGGTTAACTATGGATTGGCAGGGATCCCGGAAAGCCGTGTGACGATTGAAGAAAACGACGCGGAATGGCAGGGAGTCCTCCGAACTCAAATGGGCGCGGTGGAGTTTCTGCTGCAAATCAGCCGGACCGCTGCGGGTGTGGAGGGGCTGCTCCGGAGTGACCAGGCAGGGTTTTTCCCCACCAACCTGCCGGGCCTGCCGCTGGCCGAATTGCGGTTCACGGAGGGCCAATTCCTGGCGGTGGCCACGAACATTCCGTTGCCGGCGTTGACCGGCAGCCCCCTGTTCAGCACGCCGCATCGCCTGGACTTGCGATTAACCGCCGCTAACGGCGAATCCGGCCAAAGCGTCAATGCCAGCCGGCTTGAGGGTTCGGCCCTGCTGGTCAGCGCGGTGCCAAACCAGCCCCATCTCGACACTGCCCTGGTTGGGACCTTCCTGTTGCTCAAGACACCGCCCAAACCCTCCACCAACGAAGTGCCTTTGACACCGTTCACGCCATGAAACCCGGGGGAGATGCAACTATGAAACTTTCCAACGTCGAGGCTAACATGAACTCAAACTTCCCTTTCAGCGCGGGATCATTTTCATTGCCAGCTCCAAGCGACCGAATGGTTTTGGGGTCCGGTTGGGCTCTGCCTTTCCGGCCAGGCCGGATGGCGACCGGAGGCCTTGCCCGGCATCCAGGGCGTTTGCGCGCGACTGGAGTGCGGGCTTTTGCCGGCTTGCTGATGCCATGGCTATGTCTTGTGTTTTTCGGCCTGTCTGCCCGTGTGCTGGCACAACCGAATTACGCGAACGACACCGAGGTCGCTGCCTACGTGAGGCAAATGGTTTACTGGACCGATGCGGTCGGCGCGGACAAAGCCATTGCCGCATTCCGCTACAGGGATTTGCTCTACACCAACGACAGTGGTGTCCGCGCTCAACTCGAGAAGTTTGCGGATTATTATGACGCTGCGGCGCGAGACCGCGCCCAACTTGCCGAGGAGCACCTGCGGCGTGGACTGACCAATGCGCCTGCCAGCTCGCTGTTGGGGAACCTGCTCCTGGACCTGCGCTATGACCGGACCGTTGCCGAGGGTATCCTCGCGCGAAAGGCACTGGCCGGGGCGGCGTTCACCCGGTTTGCCCAGACCTCGGCGCCGCCGGCATTCGTTATTGACGTTGAGATCGCCGCGTATAGCAACGCATGGCATACCACCCGGCAGGCTTTGGCTTCCTATCTCAGCCTGCTGACCAATCACCTCGGCGTGACCGCCGACCCCGCTCCGCCCCTGGGTTACCAGATCTTTCAGCAACATGTTCCGAACCGGGGCTTGAATCCGGCGACGTACCTGAGCAACGGAGTGCCGGTTACGGTTATTACCAACAGCAACCCGCTGTTCGGAGGCTACAAGGACCTGGTGGTTCTGTATGGACTCCTGAAAGACTACGGTCGCTCGGCCAGGGAACTGGCCCGGCTGCAACTTTGTCTCGCCACCACCGCCGGCACGGCGCAAGCCTCGGCGACGATCACCGAAGCGCAGCGTTTCATGTATCTGCACGGCGAACTGCTGCGCGGCGGGTTCCCCGGCCTGGTGCCCTCGGAAGTTGAGGGGGCCGGCCTGGCCGAGGCGATGGCGAGCTGCGGCCAAAGTTTGGACGAGCTGGGCACCCTGCGACAGTTCCTGGCCGGAAAGCGCAACATCCTCGGCTTCGAGCCCGATTTTCTCATGCTCGTGCAGAAGTTCACTGGCGGCACAACCTACTACGATTCCTACGACGCTTTGCGGGAACGCCTCAGCCCGGCTTACACCGTCGGTCCGCTTTACTACGCCAAGAGCGATTGGCTCGCAGCACGGAACTCCTACGAGGCGTATCGTGGCTACGGAGACCAACTGGCGGCCCAGTTCAGCCTGGCGACCGCCGAAGCGGAGGACCGGCTGTATGAAATTGTGGGGGCCTATCCCGGCGAGGAGGGGTATGACACGCCCCAGAGTAATGAGGGGAGCGAGCTTTGGCAGCAGTTGCAGAGCATCGAGGTGGCCAGGCTGCGCATTCAGCGCAACCAGGCGGAGATCACCAATCTGAAGAAGGAGATAGATATCGAGCTGTGGCGGGCGGGCTCGGTGACCAACGCCTATATCAAATATGCGAACACCCGGGCGTCCATTGCGGAAAAGATTGGTCATATCAATGCCGCGCAGGAGGCTGCCAACGCAGCGGCTGAGGCGGCGAACGCGAGTGCCTGGTGGGGAGCTGCGGCGCAAGTGGCCAATGCGGCGGTGCAGGCCGGCGCCGAGGAATGGAAAGGACAGCTCGAGGCTGAGAAGGAACGCCAGGGCGGCATGGAACAAGCGGAAATCGAGGGCATCGAAAGCAAGGCCCGGGTCAAGACATTGCTGCTGAGCATGAACACGCTGGCGGTGGATTCCCAGGAGGCGGCCCTGTTGCTGAAACAGGAGATGGGCCGCTTTACCGCGCTTTGGGCGGAGAAACAGCGGCTCGAGAGCGAGCTGGCTCAGAACCAGGAAGAGTTGGCCGACCGCTATTTTGCCGACCCCTCGCACATGCTGCTTTCTCAGCGCGATATGCTCGTCGCGAATTTCTCGTTCGAAGAGGCGCAACGCTGGATGTTCTTCATGACCCGCGCGCTGGAATACAAGTGGAATCAGCGGTTCACCAACAACACGCCGGATGGCCGGACGTGGACGTCGTCGTCCGTCTTCAAGCTGCGCAATGCGGCGGAGCTGGAGGACCTGTGGCGGGCGATGGATTCCTACGAGCAGCTTATTGCCGGGACGGTGATTGTCGGCACCAACCGTTTTGATTGGTTCTCGGTGCGCAAGGATTTCCTCGGTTACCAGGATGGCCGCCAATACGAGGATTTGCTCACTGGCCAGTCGCTCGATCCCATCAGCGCCTTTCGCACCAACCTCCTGCGCCGCCTCGTTTCGGTCAGCGGGGGGCAGGAGTGCGTTATTGATTTCGACACCGTGCGCCAGATTCCGGGCGGCTTTTTCTTTGTGGGGCCGGTATTCACCACGAACCAACCGCCAATCGTGCATGATCCCGGCAGGTTCCTCGACAAGATCAACTATCTCAAAATCCGCCTGGTTGGCCAGGACATGACCTACACCACACCCCTGGCGGGACGCTTGTCTTATGGCGGCACCAGTTACATGCGCAATCCGCGCGTTGGCCGGTTTGACCCCGCCCGTCCGGACCGGCTCCAAAACGAGTTCACCACCTTTGCGACCCGTTACTGGTACAATTTCGGTTACGGCTGGGAATTCACCGACCGCCAAACGATCTCGGACGCCTTCATGGAACGAAATCCCGTTCATGATCCCAACACGCCGCCGGGAACCGATGAGATTTGGGAGTTCAAGGAGCGCAGTGTTGCGGCTACCGGTTGGAAGCTGACCCTGCCGACGATTGCCCTGGGGCAGCGGGTCCTCTACGTCACAGAACTCGACGACATTATCATCTATTTCCACCACCGCAGCGCGCAGCGGTTTCCATGACCTGAAAGCGATGGCAGCCGGAGCCGGCCTGGTCTGGAAATATGACAGGTGGCTCGCCGTTGTGCGGATCGGCGGAGTGAGTGTAAGTTAGGCGCAAATGATATTCAGGCGTTGCACCCGCGGTTTGCTGTTTGTGGTTTCCCTGTTTTGCGGCGTGACTGCGGTTGAGGGGCAACCCGCGCCTGTATTCTCCGAGACCGTTCCATTTGTTTCGGGACAGGACGGCTACCATACCTACCGGATTCCGGCGATTGTGCGGGCGACCAATGGAGTGCTGCTGGCGTTTTGCGAAGGGCGCAAGAACTCGTCGAGCGATTCCGGGAATATTGATATCGTGCTGCGGCGCTCGGCGGACAATGGGGCGACGTGGTCGGTCATGACGCTGGTGCAGGAAGAGGGGAACAATGCCACCATCACCATTGGGAACCCGGCGCCGGTGGTGGACGAGACTACGGGCTTTATCCACCTGCTTTTCTGCCGGAACAACGACCGGGTATTTCACACCGTGAGCACCAACAACGGCGCGACCTGGTCGGCGAGGACGGAGATCACAGGCGCGGTGAAACTGAGCGACTGGGGGTGGTATGCGACCGGGCCGGGGCACGGGGTGCAGCTCAAGCGAGGCAACCAGGCGGGTCGGCTCGTGGTGGCCTCGGATCACGGTACCACGAATGGCGTGAGAGGGGCGCAGGTGGTGTTTTCGGATGATCACGGCGCGACGTGGCAGCTCGGGGGTGTGAATCCGGCGTTTGGGGGCGTGAACCCGAACGAGACATTATGCGAGGAACTGGTGGCGACAGCGCCGGGAGGCGGCTCGCGGGTTTACTTCAACACCCGGGATCAAAACGGTTCGGCGCCGGGTACGCGAGGCCAGGCGTGGTCTATCGACGGCGGGAGCAGCTTTGCCGGGCCGTTCACGAATCGGGCTGCGTTTGTGTGTCCGGTGGTGCAGGGGAGCGTCGTGCGGCTGCGAGCGACGGACCAGGGCAGCCCGATCAACAAATTGCTGTTTGCCTGTCCGAACCATGCATCGAGCCGGTCGAACATGGCGGTTTGGGCATCCACCGACGAGGGCGTTACCTGGGGCGAACCCAGGCCCGTTTACACGGGGCCATCGGCCTACTCGGACCTGGTGCGTGTCGCGGATGATGAGATCGGCCTGCTTTACGAAAAGGGCGCAACTTCGGCCTACGAAACCATCACCTTTGCTCGGTTCAACGAGGCGTGGCTGGAGGATCAGCCGCCAGTGACCGAAAAAGAGAACCCGAAGGCGGCCTTCTGGAATGTTGAGGAGAAGCTGCCGGGGCAAACGGCTGGAACGAACAAGGGGGCAATATTGGATGTGCATCCGGAAGCTTTTGCGAATCACCTCACCGCCGAGCAGCCGTTCGCTTATATTGCGGGCAGCACGAATTTTGGCGGCGGTTCGGCTCTTGCGTTTGATGGCAGCGGGGGCTTGCAGCTTGCCGATGCGGCGACTGGCGACCATTTCGACTTTGGCCCGAGCAACTCGTTCACCATCGAGGCGGTATTTCGCATACCTTCGGGCTCCACCCAAACCGGGGCGCTGGTGGCAAAAGATTACGGGTCCTTGTTGCCGTCCTGGTGGTTTCGGGTCGAGGCGGGGAAGCTGCGTTTCCTGGTCAGTGACGGGGTTGTGGAGAAAGCGGTGACCGCGTCCACGCTGGTCAATGACGGCCAATGGCACCACGCCGCTGCGGTGCGGGATGCGCGCGTGCCTGGCAGCAAGGCATTGCGGCTGTTTCTGGACGGCGTGTTGCTGACAAACATCACCGATACCACGACACAAAGCCTGGCCAACGCCCAGCCCTTGAACATCGGGCGATTTGGCGCGGCTGCGACCCGCAATCTAACGGGCGATATAGATCTTGTGCGCATAACACCCGAGGCGCTGGATGCAACTGGGTTTGCAGGACGCTATACGCAGTTCGACGCGGATGAGGACGCCATACCGGACTGGTTTGAGCGGGCGAACTATTCGTCACTTGCGATCCTGGGTTCCGGGGATACGGACGCCGATGGGGTGAGGGACGTGGCGGAATTCGCTCTTGGTTCAGACGCGCTGGAAGGCGGCTCCAGGCCATCCGTGGTGGCGCTGCCTGCGGCGACCTCAGTTGGAGTCTCGACCTTGCAGCGGGAGCTTCCTGAGTGGCTGACGATGGGACTCGAGAAATCCTCGAATCTGGTTGATTGGGTGCAAACCAGCAGCCTGCTGGAAGTGACGCCGCTGGGCGGCGGTCTATGGCGTCGCACGCAGACCGTTCCTTATCCCGGGGGAGCGCCCGAAAAGCTGTTTCTGCGGTTTCGGGTGGAGGGGATTTCCAATAAAAACAATTGATCACTGAAAGCGGGTTTTGCGCGAGTGTCGGTTCCTGCGGTATCGCTTGGTCTAATAATATGACAAGTGGAAGGGTGTTGTTCCTGAACGGAAAAGCATTAAGGTCAGGATGAAGACGAATAAACCATTAGCCCGACAATAGAAATCTTATGAAACGGTTCAATCTTTGCATTCTGAGTGGTTTCCTGGCAGCGAGCGTGGCCAGCGGCGCCACTGTTGCGCTTTATGAGTTCGATGGCAGCGGAACAGCGGCTGTTGGCTCTGGGATCACGGACTCTGTTGGCGGCCACCATGGGACGGTGGAAGGTGGCGCCCTTCTATACGGGATGGATCCTATCGTGGGCAGCTACCTGCGGTTTGACGCGGACGGAGGCGTGGGTGGCCTGGGAAACCGCGTGGTCATTCCAGGGCATAGCGATTTCCTGTTCAACTCGACGCAGGGCTACACGATTGAAGCCATCTTCCGGACGACGCAAACGGGCACGGGCACAAACGGGGTGATTTTCTCGAAAGGCGCCGATGTTTCGAACCCGGACTCCCAGTGGTGGGTGCGTCATCAGGGCACCGGACAACTGCGGGGAACCATCGAGGGTGCGCCCAGCGGCGTCGAGGATATTGCCACCTCGACAACGGCGACGAGTTCAACGCTGGTAAACGATGGCGCGTGGCACAGCGTGGCGCTTGTTTATGATGGGGTGTCTGCCACGAAGAGCCTGAGTCTCTATATTGACGGCATCTTTCGTATTGCGGATACGACCATTGGCACCTCGGGTGTGATTGGCGGAGCGGATACCGATCCTGTCGTATTTGGCGAGTTTTATTCGCTTGTGGGCAACCGCAGTTTTGCCGGGGACATCGCGGCGGTTCGCTTTTCGAACGTGGCGCTGCCTGCCGGCGGACTGATGGTTGTGCCGGAGCCTTCGAGCCTGGTCCTGGCGTTCATCTCGGGCGTCCTGGCCCTGGCCGGACGGCGAGAGACCCATTCGCGGTAAAATGATTTCAAAGGCTGTTCAGATTCATACTAAAACCGGAGATCGAAACTTATGAAAAGAATTCTTGCTCTTGCTGTTTCCATCGGGACGCTGGCCCTGTGCGCAAATGCGGCCACGGTGGCGCAATATGACTTCACCGGAACCGGGACTGCGGCGCTTGGCAGCACGATTGCGGACGCCACGGGCAATCACAACGGGACCGTCGAGGGCGGCCCCCTGCTTTACGGGACCGACCCGTTGATGGGCAGCTATCTGCATTTTGACGCGGACGGGACGAATGTGGGCGGTCTTGGGAACCGGGTTGTGATTCCCGGGCACGCGGACTTTCTGTTCAGCCTGGATCAATCCTACACGATGGAGGTGATCTTCCGAACGACCCAGACCGGTACGAATGGAGCGCTTCTTTCCAAGGGATGCACCGTCGCGAATCCGCCCTCGCAGTGGTATTTGCGCCACCAGGGCAATGGCCAGGTTCGCGGGGTCATCGAAGGTTTTGACACCACGTCCGAGCCGAATGCGACTACCACGACCGCCTCGATCAGCGATGGCCAATGGCACCACGTGGCCTTTGTGCTGGATGCACAGGCCAACCCCAAGAGGACGCTGGTTTATGTGGACAATGTGCAAAGCGCGGTGAACGAAAATATCGGGGGCGTCAGTGGGATCATCGGGGGGACCGATGCCGAGTCGGTCATTATTGGCGAGTTGGGCACGCTTCCGGGAAACCGCAGTTTTGCCGGAGACATTTCCGCCGTGCGGTTTTCGAATGCCGCCCTGACGCCCGGCGAATTCCTTGCGGAGGGGTTCACCCGGATTGTGAATGTCACTCCGGCGGACGGCAGCGGATTTCTGCCAGCCAGCACCGTTGCCGGCTTCCAGGTCAAATCCCCCAACACCGGCGTAAGCTCGGGAAATATCCAGGTGAAATTGAATGGTGTGGATATCTCCGGGCAGCTAACCATTACCGGCACAACAGCGGATTGGACAGTGACCCTTCCGGCATTGGCGGCAAACACACTGTACGTCATGGAAGCGAGTGTGGTGGACAATGCATCGCGCACCGTCACGGCGAGGTCGGGTTTCAACACCTTTGTCGAGAATGTCATGTTTATCGAGGGTGAGGATTACAATTACAGCGGGGGGCAGTTCATTGACAACCCCGCCCTGGGAGCTTCTTCGCCTTACCTTGGGTTGGTGGGAACCGAGGGGATTGATTACCACCAGACGAATGTGCCCGCGGTGCTTCAGTATCGCTATATGGACTCGGCGGGCCTGGGCACCGAGGAGAGCAAGGACGTTTTGCGCCAGGCGTATGTGGATGCCGGCGCTGTGGATTTCGCCACGCGTGATCACGCCAACTCCGAGTGGGTTAACTACACCCGGACATTCGCGCCGGACACCTACCGCGTCTTTGCCCGAATTGCCAAGACGAATATGATGCAATTTGTGATCGGGCTGGACCAGGTCACCAGCGGAAGCACAACCACGACTCAGACCACCGCGCCCCTGGGCAGATTCAGCGGCGCGCCCATCGGCACCATTGCCGGTTACGATCTGATTCCTCTTCGGGATCCGCTTGGGAACGAGGTGGCCGTGACGCTTGGCGGGGTTGCCACCTTGCGCCTGACGATGCTTTCGGGCGGATATGGAGTGCTGCATAATTATCTTCTGTTCGTTCCCCTGAGCGGCGTGCAAAGGCCGTTCCTGGCGGCGGTTTCCCCTGCGCCGGGCGCCGGCAACGAGCCGAACAACCCGCCCATCCTGGTTTCGATTCGCAACGCGGACACCCAGGTGAACACCGGGAGCATCCAGCTAAGGCTCGACGGTTCGGCCGTCACACCGGCAGTGACGCCCACCAGTCTCGGGGCAGATGTTTCCTTCGCGCCGTCGTCGCTCTCGATCGGTTGGCATGCGGCACAGTTAATTTTCAGCGACAGCGCGGCTGTCTCTGTCACAAACGAATGGCAGTTTTGTGTGGCGAATCTTGCCGTCCGCGGCTACTGGACGTTTGACGAACAGGCGGCGGGAACTGAAGCGAGCACGGCGTCCGGGGCGATCCTGGATCTGAGCGGCAACGCCCGCAACGGAACGGTGGCGGCGCCGGGAGCCACGTACGTGGCGGGGAGTCCTGAATACGGCGGCACGACGGCCCTGCGATTGACAACCGGCGCAGACCGCGTGGTGGTGTCCGATCCATCCGGGAACTTCAACTTTACCAACTCGTTCACATTCGAGGCGGTGCTGCGGTCCACGAGCACTGCAACGTCCGGTTCGATCCTGGCGAAGAACGGAACGGGTGATGGAGAAGGGGAGTATTGGTGGAGAGCGCCGGGGGCCACATCCGGCGCACAGCGGTTGGGCGCCAATGGCGCGTTCCTGACAGGGACGAACAAGCTGAATGACGGGGCGTGGCATCATGTGGCGCTGGTTTATGACAAGGCGGCCAACCAGATCCGGGTCTATGCGGATTACGTCCACGAAGGGAGCGTCACATTGAACACGGACCGCCCGATTGGCCGGCCGGCGGATCTCCAGATCGGGGGATTCATCAACACGACATCGAGCGAGTTTGTTGGCGACATTGATTTCATTCGCGTCAGCGAAGGCGCGCTGAGTCCTGCGGGGTTCGTGCAGGCGACTCCGCCGCCGGTGGAATTGATCCATGTTTCGCGTGTGGGAGCCACGTTCTCATTCCAGTTCGCGACCCAATCGGGCGCATCCTATGTGGTTGAATCCACCACGGCGCTGGGCGCCCAATGGGGCGAAGTGGAAACGATTCCGGGCAATGGGGACCTCAAGACGGTTTCCTACACGATCGAGGGCGAGAGGAAGTTTTTCCGCGTGCGATCTCAATAGAGGCAAGGACGAAGTCCGGGTTGGTTGCAAAGACGGAGGCGCAGCGGTGCGTTCGCGGCGCCCTGAAAGAGAAGGTTTTTGACCCGATCCAGCGATGGACAGTTAAAGGTATGAACACTGCGAGACATTCAGGCGGGACCATGAGGCGAGCACGGGGCCTGTCATCGGGGTTTACCCTGATCGAGTTGCTGGTCGTCATCGCCATCATCGCGATACTGGCGGCGATGCTGTTGCCCGCCCTGGGCCGGGCCAAGGCGAAAGCGCAAGGCGTGGCCTGTTTGAGCAACAACAAGCAGCTCGGGTTGGCGTGGCAAATGTACTCGATGGACAACGAGGAAAGGCTCGCCCTGAACAAGCAGCTCATGTCGGGCACGACAGGGATCGGGGAAACGTGGGTGTCGGGAGTCCTCACGATGAACAACAGCACGGACAACACCAACACGTATCTGCTGGAGCAGAGCCAGCTCTTTCCGTATGTGAAATCCAAGGACGGGAAGTTGTGGCGCTGTCCCGGAGACCGCTCGACATCCGAGCACGGCGGAATGAAGTATCCGCGTGTGCGCACCATTGCGATGAACTGCTGGCTGGCGCAGGGGCGGCTGTCTCAATCGCCCGGGTTCAAGGTCTATAAGAAAATGTCGGACCTGACCGTGCCGGGTCCTTCCATGACATGGGTGTTTATGGATGAGCGCGAGGACAGCATTGACGACGCTTATTTCGCCGTCAACATGACCGGTTTTCCGAATGCGCCGCACAGCATTGTCTGGGTGAATTACCCGGCGGCCTATCACGGGAGCGCGGCGGGGCTTGCTTTTGCCGATGGGCATGCGGAGGTCCACCGCTGGCGCGACAACCGGACCATGCCGCCTCTGGTTCATGGGGTGTATCTCAAGCTGAATGTCGGCTCGGCCTACAACCAGGATCTGCTTTGGCTCATGGAGCGCAGCACGGCCAAGCAGTAGTGATGCGCCGATGTCGTATCAAGGAAGTTTCATGACGCGTTATCTGCTGATTACAACGTTGCTGGCGTGGAGCCAGATTCCCGCGATGGCTGCTTCCGGCGGCAAGGACCTTGATCAGAAGCCTGATCCGGGGGGAGTCTTTGCTGCGCGCGAGGTTTTCGGGCGCGGGCAGGACGGCTACCACACTTTTCGGATCCCATCCCTTCTAAGCGCGCGGGAGGGTGTTTTGCTTGCGATCTGTGAAGGGCGCAGGAACAGCGCCCGGGATCATGGGGATATAGACCTGGTACTGAAGCGCAGCGCTGACAACGGAAAAACCTGGAGCGGCCTGGAGCTTGTCTTCTCCGACGGCACAAACACCATTGGAAATCCCTGCCCGGTGGTGGACCAATCCACCGGGGTGATTTGGCTTCCTTTCTGCCGGAACAACGACCGGGTGTTTGTCACCAGCAGCGCGGATAGTGGAGTTCACTGGAGCAGGCCGGTGGAGATCACATCCACCGTGAAACCTTCCGGCTGGGGGTGGTATGCGACCGGGCCCGGCGTGGGGATCCAGTTGGAGCGGGGGCCTCACCATGGACGTCTTTTGATTCCGTCCGATAACTCGCAACGCGGTGATGACCGGAAGAACCGCTCCTATTCGCATGTCATTTTCAGTGACGATCATGGGGCAACGTGGCAGCTTGGCGGTGTGATCGGGCCCGGGATGAACGAATGCCAGGCCGTTGAATTGGCGGATGGCGCCCTGATGATGAACATGCGGAACGCGGACCGTTCGCAAGACTGCCGGGCGGTTGCCACCAGCGCCGACGGCGGGGCAACGTGGTCGGCTATCTCGCGCGACGCGACGCTTGTGGAACCGATTTGCCAGGCGAGCCTCTTGCGTTATTCAGTCGAGGATCGGGATGGCAAAAACCGGCTGTTGTTCTCGAATCCGGCCAGCAATTCGAGGCGCGTCGCCATGACCGTTCGCCTGAGCTACGATGAGGGCCGCACCTGGCCAGTTGCCCGGCTTCTCCATGGCGGTCCCACGGCGTATTCCTGCCTGGCCGTTCTGCCCGATAGAACGATAGGCTGTCTTTATGAAGCCGGGCGGACCAACTCCTATGAAACCATCACCTTCGCGCGGTTCAGTCTTGCATGGCTGACACGCGGAGCGGATCGTGAAAAGGCGGGGACGGCTTCCACATCGCCCCTCGATCCATACCAGGAGCCCGTTGAAACGGGGCTCTGCCGGAATTCGGGACCTTGCGAAAAAGGTTCCCGCCAGAAACAGCATTTATGAAACTACGATTAACAGGACTTGTTGCTGCTCCATTCACTCCGATGGTGTCGGATGGCGGTTTGAACCTGCCGATGATTGATCGCCAGGCCGAATGGCTGGTGGCCAGCAATGTTGTCGGGGCATTTGTCTGCGGCACGACGGGCGAGAGCCTGTCGCTCACGACCATCGAGCGCCAGCAGGTGGCCGAGCGTTGGGCAAAGGTCAACAATCGC